>Ga0302322_100003657_pt1 | contig 13270 bp, 6 predicted proteins | sample Fen_T0_2_FD_203757 | JGI IMG/M metagenome (GOLD analysis project Ga0302322, IMG submission 203757) | Peat permafrost microbial communities from Stordalen Mire near Abisko, Sweden - Fen_T0_2 | ecosystem: Environmental > Terrestrial > Soil > Wetlands > Permafrost | place: Sweden: Abisko...
GACGGACCCGGACCCGACCTGGCAGCGGGACCTGAAGCGGGCAAGCCCGAAGCCGGCGTGACTGCGGACGCGCGTATCGATGAACCAGGAGCGGAGGCAGCGGCGCCCGATGCTCCTGTTCCGTCCGATGGGGCGCAACCGGTCGATGTCGGGCCGTCGTCCGACGTGGTGCAACCGATCGATGTCAAGCCGTCGTCCGACAGTCTGCAACTGTCTGATGTCGCCGACGCTGGCGCGGACGTGCCGCAGCCAACCGAGGTTGGCGCGGATGCGCGACAGCCAACCGATGCGGTCGAGGACGGGCCACGACCAACCGATGCGGTCGTGGCTGGCGCCGACACGGGCGGGGACAGCTTCCTGGGGCCTGCCTGGCAGCCGGTCGAGAATGCCCAGTACGATCCACAGGATCCCCTCGGCTCCAGCGTCGGCTACCCAAATGCGCTCGCGGTGGCGGTCGACCCGGTCAAGGAGCATGTGTACGTGATGTGGATCGATTGGGTGGCAGCGGCGGTGAATGTGCGGCGCTGGAACCGAACCACCACTTCGTGGGAGCAGACCCAGACGCTGGAAGACAACGGCAACGGTGATCCCCGGGATCCGCAGATCGGCGTGGATGGCGCAGGCCATGTCACCGCGACCTGGTTCCACTACGAGCCGACGGACACGACCCTGCTCGGCGTTCGGTCGTCGCAATCGACCGACGGCGTGTCCTGGTCGACACCGGCGCGCATTACTCCCAATAGACAGGTGGCGGAGGCAAGCCTGGCCGTGGCTCGCAATGGCACCGCCCGCCTGGCCTTCACGGTGTGGGACTCCGATAACCACTACACCCCAACGCTCTACTCGGCCTACTACGACGGGAAGACCTGGACGGCGGGCTCGGATGCGCTAGCCGCTCAGCCTGACGTCTCGTCGCCGTCCTACCCGAACCCGAGTGTGGCGATCAGCGACCAAGGCAGCGGCATCATTCTCTTTACTCAAATGGACGACCAACTCAACGATAGTGTTGCGGTTGCTACCTTTGCGGGAACGACTCTGGATCCGTACATACTGCTCGACAGCAACGTCTCGAACAACATTGAGGAGCGGGCTGTTGCGGTGAACCGGAGCGGACAGGGCGTGGTGGTGTGGGGCGACAGCAATGGCGCGATGCTGCGCTCCTACTCGCCATCCACGAAGACGTGGACTGCGGCGCGAAACATTGGGAACGTGGGCCTCTATTATCCGCGCGTGGTCGTGGCAGAGGACGGGACTGTGACCGTGGCCTGGTCCCAGTGGGTGGATACCTCGTACAATGTGTGGACCCTGGAAGGCACGGTGAGCGGAAACTGGACCGCGCCTCTGCCGCTCGAGCAAGACAACCTGTCGATCCCAAACAACCAGTACGCAAGCGAGACCACGGAAACGCTGCCCTATCCCTCGCTTGCGGTGGATGGCGCCGGCAACGTTCTGGCGCTCTGGCTCAAGAAAACCAAAGACACCCCCACACACGAATTTGCGGTCGAAGCTCGGCGCAAGCTGGCTGGCAAGGCGAATGACTGGCAGCCGACGACAGAGCTGGCGAGGAAATCCGTACTCGTGCCCGTTTGGCCATCATTGGCCGTAGGTGACTATGGCCTGGGTGCGGCCAGCTACTTCTGGGCCAACCCCGGTACTACCTCCCTGCCTGACTCGCATACGGTCTTCGTATCCTTGTTCCGATAGAGTTGTGCCCGTCGCGGTTGCCGGGTACGTTACTGTCGTCGATGGCCCCGCACGAGTCGTTCACTGCCCGCTATTGTCGTTTTGTCTCCCGCCGCGCCGGCACAATCCTGGCCGCGGCGGCCGTCTTGTTCATCGTCGCCGCGCTGCTGGCCTCGCACCTGGATCTGCGTACGTCGTTTTCCGAGCTTCTGCCCAGCGACGATCCCGGCGTGGTGGCACTGACCAAGACGCAAGAGCGCATGGGCGACATGTCCCTGCTCCTCGTCGGTATCCGCTCGCCCGACCGCGCCGCCAACCTCCGCTACGCGGATCTTGTGACACGCAAGCTGCAGGCCTTGCCCAAGAGCGTGGTGGAGTTCGTCGCCTACAACGTGCGCGACCTGCGCTCGTTCTTCAAAGACAACAAGTGGCTCTACGCCAGCGAGGCCGATCTGACCGAGATCCGCGATCGCTTGCGCCACGAGATCACCAAGCGCAAGAATCCCTTGCTGGTCGATCTGGGCGACGACGAGACGGTCGAGCAGATGAAGGACCGCCTGACCAAGCGGGACTGGTTGAACGACCGCTTCCCCGAGGGCGTGTTCAGCAACCAGGACGGCACCTATGTCTGGGTGGCGGCCTTGCCGCCCGGGGGCGTGTTCGGCGAGCGAGCGGGCGAGGCCATCTTCCAGGCGGCCCACCAGATCATCAAGGACAACGACCCGCGCGGGTTCCACAGCGAGATGGTGGCGCACGTGGGAGGCCCGGTGGCCACCCTGATTGCCACGCGCGCGGCGGTGGAACGCGACATCGTGTGGGTCACGGTCACCTGTCTGCTCATCGTGGCTGCCTCGCTGTGGGTCTACTTCCGTCGCTTCCGCGCCGTGCCGCTGGTCGGCGTCTCGGCGGTGATCGGCACGGTGATGGCTTTTGCCATCGCCGAGTTGCTTTTCGGCTACGTCAACTCGTCGACCGCGTTCCTGGGCTCGATCATCCTGGGCAACGGCATCAACTACGGCATCATCCTCATCTCCCGCTACCAGGAACTGCGCGCTGAAGGGCTGGCCACGCATGAAGCCCTAGAGAAAGCCCTGGCTGGCGTGATGCGCGGCACCGGAGTGGCAGCGGTGTGTGCGTCGGCCGCCTACGCCACGCTGATGCTGACTAGCTTCCGCGGCTTCTACCAGTTCGGCGTGATGGCGGCCTTCGGGCAGATCTTTTGCTGGCTGCTCACCTTCAGCGTCCTGCCCGCCCTGTTCTTTGTCATCGACCGCCAGACTGGCAACCGCAGCGAGCAGGATAAGCCGCCATTCAGCCTCGCCTTCTTGCGGCCGCTGCTCGGCAAGCACCCCGGTGCCGTCACTCTGGTGGCCGGCCTGCTCACCGCCCTGTGCGGCTACGGCCTCCTGCACTTCGTAGACGCGCCCTTCGAGTACGACTTCCGCAAGCTCAACGCGAAACTGGATTCCACCGAGGATGACCAGGCCTTCAACCGCAGCATGGAGTCTCTCTTCGGCCGGTGGCCTTCTCCCACCATCGTCCTGGCCGATTCACGGGCCGAGACCGAGTCCATCCGCCGGGCCATCAAGAAGCAGGATCGGGCCACCGGCTACAAGCGGGTCATCGGTCAGATCGTCACCGTGTACGATCTTCTGCCGGGCACGCCCGAGGTGCAGGGGCGCAAGCTCGAGCTGCTGGCCAAGATCCGCAAGCTGACCCACGACCCCGCCCTCGACGTGCTGACGGCTGACGAGCGAAAACAGATCGACGCCCTCGACCCACCCACCCGCCTGCACCTGCTCACCCCCGAGGAGCTGCCGGCGCTGGCGCGGCGGCCGTTCACCGAGGCGAATGGGACAGTGGGCCGGGTTGTGTTGGTCTACCCGGTCGAGCAAGGGCTGTCGGTGTGGAATGGCAAGGACCTTCTGCGCATTGCCCATGTCCTGCAGGTGATCAACCTGGACGACGGCAAGACCATCGATACCTCGGGCAGCGCCGTGGTCTTCTCCGCCATGATCCGCTCGGTCCTGCACGATGGCCCCCTGGCCACTGCCGCCGCCCTGCTCGCCGTGCTTGTCCTCATCCTGCTCATCATGCGACCCCTGTCGTCGGCGGGCGCAGCTATCGCGACGCTGCTGGCGGGCGTGAGCTGGATGTTGGGCGTGGCGGGCTTATTTGGGGTGAGGATTACCTTCCTGAACTTCATTGCCCTGCCCATCACTTTCGGAATCGGCGCCGAATATGGCCTCAACGTGGCGGTACGCTATCGCCAGGATCGCGACATGATCCACGCCGTGATCTCGACGGGCGCGGCGGTCGCGGTTTGCTCGTGGACCACCATCGTCGGCTATGGCTCGCTGCTCGCCGCGCGCAACCGGGCGCTGCAGGGTTTTGGCGCCATGGCCATTCTGGGCGAACTGGCGTGCATCACCGCGGCGATCCTGGCCCTGCCGGCCGCGCTGTTGTGGATCGAACGACGCCGCAAAGCGCGGATGGACTGAGAGGGTTCGCTCCGCCCTTCGGCTCCCCACGCGAGTAGACGGCGATGGATTCGTCGGCACCTTCGGGCTAGAGTGCGGTTCATGCGCAAGAAGGTGGAATCGAGGCGTCAGAGTTCGAGCGCAGAGCGACCGCAGTCGGCAGGTGCGCGCCAGGCGCATGCCGACATGCAGCCTGCAGCCAGAAGATCTTCCACGCCTGCGCCGGCAGCGGCTCCTGTGGAAAGCGAGCCCTGCAGCAAAACCCGTTGCAAGGGCGCGACCCGCTACGGCGATCCATGCCGGTTCTGGGCGTTGTCGGACAGTGAATTCTGCTACTGGTGCGAGCAAGCAGGGCGGCCCCGGTACCCGTTGCCCCGGCCCACTGGCGAGGCGGCTCGGGCTGCCAGCATCAAGGAGATCCACAAGAAGCGCTGCCAGGGCGTCACCGTGTTCGGCGACCAGTGCCGCTTCTGGGCGGTGGGCTCCGCCGACTACTGCCTGTGGTGTTCGGGCTCTAGGGATGAGAAATCAGGCACAACCGTGACCACCCCTGAGCACTCGGCCCTGGCCGTCACAGATCTACGTCACCGATAATCGCCCGCAGCAGGCCTTTGTGCTGGATCAGGAGCTCCCTGGCGCGAGCGGCGTTCACCCGCGCATGATGCATGACCAACGCAACCTTGGCACGGCCACCCGCTTTCTTGATCAGCTTCACGGCCTCCTCGGCCGACAGATTGGTCAGTCGGGCGACCACGCGGGTGGCGCGCTGCCAGCCGAGCGGCGTGGTGGGTCGCACATCGACCATGAGGCCGCCGTAGGTCTTGCCCAGGCGCACGAACGCGGCAGTGGAAACAGCCTCGAGAGCCAGCTTGATAGCCGTGCCGGCCTTGAGTCGCGCGCAGCCGGCGATCAGCTCGGGCCCCAAGGCAAGGTCGATCACGACGTCAGCCAGGGACTCGGCTGAAGCGTTCGGCCCCGCGCAGGTCAGCAAGATGATGGCCGCGCGCCTGAAGCGCGCGTAGTCCAGTGCGGCCTGCAGAAACAGCGAGACCTCGGCGTCGGCTATGGCACAGACCACATCCTGTGGCCCCACCGCCGCCCGCCGCATGCGCTGGTCACCTTCACGCGGGCTGTCCTGCGCCGCCTCGGCCACGCGGGCCAGGGCGTGCGGGCCACCGGCGATAATGGACACCACCAGCGAGGGCGGCAGGCCGAAGGCCGGCACGCACTCGGCCGCCTCCAGCGCGCCTAGCCGGCCAGCCGTCCCCGCGCCCACGTAGACCAGGCGTCCCCCTGCCGCAAGTTTGTCAGACATCAACTGCGCCGCCGAAGCCAACGCCGCGGCCCGCGCCCGGACCGCCTTGACCGCATTGGCGTCCTCCTCGACCAGCAGCTTGACCACCTCCTCGGCTGGCAGCGAGTCCAGCATGGCTGCGCGCGGGTTCTCTACGTCCTGCACCGAGCCGTCTTCAGATGGGGAGCGGGAGCGCGCCATGGGTCGCAATTGTCGCCCGGAAGCGCGCCAATGGGAAGATTTGATCCGCGCCTATACCAGCGGCCGTCGCAAGACGGCCGACGCTGGCCTCGCATCGAGAGTAATCAGTCGATTGCCGTAACGGATATGGGATCCTCACGCCCAGGGCGTATTCAAGATCGGCCGGATTCGCAGAGTGGATATGGCGGATCGTGCTGGCATCTCAGCCAGGCCGGCCGATCGCGAGCCCGACGTCAGGCGCTCGCGCCCCTCACGACGGATCGGGTCCGGGCAGCTCTTTCCATGCGCGAGGACGGTTCTGGCGAGCAAAAGGCCAAGGCCAATCCAGAGTCCACTTCGCAGCCGGCGCAACAACACCAGCGCCATGGCCGTGGGAGCATCCACGCCCCATGCGGCACACGTGGCGAACACGGCGGCCTCGACCACTCCCATCTGGCCGGGGATGGCAGCGCCCAGCACCGAGGCCACCACCGATGCGGCGCCCAGCCACGGCGCGAGGGTTGGCTTCAAGCCCAGCAACGCGAGTATCAACGCCATCTCGGCAACGATCCATAGCTTGCCTGCCAGATGAAGCAGCACGCTTCCCAGCACTGGCCCGGGCCGCGAAAGCAAGGCTGTGCGAGTGGCATCCAGCACACGCACGAAGCGGGCCACGCGACCGGATCCCGCGCCCCACCGGCGAAGGGGTGCGACCAGGATGAGGAGCACGGCGCCCAGCACGACGGCAAGGCTGGTCGCGCCAGCCCAGGCGCAGGCGCGCGCGCCCACCGGGGAGGCGGAGGCCCAGGGGAGAAACGCCGCGCCAGCCAGGCACAGTGCCGTCGACGCGATGAAGGTGGCGTTGTCGAGCGCCAGCGCGACAATGGTGCGACCGCGCACATTCGGGTGAAACACCAGCGCCTTGAGCGGCTCTCCTGCCACACCAGCGCCCAGCTCGTTGCCCGCCTGGGACGCCACATAGGTAGCTGCCGCGATCGCCGGTCGGGGACGCAGCGACTAGGGCACACGCACCAGCCAGCCCCAGCAAAGCAGAATCGTTCCCACAAAAGGCGCGAGCAGGACCAACAAGAATCCAGGACCGACCCGTTCGATGCTGCGTAGGACTTGTTCGGCGCCAACCCGCCGCAGTAGGACGACTAGGGCCGCCACCCCTGCCAGTAGCAGCGCCCCGCTGAGCCAGGCTGTTCCGCGAGATGGTTTTCCGGAACTGATTGCAATTGAACGCATGGTGACAAGGGGATTTGCAAACGCGGGACCAATGCCCACGGCATGTTCCGATGCGCATCGGCGCGCCGGGGGTGTTGAGGAGCTGACAGATTCGCTTGCGGCCTGGCTGATTCTCACCACCAGCAGCCTGGAAGCACCCGCAGGTCATCGCGACCGACGCTGAGTGTTCACGGTGTATAGTGCCGACGGGGGAGGCAACACGTCGATCCGACTCATCGGCTCCCTAGAGCGCCGCCTCGGCGCGCGGGACCGCCTACCTCAGCCCGAGCACGTCGCGCATGTCGAAAAACCCGGGCGCTCGGCCGTGCAGCCAGAGCGCCGCGCGAACCGCGCCGCGGGCAAGGGCTTCGCGCGAGGAAGCTCGGTGGGTGATCTCGATGCGGTCGCCCTGCCCAAGAAAGAACACCGTGTGATCGCCGACCACGTCGCCGCCGCGCACAGTCTGGATTCCGATTTCGTCGGCGGTACGCGGTCCGATCTCGCCATGGCGCTCGTAGCGCGCGCTCTTGCCGAGGTCGCGACCCGTGGCCTCGGCCACCGCCTCGGCCAGGCGCAAGGCGGTGCCCGAGGGGGCGTCGCGCTTGGCCCGGTGGTGTGTTTCCACGATCTCGATGTCGTAGGCAGACCCCAGCGCGCGGGCCGCGTCTGCCACCAGGAGCAACATCACGTTCACGCCCACTGACATGTTGGGTGCCAGCACGACGGGGATCTTCTTCGCCGCGGAGGCGATCGCGTCCTTGTCCTGGCCGGACAGTCCCGTGGTGCCGAGCACCAGGGCCGCGCCAGCCTGGGCCGCGGCACTGGCGTTGGCCACGGCCACGCCGGGTGCAGAGAAATCGATCCAAACATCGGCCGCGCCCCGACCTGGTCGCTCCGCCTGCACGCGCACTCCGCCTTCAGCCAATCCCGCCAGGCGGCTTGCGTCCGCGCCCAGCGACGGAAAATCGGGGCGCTCGACCGCGGCCACTAGACGCGCGGCTGGCGTCTCGGCAATTGCGCGCACGATGGCACTCCCCATCTTGCCAGCGGCCCCGAACACGGCGATCCGTACAGCCTCGGCCATGACTTCTTCCTCAGATGAGCTTGAGGTCAGCGAGAATCTTGCGCACCTTCTCGCGATTGACCCCAGCCATCGGGTAGAGCGGCGCGCGGATCTCGTCGGAGATCTTGCCCATCATGGCCAGCGCCGCTTTCACCGGAATCGGGTTGGCCTCGATGAACAATCCTTCCGAAAGCGGGAAGACGCGGTAGTGCAGCTCGCGCGCCTTGTTCCAGTTGCCCGCGGCCGCCGCGTCCCACATGGCCGCCATGTCAGCCGGCGCGACGTTGGAGACGACCGAGATGCAGCCCTGCGCGCCGAGAGCGTACAGCGGAAACGCAGTCGCATCATCGCCTGACAGGACCACCATGCGATCGCCCACGCGCGCAATGATCTGCGCCGCCCGCTGGGCTGAACCGGTGGCCTCCTTGATGCCCACCACCAGCGGCACCTCACACAGGCGCTCCATCGTTTCAGGCAGAAGGTCACACCCTGTGCGGCCTGGCACGTTGTACACCACGACGGGCAACCCGACCGCATCGGCCACGGCCTTGAAGTGACGGACGAGGCCGTCCTGGGTAGGCCGGTTGTAGTAGGGTGTAACCTGCAGGGTGCCGTCGGCGCCCACCGCGCGCGCCTCGCGCGTCAGCTCGATGGCCTCGCGGGTCGCGTTGGCGCCCGTACCCGCGATGACCGGCACACGCTTGCGCGTTTCTTCCACCACGATCTTGATGATGCGGATGTGCTCCTCAACCGAAACCGTGGGCGACTCGCCGGTGGTTCCCACCGGCACGAATCCGTCGATGCCCGCGCGGATCTGCTCGTCGACCAGGCGGCGCAGGGCCTCCTCGTCGACGGCGTCGCCGCGAAATGGTGTGACCAGTGCCGTGATGACTCCCTTGAACATGGGGCGAAACCTAGCACGTCCTGGCCATCCGCGTGAGCCGCCGTAATCCCGCGACAACCGCAGAAGGTCGTGGTCGCAGACGTGGCCGTGGCCGTGGCCGTGGCGTTGCCGGGGCGGCAGCTACTCGCGCGTTGCCTCGGTGATCCGCACCCGCACCCCGGCCCCGATGGGCTGGGAAGTCTCGACGATGATGGCGTCGCCGGCATCGAGGCCCTGGGTGATGACGGCATCGGCCGCGATTCGATCAGCCACCACCACGGTCCGCGCCTCGGCCCGACCCGTGGGCGCCACCACCAGCACGCGATCGCTGTCGCCCACGTGTGACAGGGCTGAGGCCGGCACGACAAACGCATCGGCCAGGCGTGCGCGCGCCAGACGCACCGGTCGGCCGGCCGCGGTCGCCGCCTCGGGCGGCAGCTCCGTGACCAGGTGGGTTTCGTCGCCACCGTCCGGCACGAGGCTGCACGCAACCGGCCGCCCCTCGACCTCGGCCACACAGAAGCCTTGCTTACGAACGCGCGCCACCAACGTGCGTGGCAATTCAAAGGCGGCGCGCCAACCCGCGGACCGCAGGCGCACCGCCGGCGCGCCGGCCCGCACTGTCTGACCGAGAGTGGCCAGAGTCCTCTCGACTTGGCCCGGCGCCGAAGCCATCACGGCGACCCGTGACAGCGCCACCTGCGCTTGCCCGACCAACCCAGCGCTGGACTCGACCCTGGCGCGGGCGGCTGCGGCCCGTTTCTCGTCGGCCGTATCTTGCATGCCCTCCTTGAGTTGCTGGAAGTAGGCGAGCCGTTCTTGCAACCGGGCCAGATCAGCCAGCGCCGGACTGGCCGCGTCGGTTGCGGCCACCACATCGCCGGATTGCAGCGGGGTTCCCGGGGACGCGAGCCGAATCACCTTCCCGCCGGCAGGGAAGCTCAACACCTGGCCGGGCAACATCTCCACCAGCGCGGTGCCATCGAACCAGCGCAGGACGGCCGCGGGTTTGACGACGAGGACGCGAGCGCGCACGGCTGCAGGTGAGTGCGGTCTGACCGCCAGAGGCACCACCAGCGTACACATGGCCAAGGCGGCCAGGGTGCCGAGCACGGCGTAGCGAATCCAGGGGCCGCCGCGCACGACCGCAGATCGCGCGGGTGCGGCCGTGACCGAGTGTGTCCGAAGCGGCGGCGGCGTCAACATCCGGCGCGGCCCTGGCGTCAACGTGCGTCTCCCGCCCTGGACGGCGCGCCGCCGGCTGGTGGCATCGGACTCCTCGGCCGCGGACATGCGACCCCGACTCGGCAACTCCGACACAGGGGGTGGCGTCCGTGCTTCGGGCGGGATCGGCGGCGGTTCCTCCTTCAGCACGCCCGAGGGAAGTGTCTCCAGCGGAACTGGCGAGGGTTCATCCACCGGCGGGCGGACCGGTTGTGCGGCAGGCGTCTCCACCGGCGGGCCGGCCGCAGCAACCGTCTCGACCGGCGGGCTCGCCGGTTGTGCAGCAAGCGTCTCGGCCGGCGGGGGTGTTGCGTCCGCAGCCAGCAGCCACGGCTGGGCCTGCGACGGACCGTCTGGCTGGGACGTGGTCACCACGGCTGCGGGTGGCTCGTACGCTGGCGGCACATCCGATGACGGCGTCTCGCTCGATGCCGCTTCTGCCTCGGGCGGCGTTGGCTCCTCCGTCGGCGGGCGGGATTCCGCAATGAGAGACGCCTCCGGCAGCGCCGCGGGTGGCGCCGGCGCGTGGTCCTCAACAGTCGCGGGTTCCGACGAAATCGGCACCGGTGTCTCGGCGGCCGCGGGCTCTGACCAGACCGGCACCGGTGTCTTCACCCCGACGGGTTCCGACGCTATCGGCGCGGGAGCCTTTGCCGCCGGCGGCTGCCACCAACCCATCAATAGCGTCTTTGCAGTCGCCGGTTGCGACGGGCTCGGCACGGGGGCAGCAACCGTCTCGGGTTCGGACGTAGTCGGGACGGGCGTCTTGGTGGCCGCGGGCTCTGACGGAATCGGCACCGGTGTCTTGACGGCTGCGGGTTCCGACGGAGCCGGCACCGGCGTTTTGACGGACGTGGGCTCTGACCAGACCGGCACCGGCGTCTTGGCGGCCGCGGGCTCTGGCGGAATCGGCACCGGTGTCTTGACGGCTGCGGGTTCCGACGGAGCCGGCACCGGCGTCTTGACGGCCGTGGGCTCTGACCAGACCGGCACCGGTGTCTTCACTCCGACGGGTTCCGACGCTATCGGCACCGGTGTCTTGACGGCCGTGGGCTCTGACGGAGCCGGCACCGGCGTCTTGGCGGCTGCGGGTTCCGACGGAATCGGCACCGGTGTCTTCACTCCGACGGGTTCCGACGGAATCGGCACCGGTGTCTTCACGGCGACGGGTTTCGAAGCGATCGGTACGGACAACTTGGTGGCCGCGGGTCGCCACCAACCGCGCGCGGGGGTCTTCACGGCGGCAGGCTCCGACGGAATCGGCGCGGGGGCTGGAACAGCCACTGGTTCCAACGGAATCGGCGCGGGGGTCTTTGCGCCGGCCGACTCCGATACGATCGGCACGGGCGTCTTCACGGCGACCGGTTCCGACGCTATCGGCACCGGTGTCTTGGCAGCCGCGGGTTCCGACCAAACTGGCACCGGTGTCTTCGCGGCGACGGGTTTCGAAGCGATCGGTGCGGACGCCTTGGTGGCCGCGGGTCGCCACCAACCGCGCGCGAGTGTCTTCACGGCGGCAGGCTCCGACGGAATCGGCGCGGGCGTCTTGGCGGCCGCGGGTTGCCACCAACCCGGTTTGGGTGTCTTCACGGCGGCAGGCTCCGACGGAATCGGCGCGGGGGCCTGAACCGCCACAGGTTCCAACGCTATCGGCCCGGGAGTCTGTACGGTCTCGGGTTCCGACGGAACCGGCAACGGCGCCGGTTCAGTCTTGGGTTCCAACGCTATCGCCCCGGGAGTCTGTACGGTCTCGGGTTCCGACGGAACCGGCAACGGCGCCGGTTCAGTCTTGGGTTCCAACGCTATCGGCCCGGGAGTCTGCACGGTCTCGGGTTCCGACGGAACCGGCAACGGCGCCGGTTCAGTCTCGGGTTCCAACGCTATCGGCCCGGGAGTCTGTACAGTCTCGGGTTCCGACGGAACCGGCAACGGCGCCGGTTCAGTCTCGGGTTCCAACGCTATCGGCACAGGCATCCATACGGTCACGGGTTCCGACGAAGCCGTCTCGCGCGTCACTGGGGTCCATGCGACAGCGTTTGTCACCGGAGACGGCGTCCTTTCCCCTTCGCCGCTCGCTGTTCTCGCCATGTGCGACTCGAGAAAGCCGAGCTGATCAAGACGTTCGGCGAACGCCGTGAGTTGCTCCGCGGTCAGCGCCAGCCCGGTCGAGAGCCGCACCCAGGGGATGACCTTGCCCAGGGGCCGGCCGTCAAACGCGAGCGCGACCGAGTACTCGTAGCCGAAGAGACGAAAGGTCGAACCCCGCTTGGGATCGTGGACGTCGACGCATCTGACGCCATCTTGCTCAAAGATGGTCGAAACCAGATCGCGCCGCAGGCGCGGCCCGTCAAACGCCATCTCTGCATTTTTACCCGCGGATCACGTCAGCGCCAACTCTCGCGACTCGGTCTATGCGGCATCAACTAGCAGAACCCGCAGTACCGGCGCCCGCCCCGTGGTCAGACTGCCAGCAACTCGTCGTAGACGCCGAGAAGCCTTTCTGCGATGCCTGTCCAATCGTAGTCTCTTTCCACCAACGCCCGCGCCTGCTGGGCCAGGCGGGCGGCGAGCGCCCGGTCGGTGAGAAGACGCGCCACTGCTGCGGCGAAACCTTCGGCGTCATTTGCGACCAGCAGGTGCTTGCCATCCTCGACCGCGAGGCCCTCACAGCCGAGAGACGTGGAAACCACCGGCCGTCCCAGCGCCATGGCCTCAAGAATCTTCAGGCGAGTTCCACCCCCTGCGCGCAAGGGCACAACCGCGACATGCGCGTCCTGATAATACGGAAGGGGACACGAGGCGCGGCCGACCAGGTCCATGTCGTCGCGCCCGTAGAACTCGCCCAGCACGCGGGGCGCGCCGTCGCCCACCACGGTCAGGCGGGCTTCGGGGATACGCGCGCGCAAGGCAGGCAGGATGTGGCGCGCAAGAAAACGGACCGCATCGACGTTGGGTGGGTAGCGCAGGTGGCCGACAAAGATCAACCGCTTGCCGGCCGCAGCCTCGGGGAGCGGGCGCAAGGACGCCGTGTCCACACCGTTGGGGACCAGAGAAACCGCAATCTTTTCGGCCAGGGCGCGCAGGCGCTGGGCCTCGATCTCAGAGACCACCAGACAACGGTCGAAGCGCGCCGCATGGCGAGCCTCCCAGCCGCGCATGAGCGCCGCCTTGACCAGCCAGCCCAGCTTTTCCAGCGCGCCCGAGTGCATGCGCAGCATGCTGCGGTACTGGGTCTC
>Ga0302322_100003658_pt1 | contig 13269 bp, 15 predicted proteins | sample Fen_T0_2_FD_203757 | JGI IMG/M metagenome (GOLD analysis project Ga0302322, IMG submission 203757) | Peat permafrost microbial communities from Stordalen Mire near Abisko, Sweden - Fen_T0_2 | ecosystem: Environmental > Terrestrial > Soil > Wetlands > Permafrost | place: Sweden: Abisko...
CGTGGATGGCTGCCTCGATCCCGTTGGCCAGTCGGGCGCCGAGCTGGTCGGTGTGCTGGTAGGCGTCGGGCACCAGGACCTCGAGCAGGGTGGCTCGGGCGGCCGCGGCGGAGAGCGGGTTGCCGAACAGGGTTCCGCCCGTGGCGACATTGCGGGTGTGGTCGAGTTCGGCGGCCAGCGCCGGGGTCATCCCGTAGGCGCCCAGCGGGATCCCCCCGGCGACTGCCTTTCCGATGGTCAACAGGTCCGGTTCCAGTCCGAGCTTGCCGGTGGCCCCGCCTGGGCCGACGACGTGCGTGTGGGTCTCGTCCAGCGCGAGCAAGGTCCCGTGGGCGCGGGTCAGGCGACGCAGGGTGTCGTGCCAGCCGGGTTCCGGCTCGAGCAGGTGAATGGTGTTGGTGAGCGCGGGCTCGGACAGGACCAGGGCGACGTCCCCCGGGGCGAGAGCCCGCAACAGGGAGTCGGGGTCGTTGAACTGTGCGATCCGGACGCGGCCGGTGACGGCCTTGGCCAGGCCACGCTGCTGTGCCCGGGGCTCGCCCTGGTCCAGGTCGACCAGCGCCTCGTCGAAGTGTCCGTGGTAGTGACCCTGGAACAGCACCACCACCTCCCGGCCGGTCACCGCTCGGGCCAGCCGGATGGCCTCGGTGTTGGCCTGGGTGGCCGAGAGTGTGAACTGCCAGTGGGTCTGCCCGGGGTACCGCCGGGCCAGTTCCTCGGCCACCACGATCGAGTCCTCGGTCGGCAAGAGGAACTGCGTCGACCGAGCCACCTGCCGGGTCACGGCCTGCACGATCGCCGGGTTGGCGTGACCGGCGAACATCGCCATGTCCGAGGCATTGAAGTCGACGTAGCTGAACCCGTCCACATCGGTGAACGACGCGCCCGACCCGTAATCGACATACACCGGCTGGTCATTGTCCGAGGCCATCCACGCCATCGGGACACCATTCGGCTGATGCGCCCGTGCCCGTTCCAACAGCGCCAGCGACCGCGGCCGCCCGGCACGGAACCGGGCGAGCTCCGCAGCATGCAGGGCGTGAATGCGAGACCGGTCCACCCCATCCGCTGGCACGCGATCAGCCTAACGAGTGGTCACCGGCCGCCCCACGGTGAATGCGCGACACGGCACGTACAGCCGCGGACGGGGACCGACGCGTTCCGGCGATCAACGAGGTGGCCTGGCGATGATCGACGTCTGACTGTGGACTCGGGCGCCGGGGCAGCCGACCGGACCCCGCCACGGTGATCCGCGGGGTGAGGGTGAGGTCCCGGTCCGGCGGAGCCGGACCTCCAGCCGAAAAGCGCTCAAATGCCGCGTGTGGCGGTCTGGCACGAGGGGGGTTCGTCACCAGAAGCGATAGGGGGCCAGGGTCGGTCAGAGTACTGGCGACGTTCCGTCCGGATGTGTCCAGCGAGCGATCCGTGCGGCTTCGCCGGGTGCCTCGGCGGGCCAGACCTGCAGACGCCAGACGTCTCCCGGAGTGGTGGTGCCAGGCCAGCCACGGTTGACGAAACCACGACCGGTGATCCGCGCCTGCCCAGTGCCTGCCGGGAGGTCGAGCAGGTATCCGTCCATCGTGGGCGACTGGTACATCAGTCCGTGCTCGTCGACGGTCAGCCCCGTCACGCAACCCTCCTCCCACTCGACCACGTCATCGGGCGCAGGTCCGTCCCACTGCTCCACAGTCAGCTAAATCGCGAAGTTGTTCTGATGCGGCGACATCACCACCACAGTGCCCAGGCCGCGGGCAATGCCGTCCCCCGCGATCAACCGCTCCCCCAACTCCGAGACGTCGTCCTCCTCAGCGGAGACGTCTTGACGGTCATAGAGATAGAACTGTGAATAGTCGAGGGTCACGGTATACCTCGTGCTCATGACAAGCTTCGCCTCGGCCATGACCTTCATCCTTTCGGGCTGCCCTCCCAGAGCGGCCGGCCAACCTATCTGCAACACCCGCGGCACCCGGACACCGTACGCAAGGGCCGCTGCCCTCAGCGATCATTCCCAGAGCCATCCGGATCTGCCGCCGAGCGCGTTCTGAGGTGACGACTGATCGTCACCCTGGGTAGGACGGCCGGCGCGCGCAACCGGCTCCGGTGAGCACGAACGCGGGTACGATTCGGTCATGGCGCCGCCCAAGACGGGACCCACGGATGCGAACGTGGAAGAGTTCCTCGCCGCCGTCCCGCACACGCAACGTCGCACCGACGCCGCGGTCGTCGAGGCGATGATGCGCGAGGTGACCGACGAGCAACCCGTGATCTGGGGAACCTCCATCGTCGGCTACGGCGCCATCGACTACCCGGGATCACGAGGCAACCTCGCCTCGTGGCCGATCATTGCCTTCGCGCCACGCAAGACCGAACTCGTGCTCTACCTGAACACTGAACTCGACCCCGCACTCTTCGACGGCCTTGGCCCTCACCGCCGCGGGGTTGGCTGCCTCTATATCAAGCGGCTATCCGATGTCGACCATGGGGTGCTACGCACCCTGATCGAGCGAAGCGTCGAACTCGCCAAACGCTGACAGGACGGCGCTCCAGCAGCTGGGTCTATCCGACTCTGCCGCGCCGAGGATCGGGGTGCTCGCCGATCGTGGCTCCTCTGCGTGCTGAAGCTGGGAGCCTTGGTCGCCTGATGTTGACCACGACGAAGGGCAGACTGAGCCCATGCCTATCGCACAGTGGTGGCCCGAGCTTCGGCAGCAGACTCGCGACTGGCTGATCGCGAACAACGGTGATGTTGTCCCTCCGTCGGTTGTAGCGGAGATCGCCGAAGCAGGCGGGCCGGCGACCTCCGACGCCTGGTGGGTGACGGACGAAGAAGCGCCTGGTCCAGTGATGCCGGACGAAGCGATCGACTGGATCGAGGCGACCGCCAACGAGGAGTCGCCCGCCGAGTATTGAACGCCATCCAACACCGCCCGGGCGTCCGCTCATGCCGCATCGAGTCCGGACGGGACGAGGTCGGGACGATCACTCTGCGCGATCGTGTCGCGGTGATAAAGGTCGGTCTGCGGTGTCTTTGGGCGTGCGCCAGGGCCGTCCAGGATGAGTTCCGGGCTGTGGGGAACTGTGTGCAGTGGTGTAGCGGGGCTGGTCCGGTTGGCCTGTGGTTAGCGTCAGGCTTGCGTGCTGGCCTGCGCGGCGGCTGTCAGCAGGGTCTGCGCGGCCGCCGTCCTGCGGTAGAGGACGCTGCGCCCTGCGCGGGCACTGCTGACGAGCCCGGCCGCACGCAGTACGGCGAGGTGGTCGGCGGTGCCGCCGAGGCTGCTGTCCAGCGCGGTGGCGAGTTGGCTGGTGCTGGCGGGTTGGTCGAGGGCCAGCAGGACGGCGGCCCGACCGGCTCCGAGCAGGCGGGCCAGTGCGGCAGGTGCGTGAGCTCGGTCATCGCTGTGCGCGGGGCCGTGCAGCGGGCGGATGCCGCGTGCTGGGTAGATGACGGTGGGTTGGTAGGGCGGGTCCACGGTGACGCCGCACCCGGGCCAGATGAACACGGACGGGACGAGGAGCAGGCCCCGTCCGTCCGGCTCCACTTCCAGGCCTTGATGGTCTTCAAGTTCCAGGGCGCCGTCCCGCCAGGTGAGACCCTGATGCAGGTCCGCCCACGCGTCGGCCCAGCCGCGGGCGGCCAGTCGGCCCGCTCGGTGGGCGATGTCGCGCTCGAGGACGGTGCGCAGTCGGGGCCATCGTGGTTGCAGCAGGGCCAGCCAAGCGGCGGCCAGGGTGGCGACGAGCCGGGTCACCACCTGCTCGTCGCGCAGCAGGTCAACCAGGTGCGCCGGTGCAGGGCGGCGGCGCAGTGCCTCGTCGATCTCCGCGCGGGCCGCCTCGGGCGAGGTGGCCTGCACCTGCCGGAGCTGGTCCTCGATCGTGGTGGCCGGGCCGGTGGGTGGCGGGCAGAGGAAGTCGGCGCCCCACCCGTGCAGGTGCAGGGCCAGCACGGCGTCGAGGTCGGTCCGGGCGCGTAACTGGTCGAAGGCGGGCTGCATCGGCGATACCCACGCCCCGACCCCGGCTCGCGCCGGGTGCGCGGGCTCGGCGAGCAGGCGCAGCGCGTGCGCCAGCTCCCACAGGGGGGAGACCGCGAACCGGGTGTGCGCCACGTCGGCCTCGCGCAGCGTGATCCTCAACGCCGGTACCTTTCGTCGTGGACCGAAACAGTGGTGCGACCATGGTGCCAGCGCCGAGCGTGGGGCGCATGGCCGTGACACACACATCGACGCCCGCGACGTACCGGCAGGTGTTCGGGCACCGCGAGTTCCGGGTGCTGTTCGGTATCACGGTGCTGTACGTGCTGGGCTTCCAGTTCGAGCTGTTGGCCCTGTCGGTGCTCGTGTACGCGCGCAGCGGTTCATCGTTCCTGTCCGCGCTCGCCTTCGGCGTCGGGTTCCTGCCGCAAGCCGTGGGTGGACTGTTGCTCGCCTCCCTGGCCGACCGGCTGCCGCCCCGACGGCTGGCCGTCGCGGGGCTCGCAGTGCGGGCCGTCCCTGGCCTGGTCGTCGGTCTAGTGCCGCACGTCCCGGTGGCGGTCATGCTCGTGCTGGTCGGCGCAGCCGCCCTGATAGCCCCGGTGTTCAGTGCCGCGACTGCCGGGCTGCTGCCTGACCTGCTCCAAGATGACGAGTACGTGCTGGGCCGCTCGGTGCTGGGACTCGTGGTGTCGGGGGTGCAGATCGGGAGCCTGGCCGTGGGCGGGGCCGTACTCGCCGCGACGTCGCCGTCCGGCCTGCTCCTGCTCGCCGCGACCGCGCTGCTAGGGGCCTGCGCGACGGCCCGTGCGGGTCTGCGGTCGCGCCCGGCGAGAGCCACGTCGGCGCCTGGCAGCGGGCTGCTGCGGGCTTCGCTCGCCGGGCACGCAGAGTTGCTGGCCGACGCGCGGGTCCGCGGTCTGGTCCTGGTCCAGTGCCTGCCGCCCTGCCTGGTCGCCGGGGCGGAAGCGCTGCTGGTGCCCTACGCGGCCGGCATAGGCCACGTGGGCCGGGCCAGCTACTTGCTGGCAGCGTTGCCGCTCGGGATGCTCGCAGGCGACCTGGTCGTAGGGCGGCTGTGTCCGCCAGCAACGCGAGAGGGGCTGTCACCGTGGCTGATGATCCTGCTCGGTCTGCCCTTCACCGCGTTCGCGGCCCGACCGGGCCTGCCCCTGGCTGTCGTCCTGCTCGCCACCGCAGGTCTGGGGTTCAGCTATGCGCTGGGACTCCAGCGGCGCTTCCTCGCGGCCGTACCGCAGCGGCTGCGCGGGCAAGCCTTCGGGCTCATGAGCGCCTGTGTCATGGGCGGCCAAGGGCTGGTCCCCGTGGCAGCCGGCGCCCTCACAACATTGCTGCCGCCGTTCGCCGTTATCGCGCTGCTGGGCTGGGCCATCACGACGACGGTCATGCTCCTGCGGCGGTCGTTTACGGGACTCAGGGTCCCGTAACCATGTGACAGGTGACGATCCCGAATGCGATGCCGGTGACATCGAAGCTGGATGGTTGCCTTGCTGCCTGGAGCAACACGCGCTCATGCCGCATCGAATTGGCAGCTGTCCGTGTCGGCCAGTCACTCTGTGCGACCGTTGGGTATCGAAGCTGCGGCATCCTTTCCCCGCGCGGACAACCGTGACTCTGATAACTGGCGGTGAGCAGCTCGAGGTCGGCGTCATGGCGGCGAGCGGCTTGGCGCGAGAAGATGTCGAGACTCGCGTTGAGGCATACCCAATCAGTCTTGTGCCGAGCCGTCTGGTGGTCGACCAGCTCGCGGAGGACGGTTGTGCCATCGAGGAGCGGATCGAAGAACTGATCCGCTGCCCAGGGTCTCACCAGCCAGGGAGCAGGGGATGGACGAATCTCAGAGCACGCCTGGCCGCTACGCGCTGGGTCACTCGGACCACGAGCTGGACCGGCTTGAGGCCCAGGCTCGGATTGTTGATCCGGTAACACGACACCTCTGGTCGCACGCCGGCGTCGGTCAGGGGATGCGCGTCCTGGACGTCGGCTGCGGAGCTGGTCACACCACGATGTTGCTGGCGGACCTGGTCGGCGAATCTGGCGAGGTCGTGGGCATCGACAGCGCTCCTGAAGCGATCGCGGCCGCGCAAGCTCGCAGCAGCGGCCTACGCAACATGAGCTACATCCACGATGATCCCACTGAGCACATCTTCGACACTCCGTTCGACGCCGTCGTCGGACGTTACGTCCTGATGTTCCAGAGCGACCCGGCCGCGTTCCTGGCCGCCGCCGCTCATCACGCACGTCCGCGCGGGATCGTGTCCTTCCATGAACTGGACGCCCAAGGCATCGCATCGCGTCCCCTCGTACCCACGTTCGAGAAGGTGGCCGCTTGGAACTCCGACGTCACTCGGAGGTACGGCGCCAACCCGAACTTCGGATCCTGCCTATTGGGGGTTTACCTCACCGCCGGACTACCTGAGCCGACCATCCTGGCCCACGCCATCCACGGCCGGGGAGCGGGTGCCCTCGACGTGCTCACCCAGTGCCGCAACCTGGCCCGCACTCTCCTGCCCGAACTGGAGCGCCACGGCGTAGCCTCCCGCGAAGAGGTCGGGATCGACACGCTGCTCGATCGGATGCTGACCGAGGCAACCCAGAGCGACAGCATCGTCGTCGGCCACCTGCAGGTCGGCGCCTACTGCATCGTGTGAAGACTGGCCACTTACGAAATGGACCGGCCGTCATGAACCCGCGATCCTGGCGCCCGTCATGAACCCGGCGATCCTGGCAGCCGTCATCTCGCGTTCTCGTCGCCAACCAGTCAGCCAGGAAGACTTGGCGCAGAGCACAACACAGCTTTGAGCAACGCCCGGATCTGCCGCGATGAACTGCTTCCGCCGTCGGCGGGGTGGTCACTCATCGTGATCGAGTCGCGATATGGGCAGAGGGCCGCGTGCTCCGGGGTCGTGCCGAAATCCGGACGTTGAGGAGCGGCCATGCGTTCGGTTCAGGTCAGTGGTGAAGCGATCTCGATGAGCGTCCCCCAGGGGTCCCGGAGGAACCCGGTCGTCTGGCCGTGCGGCTTGGCCGACGGCTCGACAACTGACTCACAGCCGGTGTCCACCGCATGCCGGAACGCCACGACCGGATCGTCGAAGACGAGGCAAATCTCGATGTTGAACGGGTCTGCTTCGGGATCGGGCAGCTGGTACGCGCCGCCGATCTCGTGTTCGGCACGAGCGCGACCGGCAAAGGACAGCGCGGTCTGGCCGGTGTCGAGCTGCCCGAAGTCGGCCGCCGCATTGACGAACGTGCGGCGCAGACCGAACGCGCGCTCGTAGAAGTCCAAGGCTGTGACGACATCGGGAACGTAGACGATGATCCAGCCCAGTCTCGCGGCTTCTACCACGGTGTCCTTCCAGCGAGGGTCTCGATCGAACCGGCATCGTAGGCCCATCGACACGGCCAGCCGATCCTACCCATCTGCGCCGAGAGCCTCTCCGGCCGCCGCTGCCGCGACCTCCCCTGTCCCCTCGAGCGCACGACCGTGACGATGCGTGGGTGCGGGCACGGCCGACGCTGCATCTGACGGTAGGGCTGCCGGGCGTCGGGAAGACGAGGAAGGCACGCCGGATCGCGGCCGATGGGTCAATCCTGAGGCTGACGCCGGACGAGTGGATGGCCCCGCTGTTCGGGGAGCGCGACGCCGACGGACGGCGGGAGATCCTCCAAGGGCGGATGATCTGGTCGCCGATCGGGTCCTGTGTAGCGGATCGTCGGTCGTCCTCGACGTCGGCTGCTGGTCCCCTGCGGAGCGATACGTCATCAGGGCCGTCGCCGACGACGCCGACGCCGACGCCGGGTTCCTGCGATCCGTTCGGCAGTGATGGACGATCTCGGGCAACCTTCGGGGTCTGGGACGCGACTTACGACCCACCTGGCCGATGCGCACCGTGCTTCGGCTGCCCGGTACGAGGAGGTACCCGTGAGCCGCAGCCGCCGTCTCGTGACTCCGCTGCTCATCGCCGCCGCCCTGTCGCTGGCCGGACCGCCGGCGCTCGCCGCATCCGCGTCGGGCACTGCGACGAGTACCCCCAGCAGTACCCCCACGAGCACGCCGACAAGCACGCCGGCGAGCTGCACGGGCAGCGATGCGGTCCAGATCGTCTCCCAGACCGTGACGCCGTCCACAGTGCCTCCGGGCGGATCCGCCGTCGAGCAACTGACGCTGGTGAACTGCACCGGTCAGGCCGTCTCGACGAATGCGTCCTTCTACGGGACGTGGAGCCTCAACGGCGTCCCGACCATCCCGCCGGGCTGCGCCGCCATAGATCCGTTTCCCGTGCACCTGTCCTTCGCCCCCTACGCCACAGTGACCACGACGTTCCCCCTCAACGTCCCGGTGACGTGCACGGCGACGTCGCTGTCGGCGAAGGTGGTCGTCGGGGCGAGCACCTTCGGCTCGGTCGAGCTGACCGTGCTGGCCTCCGCGCCGACCTGCTCGGCGTCCGTGCAGTACCACTCCTGGCCGGGCGGGTTCGTCACGAACGTGACGGTTCGCAACCCCGGCGCCGTCACGCTGCACGGGTGGACAGTGGGCGTCACCTTCGCCGGCGACAACCGCGTCACCAGTGCCTGGAACGCAGCGGTCACCCAATCGAACACCCTATCGACGGCGACCAACCTGTCCTATAACGCAGACGTGCCGGCGGGCAGCAGCATCGCCTTCGGCGCGATCGGCACCTGGACCACAACCGACGGCGCCCCCAAGGCGATCACGCTCGGCGGACGCGCCTGCCAGCTGACTTGAAATCACTGGTGAGTGGGCGCGCGACAGGAGCATCCCAAGGGACAACCCAGTTACACCCGTTCCTGGGTCAGTCCCGGGGGGCCACGAACGCACGGATCTGCCGCCGTGATTGCGGAACGAGCCGACGAAGCAAGTTACTCTGCGTGATCAGAGCAAGAGGCCAGCCATGCCGGACTCGGCTCCGGTTCGATGGTGCGCCGCAAGGGCCTCGGTCCAGGTCATGGACGTGAGCTGGCGAGATCCTTAACGTCGTCCGCAAGGCGACGCAACTGCTCTCCGGGCTCGACAGTGAGGTCGGCGTATGCCCCCCAGCCGCCGTCACCCCAATCCGTCAAGGTGACATGAAGTTGGACGTGGCCGAACTCGTGCCGGGCCTCGATCTTGAGATCAGACTCAAGTGAGGTCCACTCGCGCACCCCTGACCAGCCGCGCCAGTCTGCGGCGAGCCCGGCGAAGAAGTCGGCGAGCTCGCGCCACCTCGCAGTCGCAATTGCATCTCTCGGTGGAATCGGCATCTACCTTGCGATAATCACTTGGAGTGACCTCGGCGCGCAATATGGTGACATTCAGCCAAACACCCTTGATGCGCAGATCAACGGCATCCTCTGGAGTCAGTTCACAATGAGTGCGGGACTGGTCGCGCTCATTGCCTCTATTATCACCTTCCTAGCGTTCCTTGGATATCCTGAATATGTTCCAGCAATGGACCTCATAGGCCTATTGTTTGTCGCCAATGCCATGGGTGCTCTTCTCGACGCAATTGGATCCCTCCTTTTCGGTCACTTCATCCCAATTGGCTGGGTTTGTGGGATCTTGTGTGTCGCTAATATTTCCTTCTTCACCTGGTATCTAATCCTGAAGGATCGAGACTGGATGACGGGCAAGACGGACGGCCCTTTTGCCGACAGTGGCGAAAGGCTCGCCAATAAGTACTTTGGTCCACCGGATTAGAATGGGAAAATCCCATAGGGGACGGTCGTTGACCTTAAGGATAAATCAGCGCACACCTATCTTCCGCAAGAAGACTCACGCCACAGCGTGCGGCGGATGATCTACGGGCGAACGGCCGCTTCTGGGCCGTGAGCGCTCCTTCGGCGGTCTTACAGACCGTTGCCTCTGGCGTCGTCACCATCGGAGACGCTCTCCTGCACCTTGCGGCAAAGGTCCGTGCCTCAGGCAATGCGCACAATTGCCGCCGTCCGCATGTTCGCGTCAGCCGAGAAGTATGACGCTGAGCTACAAGCGGCCGGCGGGTGGGCAGGTCGTTGTGGTGCTGGAGGCGGTCGTTGGAGGCTCCTCGGCCGGTTGATGGCCGACGCCATGGAGGTAGTAGGTGGCGTGGTGCTCGTGACCGCAGGTACCACAGATCTCGGCGACGGTAACGGGTCCGGACAGGTCGGGACCGGAGCCGTCGTAGACGATCGTCCGGATGATGTCACCGCCGCAGGCGGGACAGGTCGGCCGGTGCCGCTCGCGATCGCTCCAATCCCAGACGGCGAAGGAGCCGTCCGGTCCGGGCCTTCCGATGCCGACGTCGAAGCACGACCCGTCCGGGAACCGCAGCACGAACGGGTTGTCGAAGACCAGAAGTCCCCAGTGGTCACTTCGGGTCATGGACACCGCCCGAACCAACCAGCCGTCGTCCACCGCGGCCACCTGGACCTGGATCTCACCGGTCACCGAAAAGGTGGCATTGGCGCGCCACTCAAGCTGCGCCGGTCCGACGTAGTCCACCGGAGAAGACTGCCACCGACGCGACCAGCCGGGGCCGCAAGCGCAACCCGCCGCTTGGCCACCCTCGCAACGTGTGCTCGAGGCAAGATCCGGATCTGCCGCTCCGAGAGCAACGACAAGTGAGGCTCTCCGTCGCAGTGTTTAGTCTTCTTGCTGCACGGGAGCATCCGAACGCGCACGGGCGGCGTGGGCGTGACGTGACGTGACGTGGCGTGGCATGGTGCAGGATGGATTCGTGCCGCCGTCGGAGCCTCGCCCGTACGTCCCGAATGAACTGCTGTCGCGGCTCGTGGGGTTCCGCCTGTTCTCGGTCCAGTTCGTCGGGGACTACATGCAGTTGCGTTTCGACAGTCCCACCGAGGACAAGCCGGTCCTCAACTGCGACGTCCTGCCCGCGGTCGAGCGAGAGGGGCGCACCTGGCGAGACGGTGATGCCGGCTACGCCGATGCCCTACGCGCCCTGATCCGGGGGACGGTCCTGACGACAACCGAGGAGACAGGCCGGGGCCTTCGACTGGAACTCTCACACGGGATCGTCACCCTCCATCCGGCTCAGGAGGAATTGGTCGGTCCCGAGATCGCCCTCCTGTCCGGCTTCAGCGACCGACAGTGGATGTGCTGGCGCCCCGGCGAGGAGTCATTCGAGGATCTGGCCTGACGATCTTCAGCTCTTGGGATCCGTCCGGATCTGCCGCTGGTCCCGTAGCCGGCTCCCGACTGCGCCGACCACGGCATGGTCTGCCCTAGTCCAAGCGTCAGACCGGGAAGGACGAAGGGGCAGCCGTTCCAGCGTCTCCACCTCCCTCGGAGCGCGGGTCGGGCGCAGCGCGGCCTGCCGGGACCACCTCATGAGGACGCCAACTGACCGGAGCCCCATCGGTGCCCGCGTCGATCCGTGACAGCTCCGGGTGGGGCCGGCCGTCCGTACCCAAGCACCATCGGTCCGGGCCGGCTGACCTGAAGCCCACCCACAGCCGCAGCCAGGGCCGGTACCGTCACGACCCGGGGATGCGAACCGCGATCGGGGGGACCGGGTGGGTGCCGACGTCGTGCACGTCGTCTACGGGTTGCGCTGGGAGTGGGCGGACGAGGCGCTGCACGCGAACGCCGAGCTGCTCGAGGCGCTGGAGGCAGGGGAGGACGCGCGGCAGACGAGCGCCGAGTCGGCCGGCCTCGACCACTGGTGGGGCCGGGTGACCGACGGCGGCGCGTGCTTCCTGCTGGTGGGCCGGATCGTGGGGCAACTGGGGTACGAGCACAACGTCTCAGTGCGGGTGTCGGCCCAGGCGCTCGACGACCTGCAGGCGGACGTGCACCGCCGGCTGGTCGCGGCCGGGCTGGACGGCGAGCCCGCCCTACACCTGCAGGCGGAGTTCCAGTACTGAGGCGCCTAGAGCAGCCCATCGTCCATCTGTTCAAGGACGAGGGCCCACCACGCACTCGGGTCGCTCAGCGCATCGGGGTCGATCCGTTCCAGCGCTTGAAGCAGACGATCCGTCTGCCCACGAGCCTCGTCGTCGGGTAGCGAGCTCCGCCGGTCCCACTCGATCTTGAACGAGGTCATAAAGTCAGCGTTCGCCTCGACGGTCGAATTCACGAACACCGAGAACCTGCCGCCGGCGGGAGTCGCTCGCACTACGTTCGCGCCGTCGATGTAGAGCCATCTCGTGCCGTCGTGCCGTCGTGCCGTCGTGCCCGAGAGCCCCGAGCGGCCGCGTCGATAGAGGTTCGGCCCCCTGGCCAATAGCCCAGAAGAACGGCGGCAGCGACAGCGGATGCCTCGTGGTCACGGCTGCAGTCTTGTCCCTCCGAGCGGCTCAGGTGCAGTCCTCTGCCTGAGGCAACACCCGCATCTGCCGCGCTGGGCTCGTCCGCGTCCGGGCATAGCTCGTCACCCGAAGTTACGGGTCTGGTGGCGTTCAGTGCCGGCGGAGGTTCATGCAGTGGCTCTGCTTCGCGCGGGCGAAGGTGAGGCTGCTGCCGGGCGAGAACATGTGGACCTGGCCAGCTCGACCTGCGCCACGAGCGATTCGCGGACAGCCCGGGCCTGCCAACCGGATCGCTGCCTCGATTGCGCCTGCGTGGTCACCGGGGGTACTCCTCGTCCAGAGGTGCCCGGACGAACGGGACGCCACGCAGTTCGCAGGCAGTGAACTCGACGAAGTTGCGCGGGCCGTCGGTCAGGCTGAGCTTGTTGGGGGCACCCCGGTTCTCGTCGGCGTCGTGGTCATCTTGCCCGTCGTCTTCCCACCGGCACACCGAGCAGATCTCGTACCCGCCGCGCTCGACGAGCGTGAGGTAGCCGCAGCACGGGCAGGCATGCGGGCCGGTCCCCACTGGTCGAAACACGTTGCGGACCTGCTGGATCCCGTCCTCGGGCCGTGGCGGTCGGGCCAGAGCGAGCCGACTGCGGTCGCAGGCGCCGAACTGGGTGAAATTGCGGCGGACCTCGGCGAGACTCAACCGGCCGTTGACGGTGCCGCGCACCAGGGCGTCGTCATGACTGTCCTGCCCGTCGTCCTCCCACCGGCACACCGGGCAGATCTCGCGCCGCACACGGGCGGACAGCGTGCGGGACCCACAGCACGGGCAGGCACGCGGCCCAGCTCCGGGGTAGTCGAAGTTCACGAAGGGCACGGCGCTGATCATCTCACCAAGGCTTAGTAGTGCTTTGTTAGGTGCTTATGGTGGGACGAGTGCGTGGCAGAGAGGGCAGAACCCGAGCCAGGTCGCGAGCAGGTACTGCAGTTCGCGCAGGAGGGCGTAGAGGCTCAGGTCTGCCCAGCGGCT
>Ga0302322_100003660_pt1 | contig 13267 bp, 9 predicted proteins | sample Fen_T0_2_FD_203757 | JGI IMG/M metagenome (GOLD analysis project Ga0302322, IMG submission 203757) | Peat permafrost microbial communities from Stordalen Mire near Abisko, Sweden - Fen_T0_2 | ecosystem: Environmental > Terrestrial > Soil > Wetlands > Permafrost | place: Sweden: Abisko...
ATGGGGCCTTGCTTGAATGGCTTCCCCAAGACACCATCCTGTTCAATGGGGCGCGCATCGAGCTGGACACGCGCATCGACCTTGCTGGTGGCGCCGCATGCATCGGTTGGGACATCCTGTGCCTGGGCAGGCCCGCCTGTGGTGAGCGTTTCGATGAAGGTTCATGCCGTCAGCGGCTTGAGGTTTGGCGCGATGACACCCCGCTGCTGATTGAAAGAACACGCTACGAAGGCGCGGTTCACGATGCGTCCTGGGGGCTGCGGGGCGCGTGTGTGACTGCCACGCTGTTTGCGGCGTCTCCGGCGCTTGGCAGCGACGAAAGCGCGGCTTTGCTGACCGACCTTCGAGGTCTTCCCGTGAAGCCAGGCGAGCTGTGTTCCACCACCCTTGTCAGTGGCGTGGTGGTCATGCGCTACCTTGGAAACTCCGTCGAGAACGCGCGCATCTTATTCGAGAAGGGTTGGCGGCTGGTGCGTCCGGTGATCTTCGGCCGGCCCGCTTGTCATCCTCGTATCTGGTCAACCTAAGGTCTGGAGCCCCATGGATTTACTTCCTCGTGAAAAAGATAAACTTCTCCTCTTTACGGCGGGGCTGCTGGCCGAGCGCAGAAAGGCGCGGGGTTTGAAACTGAACTACCCCGAGGCCGTGGCGTACATCTCCTCGGCCATTCTCGAAGGCGCGCGCGACGGCCGGACCGTTGCCGAATTGATGACCTTTGGAACCCAGCTTCTGGGCCCCGACGACGTGATGGAAGGCGTGGCCGAATTGATTCCCGAGGTGCAGGTCGAAGCCACCTTTCCCGACGGCACCAAGCTGGTCACGGTTCACCAGCCCATCCAGGCGTCGAAACTGATCCCGGGCGAGGTCATGCCAGCGTCGGGCGACCTTGCTCTTAACGAAGGCCGGGAGACGCTTACCATCGAAGTGGCCAACACGGGCGATCGCCCCATTCAGGTCGGATCGCACTACCACTTCTTTGAAACCAATCCCGCTCTTCGCTTCGAACGCGACAAGACCCGCGGCTTCCGTCTGAACATTCCCGCGGGCACTGCTGTGCGCTTCGAGCCAGGCCAATCCCGCACTGTCGAACTGTGCGCGTACAGTGGCGACCGCGTGGTCCATGGGTTTCGCGGCGAAGTCGGCGGTGCACTCGACAAGGAGGCGCCATGAGGCGCATCGACCGTCGTGCTTACGCGGACATGTACGGTCCGACCGTGGGCGATCGCGTGCGCCTGGGCGACACAGAACTGGTCATCGAGATCGAACGCGATCACGCCATCTATGGCGAGGAAGTGAAGTTCGGCGGTGGCAAGGTCATTCGCGACGGCATGGGGCAGAGCCAGCGCTGGGGCGCGGACGTGGCGGACACAGTTATCACCAATGCGGTAATCATCGATCATTGGGGCATCGTCAAGGCGGACATCGGAATCAAAGAGGGCCGCATCTTTGGTATTGGCAAGGCGGGCAACCCCGATGTGCAACCTGGCGTGACCATCGTCATCGGACCGGGAACCGAAATCATCGCGGGCGAAGGCTGCCTGGCCACGCCGGGTGGAATCGATTCGCACATCCATTTCATCTGCCCCCAGCAAATCGAAGAAGCCCTGATGTCGGGCGTGACCACCATGATCGGCGGCGGCACTGGACCGGCGGCTGGAACCAATGCGACGACGTGTACGCCAGGGCCGTGGAACATCGCCCGCATGCTTGAAGCCGCGGATTCGCTGCCCGTGAACCTGGGCTTTCTCGCCAAGGGCAACGCCAGTCTTCCAGGTGGTCTGGTCGAGCAGATTGAAGCTGGCTGCATGGGACTCAAGTTGCACGAAGACTGGGGCACCACCCCCGCGGCCATCGACAATTGTCTCTCCGTCGCCGAAGCCCACGACGTGCAAGTCGCCATCCACACCGACACGCTCAATGAGTCGGGCTTCGTGGAGGACACAGTGGCGGCCTTCCGTGGGCGCGCCATCCACACCTACCACACGGAGGGCGCGGGCGGCGGCCACGCGCCGGACATTATCAAGGTGTGTGGCGCGCCCAACGTCCTTCCGTCGTCAACCAATCCGACGCGGCCCTACACCGTCAATACAGTGGACGAGCACCTGGACATGCTGATGGTGTGCCACCACCTGGATCCCAGTATTCCCGAGGACGTGGCCTTCGCCGAATCGCGCATTCGCCGCGAAACTATTGCCGCCGAGGACATCCTGCATGACCTGGGTGCGTTCAGCATGATGTCCAGCGATTCACAAGCCATGGGGCGGGTGGGCGAGGTCATCACCCGAACCTGGCAGACCGCCCACAAAATGAAGGTGCAACGCGGGCCCCTGCCAACCGATGCGGCCAATGGGGGAAGAAATGACAACTTCCGCGTGAAGCGCTTCATGGCCAAGTACACCATCAATCCGGCCATCACCCACGGCATCAGCCACGAGGTTGGCTCCATCCAAGTGGGCAAGTTGGCCGACATCGTGCTTTGGAAGCCTGCCTTCTTTGGCGCCAAGCCAGCCTTGATCATCAAGGGCGGATTCATCGTCGCCGCCCCCATGGGCGATGCGAACGCATCCATCCCCACGCCACAACCGGTCCACTTCCGTCCCATGTTCGGAGCGCTGGATGGACCCCGGCAACGGACCAGCGTGACCTTCATGTCGGCTGCCGCGCTGGCGGCGGGTGTGGATGCCCGACTGGGACTGCGCAAGCGCTGTGTGGCGGTCAAGGGCACGCGGACCATTGGTAAGCGCGATCTGATTCACAATGACTATCAACCTGTCATCGAGGTCAATTCCCAAAGTTACGAGGTCCGCGCCGATGGTGTTCCCCTGGTCTGTGAACCCGCAGCCACTTTGCCGCTGGCCCAGCGCTATTTCCTGTTTTGATGGAGCCCACGCCATGTTGCAGCTACGCGGAACGATAGACGCTGGCACGATGAATGGAAACCGCGAGCATTCGGCGGTCACTCTGACCTTGCCGTTCGAGGATCGGCGCAAGAGCCGATTGCTCACTCGCCTTGACGATGGACGGGAGGCAGCCGATGTCTTGCCGCGGGGAACCGTCCTCGTCGACGGCGTTTGCCTTCTGGACGACCAGGCCAATGTCGTGGTGACAATCAAGGCCGCAACGGAGAACTTGTCCGTGGCCTACGCCCAGGATCGGCACCAGATGCTCCGGGCCGCCTACCACCTGGGAAACCGGCACATCCCCGTGCAGATCGGCCACGACTGGCTGGCCTACCAACATGACCACGTGCTGGATGATTTGGCGCGCTCGCTGGGACTGGTGGTGAAGGTTGAAGAGCGACCCTTCGAGCCTGAAGCAGGTGGGTATGGCCAGTCCCATGGCCACGCGCACGGCGAGGACCACCCACACCATGAACATTGATCCGCCCGTGAGCGAGCCAAGCGCGCGGGTGCAAGGCCCGGAAACGGGCGTGGCCGGCGTGCCGCTTCTTCGCCTTCTGCAATTGTCCAGCCCATCCCTGCCCATTGGCGCCTTCGCCTATTCGCAGGGACTGGAGCAAGCCGTGGAGCTGCACTGGGCTTTCGACGAGGCTTCGGTTGGCCATTGGATTCTTGGTTTGCTGTCGCACGGGCTTGGAAGACTGGATCTCCCAGTGTTGATCCGCCTCCACCAGGCCTTCGCCAATGAAGACCTGGCTGCCGTTCGCCGCTGGAACCAATTCCTTTTTGCCTCGCGCGGGAGTAGCGAACTGCAAGCAGAAGACCGGCATTTGGGCGGCGCCCTTGCGCGGGTCTTGTCCAGTCTTGGCGTGGTGGCCGCCAGCGATTGGATTGCTGAGCCCTGCGCCACCCACGCGGCCATGTTTGCGCTGGGCGCGGTTCATTGGAACATCCAAGCCACCGCCATGGCCGCGGGCTATGCCTTCGCCTGGACCGAGGCCCAGGTTGGGGCCGCCACGCGTTTGTGTCCCCTGGGCCAACAGGCGGCGCAGCGGATTTTGACCCGGGCTTTGCCCATTATCGACGGCGTGGTAGGCGAAGCCTTCTTGCTAGCCGACGACGACGTGGGCGCCTCCGCGCCTGCCCATGCCATCGCCAGCGCTTTGCATGAAACCCTCTATTCACGGCTGTGCCGTTCCTAAGGAGATGCTCACGTGACTGAATTTCAAACCCTACGCGTTGGTGTGGCTGGCCCGGTCGGCTCGGGCAAGACCGCCTTGGTGGATGGCTTGTGCAAGCGCATGCGCGAGCGCTTCAACATCGCGGTGGTGACCAACGACATCTATACCAAGGAAGACGCCCAGTTCCTCATGCGCAGCGGGGCACTGCCCACCGAGCGCATCGTGGGCGTCGAGACCGGCGGTTGCCCGCACACGGCAATCCGCGAGGATGCCTCGCTGAATTTACAAGCCATCGACGATCTCATGCGCAAGTTCCCGCGGCTGGACATGGTGCTGGTCGAAAGCGGCGGCGACAACCTGGCGGCCACGTTCAGTCCCGAGTTGGCGGACATCACCATCTACGTCATCGATGTGGCCGGCGGCGACAAGATCCCGCGCAAGGGTGGGCCGGGGATCACCAAGTCCGATCTCCTGGTCATCAATAAGATCGATCTGGCGCCCTACGTGGGCGCGTCCCTTGAGGTCATGGAGCGCGATGCGCGCATTCAGCGCGGCTCCAAGCCCTTCCTCTTCACCAACATCCGGCAAGGGATCGGCGTGGACGAGGTGGCGGCTTTCGTGGAAAAGCAGGGCCTACTCGGGCTTTCGTAAGTCCAGCCACGCCTTCAGAATGCTACCCAGCATCGACGGCTACTTGACGCCGAGGATGTCGGGATTCCACATGTTCCCCGACATGGCCAGTAGGTAGAGATTTCCGAGATAGCTGCTGTACCAGTAGTCGTCTTTCATCTTCACCGACTCGGCGACGAAGGCGTCGGCGATCTCCTGCGTATTGGCCATCGCTGCAATGGTCAGACTCCCCACCGCGGCCATGTTGTGGTTGTTGCTCGAGGCTGAACCGCTGAGCTGATAGCCGTCTTTGATGCTACCGACGCCGACCCCATTGGCCCAGGTCGAGAGCTTCTTGCACCAGGCGGAAGCCTCAGCGGTACCATTCCAGAGATAGTCGAGGCACTGCTTGTAGGGCGCGCGGATCGCATCGAAGCCATAGTTGCCGGCCCGGCTTCCCGAACCGGCGGTGCCGCTCACCGACTGCCAATCCGGCACCAGCCCGGTGCTGGAATTTGCCGCCGCATCGCGAATCTTCTGGGTGTCATCGGCCATCTTGGACCAGGCCGTATCACCGCTGATCTTGGCGAAGTACCTGAAGAACGCGGGCGCGTAGTAGGAAATATCGGTCTCGTTGCAGCCGCCCCAAGGACTACCGCCCGAGCACCCCGGGTACAAGGTCCACTTCCCGCTGCAGTCGAGGATCACTTTTCGGAGGTTCGTGATGAGCGTCTTGGCCTTCACGTCGTAGCCCGCATCCGGCCATTGCCAGTGGGCCACGACCAAGCCCGAGGCCACATCGACGTCACCGTCCGTGGCCGCGCCCGAGTCGGAAACCCCGCCGCAGCTGGTTTGCCATCCCGAGAGTCCGCAACCCGCGCTGCCGGTCTTGGACAGGTAGAAACTATAGAGCTTGTCGAAGACGTCCTTGTCCCCCATGTAGGCCACCGCGACCATGGCAAACCCTTGCGCCTCGACCTTGGAAATCGAAGACGAGTCGGCCCCGGGCATCAGATTGCCGTTGCAACTGACGAGGCGGGTCTTCTTCCAATTCTCGTACCAACTCTTGACGAAATCGTTGGTCACCTTGGTCGATTGCACCCCGTACGGGTACTTCACATTCTGCGGGAACGGAAAGCGCTCGCCCTGCGCGCCCGTGCCGGTTGAGCGCGTGCCACCTTGGCCCGTTGTGCCTCCGGAGGAGGTCGCCGAGGTTCCCCCCGTGGCGCGACCCCCGATTGCCGTGCCGCCGCCGGTAGCGGCGCCGCCCGTTGCGCTCACCACCCCGCCAGTGCCGCTACCGCCAGTACCAGGCCCGCCGCCGGTAGCGTTCGTGGTCCCGCCAGTGCGACTGCTGGTGCCCGCGGTTCCTCCGGTCGTACGCGCGCCCCCCGTGTCGGTGGCGCCGCCGCTGCCGCCGCTGCCGCCGCTGGGGCCGGCCGAGTCTGCCCCGCCAGTGCTCGAGGCACCGGCCAAGCCCGCGCCACCCGTGTTCGCGGTGGCACCCGAGCCTGCCCCACCCGTGTTCGCAACGCCGCCCGTGGCCGCCCCGCCCGCTCCCATCGATCCGCCACTCCCACCGCTCCCACCGCTCCCACCACCGCTCCCACCGCCGCCTACGCCGCCTGCGTTGCCACAGCCCCCCAGGGCCAGGGCCAGGATGCCCGCTGCCATTGTCACTACTGAAACGGGTACTGCTTTCATGTGTCGTCCTCGGCAAAATCTTCTGCCTTCTCGCAGTCACAAGGACGGTCTCGATCGGTTCAAAAAAGGGTGCGGCCTAGCAGCCCGCGGTTTTAGTCCTTGTGAGCAGCAGACGCGGGCGCAGCCAAGCGCAGAGAGACCCTAGTAGACGACACCCGGCGGGATCTTGCAGACGCTGGTGCAGTAGACGAGCGCGCTTGGGTCGGTCGATGGTGACTTGTTACGATCCAAGGCGACGCCGTTGTTGCTGCCCAGGTCGCATTCTTCGCCGCGATCCGTATCCACGTGTCCGTCACCGCAGAAGTGCGGCTTGGTGCAGCCGAAGGTGCAGCCGCCTTGGCCGTACTGCATGCCGTTGTTCTTACCAGCGTCGCATTCCTCGGCACCATTAACGACGCCGTCGCCGCAGAACGGTCCCCACGTGCACTTGGTGGTGCAGCCGCCGTACGCGGTGTCGCTGTTGTCCTTGCCGTTGTCGCATTCTTCGTCGGCAACTGCGATACCGTCGCCGCACGTGGGCGTGCAGGTGGTGGCGGCGGCGTTGAAACCGGAAAGGGTCAGCTTGAACGACGACGCGGTCGTGTGGCGCTCGGCGTGGAAGACGGCGACTTCATACACGCTGCCCGACTTCATGTTTCCCAGCTTGGCGGCGGTCGCCGCGTCGAGCGTGACCGAGCCAGCGGTGGCCGAGTGAAGGCCGCCCAGATCGACCGCGAGCTTCCTGTTGATGAAGACCCAGAAGTCGTCGTCGCCCACGAAGTCGAGTTCGTAGGTCTTGGTGGTGTCGTACTTGAACCAGTAGCGAACCTCGCTGGTGAAGCTGAAGTTGTGCTTGCGCTGATTGCCGCTGGCATCGACGTCGTAGGGTATGGCCGGATCGTAGAAACCCGGCACCTGGGCGGCGGCGAACTCCGAGGCGGGCGTGAACGTATCGCTATCCACCGGGAAGAAGAGCGGGTTACCGTCGATCCCGGTCTTCCACTGTTCGCCGTTGGCGCCGTAACGATTCACATAGGCACCGCTGGCGAGCTTCCACAGCGAAAGTTTGCTGGCGTTGGCGTGGTTCACGTTCGCCGTCGAGCGGTACCATTGCTTGAAAGAATCCGTGCTCGCGACATCGACACCTTGGTCGGTCACTCCCGTGTAGACGGGCTTGCCCTCGCTATCGAGATCCGCGTTGACCATGCCAACGCACTTGCCGCCCGTGCAGCCCACGTCGTCGCTTGGTTCGAAGTCCGTGGGCGTGTGCATGCGGAAGTCGCGGAAGATCCCGGGCACCATCATCTTGTCGCCCAGGTCCGGTTGTTTGCAGGTCCAGCCGGGCTCGATCTTGCAGACTTTCGAGCAGCCGTCGCCGTCGGCGGCATTGGCGTCGTCGCAGTCCTCGCCAAGCACAATGCCGTCGCCGCACGTCGAGGTGCAGGCGCCGCTCGAGCAATCTGGCTCGATCTGGCAGTCTTCCGAGCAGCCATCGAAGGGCATGGTGTTGCCGTCGTCGCAGCTCTCGGCGCCTTCCTTCTTGCCGTCGCCGCAGGTGGTTTTCGAGCAGCTGCTGGGGCGTCCGTCGCATTTCCAGCCAAGTTCGATCGTGCACAAGGTCGAGCAGCCGTCGCCGCCCTTGGTGTTGCCGTCGTCGCAGGCTTCGTTGCCGCTCTGGACGCCATCGCCGCACTTTGGCGCGCAAGGTTTGCCGGGCACCCGGCACTGCCAGCCCGATTCGACGGTTTGGCAATCAGCGGAGCAGCCGTCGCCGCCCTTGGTGTTGCCGTCGTCGCAGGTTTCGTCGGAGGTCAGCACGCTGTTGCCGCACACGGCGAGGTTCCTGCACAGCGCGCCGGTCTTCGGGCAGTCGTAGTTGCTTTCGATCTGGCAGATCTTGCTACACCCATCGCCGCTGACTGTATTGCCATCGTCGCACTGCTCGGTCCCATCGAGAACACCGTTGCCGCAGGTACTTTGCGCAACGTCCGCACTGGCGTCCGGCGTGGGTGGAAGCACGATCGTGATGGCGGTGCTGTTGCCCCCGGCACCGCTGCCGCCGGTGTCAGCTCCCGTTCGGCCCGCGTTTCCGCCAAGCCCCGCGTTACCGCCCGAGCCGCCGCCCACCGTGTCCGCGCTGGTGGGCGAGCAAGCAGCCAGCGCCGCGCCGCCAACGAGCAACACGAGATGCAAGGGCCAAGCGAACGTGATTCCGTGATGAGACGATTGCGATCCGATGGTTCTCATAGGCACATCAGGGACTCTGCAATAGCGGGCCCAGGCGTGCAATCCGCAAGATTGCCATCTGCACGAAGCGCTCTAACGAAGCGCTCTGGCGACCCGCTACCCTTGTCTCCCCGGCGATTCCGCCCCGCCGCGCAGGGTCTCCCACAGCCTTGCGTTGTTGAGCAAGATGTCCTTGATTCCCGCCAGTACCGCCGCCGAATTCAGCACCTTGGTGCTCATGGTGGTGTGCGCTTCCTGCGCGTCCATCACGGCGTTCATCAGTTCGCTGTTCAAATCAGGGGAATTGCCGAACTGTTCCTTGGTGTTGCTCGCCGCTTGCTGCCGCAGAGTCTCCGATTCCATCAGCTTGCCCATCAGGACGTGGTTCACGTAGACCAGTTGGTCGTCGATGCTGGTGTCATCGCCGAACATTTCGTTCAGCTTGGCGATGATTTCGGCCATGTAGACCTTCTCGGGCTCGCGCACCATGCCGCTGCCCGATTCCTTGATCGGGTCTAGCAAGGGCTTGTCACCCACCTGCAAGGGCAGCGCGCGCTTGCCCAGGTTGCGCAGGTTGTGGTGGGTCAGCACGACCTGGGACAGGTCAATGCCCTCGCGCTCGCGGCCGAACTCTAGCAGCGGGATCAGGCGCTTGTAGAAGATGGCGCGCTTTTCGATGGCCGTGTTGCCGTAGTTGAAGATCTGGGACAGGAACGTGTACAGACGGACGAACGCCCCCATGTCGGTCTTGAACAGGGTCAGCGCGGCCTGTTCGTCGCGGGCTGCCTTGGCCGACGATTCGTCCTTTCTGTCCTTCGCGGCTCGCAGCGCCTCTTGCGCGGCCTTGTAGCGCTTGATCAGACGGTCCACGACCGGCTCAAGCGCTTTCAGCAACTCGCCCTGGGTTGCGTCCGGCTTCAGCTCTACCGCCACCACGCGATCCACCTCGAAGTCGTCGTAGTGGCCGGCGGCATCCAGCTTGGCGCGTAGGTCATAGACGATGTTCGGGTCGGTGGCCGCCGCCAGCTCGGCCGTCGCGTGGTAGGTCTTGAAGGCTGCCAGGACTTCCTCGGGGTCGTTCACAAAATCCACCACGTAGGTTTCGTTCTTGCCGTCGTAGGCGCGATTCAAGCGGGACAGTGTCTGCACGGCCTGGATGCCGGCCAGGCGCCGGTCCACGTACATGCCACACAGCAGGGGCTGGTCGAAGCCGGTCTGGAATTTGTTCGCCACCAGTAGAATCTGGTACTCGTCGCCCTCGAAGGCTTTGCGAATTTCGCGGCCCTTCAGGCCGGGATTCAAAGTCGTGCTGCTTTCACTGAAGGGATCGGCTCCCGATTCCTTGTCGTTGACCTCGCCCGAGAAGGCCACCAGGGTGCCAATCACATAACCGCACGCCTGGATGTACTTTTCGATGGCCAGCTTCCAGCGCACGGCCTCGATGCGGCTGCCCACCACTACCATCGCCTTGGCCTTGCCATTGAGCAGCGGCGCCACGAAGGTCCGGAAGTGCTCGACCACGACCTGCACCTTCTGGGCGATGTTGTACGGATGCAGCCGGACCCACCCCATGATGCTCTTCACGGCGGCGCTGCGCTCGACCGTGTCTTCGTCGTAGTCCTTACCTTCATGAGCCAGCCGGAACGCCAGCCGGTACGGCGTGTAGTTTTGCAGCACATCGAGGATGAACTTCTCCTCGATGGCCTGCCTCATCGAGTACACGTGAAAAGGCGTGGGCAAGTTGTCCGGGCCAGCCGGCCGCGCAGGGTCGGGGCGAGTGCCAAACAGCTCCATGGTCTTGGCCTTGGGCGTGGCCGTGAAGGCGACGTAGGTGATGCCCGACTCGCTGGCACGCGCCGACATTTGCGCCGCCAGGATGTCTTCCGAGCTGACCTCGCCGCCGTCTTCCAAATCCGCCAGCTCTTCGGGGCTAAGGACGGCCTTCAGCCTGGCGGCGGCGTCACCGGCCTGCGAGCTGTGCGCCTCGTCGGCAATGACCGCGAAGCGCTTGCCCTCGGTGGCGGCCAGCCTGCGCACCTCATCGATGGCGTGGGGAAAGGTCTGGATGGTGCAGACGACGATCTTCTTGTCGCCGGACAGGGCCTCGGCCAGCTTGCCGCTTTTGCTGCCGTCCTTCTTGGTAATATTGGCCACCACACCCGTCGTCCGCTGGAAATCGAACAGGGCATCTTGAAGCTGCGAATCGATGACGTTGCGGTCGGACACCACCAGGACGCTGTCGAAGACCTTCTTGCTATTCGCATCGTGTAGCTCGGCCAGGAAGTGCGCCGTCCACGCGATAGAGTTGGTCTTGCCCGAACCGGCCGAGTGCTGGACCAGGTATTTGCCGCCCGGCCCGTTGGCGAACACCGCGCTTTGCAGCTTGCGGGTCACGTCCAATTGGTGAAAGCGGGGAAAGATCAGCTTTTCAATCTGCGACTTCTTGTCGCGCACCGAGATGACGTAACGGCCAAGGATCTCTAGCCAGCTTTCCCGCTGCCACACCTTTTCCCAAAGGTAGGCCGTGCGGTGGCCGCCTTGCGGGTTCAGCGGGTTACCGGCGCCACCGTCGCAACCCTGGTTGAAGGGCAGAAAGCGCGTGGCTGGTCCCGCCAATTTGGTCACCATGGCCGCTTCGCTGTTGCTGACGGCGAAGTGCACCAGCGCCCCACTGGGAAAGGCGAGCAGTGGTTCGGCGGGGTGGCCTTTGGACCGGGGCAACCGGTCGAAGCGGTACTGGTCGATGGCGTCGCCCACGCTCTGGGTGAAATCGCTTTTCAATTCGACAGTGGCGACGGGAAGGCCGTTCAGGAACAATACCAGGTCGATGCAGTTTTCATTGTGCAGGGAGTACTTCACCTGGCGGACAACCCGCAGCCGGTTGGCGGCGTAGCGGGCGAGGATCTCGGCATTGATGGCCAGCGCGGGTTTGAATTCCGCCAGCTTCAGCGGCTGGCGCAGACCGAGCAGCTCGATGCCCTTGCGAAGAACATCCAGCGTTCCACGCTGATCGAGCTGGTCGCGCAGGCGAGCCAGCAAGGTTTCGGCACATTGGTCGCCGTGGTTTTTCTCAAGGGTCTGCCAGGCCTCGGGCTGGGCGGCTTGCACCCACGCCAGCACGTCCGATGGAAAGATTGCCCGCGCCCGGTCGTAGTGGGCGGCGTCGCCCTCGGCGTACAGCCACCCGTGCCCACCGAGGTGCTGGCAAATCTCGACCTCGAAGTTGATCTCCCTATGTAGGTTGGCAGGCATGGCGCGGATCACGGCTCCCCCATCTCTTTCTCGATCTGCTCGATGCTGGGCAGGTCGGTCTCGAGCTCGGCCGGCAGGGCGCTGACCAGTTGGTACTCGGCCACGCCGATGGGCTTGTTCGAGTCGCGCAGGGCGTACTCGGCGACCACGCGATTTTGTGTCTTGCACAAGAGTAGCCCGATGGTCGGGTTGTCCTGCTCGGTCTTCATCTGGCTGTCAACCGCGCTTAGGTAGAAGCCGAGCTGCCCGGTGTGCTCGGGCTTGAAGGCGCCGGCTTTCAGCTCGATCACGACGTAGCAGCGCAGCTTGAGGTGGTAGAAGAGCAAGTCGATGAAGAAGTCCTCACCGCCCACCTCGACGTGAACCTGGCGGCCGACGAAGGCGAAGCCCGCCCCCAGCTCAAGCAGGAAGCGGGTCATGTGGGTTACCAGGGCGCTCTCGATGGCGCGTTCGTCGGCCTCGGCGCCGATGCGCAGGAAGTCGAACAGATAGGGATCTTTCAGCGTCTGGCCGGCCAGATCCGACTGCGGCGAAGGCAAGCGGGCCGGGAAGTTGGTGGTGGCCTTGCCCTCGCGGGCGAGCAGGCACTGCTCGATGTGGATGGCCAGCACGTTGCGCGACCACCCGTGCTCGATGGCCCGCTCGGCGTACTTTTGGCGTTCCTCGCGGGCCTTGAGCTTGGTCAGCAGCACCAAGTTGTGGCCCCAGGGCAATCGTCCAACAAGCTGTTGGACAATTGGCTCATCCGGCCACGCCTCGGCAAAGGCGCGCATGTACATGAGATTTGCGCGCGAGAAGCCCTTCATGTCCGGGAAGGCGACGCGCAGATCGTGGGCCAGGCGCTCGATCACCTTGGCGCCCCAGCCTGCCTTCTCCTGGCGCTGCAAGATGTCGCGCCCCAGCCGCCAGTAGAGCGACACCAGCTCGCTGTTGACTGCCAGCGCAGCCCGCTGCTGCGTAGCCTGGATCCTGGCCTTGAGATCCGCCAGCCAGTCCACGTACCCCGCGGGCGCGTCCACAAGCGAGACTTGGCGCTCGGTCATCCGCGCCCACCAAGGTGTTGGCAAATCTCTTCCTCGAAGTTGATTTCCCTATGCAGGTTGGCGGGCATGGCCGGGAACCAGGATACAGCCGAAGGTTAGGCGGCAGCCAATTTGCGCACGTCGATCTGGCCGGTCACGGCGGCGGAGATGAGGGCGGTCCGGCGTTCTTGGAGAAGGTCGATGGCCTTCTGGGCTTCGGCGGAGAGGGCGTCGAGCTTGCTTGTCTCTTGGGTTAGAAATGATCGAATCGCCTCCACTTCTTCCGACGGCGGGAGCGGTAACGGGAGATTTCCAAGGTCCTCCATTGATAGATTCGGTTGTGCCGACTGGACCGAGTTCAAGGTAATCAGTTTCCGCACCATGGTCGTGCTCA
>Ga0302322_100003661_pt1 | contig 13266 bp, 4 predicted proteins | sample Fen_T0_2_FD_203757 | JGI IMG/M metagenome (GOLD analysis project Ga0302322, IMG submission 203757) | Peat permafrost microbial communities from Stordalen Mire near Abisko, Sweden - Fen_T0_2 | ecosystem: Environmental > Terrestrial > Soil > Wetlands > Permafrost | place: Sweden: Abisko...
ACTTAATCGGCTATCTCGTCCGCCTTCTCGGTGTCATCGCACTCCTTGGGTTTGGAGCCCTGAACGCCCAGACTGTCACCACCCCCGCCGGTCTCGCCAGCGCGCTCACTGCTGCCAACGGAGCGCCTTCCTCTCCGGCCATAATCACCCTCGCGGCTGGAACCTATAACCTCACGACAGCGTTACCCGACCTCGCCGCCAACAACCTCACTCTCAACGGCCCGGCGTCAGGCGCCCCCGCCATCCTCGACGCCACCAGCCTCGCCTCGGGCGTGATCTTCAACGTCACCGCCGACCAGGTAACCATCTCTAACATCACGCTGCGCGATGCTCGGAAACACGCCATAACGATCCAGCCAGGTGCTGACAATGGCCGCATCGAAGACTGCACTTTCACCAACCCGACCGTACCACACCCCACCACCGCCGCCATCGACGGCAACGATTGCGCAGGCTGGACCATTACCGGCAACACGCTCTCCGGCATCATCGGCACCGCAGCCACCGCCGAACCGGCTATTCACTTCTACGGCGGAGCAAGCAGCACCACCGTCACCAACAACCTGATCCAAAACTGCGACCGCGCGATCGCACTCGGCGGCGATCCCGCGGCCATCGCGCCCACGCTTGGAAATCTCACCCCAGCGTCCGGCGCGGTCGGCACAACAGTCACCTTTACAGGAAGCAACTTCACGAGCTTGTCGGTCGTAAAATTCAATGGCACCACCGCCATCTCTGTAACGGTGGTATCGAGCACCAGTATCACCGCAGTGGTTCCGTCTGGTGCGACGACCGGAACAATTTCAGTTACGACCGCCGGAGGCACCGCAACCAGTACGAGCGTGTTTACGGTGACCAGTCAGCTTTCAGCTCAAATCATACAACTAATTCGCACCCGGCTGGAGGAACAGGGACGCGCGGAAAACGCAACCGGTGGCTCTACGATAACGAGCTGGCTCGGGACACTCCAAGCGGACGGCAGCTGGCCCGACTTGAATTATTCAGATCAGTCGAGAAACAACTGGTCTCCCTGCACTCATGTGCAACGGCTCGCACGCATGGCGGCTGCCTATCGAACCACGGGCAATACCTATTATCAAAGCGATGTACTGCTGCAGGCCTTCAGCAAGGCCCTTGATTATTGGATCCAGGCAAAACTGGTGTGCCCGAACTGGTGGTACAATGACATCGGCGTACCGATGTATCTGGGTCCCGCGCTGTTGATGATGCAACCACGCCTGAGCAGTGCTCAACTTAGCGCAGGAGCCGCGCTTATCCAGATTGCACCCATGGCCACAGGCCAGAACCGGGTTTGGTACTGCGGAGGCGCCATTCATCGCGCGTTGCTGGAGGGAAACACCCTTAACCTCCAAACAGCGGTCGACGGAATCCAAGAAACCCTTGTCCTCACCACGACCGACGGCATTCAAGTGGACGGGACTTTCTACCAGCACGGAAACGAAATCTATAACGGCGGTTACGGTTTGGGATTAATTTCGGACGTTTCCAAGTGGGTCGCGATCTTTGGTGGCACGCCCGTGGCAATTGAAGGAATCGGCCGAACTAATCTCGATAACCTAGTGCTCGACGGGACAGGCTGGATGCTCCGCTACGGCTATATCGACTACAGCACCCTCGGCCGCCAGACCGCCCGGAAAGGATCCGGGAACATCGCGGCTAACATCAGCGCAAGCGTGACTCGACTGATCAGCGCAGGGAGTTCCAGGCTGTCCGATCTCCAGGCACTGAGCGAACACATCGCAGGCCGGGCCGCTGGTCCAGTTGGACAAAAACATTTCTGGCGCGGAGATTACACGGTTCAGCGGAATTCCAGTTCCTTGGTTTCTCTTCGCTGCTTTTCGAGCCGAACCATCGGCGCCGAGGTCATCAACGGTGAAAACTTGTTAGGATATTACCAACCCTTTGGACTGACTCTCATCTATCGCGATGGTCTTGAGTACTCCGACATCTTTCCTGCTTGGAACTGGCAGCGGCTCCCAGGCACGACGGTTGAACAAACAACCGCCATCCCCAGTTTCACTGGAGGTCTAGTAGGAACCCAGACTTTTGTCGGCGGAGTTTCCGATGGACAGGCGGGCATGTCCGCATTTGTGCAAACGGAACCCGCCAGTCATGTAAAAGCGAAAAAGAGCTGGTTCTTTTTCGGCCAGGGCTTCCTGGCTTTGGGCTCCGGCATCCAATCTTCAGGTACAGGAATGGTCTCGACGACCCTCAATCAATGTCTGCTTCGAAGTGGGGTGCGCGTCAGCCAAGACGGTGCCATCAACACCCTGGCGGCTGGCGACGCCGATCTTAACAATGTTGACTGGGTGCTCCACGACAGCGTCGGCTATGTGCTGCCGACCGCCGCCACCGTTCATCTGAAAAACACCACGCAGTCTGGGAATTGGCATCTCATTTCTGATTCCGCTTCTACCACAACCGTGAGTTGTAGCGTATTTCAACTCGGGTTGGATCACGGCACTTCCCCGACCAACGCCAACTACGCCTACATCGTGCTTCCCGGTGTTGACGAGACCGGGGTCACTGCCTTCCGCGCGCAAAACCCCATCACGATCCTCTCCAATACAACAGCGATTCAGGCCGCGCGGCATTCTGGACTGAAGCTAAGCGGGATCGCGTTCTTCTCGGCCGGTTCCATCGCGATCAATTCCAGTTTAACCGTCACCGTGAGCATCCCCGCTCTGCTGATGATCCGTGAAACGGATACCGGTCTCGAAATCAGTCTTTCCGATCCCACGCAAAAACTCTCGTCCGCCCAAGTCACCTTGAGCGGAAAATACTCCGGCACCGGCGCCGTGTGGAATCAGGCGACCAACAACACCGTCCTCACCGTGTCGTTCCCGACCTCTGCGATGGCAGGGTCGAGTACGAAAATTCTCCTGGCAAAATGACCGCCACACGTGGCAACGCCTCCGCCCCATTCTTTCGACGCGGCTTATGAACTCACTCCGATCGTTCCTCTGCCTGTTGACCATCGTTTTGTGTCTGGCAGCAAGTTCTATTTCGGCGCAAACCGTCAGCTCCATCACGGACCTCACCACCGCCATCACCGCAGCTAACGCCGCTCCGTCCACGCCTGCCACGATCAACCTCGCGGCTGGCACCTACTCGCTCACGACCAACCTGCCTGCACTCGCCGCCAACAACCTTAAACTCCAAGGTCCCACCACCGGTTCACCCGCCATCCTCGACGCCACCGGCCTCGCATCGGGTGTCATCTTCAACATCACCGCCGATCAGGTTGTCATCGCTAACTTAACCTTCCGCAACGCTCGCACCCACGCCATCGCGATCCAACCTGGTGCCGATAACGGTCGCATCGAAAACTGCACTTTCACCAACCCAACCGCGCCACAGCCCGCCACCGCCGCCATCGACGGCAACGGTTGCGCAGGCTGGACCGTTACCGGTAACAGTATCTCCGCCATCGTCGGCACTACCGCCACAGCAGAACCCGCCATCCACTTCTACGGCGGCGCTAGCGGCACCACTGTTACCAATAACCTCATACAAAATTGCGACCGCGCCATCGCCCTCGGCGGCGACCCGGCTCCCGTTGCGCCCGCCATCACCACCCAACCCGCGAGCCTCGCTGTGAAAGTTGGTCAGACCGCCACCTTCACCGTCGTCGCTACCGGTACGCCGGCACCGACTTACCAATGGCTCAAAAACGGCAATAGCATCAACGGCGCCACCTCTGCCACCTATACCACTCCTGCCACCACAACGGCCGATCATGCCGCCACCTTCACCGTCGTCGTCACCAACTCCGTCAAAAGCGTCACCTCCAGTAATGCCACCCTAACCGTCATTCCTGCAACAACCATCACCCACGGCAGCCAACTCAATGAGACTAACACGGGCGTGCCTTCTGGACACATACTCACCGACGTGTCCTCCACGATTATCGTCACGGAGGCTTGGATCAGCGGCGCGAATGGCGGCACACGAATTATTGAGCACAAGCACTTCCTTTCAGGCGCACAGTTGATTGTTACGGTGGACGGATTCACCGTGCAGTACTGCAAGTTCTCCGGCTACGGAGGGCTCACCACTGACGCCAACGACGGCCAGAGCCGCATCGGGAAAAACGTGACGATCACGGACTGCGAGTTCGACGGGAACCACGAGAACCTCCGCGACAGTGTCGCGATCGGCGGATCCCACCTCACCTTGAAACGCGTCCACATTCACCGCTGGCCCAGAGCGATGTGGGTTGGTGAGGGCAATATCTGGGTCGAGGAATGCTACATGCACGACCTCACCGAGGATGCGTCCGGCGCCCACATTGAGAACATCTATGTCGCGGGCGGCCCCAACCAAACCTATATCCGCAATAAACTGATCAGTAACCGGGTGCGGATAAATGGCGGCAGCGGCATAAGTATTTCCGCTTCGCTAGCCATCTACAACGAGAGCTGGGCCGTCTTCCCGGAACTCGACCACATTCTGATTGAGAACAACTACTTCGAGAGCGACGGCGGCTACGCGCTATACGCCGGCGCGTGCGTTGGCAAGTTGCCGGCCCCCTACGCCAAGAACACGGTGGCCCGCGGTAATATTTTTGGTCGGGGTACGCAAAGGAAATGCGGCTACTACGGTCCTGTCACAGCCTTCGACCCCGACCAGTCTGGAAATATCTGGACCGACAACACTTGGGGCCCCCGCGGACCCTACTGGCAGTCGGGCGATCCGGAGGAAGGCGCCGCGATCGCTGCGCCAGGACCATCGTGAGTCGCACACCACGCGAACATGAAACCCGCTCTCGAAGCTGCACTCCTTAGCGAGAGAGCTCGGTTTGCGCACGAATTCCCGGAATGCTTTCGGCACCGCGCTGCACCCCGTCCGACGGTCAGTTAACCGCTAAAACAACTCAAGACGCCGGCCACGCAACTCATGGCAAAACAGCAAAGTATGTGTATCGTGCACATGCTTTCCTCGGTGTTCACGACCTACCCTCTCCCGATGCCCACATACCTGCACCCGATCCGCTTTTTTCTCCTGCTGAGCTTGGCCGCGCCTGCTTCGATGCTGGCGCAGACCGCTAGCCTGACCGTCAACGCAAACCAGTCGATACGCACTGTCGACGAGCGCGTTTTCGGAGTAAATGCGGCCATTTGGGACAACCACACTGCCAGTCCAGAAACCATCGCCCTTCTCTCGGCAGCGGGTATTCGCGCGCTTCGCATCCCCGGAGGATCGGCCTCGGACGAATATCACTGGCGAACCAACACCCAGCTCGCCATCCCCTGGAGTTCTTGGACCTGGGCAGCGGGTTTCGATGCCTTCAGCAAACTCGCCACCGGCCTGAACGCACAGACATTCGTTACTGCCAACTACGGCTCAGGCACTCCGGAAGAAGCAGCCGCCTGGGTTGCCTACGCCAACTCAAGTGCCAACCTACCCGGAACCAACACAAACGTCCCCATCGGCGTCGACTCAAAGGGCTACGACTGGCAGACCGCGGGTTATTGGGCAAGTCTACGCAATGCTACTCCGCTCGCCACGAACGACGGTATGAACTTCCTGCGGCTCAACCGTGCCAATCCCTTCGCTCTAAAATACTGGGAAATCGGCAATGAGAACTATGGCACTTGGGAAACCGATCAACAGTCCGTGCCGTGGGATCCCTACACCTACGCTGTCCGCGCGAAAGATTACTTCACCAAAATGAAAGCCGTCGATCCCTCGATCAAAATCGGCGTCGTCGCGGTGACCGGCGAAGATTCCAACGCCAACAACACGACGCATCCAACCACCAACCCACGGACGAACGCGGTTCATAACGGCTGGACTCCGGTTCTCCTGACTACTCTCAAGAGCCTTGGCGTCACGCCGGATTTCATCATCTATCATCGCTATGAACAGGCTCCCGCCGCCGATCAACCCAACAACCCCGAAGGCGACGCCAAACTACTCCAGGCGGCCAAGACCTGGCCGCAAGACGCCGCCGATCTCCGTCAGCAGCTAAACGACTACCTTGGCACCGCCGTCGCGGCTGGCGTCGAAATCGTCGCCACGGAGAACAATTCCGTTTATAACAAGCCGGGCAAGCAGACCACGAGCCTCGTCAACGGTCTCTTTCTTGCAGACAGCGTTGGCAACTTAATGCAGACCGAGTTCAATGCGCTCGTTTGGTGGGATCTGCGCAACGGTCAGGAAAACACCAATAACAACAGTGCGTCACTGTATGGTTGGCGCCAATACGGCGACTACGGGATCCTCTCCACGCCGTCCAGTTTCGGCTCGAGTACCTACCTCGATGCCTATCCCACTTACTACGCCTTAAAACTACTCTCCAATTTCGCGCGTGGCGGCGACGCCGTGGTTCAGGCCACCAGCAGCAACCCTCTACTCTCGATTTTCGCCGCCAAACGCACCGACGGCAGTCTGAGCCTCCTCGTGATCAATAAAGATCCAGCGAATACCACCAACGCCAGCATCGCGCTAACAGGGTTCACGCCCAACGCCACCGCCACCATTTACACCTACGGAAAAACGCAGGACACCGCCGCACAGACCGGCAGTGGTTCGAAAGACATCGCGAACTCCAGCCTTAGCGTCAGCGGAGCCACGTTCACCGCCTCGTTCGCCCCTTACTCCGCGACCGTTCTTTCGCTGTCCGGCACGTCCTCCAGTAGTAGCTCCTCATCTTCAAGCAGCTCCAGCTCGGGAGCTTCCTCCTCGTCAAGCTCGGGCTCGGGCGGGGGTGGCGGCGCGTTCCCTCTCAGATCCGTAGGCACGATCATCGCGCTGCTCATATTTCAGTCCCACCGCTTCAACCGGACCCTCACTCGTAACTAACGTCTGAACGCTAAGCTGGGACATTATGCGATCACAGGTTGCGTGATTTGAATGCACAGGACTGCCTACTCCTAGTTGTTTTCCCGACGCAATACTGAGGTTTAAAATCCTAAAGAGCCCAGCCGAGCACCCGATGTGGGGAGCAATTCCAGCCACATCCATGCCCGCACGTCGCGTCTTCGATTCCGCGCTTTCTCGTTGCCGTAAACATTCCGCTCAGCTCCCTGCGTTCCCTCGAATACTGGCCTGGCTCCTTGTCAACGCACTCGTGAGCACGACTGTCGTCGCCTCGGTGCCCTTGGTGCAGATCACTCCCACGGTTTATCAGACTGAGCACTGCCTGTTCATTATCGACGCGTCGATCCCGTGGTCGTCGCCGACCGCCGCCTACGATGCCATCTTCACCGCCTCAGGCGGCACGTTCCCGAATCTCGCGAATTACTTTAGCACCCTGACGACGCAGTTTCCCGGGAGCTATTTTTCGGTCTGCTACATCGCTAATACCGGCGATCCGCGCGTGCCGAACTACATTGACCGCATCTACAAAGCCAGCGGTATCAGCGAGCCGGGTACAGCGGGTGCGCCCCAGTCTTTCGCATCGGTGGACATGTGCCGCTACAACTTGCCAGGAGGAAATGTGGTTACGCCCGTCCTCGGCGTCTTCGATCACGAAATCGGCCATGCTTGGGGCGCACAGGTTTTCAATGTCTTCACGCCACCCGGCCTGAGTAACGGTCACTGGCTGCCCAACTCTACGGTGGATTGCCAACTCGGTGCGGGCTACTCCGCCGACAACTTTGTCACACTTAACAAAATCTACGGAGACCCGATCAACGGCTTCCGCTGGCAGAAAGTGGCCAATGCGCGCAGCAACGATTTTGAAACCTTCTCGGAACAGACGCTTTACCTGATGGGCGTCGCCGCCCGCTGGCCTACGTCATATGTGCTCAACAATCCGGTCTACAACACGGACCTGACCACGGGCTTTTCGTCGGTGGACACGTTCGATCATGTGACTCTGGTCTCCAGATACGGCGCGCGAAATCCCGACTACACCAGCGCCCAAAAACGTTTTCACCTCGGATTTGTCTATATCGCGCGCGATTTGGCCGAGGTGAACACCGTCTACCAAAACGTAGAGCAATCGATCGATCATTTCTGTAATGACGAGACAATTGATACCGGCACTTTCCGTTCACAAACTCCGTTTCTTTGCAATACGCGCTACCGGGCAAGCGCCGACGGCCTGCTCGCCGACCTCGATGGCAATTCCACCCCAACGCTCACCCTAACCGACACCTATGTGACCTCCAGCGACGGCGACGCGACGATCAGGTTTTCCGCCAGCGATCCCGATGGGAACACACCGACCGTTTCTGTTCTACCAGCTTCAACGAGTTGCACCGTCTCCAGCAACAACGTGCAAATCACCGGCCTGCCCGATGGCGTGCAGTTCTTCACGCTCGAGGCCGTCGATTCAGGCGGCAAAAAGACATTCGGCCACTTTGTCGTCGAGGTGCAACGCCCGACGTCATCAACCACCATCGCTAGTCAGCCAGCGAGCCAGACCACCGTTGCCGGCCACAGCGTTGCCTTCAGCGTTAGCGCGATCGGCAGTCCGGCTATTTTCACCTATCAATGGTTTCGGCAAGCTGCGCGCAGCAGCACATGGAACGCCTTGAGCGAAGGCGGCAACTATAGCGGCGTCACCAGTGCGACCCTGACCGTCGCCTGCACCACAACCATGAACGAGGACCAGTTTCTGTGTCTGGCCACCAACACCACGGGCACCGCGACCAGCAACCCAGCCTCACTTCGCGTCAACGAAACCCTGCCGTCATTCACCACCCAGCCAGCCGACAAAGCGGCCGCCGCAGGAAACTCGGTGCCGTTCTCTGTCACCGTAGGCGACCCGAACACGACCTTCGGCTACTATTCCTACCAATGGCAGCGCCAAGCAGCCGGCAGCAGCACTTGGGCTGACCTCACCAACAGCGGCGGCTACAGCGGTACAACCACCGCCGCGTTCAGGGTCGTCAGCACAATCGCCATGGACGGCGATCAATTCCGCTGCGCCGTAACCAACACCGCCGGTACCAACGTCAGCCACGCCGCCACGCTTTCCGTCGGCACCGTTCCCACGATCACGACCCAGCCGACATCGCCTCTCAACGTCACGGCAGGCCAAACCGCCTCCTTCACGGTCACCGCCAGCGGTACCGCACCGCTCATCTACCAATGGTCCAACTACAGCACTCCCGTCCCTGGAGGGAACTCTGCAACCATAACAATACTCAACGCCCAAACAATCGACTCCGGCGCCTACACCGTCACCGTGACCAACGCCTTGGGGTTCACCCGCAGTAACGTCGGTTCGCTCACCGTAAATCCGTCCTCCTCCAGCTCTTCTTCGTCGTCCAGCTCCAGTTCCTCATCATCATCCTCGTCATCGTCATCGTCATCGAGTTCGTCGGGAACCACCTCCTCTTCGTCATCAAGCAGTAGTTCGTCAAGCTCCTCCTCGTCCAGCAGTTCATCATCATCTTCTTCCAGCTCGTCATCCTCATCGTCTAGCAGCAGCAGTTCGAGCTCCTCGTCGAGTAGTTCGTCCTCTTCATCGAGCTCTTCAAGTTCAGGCGCCTCCGGCCCATTGACCATTAACGTTACCTCCACCACTGAACTCATCTCGGCCATCAACACCGCCAACGCCAACCCGCTCGCGCAGGTGAACATCGTCCTTGCTGCCGGACCTTACCCACTTACCAGCAACCCGCCCTATATCGCAGCCAACAACCTTACGCTGACCGGACCCGCAATCAGTCCACCCAGTGCCATTCTCGACGCCGCCAATCTTTCATCCAATCCAATCTTCAACATAACCAGCAGTCAGGTTTCGATTGCCAACCTAAAGTTCATCAACGCCCCAGCCCGCGTCATCGCCATCCAACCGGGAGCCGATCAAGGTCTCATCGCCAACTGTGCTTTTGCTGCCTCCGCGAACTCCGCCATCGACGCCCAAGGCTGCGCCAACTGGACCATCACCGGCAGCACCTTCAATGGCATTGCTGGCACCAGCGCCGAACCAGCTGTGCATTTCTACGAAAGCGCTTCCGGTACCACGATCACCAACAATTTCTTCCTAAACTGCGACTGCGCCATCGGCCTCGGTCGCGGCGCCAGCTCGCTCCATACTGGCGGCAAGATCCAAAATAACTTTATCGCTGACAACCGCACTACGGGTTTTCCCGGCCCAGGCATCTCCCTTGAATCCGCCACCGACGCCGAAGTCGAAAACAACACCCTGTATCTCGCTGGCACCTACCCGAATGCGATCGAGTACCGGTACACAACAACCGGCAGCCTGATTCAAAATAATCTCACAAACAAACCCATCACCGCACTCAACGGCGGCGCTGCGTCCCTCACGACAAACTTCACGACCGCCCTGGCCGCGTGGTTCACCGCACCGACCGCCTGCGACCTTCATCTCACCCGTGCCGTTGCCAACGTCGTCGATGCAGGTACGCCCATCTCCAACCTCACCGTTGACATCGATGGCGACCCACGCCCCAGCAACACGGCCTACGAAATCGGGGCCGACGAATACATCAGTGCCTCCAGCAGTTCGAGCAGCAGCTCATCGTCGTCGAGTAGCTCAAGCTCCAGTAGCAGCTCATCTTCCTCCTCTAGCTCATCTTCAAGCAGTTCGTCCTCCAACTCGAGCAGCTCATCCTCGTCTTCCAGCTCCTCCAGCTCTTCGTCCAGTAGCTCGAGCTCCGGCTCACCCACTGCGTCCGGCTCTCCTGGTGGCGGAGGTGCCCTGAGCCCTTGGGCGAGCGCGATTTCTACGCTGTTGCTACTACTCAAAGTACGCACGGCGAAGCGGAGCCGGTGTTTATAGAAGCCTGCCAACCGGTCGACTGCCTACCGGTGATTACCTACTTTGTAAGAGTAATCTAAATCTTCGCGCAGAGTGAAAGGGAAGGTTGGCTCTAGCGGTGTTCTGGTGAAGTTGGGCAGCGTCCAACGCATTCCCTCCCTCCTAACTTCTGCCGAAACCAAGATGCCAACCGATCGTACATCCGCTATGCGCACATTTCTAAGATTAGCGCTCCTCGCCGTCGCCTATCTGGGCTTGGCCGATCCTGCCTCCGCGGCCACCGCGTCCGATTTTCTCTACGCCACCCAGCCGAAAACCGGAGCCGAGCCAAACGATCTCCCCTACCGCTATTTCGTGCCAACCGGCTACTCCGCATCCAATTCCTATCCGCTAATCGTGTTTCTCCACGGCTCCGGCGAACGCGGAAACGACAATACTCTCCAACTTAGTAACAATGCCAACGGAGCCCTCCAACTTGTCTCAACCGCTAATCAAGCTACGTATCCCTGTTTCATGCTGGCCCCACAAGCCAGCCAGGCCGAAGGTTGGAATGGGAACACGCTCGGTCAGGTCATCCGGGCCATCCAGCAGCTTGAACTAACCTACTCGGTCGATCCAAATCGGATCTACGTCACCGGCCTGTCGATGGGCGGAGGAGGTTCGTGGGACATTATCACGCGCTATCCCTTTTTCTTTGCGGCAGCAGTGCCCATGTCCGGCTGGGGTGCAGGCTCCTACGAAAGGATCGTCGGCATACCGATCTGGAATTTCCATGCGGTCAACGACGGCACCGTGGCCGTCAGCGGCAGCGACAACGCCGTCAGCGCCTTGCGGCAGGTGGGAGGACATGTCATCTACACCCGTTACGCCACCGGCGGGCATGGGATCTGGTCGACCGCCTACGCAACCCCAGGCCTTCTTCCCTGGATGATGGCTCAACGTCGTAACCAGCCGATTGCGGGTGCCCCCGTCATTACGATCACCTCGCCCACGCCACACTTAGTGCCACCGCCAATCGTCGCCTCACGCAATGTCACCGGCACGGCATCGATCCCCGGTGGTGTCACTCAGGTTAATTGGACCTTCACTCCTTGGGTTGGCGGTGCAGGCGTCGATACCAGCACCTATGCCCTCGCGAGCGGCACCGAAATCTGGTCCGTCTCCAATGCACCCGTGGCCGGCAACTCCACGCTTTTCCTCGCCGTCGCTACGGGTCCAAGCGGAGCAAGCCTCGGCGGCGTCACCACCCTCAACGACTATTTCTGGAACGTTCCCGCGGGCGCAAATCTCACCGCCCCAACCATCGCCATCACCACTCCGACGATTACTGGCACCCTGACAACCTCGTCCGCATCGCTAAATCTTACCGGGACCGCGTCACCTGCCGGAAGTAAAACGGTGAAAGCCATTACCTGGAAAAGCGACCGTGGCGGCGAGGGTATTGGTCTTGGCACGACCACTTGGAACATCGACAACATCGACCTTCAATCCGGTGCGAACCTCATCACCGTGACCGTGCGCGACTCCAGCAATATTACTGCAAGCACGACAATTTCGGTTAATTCCACCTTGAGCGGCGACACGTTAGCGCCATCCGTTCCGACCAACCTCGCTGCGACCGCTACCTCGCCAACCACCGTGTCCCTGACCTGGACCGCCTCGACCGACAACGTCGGCGTGACCGGATACGGCATCTACCGCAACGGCACCCTGACCGGAACCACCACAACCACTACCTATGCCGACAGCGGGCTTGCCGCCTCGACCCCTTACACGTTTACCGTTTCCGCGTACGATGCGGCTGGCAACGTGAGCGCCCGCTCTACCGCCGCCAACGCCACCACGCTGACCTCAAGCTCCAGCAGCAGCTCGTCGTCATCCAGCAGTTCCTCCTCGTCGAGCAGTTCCAGCAGCAGTGGCAGCGGACCTTCTTCGGGCGGAGGGGGCGGCGGTGCCGCAAGCACATGGTTCGTCACCTTCATGATTCCACTGCTGCTCGTCCGCCTGGCTCGCGTAAGGTAACACGCCTCGGCGGGAACTCGTCACGGACCGCGCAGCACGGTCGGCCCAGTCGGCTGCGCTGGAACTGCATCGCGCGGTTCCTGCGTGATGAGGATTTCGACGGGAAGCGGGGTTGCTCCTGGCAGAGTGTAGTAGAGGCTGCCAGATCCACCGTAGAACTGGGTGGGCACAGGCCCGACACTTTGATAATTGGTGGAGTTCGCCACCTTCACCCACAACTGCAACGACTGATCCGCTGTGGTCGTTGGTAAGTTATAAAGATTCAGGTAACCACGACCGGCAGTCTCGTCGTACACCGACCAGGCATAGGGCTGAGCATTGGTCTCCGTCGCCGTCTGCGGGGTTGTTTCAGGCTGGGTTGCCGCTGGCGGTTGATTTTTGTCGGGCGCGGTGGGAACAACGCTGGTGACACCGACCGTAGGAGCGGGCGGAGTCGGCGTTGGGTTTGTCTCCGGAATTTTTTCCGCAGGCGGAACAGTGGGTGGAGTGATCGGTGTGACCGCAACGATTCCCGGTTCCGTCAAAATCCCCCGGGC
>Ga0302322_100003662_pt1 | contig 13266 bp, 13 predicted proteins | sample Fen_T0_2_FD_203757 | JGI IMG/M metagenome (GOLD analysis project Ga0302322, IMG submission 203757) | Peat permafrost microbial communities from Stordalen Mire near Abisko, Sweden - Fen_T0_2 | ecosystem: Environmental > Terrestrial > Soil > Wetlands > Permafrost | place: Sweden: Abisko...
CCGCCAGTCCCGCGACCGAACGGATGCAGGTTTTCGGTCTCCGCCCGAACGTGCTACTTTGGTTGGCCCGACCGGAATCGGTGCGCGAGGCCCGGAACGTTTCTCCACCGTGAAGTCGACCGCATCCCTGCCCGAATTGCAGTTGAGCCTGCCGCCAGGTCTGACGGCGGTGAGTCATTCCGCGATGGCGACCGAGTTCGTTTTCCACCTCGGTGGCCACGCGCCCGAATACCTGCGGCAAGCCGCTGTCGAGGCCACGCGGGAAATCGACCGCTTGGAATCCACGTTGAGTTTTTATCGCGAATCGAGCGAGGTCACCCGCCTGAATCGCGCCCCCGCCGGCGCGGAAATCGCCGTGGGTCCCGACATGCTGGCGTGTCTCGCGCTGGCGGCGGAAGCCGCCCGTCTGACCAATGGCGCTTTCGATGCCTTCACCGGTCGTGCCGCCCTGTCCGCCAAGCGCCAAGACGTGCCTTTGCACCTAGCCGCGGTCCCCGGCGCCGGCGAAACGGACGCGCCCGGTCCGGTGGTGAGCCTGCATCCCGAGGAGGGAATCGTGCGCAAGCTTCGCTCCGGGCCCTGGCTCGATCTCGGGGCACTGGGCAAAGGTTACGCTCTGGACGCCGTGGCCGAATTGCTCGCTGGGTGGGACATTGCCGAAGGGATGCTATCCTCTGGCGGCAGCAGCCTCCGTGGGCTGGGCGGCAAGCCGGTGAAGCTGGAGATTGGTCCGGCCCAGGCGACGGTTTCGCTGCCAGGAAATTTCAGTTTGGGAGCGTCGGGTTTTCAATTTCAAGCCGGACACATCATCGACGTGCGACCTTGGCGAACCACCGCCCCGGCGGCGCGGGCCGTGGTCGTGGCCCCGACCGCGGCTTTGGCCGACGCCTTGAGCACGGCCGCGATCCTGCTCGACGCGGATCAATTGGCCGCCTTGGCAACGACCCAGCCCGGACTCGCGATCCTGGCGATCGATCGCGGCGGGAAATCCCGCGCCTACGGCGCGCCGTTTGGCTGAGGATTCGCCCAGACAAACGGCGCGGCAAGGGCACCTGGTACCGCCGTGTTTGGGTCGCCTTTCGCCAACTGAATTCCATTATGCCCGGGCCTGATGAGCGTCACTGACACGATATTGGTGGTCCCCTGTTTCCGTGATGGAGAGAGGCTGGCCGTGTACCTGCCGGAGCTTTGCGCCGCGCTCGGGCGCAGCGGTGACGTCGTCCTGGTGCGGGTGGTGGACGACGGTTCGCCCGCGGCCGAGCAAGCGGCCTTGGCGCGCGTGGTCGAGCATCTGCAGACGGCCTATCCTTTCCTCCAACCGCTCGTCGCCAACCCGGAGAACCATGGCAAAGGGCACGCGATCCGAACCGGCTGGGCGAAGGGTCCGCCCGGGCAGTGGCTGGCGTTCGTTGACGCCGACGGCGCGGTGCCCGCGGCCGGGGTGGCGGCGTTTATTGCGCGAGCCCGGGCCTGGCCGCAACACGCGATGCACATCTCCGATCGCACGGCGGCGCAAACAAAGGACGTGCATCGGTTCTGGCACCGTCGCGCCGGGAGCCGACTGTTCAACGCGTGGGTTCGCTTCTGCCTCGGACTTGATCTGTCGGACACTCAGTGCGGGTTGAAGGTGATTCCAGTATCGTTTAACGACCGGCAAACCTGGCGTGAAGACGGTTTTGCCTTTGACCTGGAGTTGTTGCTCCGGGCGCGCGCCGTCGGCCTGCCCATTGCGAGCCAGCCCATTGCCTGGCACGAAAAGCCCGGCTCCACCTTGGGCCCGAAGGCGATGCTCGGGCTCTTCGCCGCCGCGTGGCGGTTGCGGCGGTCGCGAAGTTAGATTGGGCTCGCCGATTACGCGTCCAGATTCACGCGGTCGCCCGAGGTGGACGGTGCCGAGATGACCAGGAACTCCACCGCTTCAGCAGTGGGGTTCGCGAACTGGTGCGCAACGCCAGGCGGCGCGTGGATTCCCTGCCCCGCTTCGACGCGGACGGGGTTTTCGGCGAACTTCACGATGCCGGTGCCCTTGAGGATATAGAAAAATTGTCGGGCCAGATGATGGAAATGCGGGACCTCACCCGCACCGGCCGGCACTCGCTCCTGGATAACGCTGAGATCGGGCTGCGACAGTAGGCGCCACCCGTCACATCCCTTACCCCACGGAAAGTGTTCCACCGTGGTGATCGAGACGGCGAAAGATTCTGCGCTCATAAAGAGATATCGTTCCAGGAGCCGCTGGTGAAACCACGAATTCCGCGAGTGCTCGCGGCTTTTTTAAATCCGGTCCCGTCCCGCGCGATAGAGTCAGACCCTAGTGAGGGCTTACGACTCAAACCCGACGGCCTTGGCGACGGCGTCGTAGGTGATGCGGCCGTTCCGGGTATTCACGCCGCGGGCGAGGCCCTTGTGTTCGACGAGGGCGCGTTCGACGCCCTTTTGCACCATCATGGCAACGAATGGTTCCGTGGCCTGCGTGAGTCCCATGGTGGAAGTGCGACCGACCAGTGCCGGCATGTTCGGAACGGCATAGTGGATGACACCCTGGTCACGATAAGTGGGCTTTTCATGCGAGGTCGGGCGAATCGTCTGGATGCACCCGCCCTGGTCGATCGCGATGTCCACGATCACGCTGCCCGGCTGCATGCGGGCCACCATTTTCTTGGAAACCACAATGGGCGCCTTGGCGGCGGGAATCAGCACAGCGCCGATGAGCAAGTCGGCATCGGCGACGGCCGCCTCGATATTGGCCGGGTTCGACATGAGGGTGACAACCCGTCCCCGATACTCCATGTCGAGCGCCTCGAGTTTACGGGTGTCGAGGTCAAGGACCGTGACGCGAGCGCCCATGCCGACGGCCATTTGCACCGCGTGGGCCCCGGAGTTGCCGGCTCCCACCACGACTACGTGGCCCGGCATGGTTCCGGGAATGCCGCCCAACAGCACACCCGAGCCACCATGCTGCGACTGGAGGAAATAGGCACCGATTTGAATCGAAAGACGTCCGGCGATTTGCGACATCGGCTTCAGGAGTGGGAAAGAACCGTCCACGCCCTCCACGGTCTCGTAGGCGATGCCGAGGATTTCCTTGCGGCAAAGTTCCTTCGCGAGGGCGGGCCCGGCCGCGAGGTGCAGGTACGTGAAAAGAATTTGTCCTCGGCGCAGCCGGTCGTATTCGGCTGAAAGGGGTTCCTTGACCTTGAGGATCAAGTCCGCGCTCTTCCACACCTTGGCCGACGAGCCGACGAGCGTGGCGCCCGCGGCCTTGTATTCAGCGTCGACAAACCCGGCACTGTTGCCGGCGCCGCGTTCAATGAGGACGCGACCGCCGAGCGAAACGACACGACGACACAGGCTGGGCGTCATGGACACCCGGGTTTCACCGATCTTAATTTCTTTTGGTACTCCAATAATCATGGGAATGAAGGGAAGATTTTCCGGTGGCTAAAACGCGGGCCTCACCGCTTTTGGGCCGCGACCCAGGTCTTGATGTTCGACTCAAGTACGCTGAGGGGAACGGCACCGTTGCGCAGGACTTCATCGTGAAACAGGCGCACGTCGAAATTCTTGCCCAGTTCCCGCGTCGCATAGGCGCGCATTTCCTTGATCTTCAGTTCGCCGAGTTTGTAGGCCAGCGCCTGACCCGGCCAAACGATGTAGCGGTCGATTTCCACGACAATGTCGTGCTCCGACTTGCTGCTGTTTTCCTTGAAGTACTCGATTGCCTGTTCCCGCGTCCAGCCGAGGGAATGCATGCCGGTGTCGACGACGAGGCGAACGGCCCGCCAAATCTCAAACGTCAGCTGGCCAAACTTATCGTAGGGATCCGTGTAGAATCCCATTTCGTCGCCCAGGGATTCCGCATACAACCCCCACCCTTCGACAAACCCCGTGTACCCGCCATAGATCCGGAAATCCGGCAGGTCGCCCATCTCCTGGGCCAGCGAAATCTGCAAGTGATGTCCGGGCACCGCCTCGTGCAACGTCAGCGGCTGCATCTCCCATTTTGGCCGGGTGTTCAGCGCGTAGGTGTTCGCATAAAAATAGCCGGGACGACCCGCCTGCGGTGAGCCGCCATTATAGTAGGCGGTGGTCTGCGATTTTTCCGCGTAGGCGGGCACCTCAATTACGCCGTAGGTCAGCCGCGGCAGGGTCTTGAACAATTTGACGAGCTGCGGATCGACGCGCTTGGCAATGTCACGATATCCCCGCATCAGGTCCTCCTTGTTCGTGTAGAAAAATTTTGGGTCGGTGCGCAGGTAGACGAAAAACTCGGCGAGCGTACCCTGGAATCCCGTCAGGCTCTTGACCTTCTCCATCTCGGCCCGGATGCGCTTCACCTCGGCCAGACCGATCTCGTGAATCTTATCCGCCGTCAGGTCCGTCGACGTTTGGGTTCGGATTCTCCAGGAGTAATAGGCCGTCCCATTCGGCAAGGCGCTCGCCGCAATGGTCGTGCGCGCCCCGGGCACGTAAGTCTTGGTCAGAAACTGTTCGAGCCGTTGAAACGCCGGGCGCACGCCTTCCGCGTAGGTTTTAGCGGCGGCCGCCCGCAAACGGGTGCCTTCCTCGCCCGGCACCGTGGGCGGCAGATCATTGAAACCGGCGAGTAGCGGACTCTTGAAGGCTTCGTCGGGAATCTGATTGAGCACCTGCTGCGGCACGTCGCGGAGCGTGACCTGAGGTGGGGTCATGCCGCGGCGGACTCCTTCCTCGAGCAGGCTGATGGTTTGGTCGACGAGGGCCGGAAGGGCCTTGAGGCGGGCGAGCTGATTTTCCAACTGCGGCACGGTGGCGTTGGGCATCATGCTGATCATTTGGGCGGCGTCCTGTTGCACCCCGCTCAACTGGGTCACTTGATAAAACTCAGTGGGAAATCGCGCCCCTTCGAGGGCCTCCTCCGCCTGCCGCTTGAACAGGTCGTAGTTGAGCTGATCCGCGGGCGATAGCTGGGCGCGATCCACGGTTTTTAAGACTTCCAACGGGCGCGCCAAAAACTGTTTCCGCTGGGCGATGGCAGCGGCCGATTGATCGGTCCAATCGGCATCATAGCCGGCGACCCCGACCGCCGTCGCCAATTCCGGATCGGTAGCCAGACTGTACGCCCAATCGACCCTGAACAATTCATGCAGCCGCACTGGATCCGGCGAATGACCCTTGGAATCCACCACGGCCTGATACGAGGCGGCGAACTCGTCGGCGCGACTCAATGAGAAAGTGAGGACCGAAAAACCGAATACCGCCAGAAAACGAAGTTTGCTACGCATGGCGCGCCATGGTTTCAATTTATGACACGAGCGCAATCCCTCAATGTCCAAGCCCATCAACCTGATCGTTGCCTGCGCGGAGAACCGGGTGATCGGCCGAAACGGTCGCCTGCCGTTCGAAATTCCGGAGGACCAGGCCTGGTTTCACCGGCAAACAGCGGGAAATACGGTGATCCTCGGCCGAATTTGTTTTGAAACCTGGCCGCAGGTCCTCGCCGACGGGCGGACCCCGGTGGTCATAACGCGTAACCGCGAACTGGCCGCGCGTGGTGTCCGGATCGTTAGCAGCGTGCCGGAGGCGCTAACCGTGGCGCAAACGCTCCCCGGCGAAATCATGGTTTGCGGCGGCCAGCGAGTTTACGAAGAGACTCTTCCCTTGGCCGAACGAGTTTATCTCACACTCGTTCACGCCGAGATACCGGGCGACACGTGGTTTCCCGAATGGCGCCATCTTGACTGGCGCGAAACGACGCGAAGGGAAAGTCGGGACGCCAATTATCGCTATACGTTCCTTACCCTCGATCGTCAGGTATGATCGTGCGGCCGATCAGTGAATGTCGTGTCGATATGGAAGGGGTAGTAGAGAGGACAGCATCCGGTCGCCGCGGTCATAATCGGAATGAAACCGAGCAGTCCCCAAGGATTCAGGTGATGGGCACCGTAGCCCAAGAGGATGCAACCCACCACAAACCGAATCGCCGCGTCATAAGATCCAACATTAGTCTTCATGGGATTAAGGGGTTCTCCCAATATCATACTTCCCACCGAGGTTTTATGCTGTGCAGTTATTGGCGGTTCCTGCGCACAGGTGGACCTGCCCCGGAATTGATTCTACTGGGTCAAGCCCGCGCTCCGGATAAACGTAACAGTCCGCGGTGAAGAGCTTCAGCGCGTCGAGCGCACGGGTTCGGCGTCATTTCTCCTGTAGCGCAGCATGGGCACCCGCCACGGCAATGTATTTCTCCGCCCAAGGCCGAAGGCTCGCCTGCTCCGTCGGGGTCAAGGCGCGCACCACCTTGGCGGGGGCGCCGAGGATCATCGATCCGGGCGGCGCGACAAAACGCTGCGTGACCAGGGAATTGGCGCCCACAATGCAGCGGTCGCCGATCTTTGCCCCATCCAGAATCGTCGCCCCCATTCCAATCAGGCACTCATCGCCAATTTGACAGGCGTGAATAATGGCGCCGTGCCCGATCGTACAATAACGGCCAACCACGACCCCGTAGTCATCGGCCAAATGCACCATCGTGAGATCCTGAATATTCGAGCCTTCCCCGATCACAATCGAGTTGATGTCGCCCCGCAACACGCACCCGTACCAGACGCTACTCTTGGATCCCAGAGACACATCGCCGAGCACGGTGGCGTTGCGGGCGACAAATGCCGCTTGATGAATTGCCGGATTTTTTCCCAGATGACACGCCAACCGCTCCCGTATTTCCATCCGGAAATAATGCAGGAGCCGGCGGAAACCGCCAAGCCTGGACCGACGGACTTTGATTGAAACTTATTTGGCGTGGGTATCGGTCCGTCCACCGGCGCGCCACACGATAAAACCCAGGCCACAAACAGCTGCAATCGCGCCGGCCGCGATCAGCGTGACTACCACAGACAAGGAATTAAAGATTTCAACAATCATGGCAAAAAATGATCAACACTCCTTGCACAGACGCGGCTTGGTCGGAAAGGTTTCCGGTTATTAATTCTTTCGATCAGGTCTAGGGATTCATCCCTAAAACCAGTTGCGCCGCTGCCGCTGGACCGGTCGCCGAGCTTTATTTCTCCTTCGAATACGGCACGCCAATTGCACTCGGTGCCACGGCCCGGCCGACAAAGCCCGCCAGCAGGAGGACCGTCAACACATACGGCAGGGCCAAAATAAACTGAACTGGAATCACGCCGACCAGCGGGAGCGCGACGCCCTGCAAGCGCACGGCCAGCGCGTCAGTGAAGGCGAACAGCAGACACGCTCCCAGCGTCGGGTACGGACGCCACTTGCCAAAAATCAAAGCCGCCAGGGCCAGGTAACCTTTTCCCGCCGTCATGTCGCGCACGAAACCGGAACTCGCCGCGACCGAAAGGTACGAACCCGCCACTCCGCAAAGCATGCCGGAGATGATCATCGCCTGATATCGCAACCGCGTCACCGAGATGCCCGCGGTGTCCACCGCGTGTGGATTCTCCCCCACCGCCCGCAACCGCAGGCCGAACCGGGTGCGATAGAGCACCCAGGCGGACGCAGGCACCAAGAATGCCGTGAGATAGACCACGAGATTGTGCCCGCTCAGCAACTCGGCATACAGCAATCCAGGGAACGGCGCCTCGCGGGCCGACTGGGACCACGGCCAGGCCAGCGCGGTAAAGCGCTGCCCCGCCGCATCGAGCTGCGGGGTCTGTCCGCCCAAATTGAACCAGGCCAGAGCCAGCGTCGGGCCCAGCCCGCTCACCATAATGTTCACGGCCATCGCCGCCACTACCTGGTTGCCGCGATAGGTCACGCACGCGAACCCGAGCAACAAGGCGAGCGCGACGGCCGTGGCAACCCCAGCACCGAGCCCGAGCCAGGCCGATCCGGTCACGGCCGATACGCTCGCCGCGGCGAACGCTGCGCCCAGCATCTTGCCTTCCAGGCCGAGATCGATCACGCCCGCGCGCTCGGAAAACATGCCGGCCAGCGCCGCCAGCAGCAGCGGGGTCGCGACCCGGATCGTGGCCGCCAGCAGGAGGACGATGAGCGTGTAGGTTTCCATCAGGCCCTCCGCGCGTCGGATCCGGCCGACCGGCCCAAAAGGGCGGTGAGCGGCTGCCGAAAAAGATTTTCCAATGCGCCGCACGACAGGATCACGAGTCCCTGGATCACGACCACCATATCGCGGTTCACGCGCGGCATGTCGAACGTCAGCTGCGATCCGCCCTGGTAGAGAGCCCCGAACAATACGGCGGCCAGAAAAATTCCGAGCGGATGATTGCGCCCCATCAGAGCGACCGCGATGCCGACGAATCCCGCCCCACCAGGGAAATCGATCAGAATGCGGTGCTGTGACCCCATCAGCTCGTTCAAGCCCAGACCGCCGGCCAGCGCCCCCGAGAGCAGCATGGCCAGAATCGTGAGGCGCGAGGGAGAAATGCCGGCGTACACGGCCGCCGCGGGACTCTGGCCGACCACCCGCAACGAATATCCCCAACGCGTGTGCCAGAGAAAAACCCAAACGAAAACGGAGGCGACCAAGGCGAGCACAAAGGCGAGATTCAACGGCGTGGCCGTAAAGTTCAGCCCGACGCGAGCCAGCAATTCATGGGCGAATGGCATCCAGGTGTTCGGAGAAAACTCGCGCGTCTCCGGCGATTGCTGTCCCGGTTTGATCAGCACGTTGACGAGGAGGTAAGTCATCAGTGCGGACGCGATGAAGTTGAACATGATCGTCGTGATCACGATGTGGCTCCCGCGCCGAGCCTGAAGCCAGCCCGGCAGGAAGGCCCAGGCCGCCCCGCAGCCGGCGGCCCCGACCACCGCCGCCGGGAGCACCACCCAAAATGGCCACGACCCGAGCGCGAGACACACCAGACCCGCGCCGAGCCCTCCGATGTAGGCCTGGCCTTCGCCGCCGATGTTAAACAGGCCCGCGTGATAAGCCACCGCGACCGCCAGGCCGGTGAACACGAAATTGGTTGCGTAGAAAAGGGAGTAGCCCACCGCCTCCTGCGAACCGAAGGCTCCATCGACCATGAGCTTCAACGCCTGCCACGGACTCTCTCCCAGCAGGGCGATGACGCCGCCCGACAACAGCAACGCGGCGGCGAGGCTGACGAGCGGAAGCAGCCCGAGATCGGCCCAACGCGGGAGTTCCTTGGGCTGGCTCACGATGGTGCCTCCCTGACTCCCGCCATCAGCAGCCCGATTCGTTCCTCGGTCGCCTCCTCGCGGGAAAGTTCACCGGTAATTTCTCCGCCCGCCATCACGAGAATGCGATCCGCGAGGCCGAGGATCTCGTCGAGTTCGACCGAGACCAGCAACACGGCCCGGCCCGCATCGCGCAAGGCCACCAGCCGGCGGTGAATGAACTCGATCGCGCCAATGTCGACGCCCCGCGTCGGCTGGCCGACCAGCAGGACCTGCGGATCGCAATCAACCTCGCGGGCGATCACCAATTTTTGCTGATTCCCGCCGGAAAACGCCGACAGCCGAAGCGACGGAACCGGCGGACGCACGTCATAGGCCGCCATCTTCCGCTCGCAGTCGGTCCGGATCGCGGTGTTGTTCATCAAGCCGCTCCGATTGAACGCCGGTCGATCCTGGTATCCGAGGATCAGATTGGCCTGCGCCGAAAAAGACGGGACGACGCCAACCCTCAGGCGATCCTCGGGCACATGCGCGAGTCCCCGAGCCCGTCGCTCGCGCGGGTCCGCGCGCGTGGCCACGAGGACCTGTCCGTCGAGCAGGATCTGCCCGCGGTCCGGTAACCGGATGCCCGCGAGTGCTTCCAACAATTCCGACTGACCGTTGCCCGCGACTCCGGCGATGCCCACGATTTCGCCGGCGCGCACCTCGAACGAAACCTGCCGGACGCGGGCGACACCCTGGTGATCGCGCACCTCAAGGTGGCGAACCCCGAGAAGCACCCGACCCGGTTTCGCCGGGCCTTTCTCCACCTGCAACAGGACCGAGCGACCGACCATTTTTTCCGCCAGCTCACGCGGGGAAGTCGACTTCGTTTCCACCTCGCCGACAATCGCGCCCTGCCGCATCACCGTCACCCGATCGGTGATGGCCATAATCTCCCGCAGCTTGTGCGTGACGAGCAGCACCGTCTTTCCCTGCTGGCGCAACCGGTCCAGCATGCGAAAAAGCTGATCAGCCTCCTGCGGCGTGAGCACCGCGGTGGGTTCATCCAGAATCAGGATGGCGGCGCCTCGATAGAGCGCCTTGAGGATTTCGACACGCTGCTGCAACCCGACCGGCAGGGACCCGATCACGGCGTCGAGCGGAACTTCAAGGCCGTAGTCACGGCCCAATTGCTCCAGTTCCGCGCGCGCCCGGGACAATCCCTCGGCCAGCAAGCGTCCGCCCTCGACGCCAAGCACGACGTTTTCCAGCACCGTGAAATTTTCCACCAGCATGAAATGCTGGTGCACCATGCCGATGCCGGCGGCGATGGCCTCCTGGGGAGAATGGATGTCGACCCGGCGGCCGTTGACCCAGATTTCTCCCGCGTCGGCCCGGTGAAAACCGTAGACAATGTTCATCACGGTCGATTTTCCCGCGCCATTTTCGCCAATCAATCCGTGGACCGAACCGGCCGCGACCGACAGGGAAACACCGCGGTTGGCGTGCACCGCCCCGAAACGTTTGTCGATGCCGCGCAGCTCAAGCGCCGGCGGCCGCACCGGAGTATCCTTCATCATTGCGGCGATAATTGCCCGACGGCTACCAGATTGCATGAACGCGGACCTGCGGCCCATTCCGCGACGCACCGGTGAACCACGACCGGGAAATCGCGCTTCACGGCGACTTGTACTCCGACACCTTAAGTTTGCCGCTGATGATGTCGGCCTTGGCCAGATCCAGCTTTTTTTTCATCTCGGCGGTCAGAATGGTACGATTGAATTCGTCATAGGAATAGTCGACCCCTTCCTCCGCGAGACCCAGCACGACCTGGCCCGGTTTCCAGGTGCCATTCTTGGCCTCGAGAAACGCCTTGTAAGTGGCCACGTCCACCCGTTTCACCGCCGAGGTCAGCACACTGCCGGGATGAAGGTAATCCTGATTGCTGTCGCAGCCAATGCTAAGTCGGCCGCTGTCCTTGGCGGCCTGCATCACGCCGATGCCCGTGGCTCCGGCCGCGTGAAAGATCACATCGGCGCCGCGACCAAACTGGCTTTTCGCCAGCTCGGCTCCCTTGGTCGGATCACCCCAAGCCGCCGGGGTCGAGCCGGTCATGTTCTGGAACACTTCGGTCTCCGGATTGATATACTTCGCGCCCTCGACGTAACCCAGCGCGAATTTCCGGATAAGCGGAATGTCCATGCCGCCGACAAAGCCAACCTTGCCAGTTTTCGAGGCCAGCGCCGCCGCCATGCCGCAGAGAAAGGAGGATTCCTGCTCACGAAAGTTCACCGACTGCACGTTCGGCAAATCAACCACCGCATCCACCAGGGTGAACATCACGGTGGGAAACTGCTTGGCCACCTTCTCCACCGCCGAAGCCTGGGTGAAGCCGATCGCCACGATGATCGTCGCGCCGCGCCGCGCCATTTGCTGCATCGCCTGTTCGCGCTGCGCCGCGTTGGTAATTTCAAACTCCCGCACGGCGACGCCGGTTTCCTTGGCGAAACGTGCCGCCCCCTCGGCGGCGGATTGGTTGAAGGATCGGTCGAACTTGCCGCCAAAATCGTAAACGATCGCCGGCGAAAAATCCTTGGCCGCAGCCAACGTCGTCGCGAGGGCGGCCATCAGCGCCGCCAGCCGGGAAGAAATTCGGGTCGAAAAATTCGTCATAGGTTCACCTTCGACGGTGCGTTTAAAAGCTGCGGGAAGCCCGCCGCCAATTCAATCCCAGACCTTGCCGCGCGGGCGGTCAGTCCGGGGTCGCGGCTAAATTCCGAGATTTCCCATCTGCCGCAGCGCTTCATAGGCCGCGATTCCCGCCGAAGTGGAGAGATTAAGTGAGCGCAATTCACCGTTCGCATGCGGAATCTTCACCCGCTGCGGTCCGCCGATCTCCGTATGCAGCCAGCCGGGGGCGCCGGCTTCCTCGTTGCCAAACACCAGTCCGTCTTCGTCCACATACCGGGCAGCCCAGAAACTCTGCGTCGCGTGCGTGGTGAACAACCACAGGCGTTTGGGCGCCAGAGCGCTGTCCTTGAAAGACGGCCAATCGACGTGGTGGACCACATCCAAGCTAAACCAATAGTCCATCCCAGCTCGTTTCAGGTTCTTGTCGGTCACCTCAAATCCAAGGGGATGAATCAGGTGCAACCGGCTTCGCGTCACCGCACACATCCGGCCAATATTGCCGGTGTTTTGGGGAATTTGGGGCTGAAAGAGGACCACATGCAGCATTCCCGAAAGCGTGTTGGCGGGCCGGCCCGAGTGTCAACTTCACGGCAATAGTATGCTTTTTCACCACCAAACCCACGTGACATAGGGGTTTTTACCGCTTTACCACAGGCAGCTTTTCCCTAGACATGGGTAAGCTGCTGAAATCGGCGTAACTTTATCTATGTCTACGGTCTTACCACGCGCTGACGATAAAATCGTTGTATTGGTCGACGATGAGATCGCGTACATTGACCTTCTGCAGCAGCTGCTAAGCGAACATCTGGCGTGCCCCGTGCGGGGATTTACCACGCCGACCGAAGCCCTGCTGGCGCTGCCACATCTGAATGTGGGCTTGATCATCACGGATTATCAGATGCCGACGATGAATGGCTTTGAATTCATTGCGGAGGTGCAGAAGAAGCACCCGAATATCCCGGTCGTAATGATCACGGCCTATCTGCTGAAATTTACCAAGGCGGAATTGGCCAAGGTGCCAGCGTTGAAGGCTATTGTTCGCAAGCCTTTCAAATGGAAAACACTCGCCGAGCATGTCGTGAAGTACTGGCCCGACACCCGGCCTCCCGCCGTGATCGGTTCAGGCTCGCCGTTTGCGCAGCACTAAGCCGCGGTTGTCGGCGTGGAGTTGGTGAATGGTCGCCGGGAGCTTGTGCGCCGCAAAGGCCGCCGCCATCGCCCGCCCCACTTTGCCCGCGACGCGCGGGCGCGCCACACAGAGCACACTTGAACCGCTGCCACTGAGCCAACCGGTCATCGCGCCCGCGGCAACGCCGGCCTCGATGGCCGACCGCGCGCCCGGAATCAGCGGCAGCCGGTATGGTTCGTGCAAAAAATCACACACGGCGTCGCGCAGGCGATCATACTCACCCGAAACGAACGCCGCGACGACATACGCCGCGCTGTTGACGCTCTTGACCGCGTCAAAATAGGGCACCTCTTTCGGCA
>Ga0302322_100003663_pt1 | contig 13266 bp, 9 predicted proteins | sample Fen_T0_2_FD_203757 | JGI IMG/M metagenome (GOLD analysis project Ga0302322, IMG submission 203757) | Peat permafrost microbial communities from Stordalen Mire near Abisko, Sweden - Fen_T0_2 | ecosystem: Environmental > Terrestrial > Soil > Wetlands > Permafrost | place: Sweden: Abisko...
GGGTTGGAAGGTCCAGCCCATGAGCAGCAGCGCCGGTGAGCGGGGCGGCTTCAAGGAGGTCATCTTCCTGATCACCGGCACCGATGTCTACCGGCAGCTCAAGTTCGAGAGCGGCGTGCATCGCGTGCAGCGCGTGCCCGTGACCGAGGCCAACGGCCGGGTCCATACCTCGACGGTCACCGTGGCGGTGCTGCCCGAGGCGGAGGAGGTGGACGTGCAGATCGATCCGTCGGACCTGGAGATCACCGTCACGCGGGCGAGCGGCCCGGGCGGCCAGGGCGTCAACACGACCGACTCCGCCGTGCAGATCGTGCACCGGCCAACCGGGCTGATGGTGACCTGCGCGGACGAGCGCTCGCAGCTGAAAAACAAGGCCAAGGCGATGACGGTCCTGCGTTCGCGGCTCCTCCAGCGACGCGAGGATGAGGAGCGCGCCAAGTACGCGGCGGAACGCCGCAGCCAGATCGGGTCGGGCGACCGCAGCGAGCGCATCCGCACCTACAGTTTTCCCCAGAACCGGGTGACGGACCATCGCATCGGGCTCACGCTCTACAACCTGCCCCAGGCACTGGAGGGCGGGATCGAGCCGGTCATCGCGGCCCTGCAAAAGGCCGATTACGAGCGGAAGCTCGCCGCGCTCACCGGCCAGGTCTACGCGCCGGCGCGGAGCGCGGCCGACGCCGAGGACTGACATGCTCACGGTCCTCGAGGTCATCAAGAAAACCACCGATTTCCTTGCCGCCCGGGGCATCGAGTCCCCGCGACTCAACGCCGAGCTGCTGGTGGGCCACGCCCTCGGCCTGAAGCGCATGCAGCTCTACCTGCAGTTCGAGCGCCCGCTCACGGCCGCCGAGTTGGAGGCCATCCGGCCGCTCGTGCGCCGCCGCGGCCAGCGCGAGCCGATGCAATACATCGTCGGGGCCACCGAGTTCTTCGGGCTGAAACTGAAGGTGGACCGGCGCGCGCTCATCCCGCGGCCCGAGACCGAGCGGCTGGTCGAATTGCTGACCGTGCGCCCAGCCGCGACCCCCGCGACCATCCTGGACCTCGGCACCGGCAGCGGCGCCATCGCGCTGGCCCTCGCGAGCCATTACCCGGTGGCACAGGTCACGGCGGTCGATCTCAGCGACGAGGCGCTCGCGCTGGCGCGGGAGAACGTCACGGCGTGCGGTCTGGACGGCCGCGTGACGCTGGTGAGTTCGGGCTGGTTTGCCGCGCTGCCGCCCGGTGCGCGTTTCGACCTGATCGTGGCGAACCCTCCCTACCTGTCGGCGGAGGAGGTGGCGCAGGCCGCGCCGGAAGTCCGCGCGCACGAGCCGGCGCAGGCGCTGGTCTCGGCGGACGGCGGTCTGGCGGATTTACGCGAGATTTTGACCGGTGCCCCGCGCTTTCTTGCGCCGGGCGGATGCCTGGCGCTGGAGACCGGCATCGCGCAGCACGCCGAGCTGGCCCGGCTGGCCACGACCGCCGGATTCAAGCGGACCGAGTCGCTTTCGGACCTGACGGGCCGGGACCGGTTCCTGCTGGCGTGGCTGGACTGACGGCGGTCAGCCCTTGCGCTCGAGCACCGCGGTCAAGGGGGCGTGGCTGTCGGCCCAGGCCTGCTGGTTCTTCCCGAGGCCGATGGCGTCGTTGACCACGCGCAGGCTCTCGCGGAGGGGCACGTCCACTTTCGCATAGGCATCGTTGGCATCGGTGCTCAGCTCCGTCTCATCCTCCTCGCCATCCGGCGCCTTGGCGCTGTCCGGCTTTTTCGCCGCCTTGATTCTGGGCGGGGTGGGCGGGCCGAGGCGGAATTCACGGTAGGAAAAGTCGTTTTTCGCGAGCAGCACCTTTTCGGCGTCGATGGCCTTGCGGAACGCATCATCCGCCGTCTTCTGCTGGCGGCGCACCTCCAGGTTGAGCGAGACCTGCTTCTGGTTCTGGTGCAGCTTGTACCAGTCGACTCCCTTGCGCAGGTAGAGGAATTCGTCGAGTTTGGCCTGGCGGGCCTGGCTGGCCGCGCGCAAGGGCTGCACGATCTTCGGACTGAGCGGATGACCGGCAAACTCGCTGGTGGGGATCACATCCCACGCCAGCGCATGCGGGAGGGAGGCCTCGCCGATGGGCAGGAACTCGTCGACCGACGGCAGTATGATGTCGGGAATGACGCCCTTCAGTTGAGTCGAGGAACCATTCGGCAGGTAGTATTTCTGGACGGTGATCTTGGTGGCCCCGGTCTTGATCGGCGACCGGGCGAGCTGCGGCACCAGATTCCGCATCTCCAGGACGGTTTGCACCGAGCCCTTGCCGTGGGTGGAGCTGTCGCCGATGACGATGGCGCGCCCGTAGTTTTGGAGCGCGCCCGTGACAATTTCCGACGCCGAGGCGCTGAAGCGGTCAACCAGGATGGCAAGGGGGCCATCATAGGCCACGGAGGCGTTGGTGTCGCGGTCGACCTGGATTTCGCCGGAAGAGTCCCTCACCTGCACGACGGGGCCCTTGGCCACAAAGAGGCCGGTCAGGTCGATGGCTTCGGAGAGGAAGCCGCCGCCGTTGTGGCGGAGATCGAGGACGAGGCCCTTGATGCCGGCGCCCTTGAGCTGCTCGATCAGCCGGGCGACGTCCTTCGAGGCGCTGGTCTTGTCGGTCTCGGGCTCGCTGCTGTCGGCGGGGCCGTAGAACGACGGCAGGCTGATCACGCCCAGCGGGACAGCCAGGCCGTCCGCTCCGGGCACCTGGAAGATCGCGGCGTGCGCGCGGGCTGAGTTGAGCTTCACCACATCGCGGGTGATGGTGACGATCTTGCGGGTCGACGGGTCCGTGGCGTCGGCGGGCTGGATGGTCAGCGTGACCTTGGTGCCCTTGCTGCCGCGGATTTGCTCGACGATGCGGCGGAGCTTCATGCCGATGATTTCCACGGGCTCGGTGCCTGCCTGCGCGACGGTGATGATCTTGTCGTTCGGCTTGATCTGCTTGCTGAGGTCGGCCGGGCCGCCGGGCACGATTTCCTTCACGATGCAGTAGTCGTCCTCGATGCCCAGCACGGCGCCGATGCCGACCAACTCGAGCTTCATCTGGATGCCGAAGTCCTCGAACGTGGTGGAACTGAAATAGGTCGAATGGGGATCGTAGAGCCGGGCGACGTTGGACAGGAACAGCTCGGCGACGTCGATGCCCTCGATCTCACCGAGGTTTTTCAGCATGCGCTCGTAGCGCTTGCGGACTGTCTGCCTGGCCTCGTCGAGGGACTTCTTGTTCATCAGCTCCGCGATGAGCTCGAATTTGACCCGCTGGCGCCACAGGGTGTCCGCGGCCACCGGAGTGGCGGGCCATTCGGCCTTGGTGCGGTCGACGCCGTAGCTTTCGTTGGCCGTCAGATCGACATCCTTTTTCAATTCGTCGAAGAGCCAGCTGATCCGCGTCTGGACGCGTTTCTCGTAAACGCCGAAGATGTCGTAGGCGGCGTCGATGTTGCCGAGGGCGCTGATGTTCCAGTAGACGTTGCGCCCGTGCGTGGTGGCAAACGCCGCCTTGTCACTGGCGAGGAAGAACAGCCGCTGGCCGTCGAGATCGCCCATGAAGTTGGGAATCACCTCGGCGTAGTCCGTGCTCCGCACCGCCTCGCGGTTGTAGTGGGCCTGTTCCAGCAGCTGGACGAGCGTGCGCGCCTCGGTCGTGAGCGTGGGCGAGCTCGAGAACTTCAGGTCCGTGCGGGCGAACCCCGCGGTCGCGAGTGATGCGAGCAGGAACGCGCCAAGGCTGAGCCGCCGGAAATCAGGGATGCGAATCATGGCTGGGTAAGACGGGCAAAGAAGGGAAATGTTTCAAGTCTGTAGGTGGAATCAGCGCCGGAGGTGGTCGCGGCCCTCAAGACAGCGTGCTGGGCGGGCGGTTCGGCGCGCCTTACTGGCGGCTCAGCAGGTCCTTGGCCTCGTCCAGGATGCTCTTCTCGTCCGCGCTGAGGGCGCCGAAACCCTGGCTGTTGATCTTGTCCAGGATGCGGTCCACCTCGGCGCGCAGGTCGCCGGGGCTCCCGACATTGACTTGATAGGCCGCCGGGGCCGGCGACTTGGCGGCCTTTTTCATCCACCGCGGCAGCTCGATGTCGGCGCGCCCGGAGGGCAGCCGCCAGCGGGCCTCATGCAGGTATCGGTAGTAGATCCAGCCGGCCGCCATGCCGCCGAGATGCGCGGAATGCGCGAAACCGAAAGGCGAGGGCAGGCCCATGACCTCGTAGAAGGCGCATCCCGCCAGATCAACGAGGAGGAGGGCGATGGCCATGTACTTGGGCTTCAGCGTGACGGGCAGGATGAAGAAGAGCAGAAAGGTCACCGGCTGGCTGGGATAGAAGCAGGCGAACACCACGAAGAGCCCGGCCACCCCGGCCGAGGCGCCGATCACGCTGCCGCCGACCTGCCAGTTGACCGCCGCCCAAGTGGCGCCGCCGGCGATGACCATGCCCGCATACAGGCTCAGGAACCGGGTTGCGCCGAGCATGGGCAGCAGCACCCGGCCCAGAAAATAGAGGCCCAGCAGGTTGCCGACGATGTGGAGCAGGTTGCGGGTATCGTGCAGGAAACTGTAGGTGAGGAGCGCCCAGACCCTACCGCCCCGCAACCCGCTGGGGGAGAGACCGAAATAGTGTTCCAAGACGCCGGGCATCTCAAAAATGCGCGCGAAAACCAGCTGCAGCACGAACCCGGCGACCACGGCCGAGATCAGCCACGCGAGTACCGAGGTCTTTTCGCGTGGGTAGTTGTCACGCATGTAGGAGCGATCCGAGAGCATCGGCCCGGAGGATGGAAGGATGGGGGACAAATACAAGCCGCCTCCCCAGATTTCCCGCGCCGGCCCGGCGCGGAGCGGCCGGCCGGCTTATGGCCTTTCCGCCGCTTGACAGTGGTTTCAATTACGCTTTCTTCGCGCAAGCTATGGCCAACAAAGCAGACAAATGGACGGAGAACATCACGGGCAAATTTTACGTCGACCAGCAATGCATCGACTGTGACCTTTGCCGCGAAACCGCCCCGGGGTTTTTCACGCGCCACGACGAGGGCGGCTATTCCTTCGTCCACAAGCAGCCCATGACGGAAGAAGAAATTGCCGTCTGCATGGAGGCCCTGGAGGGCTGCCCGGTCGAGGCCATTGGCAACGACGGCGACGCCTAAGCGCCGCCGCGGGTTTTTTTCGCCGGTCCTCGTGGCCGGCTGTTTGATTCGGGACCAGGAGCGGTCCGGCCGGCGCCTTGTTAAGGCGAACTCGGCAATTGACTAACTTCGGCTTGTTTTCCGAATCGGGCTGACCAACGTTCGGGCGGATGAAATCACGGAATCTCCTCGCCGGCCTGAGCCTGATGGCGCCGCTCTGCGGCCAGCTGGCGCCGGTCAGCCTGCCCGAGGTCACGGTTTATTCCCCGCGCGTGGCCAACCAGTCGCCGGCCGGCACCTTCGCCACGCCGGTCACCGTGCTGCGCTTCGAGCCCCGGGTGGACGTGCAGGCGCGCAACCTGACAGAGGCGCAGGCCGACGTCACGATCCGCGGCGGCATCTTTGAGAATACGGCGTTCCGGGTTGGGGCGGTGACCTTGATTGATCCGCAGACCGGCCACTATGCCGCTGATATTCCGGTGGCGCCGGCGATGCTCGGGGCGCCGGAGATTCTGACCGGGGCCGACCATGCGATCGGCACCTCCGATTCCACGGTGGGCGCGGTGGCCTATGGCTGGCGCCCGGTGCGGACAACGGGCGTGGCCTCGGTGGCGCTGGGCAACGCTGACTTGAACTGGGAGGAATTTTATCAGGGATATGTCAGCGATGCGCGACTGCTTGGCCGGCGCGTGGCGGCCGATGTGGACTGGAGCCATTCCGCCGCGGACGGCACGGTGCCGTCCGGGGACAATCATTTCGACCGCGTGAACGCCCGCGTGCAGCTGGCGGGTGCCGGTTCGCAGACCGATATTTTTGCCGGCTACGAGGCGAAATTCTTCGGGTGGCCCAACCTGTACACGCCGTTCAATTCGAAGGAGTCGGAAAACCTGCAGGCCGTCCTCCTCGCGTTCAACCACCGGATGGACCTTGGCGCCGGCGACTTTTTCGAGGTCGGGGCGTATCACCGGCGCAACAAGGACGACTATGCCTTCAACCGGTTCGCGCCGCTGGGCCCGGTGCATCCGTTTCAGCACACGACCTGGGTCACGGGCGCGGCGCTGGCGGGGCAGAACGACCTGGGCGAGTTCATCCTGAACTATCGCGGCGAGGTGATCGTCGACGAACTGCGATCCACCTCGCTCACCTATGGTCATTACAACGACCGAACCAACGCCAAGTTTGTGTTGGTGCCGGAAAAGACCTGGGCGCTCGGCGACGGCGCCCGGCTCGTCGCCCGGGCGGGGGCGAGCTTTGACGCCAGCAATCGCGAGGACTCGGCGGTTTCGCCCATTTTCGAGCTCGCCCGCGAGCAGGCTGCGGCGCCGCTGCAGCGGGAGTATCTCAGCTATGCGACGACGACGCAGGTGCCGAGCTACACCGCCCTCAACTCGAACGCCGCGGCCGGCCTGTTCCGCGGCAACCCCAACCTCGGCCGGGAAACCAGCCGCAATCTCGAGCTGGGAACGAGCGGGACGGTGGATGGCTGGACGGGGCAGGCGGCGGTGTTCTACCGTCGCGATGAGGACCTCGTGGACTGGACTTTCCGCCAGGGCGTGACGGCTCGCTCGGCCAACGCGGTGGACATCACCACCACCGGCGTCGAACTGGTCGCGAAGCGCACCTGGGCGGCGTGCGATCTCGTGCTCGGCTACACGGTGCTGACGAAGGACCCCGATTACCATGGGGCCCTGGTCGACGCCAGTTTCTACGCGCTCAACTACGCGCGCCAGCGGCTGACGGTGGCGATTGTGGTGCGCCTGGGCCGGGAGTTCGAGCTGCGCATGGACAATGCCGCGCGCATCCAGGCCGACAACATTCTTCGCACGATCGGCGGAAACAACGCGGTCATCAGCTCCCTGGGTCTCGCCTACCGGCCCGCGGCCTGGCGGCGCACGACATTCACGCTGCAGGCGGACAATCTCTGGAATTCCAACTTTCAGGAAGTGCCCGCAGTGCCGGCGTCGCGCCGGCAGGTTTCCGCCGGCGTGGCCTACGCCTGGTAGCGCGGCGCGGCGGGCCACTTGCACCCGCGCTTGCACCCGTCACCGGGCGGCGTTCTCGTTGGTGACCGTCCCATGGCTTCCCATCCTTTTCTCGATCCCGCCTTTCACGTCCGCTGGTCCCGGCTGGCCCCGGGTCAAATCGTGCCCGACATCGAGGAGGCGCTCGCGCGGGCGGAGGCGGCCATCACGCAGATCGCGACGCGTGAGCTGACGGAGACGAGCTATGAAAACACTTTCCGGGCGTTGGAAGACGCGACCGATGGCCTGGCCGTGGCCTGGAGCCGGGTCACCCACCTGCAGTCCGTGGCGGACGCGCCCGAGTTGCGGGAGGCGCACAATGCGATGCTCCCGAAGGTGTCGGCGTTTTTCGCCAAGATTCCGCTCAACGCCGGGCTGTGGCAGCGGTTGCGGACGGTGGCGGAGTCGCCCGCGGGGCGGGCGTTGACCGGCATTCACCGGCGCTATGTGGATGAAACAGTGGCGGATTTCCGTCAGGCGGGCGCGGACCTGCCGCCGGAGAAGCGGGCCCGCATCGAGGCGCTGCAGGGCGAGCTTGCCCAGCTGACCCAGAAATATTCGGACAACGTGCTGGATGCGACCAACGCCTGGCAGCTGGTCGTGGCGGAGGAGGCCCGCCTGGCCGGCCTGCCGCCGCACGCGAAGGCGGCGGCCCGGCGCAGCGCGGAGACGAAGGGGGTGGCGGGCTGGCGTTTCACGCTGCACATGCCGTCGCAGGAACCGTTCATGACCTATCTCGAGGACGGGGAGCTGCGGCGCGAGATGTGGACGGCGGCGGTCGCGGTGGGTGCGCAACCGCCGCACGACAATACCGCGCTGATCGCGCGCATTCTCGCGCTGCGGGCGGAGAAGGCGGCGCTGCTGGGCAAGAGACATTTTGCCGACCTGGTGCTGGAGCGGCGCATGGCGAAGGACGGGGCCAAGGCGCTGGCGTTCGTGGAGGACTTTCAACGGCGAGCAGCGGCGGCTTTTGCACGTGAATGCCGGGAACTGGAGGATTTCAAGGCCGCGCAGACCGGCCGGCCCGTGCAGCGGCTGGCGCCATGGGAAGTTGCCTACTGGGCGGAGAAGCTGCGCCAGGCGCGCTATGCCTTCGATGAGGAGGTGCTGCGGCCGTATTTCCCGATGGATCGCGTGATTGGCGGCATGTTCGAGCTGGCGACGCGGGTGTTCGGGCTGCGGATCACGGAGCGCCCGGGGGTCGAGGTGTGGCATCCCGAGGTGAAGTTCTATGACGTGGAGGATGCACGCGGCCGGATGCTGGGGTCGTTTTACGCCGACTGGCATCCGCGCGAGCCGAAGCGCGGCGGAGCCTGGATGAACTACCTGCTCACGGGCGGGCCGCGGGCGGACGGCTCCCGCGCACCGCACCTCGGCCTGATCTGCGGCAACCTCACGCCGCCCGCCGCGGGCCGCCCGGCGCTGCTCAAGCACCGCGAGGTCGAGACCATCTTTCACGAGTTCGGTCATTTGCTGCACCACCTGCTGGGCGAGGTGGAGATCAAGTCGCTCAACGGGATCAACGTCGCGTGGGACTTCGTCGAGCTGCCGTCGCAGATCATGGAGAACTGGTGCTGGGAGCGCGCGAGCCTCGACCTGTTCGCGCGGCACCACGAGACGGGCGCGCCGATCCCGGAGGAAATTTTCGCGAAGATGACGGCGGCGAAGAACTTCCGCTCGGCGTGCGCCACGATGCGGCAGGTGGCGCAGGGCAAGATGGACCTGCTCCTGCACATCCGCACGGTGGAGCTGGCCGGCGCGGGCGACATCGAGCCGGCGGCGCGGGCGCTGGTCGCGGACTGCCTGGTGCCGACCGAGCCGCCGGCGCCGACCATCGTGAAACGCTTCACGCACATCTTTGCCGAACCCGTGGGCTACGCCGCCGGCTACTATTCCTACAAGTGGGCCGAGGTGCTGGACGCGGACGCCTTCACGCGCTTCCGGCGGGAGGGGATCTTCAGCGCGCAGGTGGGCGCGGAGTTCGTGGCAAAGATCCTCAGCCGCGGCAACTCAGCCGACCCGATGGAACTCTACCGGGCGTTCATGGGCCGGGAGCCGGACCTCAACGCGCTGCTGGTGCGCGCCGGCTTGGCGGCCGCCTGAAGGCCGCAAAAAAAGTTCGCCCCGGGCCGCCGACTCGCCCAACAACCTTCGCGCTATGATCATCGCCGACCTCGCCAAGATTCCGGGACGCACCTTCCCCGCGCGCCGCATGGGCCGCGGCCTGGCGGGGCAGGGCGGCCAGGTGATTCCCGCCACCGGATTCAGCATGGGCTATTCCGTCCTGGAGCCGCGTGGCGGCCAGGTGCCGTGGCACAACCAGACGCAGGAGGAGATCTACTACATCGTCCAAGGCGAGGGGGAGATCTGCGTCGGCACCGAGCGCAGCCCGATCAAGGCCGGCCAGGCCGTGTACATGCCGCCGACGCTGTTTCACCAGCTGACCAACACCGGCGACACGCCGATGCACATGATTTATGTCTACTGCCCGGGCGGCGATGTCGCGCACTGGCGGCAGGAGCTCGACGGCACGCTCCCGCGCGCGGGCGTGGGCCCGATCCCGCCGCTCCCGGCCGGTGCCCAGCCGCAGTGCACCAAGAAACCCGAATAATTTCACCAACCTTTCCCTATGACCACGCACAAAGTCGGCATCATCATGAACGGCGTCACGGGACGCATGGGCACCAACCAGCACCTCCTGCGCTCGATCAAGGCCATCATCGACCAGGGCGGCATCAAGCTGGGCGACGCCGAGGTGATCCTGCCCGACCCGATCCTCGTCGGCCGCAGCGAGCCCAAGCTGGCCGCCCTCGCCGCGCGCGCGGGCGTGAAGCGCTACACCACGAACCTCGACAGCGCGCTCGCCGATCCCGCGAACCAGATCTATTTTGACGCCACGCTCACCGGCCAGCGCCCGGTCGGCGTGCGCAAGGCCATCGCGGCCAAGAAACACATCTACTGCGAAAAGCCCACGGCGACGACCTCGGCGGAGGCGCTGGCGCTGTACCGCGAGGTGACCGCCGCCGGCCTGAAGAACGGCGTCGTCCAGGACAAGCTCTGGTTGCCCGGCCTGCTCAAGCTGAAGTACCTGATCGACACCGGGTTTTTCGGGAAAATCCTCTCGGTGCGCGGCGAGTTCGGCTACTGGGTCTTCACCGGCGAGACGGAAAAGCTGCAGCGTCCATCGTGGAACTACCGCAAGGAAGACGACGGCGGCATCATCGTCGACATGCTCTGCCACTGGCAATACGTGATCCAGAACCTCTTCGGCGAGGTGAAGTCGCTCTCCTGCCTCGGCGCCACGCACATCCCGCAGCGCTGGGACGAGGCGGGCAAGCCCTACAAGTGCACGGCGGACGACGCCGCCTACGCGACTTTTGAGCTCAAGAACGGGGTGATCTGCCACTTCAACTCCTCGTGGGCCGTGCGCGTGCGCCGCGACGACCTGCTCACGCTGCAGGTGGACGGCACCCAGGGCTCGGCGGTCGCGGGACTGCGCAACTGCGTCATCCAGCACGGCTCGATGACGCCCCGCGCGGTGTGGAATCCCGACATCGACAGCCCGATCAAGTTTTTCGACGGGTGGGTGACCCAGCCGACCAACGACACCTACGACAACGCGTTCAAGGTCCAGTGGGAACTCTTCCTCCGGCACGTCGTGAAGGGCGACCCGTTCCCATGGAACCTCCTGCAGGGCGCGAAGGGCGTGCAGCTGGCCGAGCTCGGCCTCAAGTCCTGGGCCGAGCGCCGCTGGCTCGACGTGCCGAAGCTGGACTGACCCGCGGCGCGGCGGTGGAAACGTCCGCGCCGTTTCCACCCGGCGCGATTTTCACTGGCAAATTGCGCATTCTGCGTAAGGTATGCGGCCGTCAGGCATCCTCCTGACCCGCGCAACCCTCCACCAATTCTTCTTTCGTCATGCTCCCGACCTTCGCCTTCATCTTCCTCTCCCAGGGCGTCTTCATGATCCTGTTTGTCCTGGTCTTCATCTTCGCGCTGTACGCGCAGATCCGCGTGTCCAGCACCTACAGCAAGAATGCCCAGATTCCCTCCCGCGGCCACATCACCGGCTGCGAGGCCGCGCAGGCCGTCATGGCCCATGCCGGCATCACCGACGTGGAGATCACGGAGACGGAAGGGCACCTGACCGATCATTACGACCCGATGAACAAGCGGCTGGTGCTTTCGTCGGAAAACTACCGCGGCACCAGTCTCGCCGCACTCGGTGTCGCCGCCCACGAGGCAGGCCATGCCATCCAGCACAGGGTCGGTTACAAGATGCTGAATTTCCGCATGGCGCTCGTCCCCGCCACCCAAATCGTTTCCAAGGTGGTGCCGTTCGTCATCCTCGCCAGCTGGTTCCTGGTCCGCGGCCTGACGGGCATCATGCTCGACGTCGCGATCATCTGCTACGCCGTGCTCTCGCTGTTCCAGCTGATCACGCTGCCGGTTGAGTTTGATGCGAGCCGCCGCGCGAAGGTGCAGCTGGTCGAGCTGGGCATCCTGGACCGGGACGAGATGCCGGGTGTGAATCAGACGCTGGATGCCGCGGCCCTGACCTATGTCGCGGCCTTTATCGGCGCGCTGCTCAACCTGCTCTACCTGCTGTCGCGGCGCGACTGAGGGCGGCGCAATTTTCTTTCAGATTCCGAAAGAGAATTGGCGGAGGCGGAGGATTTGAACCGCGGGAGCCAAATTACTTTTCAGCCCTGTTTTGGGTGATCCACTCCCGTTTACTGGTCACATACCAGTATTAGTTATTCCCGGTTAGGCGAAGTTCAGGGGAGGGACCCCGCGGGTTGGGCGGGGATTGTGGCGAGCACCGCTCGGTCTGCCGCCAGGTTCTTGCTATAAAAAAGACCGATATAGAGATATCCACGGTCTCGCTTGGCGGGAATTTCAAGTTTGGCGACAATGATGTCCTTATAAAATAGATAGGCATGCTGGTCGCCGTCCTGCTCCTTCCGCATGACGGCGTCTGCGGTAAAGCCCTCGTATCCCTTGTTGCCGGGACGGGAAAACAGCGCGGCGAAACCAAGGAAGGCCGTCTGGGCATAGGCCAGGGCGGCCTCGTCTTTGAAGGTTGCGCAATAATAGGCCGCGTCGCCATTTTTCGGGACGTTGATTCCCTGTTTGGCCGCATGCATGTCCGGATAGGGCGGCGTGGCCGTATAGAAAGTCCGATCCGCTTCATTCGTCGTCACCACGCCGCGATGGTCGGGATAGTCAGTCGGGGCCATGCGCACCAAAGCGACAACCTGCTTGCAAAACGATTCTGCTCCGCTGTCCGCCTGGGCGGGGAGGGTGTGTCCTTCGGCGATTTTTGCTTTCGCCAGCTCATTACCATGATTCGCCGCCTTCTGCAGCCAGGCGGAATACTGCCCCGTGTTCTTGGGCAGAACGAGGCCATCATGGTAAATATTCGCCAGCTCATACATCGCATTGGCGTCGCCTTGGTCAGCCGCGCTCTGCGTCCTGGCTATCTGCAGCAGTGCGATCGCCTTGAACGGATTTTGGGTCACCCCAAACCCCTTTTGGTAAAACCCGGCCAGCTCCTGCATGGCGTTCGCGTCTCCGAGCTCCGCTGCTTTCTGCATCCATTCCGCGGACTTTGCGGGATCCCTCGCTACGCCTTGCCCATCCCGATAGAGCACCGCCAGCACATAGGGAGAATCGGGTGAGCCACCGTCCGCCGCTTTCTGCGCCCACTTGGCTGCTAGGGCGTAATCCACGGGCACGCCTTGGCCAGCATAATAGGCTATCGCCAGATTATTTTGTGCGTTGGCCAGGCCTTTTTCCGCCGCGGCTTGGTAGAGCACGACGGCACGCGGCAGATCAACCGGCAGCCCATGCAGGCCAGAAGCGTAGGCCCGCCCCAGCTCATACATCGATTTCTCGTTGCCTTGCGCCGCGGCCGCTTCGAGGTGCTTCCGTCCGGCGAGGTCATCCACCGGACCGGCCTGACCACTCCATTCCAAAAACCCCAGCTCATGCTGATTGGTTGTCTCGCCGCCTTCGACCGCCTTCAACCACCAGCCGCGCGCTTGCTCCTTGTGCCCCGAAAAGTATTCCAGCCGCGCCATCAAATCATACGCGCCGGGGGAAGGATTGGCGGC
>Ga0302322_100003664_pt1 | contig 13265 bp, 10 predicted proteins | sample Fen_T0_2_FD_203757 | JGI IMG/M metagenome (GOLD analysis project Ga0302322, IMG submission 203757) | Peat permafrost microbial communities from Stordalen Mire near Abisko, Sweden - Fen_T0_2 | ecosystem: Environmental > Terrestrial > Soil > Wetlands > Permafrost | place: Sweden: Abisko...
ATGGTTCCGTCGCGGCCGCTCGAGGAAGCCAGGGTGCGCGCCGCGCAGGTCGCCACCGCCCCCGGCACCCCCGCGCAGGTCGCGGCGCCGATCGGCCCGCCCGGCGTGATCGACGGCAAGGTCGGCAGGTCCGACACGCTGGGCCGGGTCCTGAAGAAGAGCGGGCTGTCCGCCGCCGAGGCCGACGAGGTGATCCGCTCGCTGTCCGGCGTGTTCGATTTCAAGACGATGCGCGCCGGCCAGACCTACCGGATCGAGCGCGGCCCCGATGGCCGGGTCAAGACCTTCGAGCTGGTCGTTAGCAAGGTCCAGACCGTGCGCGCCGAGCGCGGCCCCAGCGGCCAGCTGGTCGGCAAGGCCGATAACTCGCAGACCCGCCTCGAGCTGCGCTCGGTCGGCGGCCGGATCGACTCCTCGCTGTACGCGGCGATCAAGGCGGCCGGCGAGAGCCCGGCGCTGGTCGACTTCTTCGTCGACGTGTTCGCCTACGATCTCGACTTCTACAACGATACCCACGATGGCGACACGTTCCGCGTCGTGGTCCAGGCCCAGGTCCACGACACCGGGACCGGCGGCGCCGCCGAGCTGGTGCGCTACCACCGCATCCTGGCCGCCGAGTACGCCGGCAAGGCCGGCACGTTCCGCACGTTCTGGTTCCGCGACGGCTACTTCACCGACAAGGGCGAGTCATCCGAGCAGACGCTCTTGAAGACACCGCTCAAGTTCGAGCGCGTATCGTCGGGGTTCGACCGCGCGCGCATGCACCCCGTGCTTCACACGGTGCGGGCGCACCTCGGCATCGACTACGCCGCACCTACCGGGACGCCGGTGTGGGCAGCCGCCAGCGGCGTCATCGAGTCGCGGGGCGATGCCGGCGGCGCCGGCAACATGGTGCTGCTCAAGCACGACGGCGGCATCGAGACCGCGTACATGCACCTCAGCAAGTTCGCGGACGGCCAGAAGGTCGGCCAGCGCGTCGCCGCCAAGACGGTGATCGGGTATGTCGGGGCGACCGGCCTCGCCACCGGCCCTCACCTCCACTTCGGGGTCAAGCAGAACGGTGCGTTCATCGACCCGACCAAGCTCGCGCCGGTGCGGGCGCGCGCGGTCCCTGCCAAGGATGCGGATGCATTCAAGGCCGACGTCGGCAAGCTGAGATCCCAGCTCGCGGCGATCGCGGTCGCGAAGTCGGCGACCTGACGATCGCCGGCTCGGCCGCGGCGCCGACCGCAGCGTTCGGCGGCTCTCCGCCGCAGCGTGCGCGCGTGCCACGAGGAAGTGCTTGCCGATGCGTTGCTTCATCGTCACACTGGAGAAGTGATCAAGCTCGTCGTCGGCATCTTGAAGGGCGCGGTCATCGGCGGCGCCGTGGGCTACGGAGCGTACGCGCTGCACACCGCGACCGGTTTCGATAGCCCGTGGATCACCTACGGGGTGATCGGCGCCCTGGTGGGCCTCATCGCGGGGCGCTCGATCTGGTCGCTGATCCGCGACAAGAACGCGACCGCGTGGGTCGCGATCCTGAAGGGCGGGTTTGGCTTCGGCATCGGCTGCGGGCTCTACGCGCTGCTCGCCAAGGTGTGGAGCCCGAGCTGCGAGCTCATCGTCGCCGGCGAGAACGTGTTCACCTGGCCGGTCACGGTCGGCGGCGCGATCGGCGCGGTGTACGGCGGCTTCGTCGAGCTCGACGACGCGATCGGCGTCGACGACAAGAAGCCCGCGGGCAAGCCGGGCGCAAGGCCCGCCGCCAAGCCACCCGCGAAGCGCTGATCTGGGAGATCACGGCGTCGAGCCGGGGCCGAGCTCGACCTCGATCAGCAGGCCGACCTGGTCGAGCGAACCGTCGTAGGTGCCCGAGCTCACCCCGCCGTCGCCGGTGCCGAACGGATTGTCGAGCCGCAGGGCCGGGCGCGCGGCGGTCGAAGGCGCCCAGGTTCGCGACCAGCCCAGCGTCACGGTGAAGCCACCGGCGGTCGACTCGAGGCCGAGCCCCAGCGTGTGGCCGCCCAGGTCGCCGAACGAAGGCGACAGCCGCGACGCCGGCGTGCCGCGCGTCGCCAGCGCGTAGCCCCCGGTCGCCCAGAGAAACCCCGGGATCAGCTCGACGTCGATCGCGAGCCGCATCGCCACGTGGGTCTGCTGCGAGATCCGCGACGGCACCCGCGCGAGCGCGGCGTCGAGGCCGGTCGGGTCGATGACGTGGACCCCCTCGATCGACCACGTGGCCGACTCGGCCGAGCGCGGCGCGATCCACAGATCGCCGTCGAGCTCAGCGACCACGCGATCGCCGACGTAGCGGCCGCCCGCGCGCACGGTCACCGGCTGGCGGATCACCAGCTCGGCGCGCGACGCCCCGGTGCGCTCGATCGAAGGCCCGCTCGGCGGGCTGCCGACCGCCGTGACGGTGCCATCGACCGTCGCGGTGCGCGCCCAGCCGACCGAGGCACCGAGCTCGATCTGCGAGTCCTCGGGCGCGTACAGCACGCCGGCGACCAGGCCCTGGGAGAACGCATCGCTGCCCGACAGGGTGACGTCGACATCGCTCGTTGGATCGCCGATCGCCTCGCGGCGATCCGACCCTGCCCAGATCCGGCGGTGCTCGGCGACCGCGATCCGCGACGCCGAGGCCGATAGCCCGAACGCCAGGGAGTGCCCGAGCCGGCGGGCCAGGCCGATCGCGAGCGTATCGCGGCGATAGCTCCCCGCGATCCCGGCATAGCGATAGTCGTAGGCCGAGCCGAGGTCCTTGAGATCGCCGGGGCGCGCCAGCGAGCGCGCCGCCACCCCCGCGGTCATCGCGCCGATCCCGAGCACCCAGTGCCCGACCGCGCCGATCGCCGCGCCGATCGGCACGAACCTGGATCCGGCCTGGCCGCGCGACAGCGGCTCGCCCTCGGCGTCGGTCTGCCAGCGCACATCGTCCTCCACGATCGAAGCGCCGAGCTGGACGCGCGTGGTGCTGCGCCGCGCCATCGCCGCGGGGTTGATCAGCAGCGCGCCGCCGCCGTCATCGCCGACGGTCGCCGCGCCCGCGCGGCCGATCGAACGCGGCGAGCCCCCGGCGATCGAGAGACCGTCGGCGCGAGCCTGGGCCGGCGCCATGCCGGCCAGGGCGCAGAGCAGCCAGCGGTGCACGGCGGGACTGTACGGCATGCCCGTTCTCCGTGGTGGTCTGACGTCGATCCGCGCACGGGCGATGCCCGGCCCCACGCCCGCCGTCGATAACGCGGGGGGTCGAGCCGGCGAGCGCGGTGTTTGGTCAGGATTTCTGGATGTTTCGGAACGCTCGTCATCGGGCGCTGCGATGAAATACTCCGGGGGTGAATGGTGATTCCGAGATCAGCGTCGTCTACGTCGAGGACGACGATCGGCTCGCGCGGCTGACGACGCAGTACCTGCAGAGCCATCGCGTCGAGGTCCACGTGGTCAGCCGCGGCGACCTGGCGGTCGCGGAGGTCCTGCGGCTGCGGCCCGACGTCGTGCTGCTCGACCTGATGCTGCCCGGCAGCGACGGGCTCGACGTGTGCCGCCAGCTGCGCGCGCGCACCGACGTCGCGATCATCATGGTGACGGCGCGCACGGAGGAGGCCGACCGCGTGATCGGCCTCGAGGGCGGCGCCGACGACTACGTCGCCAAGCCGTTCCAGTCGCGCGAGCTGCTCGCGCGGATCCGCGCCCAGGCCCGCCGGGCGCGCGGCGATTCCGGGCCCCGTCCCGAGCGGATCGCCGTCGGCAACCTCGTGATCGACACGACGACGATGCAGGTCACGGTGAACGGAGCACCGGTCTCGCTGACCACCAGCGAGTTCGCGCTGCTCCACGCGCTGGCCCAGCGGCCGGGCCGCGTGCTGGGCCGCGAGCAGCTGCTGCAGCTGCTGCACGGCTCCTCCGAGGAGGCGTTCGACCGCTCGATCGACGTCGTGGTGTCGCGGCTGCGCCACAAGGTCGAGGACGATCCGCGCAACCCGCGCATGCTGAAGACGATCCGCGGCGCCGGCTACATGCTGACCCCGGGCGGCGCGAGCGGCGGATGAGCCGGCACACCGGCACGCACACCGGCGCCTCGGCGGTGCTGCCCCCCCGCGAGCCCCGGCGGTTTCGATCGCTGGCGTCGCGGCTGGTGGCGGTCGGCGTCGGCCAGCTGCTGCTGCTCGCGGTCACCGCGATCGGCATCTTCTTCGCCGAGGGGCCGCACGAGGCAGCCAACCCCGAGGATCAGCTCACCGCCGCGACCTTGACCACGCTCGAGTCCGTGGTCGATTCGCCCTCGGAGCTGAGCGCGGCGCTCGACGAGCTGCGCGCTCAGCGCGTCGAGCTCTCGCTGTATGACGAGGCGCACCAGCTGATCGCCAGCAACGTCGATCCGCCGCTGGCGATCCCCCAGCGGCCGACGCGGCGCAACCGTCGCCCCGGGCCGCCGCCCGGAGATCACCCCCCCGGCGATCCTGCCCGCGCCGATCACCCGCCACCGGATCGCCCCAGCACCGCCACGGCCGACCATGCGCCCTCCGATCCGCCCGACGCCCCGGCCGGCCCGCGCCGGCGCGCGATCGATCGCGGCCCTCCCCCGGGGGCCGACGAGCCGCCGCCCGGCCGCGGCGACCCCTGGGATCCGCCGCCGGGCGCCGACGACGTCCGCGCGCAGCGGCGATCCACGCGCCACTACCTGGTGCTGCCGTTTCATCCCCACGGCACGCGCGGCCTGCTGATCGCGCGCGGCGTGCACGGCGCGCCCCCGGGCCTGACCGGTCCGCTGCTGGTGTTGATCGGCGGCTTCGTCATCCTCGTGATCGGCGCGCTGATCACCGCGCGCTGGATCGTGCGGCCGATCGAGCGGCTGTCGCGCACCGCGCGCGCGCTCGGCTCCGGCGATCTCACGGCCCGCAGCCGGCTCGACCGCGCCGACGAGATCGGCGAGCTGGGCCACCGGTTCGACGACATGGCGGAGCGGATCGCCGGCCTGCTCGTCACCGAGAAGGAGCTGCTCGCCAACGTCGCGCACGAGCTGCGCACGCCGCTGACCCGGATCGGCGTCGCGCTCGATCTCGCCAACGAGGGCGATGCCGAGGCCGCGCGTGCCTCGCTCATCGAGATCGCCGTGGATGTCTCCGAGCTCGAGACCATCGTCGACGACCTCTTGACCGCGATGCGGTTCGAGATCGCCCCCGGCAGGCCGGCGGCTCAGCTGCCGCTGCGCCGCGCGGTCGTCGCGCCCCACGAGATCGCCGCGGCCGCGGCCGAGCGCATGCACGCGCGCCACCCCGGGCGCCCGCTCGAGGTCCGCGCGCCCGAGGATCTCGGCACCCTGCACGTCGACCCGGTGCTGGTCCGCCGCGTGATCGACAACCTGCTCGAGAACGCCCACAAGTACACGCCCGATCCGGCGTCGCCGATCGAGCTCGCGGTCCACGCCGAGGGCGCCACCGTGGTGTTCGAGGTGCGCGACCGCGGCGTCGGGATCACGGCCGAGGACCTGCCGCGGATCTTCACCGCGTTCTTCCGCGGCGATCGCAGCCGCTCGCGCGAGACCGGCGGCGTCGGCCTCGGGCTCACGCTCGCCCGGCGGATCGTCGAAGCCCACGACGGCGCGATCGACGTGACCAGCACGCCCGGCGTCGGCACCACCGTGCGCGTCGCGCTGCCGCGCTGACCGTCACAGCGCGAACCCAAGGCCCAGCCGCTGGGTCACGGCGTCATCGTCGCGAACCCGGCGCGCGAGCTGGTAGTCGAGCACCAGCGGGAACCGCAGCAACACGAAGCTCAGCGTGATCGCGCCGCCGGCCGCCGCGTGCTGCGCCGCCTCGCGATCGATCGCCCCGGCGGCGAACAGCTCGAAGTCGAGCTCGCGCACGAACGACGCCGGGAACACCCCGAGCGTCGCGGCGTAGCCGCGGTCGATGATCCACGGATAGCGCCAGGCCACGTCCGCGATCGCCGCGCGATCGGTCGTGATCGCATAGTCCTCGTAGCCGCGCAGCCGCTCGCGGAACCGAAAGCTGGGGGGGAACCGCGCGTCGTCGAACGCCGGGGGATCCGTGCCGCGCGAGCTGCCGGCGTACAGCGCGTCGAGCACCGAGACCCCACCCAGCTGCAACAGCCCGGTGTCCTGGTTCGAGATCAGCGCGCGCCCGCGCAGCGTCCCCGTCACGCCGTGGCGGCGGCCGAGCGGCAGCGGCAACGTCGTCGCGATCGCGCAGCGCGCGTCGTAGATGTCGCCGGCGAAGCTCGACAGCGAGCGCGGCTCGTAGCCGAGCGCCCCCGAGGCGTACAGCGCGCGGCGAGCCCCGGTGTACCGCGTGGATTCGACCGACGCCCAGGCCAGCGAGACATACGGGCCGCCGATCCGGCGCCGCACCGGCAACGCCCCCGCGAACTGCACCGTATCCTCGGCGAGCTGGCCGCCGATCGACGTCGTCAGCGCGTCGCGCCACACCCGGCTCAGCGCGAGGCCGCCGTAGCGATCGCGGCGGTCCTCGGTCAGGGTGATCGCCGGATCGGTGGTCTCGACGGTATCGACCCAGTCGACGAACCCCGCCGTCGCGCCGATCCGCCACGGCGCGAGCATCGCGTTCAGATAGTTGGCCTCGGCGCCCCAGTGGACCTGGTTCGACAGGCTGCCGGGCGGCTCGACGTACCCGGCGATGCTCCAGCGCTGCAGCTCGAGCCGATCGCCACCCCCCAGGATCGCGCCGAGATGGGGAGCGGCGTTGTCCGAGGCCGCGTAGAACCACGGCGAGCGCAGCTGCGGCACGAAGAAGTGATCCCAGGCGCTGTACGGCTCGTCGGACGCGACCGCGGGCATCGCCAGCGGCGCCAGGCCCGGCCCGCTGGACGCAAGCGACGGCGCGGGCGGCGCGGCGGCGACCGCCGGGGGAGCCTCCGCGGCTTCGCCGAGCACGGCAGGCACCGCGACCTCGTCGAGCGTCCACGCCCAGCGCTCGCGGTTGAGGAACCGGATCGTGCCACCGGCGGCGCGCGCGGCGAGCACGGCGTACGGCGCGTCGGTCGCGGCGTGGCCATCGACCATCACCTGGAACCGGCCGTCGATCACGCCGAGGTACAGGACGCGGCCATCGTCGGTGAAGCTGGCGTCCCAGATCGGCGTGCCGGGCCCGCGCAGCTCGGCGAGGCGGGCCCCGGTCGCCGCGTCGATCAGCCACGCGACGAACGCCGCGCCATCCCACACGTTCGCGACCAGCCGGGCGCCGTCGGCCGAGATCTGCGCGCCGAGCACGTAGGTCCCGGGGGCCATCTCGACGACCGTGCGCCGCTGGTCGCGGCTCACGTCCCACGCCGCGAGGCTCCAGCGATCGCCATCGACCGCGCAGTAGTAGTACGTCGCGCCCGCCGGATCGATCGTCGCGCCCGGCCCGAGCGCATCGTTCAGCTCGGTCAGCCTCGACTCGCCGCGCCGCCAGCGCAACAGCCGCGGCACCTGGTACGTCGCCGCCCGGTCGATGACCGTCAGCCACACCTCGCGGCCATCGCCGGTGACCGACAGCCCCGAGACCAGGATCGGCGCGGCCTGCACCAGCGTGCGCGGCGGCACCACATCGACCAGGCCGATCTCGGCCTCGAGCGCGCCGTCCGGCGCCCGGACGATCAGCCGCGACGGCGCGTCGCCGTCATCGGCGACCCACGCCTCGGTGCCATCGCGCCCGCGCGCATACCGCGCGTCGCTGCCCAGCGTGGCCAGCGCGCGCTGCCCCGCCGGCCGCGCCCGCACCGGGAACCTCGCGGCCCGCCACGCGTCGAACTGGTCCAGCAGGTCGCCGAACGACACCCCGAAGCCGGCCTTGAACGTCCCGGTGAAGAACCAGCCGGTCAGCGCGCGGGCCTCGGCGCCGATCGCGGTCCACAGCGGCGGCTCGCCGTAGCGCTCGGTCAAGAACCGGACGAACATGGTCCCGACCAGGTAGTGCTGCCCGGCCGACGACCGCCGGCCGTACTCCGACAGATCGCCGCCGGTCACGCGCGCGCCGGCGTAGCCCGCCGCGAACATGCCGGTGAAGATCGGCCACCCCGGACGGCCGCCGCTCGGTGCCAGCGTCGCCTCGTAGTGCGTCGCCAGCCCCTCGAGCAGCCACGGATCGTAGCCGAGCTGCGGCGTGTACAGATCGCCGAACGCGGCGTCGACGAAGCGCCAGAATCCGGCGGTCTGCTGGAACTGCACGTAGTGCACGAGCTCGTGGCAGGCGATGAACCCCGGATCCGGCACCAGGCCATACTCGGTGCTCAGATCGATCGTCGACATCGTCGGGATGACCGCGACCTGCGCGTAGCCCTGGGCGGGCGCGAGCACGAAGGCGTTATTGAACGCGACCTCGGGCATCGCGATCACGATCTTGTCGCGCCAGCTGCCGCCGTGGACGACCGCGGCGGCGCGCAGCACCTCGGCGCAGCGCTCGGCGTGGACGACGAAGCGGTCGATCTCGGCGCGGCGCGGCGCTGGATAGTAAATGATGAAGCGCGCGGTCTCGAGCCGCCGCACGGCGCTGCCGGCGAGCGCGGCCTGCACGTCGGCCGGGAACCGCGGCTGGAGCGGCCCGCATCCAGCGCCGCCGGCGAACCCGGCGACCAGCGCCACGGCCCCCGCGATCCCCAGGAACTTCATCACCGCGCGACTCTACGCGGTCGCCGCGATCAGTGCGACGATGCCATCCAACCTTGGAGGCAGTCATGGCATCGCTCACCCTGGAGCAAGCGAATCTCATCATCACCGCGGCCCTCGCGAAGTCGCGGGAAGCCGGTTACAAGCCGATGGGGATCGCCGTGCTCGACGATGCAGGCGCGCTCAAGGCGTTTGCCCGGCAGGACGGCGCCAGCATGTTCCGGTTCGAGGTCGCGCAGGGCAAGGCGTGGGGCGCGGTCGGCATGGCCGTGTCGAGCCGCATCCTGGCCCAGCGCGCCAGGGACAACCCCAACTTCTTCGTCGCGCTCGCGGCGACGGCCCAGGGCAAGTTCCTGCCCCAGCCGGGCGCGGTCGTGATCAAGGACGCCGCCGGCAACGTGCTCGGCGCGGTCGGCGCCAGCGGCGGCACCGGCGATGAAGATGAGGCGATCTGCATCGCAGGCGTCGAGGCGGCCGGCCTGTCGCACGGCTGAACGACCACCTCGAGATCGCCCGAGGTCACGGCGCGCGCGAGGTCAACGGCGATCGCGCGGGCGGACGGGCGGCTTCTCGGCGGGCCGCCCGGTCCGCTCGATGGGCTTGTCAGGCGCCGGCTCGACCGGCTTGTCCGCGCTCGCCGGAAACACCTTCGCGTGCGCCGCCCGCGCCCCGCGCTGCGCGATCCGGAACGGCGCCGCGCCGAACCAGTCGCGACACAGCGGGTCGAGCAGCGCCGGCATCGCGATCGCCAGCGCGCACAGCGCCGCGACCAGCGGGATCGCGATCCGCAGCACCCGCCACGCGCGGCGGCGAACCTGCGTGGCCTTGCCGAGCCGCAGCGCCACCTCGGCCATCGTCGGCCGCTCCGCCGGATCCTTGGCCAGGCACGCCAGCGCCAGGTTCGCGAGGCCGGGCGGATACGGCGCGCGCACGACCGGCCGCGGCGGCTCGATCTCGGCGTGCTGGTAGAGGTACCCGAGCTGCGAGTCCGCGGTGAACGGCAGCACGCCGCTGATCGCCTCGTACAGCATGATCCCCACCGCGTAGACGTCGCTCGCTGCGGTCGCGCGGTGGCCGCGGACCTGCTCGGGCGACATGTACACCGCGGTGCCCAGGATCCGGCCCTCGGTCGTCAGCGACGACTGGTCGACCGCGCGCGCCAGGCCAAAGTCGGCGACCTTGGCGCGACCGGCCTTGGTGATGAGCACGTTCTCCGGCTTGACGTCGCGGTGCACCACGCCCTGCGCGTGCGCGAACGCCAGCGCCTGGGCCACCTGGGTCAGCACCGACAGCACCTCGATGGCCGGGGCATCACCGCGATCGAGCAGCTTGCGCAGCGAGCCGCCGCGCACGAGCTCCATCACGATGTAGTGCCGGCCGCGCGACGAGCCGACGTCGACGATCCGGACGATGCTCGGGTGCGCCAGCCGGCGCGCGGTATCGGCCTCGCGCTTGAAGCGCGCCACCGAGTCCTCGTCGCGCGCCGACTTGGCGTTCAGGATCTTGACCGCGACCTTGGGACCGACCCGCGAGACCCCGAGGTGGACGTCGCCGTAGCCGCCCTGTCCGAGGACCTGCGTCAGCGTGTACTTGCCGACCTTGGCCCCGGTCGGGCGCTTGGCGGTGGGCTTCGGGGCAGCGGCGGTCACGTGCGGTCGCAAACATAGCGTGGCGCGGCGGTCGCGGCAGCTCCGCGGGTGGCCTGTCACCGCCCGCGCGGCATCGCGCACAGATCGCGGGGGTCACAGCGGCGCGACGCGCGCGGCGATCGAGCGGTACAAAGGCACGAGCGGCACGTCGAGCGCAGCGCCCCCACCCGTCAGATCGGTGTGGGCGAACGGGATGCAGCCCAGGAACCCGGTCCAGCTCGCGCTATCGACCGGCACGACGCCATCGTTGGGCCTGAGCGCGAGGCCGCCCACGATCGGGCCGCTGAGCTGCAGGAAGCCGGGCAGCGAGCCGGGGCTCGGGGTGTCGCTCCCCGCCACCTTGCAGGCGTGGTCGGGAGCGTGGACGCCGAACAGCGTGCTGAATCCAGCATACGAGTAGTAGGCCACGTTCGGCGCGTCGGGGTTGGCGTCGTTGAAGCCGGGCGCGGTCGACTCGGCGAGGTCGGTGAGCGCGCTCTGCAGCTGGACGGCCGTGACGTCGGGGCCGAGCACCTGGGTGATCGCCAGGAGCGCGTCCTCCTGCGAGGTGGTCACGCTGTGCGTGATGCCGAGCGCGAGGTCGGCCAGCGGCGACCCGCGGTGCGGCGTGCCCATCGTCGTCAGCGACGTGATCTTCGCGGCGTAGCCGAGCGACGAGATCAGGAACCGCGTATCGAGCCCGCCCATCGAGTGCGCGATCACGTGGACGCGATCGAGCTGGTGCTCGGCGATGAACGCGTCGACCTGGGTCGCCAGCGCGGCGGCCCGGACCGCGACGCTGTCGACCGGCGGCACCGAGTCGCGCAGCACGGCATAGCCGTCGGCGGTCAGCGCCGCGACGATCGCTGGATCGAAGGTGTCGATGCCGCCGGTGAAGCCATGGGCGAGCACGAAGCCGATGTGCTTGGCCGTGGGGCTCGGATCCGCGGCCGTGCCCGTGGTGTTGGGGTCGGCGCCCACCGACGGCGCGCCGCTCATCGCGCAGGCGGGAACGGCGAGGAGGCCGGCGAGGATCGTCAGATGCGTTCGCATGTCATGATCGCCAGAGCAAGCGCGGTGCCGGCGGTAGATCCAGTCGCTGCGCGCGGTTACCCGCGCCAGGCGGAGACCATGGTTCCCGTCGGGCGACGCCTTCAGCCCCGGGGCCAAGATCACACCGCGTCGTCGAGTGCACGGCGCTGCACACGATGGCTGCCGGGTCCCCCGTCTCGCGTTGTCCGAGGCCCCGCGCTCGAGTACGGTCCCGGCCATGCGCACGCTCCTGCTCGTCTCGCTGCTCGCGGCGACCGCCGTCGCCGGCTGCGCCAAGCCCGCCGACCACGCCGCCGCCGAACAGCCCCCCAAGATCTCCGCGATCTCGGTCGACGAGCTCGATCAGATGCTCGCCCGCCAGGAGTGCAAGCCCGTCGATGCCAACGGCGATTCGACCCGCCGGCAGATGGGCGTGATCCCGGGCGCGGTGCTGCTCACCGACATGGACTCGCTCGACAAGCTGCCGGCCGACAAGGCCACCCACCTGGTGTTCTACTGCGCCAACACCTCGTGCGGCGCCTCGGAGTACGCCGCCGCCAAGGCGATGACCGCCGGCTACACCCACGTGAACATCCTGCCTGCGGGCATCGCGGGCTGGGTCAAGGCCGGCAAGCCGACCGCGTCGATCTGAATTCGTTCGGCAGAACAACCCTCGCTCGACGCGATGCAGCTCGATGTCGAGTGGCTTTGCCCGAGACTATCGAGGTGTGGTTGGCGTCGCATGATTCAGTATGCTCGGCGCCGTGATCTCCGCTGGCGGCTACCCGAGATGATCCGCCGCGCACGCCGCGCACAGCATCAGGGAGTTGGCGTGCCAAAGCAAAATCCGCTCGGCGGGTCTAGGTTGAGGCCGTCGAGGAACAGTGCATTGCGCCCGGTGTCATAGAGACCAGCGCGGTGATGGACTGGGCCAGCCGGCGCGCGAACGAATCGCCGGCCGCCGCGGAGATTCCCCCCCCCCGAACCAGCAAGGCAGCTCGCTGGGTGCATATAACATGATCTCGCAGAGGAGAGTCGAGTGGTCCAAGCATCCTCGACGTTCTACGCGACAGCGGGCTCGCCCCGCGCGTTTCTGCACGCCGCGTTTCGCAAGGCCGGCCTCGACGGACCGCACGGCGGTCTGCCGTCGACCGGGATTGCTGTGATCCAGGTGCCAGCTCGACCCATCCTCGCTCCCGTGTTCGAGAAGTACGCGAAACCCGAGGAGGTTTCGCGACGGTTCCTCACGCGCGTTGCGAAGAACCTGGAGGGTGACTTCGGTGACATCTGATGTGCCCCGTGTGAGAATCAGAAGGGGGGCCGCGCCTCGCGGAGAACGCATGCCGAACGACGACGGGATAGCAGGTCCACGACCGAGGTATGGCCACCAGAACGGCAAGCCCGCGGAGACGGGTGAGAAACGCCAGGAGCTGGAGCCCACCAAGCGGACGCTCTTCGAAACGCTGTACGGGCGCCTGCCATTCGGCGACGCGACGACACCCGCTCCTGCCCCCGTTCAGAAACGCCCAGCGGCTGACGCCGACAAGCCCGTCGCGCCGAGCGAAGCGAGCCCGGCGCCGACCGCCGCAGCGGCACAGGCCAAGACCGCTGCCGCAGGCCACCCAGCCGCGCCGAGCGAAGCGAGCGCAGACCGTGGGCTGTTTCGTCGCAGCTACGGGCCGGAGGTGTCGTTCCCAGCACCGGCCCGGGTCGGAGCGGTGGGACTGCGTGTGTTCGGCAAACCCGACCTCAACGCCAAGGCCACAAGCTGGCTGGACCCCGGCACCGTTGTCACAGTGCTGGCGCGTGAGCACACTTGGCTGCACATCGACCACCAGGGGGCTCGCGGATACGCGATCTATACGTTCGTTGAGTTGATAAGGAGCTCGGCTTCATCGTCGCCAACGCCACACGCAGCGGCTGACGCCGACCTGCCCGCCGTGCCGAACGAAGCGAGCCCAGCGGGCGACGCTGGTGGGCGTCGTCACGACGAC
>Ga0302322_100003665_pt1 | contig 13261 bp, 13 predicted proteins | sample Fen_T0_2_FD_203757 | JGI IMG/M metagenome (GOLD analysis project Ga0302322, IMG submission 203757) | Peat permafrost microbial communities from Stordalen Mire near Abisko, Sweden - Fen_T0_2 | ecosystem: Environmental > Terrestrial > Soil > Wetlands > Permafrost | place: Sweden: Abisko...
CAGGGCATCGACCACGTCGTAGTAGGCAAGGCCTTCGCCGCGATCGCCATTGGCCACCATACAAGCCAGGCGTCCACCCGGCGCCAGCAGCGCCAGCAGCGTGGCAAGCTGAATAGGGCCGCGGCCGCGCAAAATATCCGTGGCGTCGGGCACCAGCACCAGGTCGAACACCCCAGCGGTGTCGATCGCGCCCGCGGCCATGGTCACGAAACCCAGCGCGCCCACATGCTGGCGGGCCCGTGCTTCGGCCACTTCGCGCGCGCTGCCCGCGCCGATCACGCTTCTTGCACCTAGCCGAACCAGATGTGTCGCAGCCTCACCCGTGCCACAGCCGACCTCAAGAACGCGCCGTCCGTCGAGCACGGGACGCAGATAGCTGTACACGGCCGAGCGGCGAATTCCGCTATTCGATGTAGGTTGGTCGGCCATTGGCGGCGGACTATACAATAAAGTGGCGCCAGCGCGCGGCTCCGACGTGGCGTCTTGCGATAAAGCGCAGCTAAATCAAGAATTCGCGTACTGCCGCTTGCCCTTCGACCAAAGGCCGACTATAAAACCCCCCTTCACACGAGGTTTCGCGTCATGCCCAAGAAGGGGATTCACCCATCCTATAAGCCAACAACGATCTCTTGTGCCTGCGGGCACAAGGTCGAGACATACTCGACCCGGACATCGTTCATGGTGGACATCTGCTCCAATTGCCACCCGTTCTACACGGGCAAGCAGAAGTTCTTGGACACTGGTGGCCGTATCGAGCGCTTCAACAAGAAGTACGGCCGACCCGCCGCCGTCCCGCCTCCCGAGACGACGTAAAGGAATCGGCTGCGCGGTTGTGCTCGCGCGCCTGGATTTCCCATGCTCGACGATCTGCTGCTCGGCAAGCTTGCTGCGGTAGAGAGCCGTTCCGAAGAGCTATCCGCCAAGCTATCGGATCCGGATATCCTTGCCCGCCCGCCGGTTGTTCAGAAGCTGGCCAAGGAGCATGCGGATATCCGCGAGCTGGTCGATACCCTGCGCACCCATCGGCAGACGATGGCGCAGATCGAGGAAGCGCGCGAAATGCAGAAGGATCCCGAGATGCGGGATCTGGCCCGGCAAGAAGAGGGCGAACTCTCGGCTGAGCAAGAGCGCCTGGAAGAGCGGCTGAAGTTTCTGCTGCTGCCCAAGGATCCCAACGACGACAAGAACATCTTGCTGGAAATCCGGGGCGGCACGGGCGGTGAAGAGGCGGCGCTTTTCGCGTCCGATCTTTTCCGCATGTATTCGCGTTTCGCCGAACGTCGCCGCTGGAAGGTCGAAATCCTGTCCATGTCCAGCGCTTCGGCGGGCGGACTGAAGGAAGTCGTGGCCGCGGTGGAGGGCAAGGGCGCCTACGCGCACCTCAAGTACGAATCGGGCGTGCACCGCGTGCAGCGCGTGCCCAGCACCGAGGCGCAGGGCCGCATCCACACCTCCACCGCGACGGTGGCCATCATGCCCGAGCTTGAGGACGTGGAAATCAACATCGATCCCAAGGATCTGAAGATCGAGGTCATGCGTTCAGGCGGACCAGGCGGTCAGTCGGTGAACACGACCGATTCCGCCGTGCGCATCCACCACATTCCCACCGGCCTTTACGTTCACTGCCAGCAGGAAAAGAGCCAGCACAAGAACAAGGCCATGGCCATGAAGATCCTGCGCTCGAAGCTCTACGAAATCGAGCTGGAGAAGCAAGAAACGGCCGACCGCGAGCAGCGGCGCAGCCAGATCGGCAGCGGCGACCGCTCGGAAAAAATTCGCACCTACAATTTTCCGCAGGATCGCCTGACCGATCACCGCATCGGCTACACCAAGCACAACCTGCCCGCTGTCATGGACGGCGATCTGGAAGACATGATCAACAGCCTGCGCGCCCATTTCCAGGCTGAGGCACTCAAGGGCGACGAAAAGGTTTGAAATAGGAACCCTGGGCTGGGAAACCTTTCCCCATGCCCAGCCAACCGTCTCTCGCCGCTGCACAAGATCCTGGTTCGACGCTCCGTCTACGCAAGGACGTTCCCGCTACGGATCAGTGGAATCTGACCAAGCTCTACGGCGACGAAGCGGCTTGGGAGAAGGATCTTGAACGCTACCGCGCGCTGGCGGCCAAGATCTCGTCGTTCAAGGGCACGCTTGGCAGCGGGGCCGAGGCGTTGGCGACAGCGCTGGTTTTTCTGCGCGACCTCGGCCTCGTGGAAGAACGGCTGGCTTGTTACGCGGCCTTGCGCGAATCGGAGGATCAGGGTCTCTCCGCTTCGCGTGATCGCACGGCGCGCTTCATGATGAGCCAGGCCGATGCCCAGACGGCCTGGAGCTATTTCGATCCCGAAATTCAAGCCATTCCCGACGAGCGCATGGCCGGCTATCTGGCGCACCCGGCGCTGGCCGAATTCGCCGTTTGGTTACGCAAGGTCTTGCGATTCAAGCCGCACGTGCTCAGCGAGAAGGAAGAGCGCCTGTTGGCCATGCAGATCGAATCCAACCAAACGGCATCGAACGCCTTCAGCGTGCTGACCGACGTGGATTTCGATTTCGGTACCATCGACACGAAGGACGGCAAAAAGCCGCTCAGCCACTCGTCGTTTTCAAGCTACCTGCAAAGCTCGGATCGTGAGCTTCGCCGCCTGGCCTACGAGCGTTACTACGCGCAGTACGATCAGTACAAGACCACCCTTGGCGTGCTGTACGAAGGCTCGGTCCAGCTCGACCGCTACTCGGCCCGCGTGCGCAACCACGCCTCGTCGCGGTCCATGGCCTTGTTCCCGGACGCCATGCCCGAGTCGGTCTACGACAATTTGGTGGCGGCCGTGCACGCCGGTCTGCCAGCCTTGCACCGCTACTACGAATTGCGCCGGAAGGCCCTGAAGCTCGACCAACTTTGCCACTACGACGTTCGCGTCCCGCTGGTGCCCACCGCGACCTGGCGGCACAGCTACGATCAGGGGGTCGATGTGGTGCAGAAGGCTCTCGTGCCTCTCGGCAAGGAATACGGCGCCGAACTTGGCCGGGGCCTGCGCGGCGGCTGGGTCGATCGCTACGAGAACAAGGGCAAGTCCTCGGGCGCTTTTTCCTACGGCAGCTTCAGCGCCGAGCCGTACATCCTGATGAACTTCAAGGACGATCATCTCGACGACGTGTTCACGCTCGCTCACGAGGCGGGCCACTCGATGCATTCGTATTTCAGCGCGCGCAGCAACGCCTTCTTGAATTGGCACTACACGACCTTCGAGGCCGAGGTGGCCAGCACCTTCAACGAACAACTCCTCGGCCGTTACCTCGCCGACCAGGCCACGTCCGACGAGGTTCGCGCCTATCTCATCAACAAAGAAGTCGATTCCATCATCGGCTCGCTCTTTCGCCAAACGATGTTCGCCGAGTTCGAGGCCAAGACGCATGCAATGGTGGAATCCGGCACGCCACTCACCGTCGATGTTCTGCGCGCCACTTACCGCACGCTGCTCGAATGCTTTTTCGGTCCCGGCGTGAAGCTAGAGACCGTCAGTGATCTCGAGGCCCTGCGCATCCCGCACTTCTACCGCGCCTTTTACGTCTACACCTACGCTACCGGAATCTCCGCCGCCATCGCCCTGGCCGACCGCGTACTCGGCGGCGGCGACAAGGAGCGCGAGGACTATTTCACCTTCCTGCGCTCCGGCGGCTCGCGCTACCCCATCGAATCGTTGAAGTTAGCCGGCGTCGATATGTCCAGCCCAGCGCCGGTGCAGGCGGCGATCAAGCGATTCGAGAAGCTGGTGGGCGAGCTGGGGAAGTACCTCCGGGTCGACTAACAGCGTTTTCTCCGCGGTCGCCGCGCGATCGGAGCCGCCTGGTCGAAGATTCGGGAAAGCGGCGCTCGGCTTCCGCGGGCTTGCGGCGGGGACGACCCCGTGGCGGCCGCATGCCAACGGCCGCGCGGACGCGTCCATGGCACGCTCGGCAGTCGGGTCCTTACGCGACCGGCGGACCGGTCGCTGGCCCCTGTCCCGACTCGCTAGCGCGCGAGCGCGGACGCTCGCGGCACTCGTCTACGCCGCCCCGGAGTCGTCCCCGCCCGCCCGCGCGCCGAGCTCGACGACTGCTTGGCGGATGAGGAACGTGCGACGTTGGAACTCAGCGAGATCGAGCCAACCGGTCGGCCTCAGGGCGTGAGTTAGACGGCTCATCGCCGGTCCACAATGTGAACCTCAACGATCAGAAGAGCATTCGGAGGAATGGTGCCAGCGACGCCTTGCTCACGATAGGCAAGGTGTGGTGCGACTCGCAACCGGCGCGTGCCGCCGACGAGCATGCCCTCTACGCCGTAGAACAGACCTGCGAACATGCACTCTCGGTCCACCCTCAATGATGTGAACAGAGTGGCGCCATCATCCTCTATTCGGGCCAGGTCCAGCAGTCCCCAAGGCTTGCTCCAGCGAACCTGTTCTCCGCGGCTCAGCCACATTCGTAGCCGAACGTTGTAGTACTTGTGACGCTGAACGGGCGCGCCGTCGCCCGCCACATCTTCGAGTATTTCCACTCCCGTTCGCATCGCGAGTCCGTCGAACTACTGTTCGCAGAAGAAGAATACCGCAATCTCGCATCAACCGGCGCCTGCCTTGGCCGGCCCTTGGCGGCGTTCCTTGTGGTGAAGCCAAGCTCGGCGCGCGGGTGGGGTGGGGACGGTTTCGAGGCAGGGTCCGCCCGTGTAGAATCGCGCACCGAGCGTCTTCGCTCGGTTGCCAGCGATTAGGGACAGGGGCCAGCGACCAGCGCTTCGCTGGTCGCGTAAGGACCCGGAAGCCGAGCGTGCCACCGGCCGCGTCTGCGCGGCCTATGGCATGCGGCCGACGAGGGGCCGTCCCCACCCCGCCCGCAGAAGCCGAGCGGCCGCTTTTGGGGATCGTGATTCGGTGGATTTCAAGTGCATGAAATCACATGGATTTTAGATGCTTTTTTGGCACTCGCCATGGTTGCTTGACAGCACTCAAACTGTGCTTAACCTTCGCCCAGTCCAGATCCCGGCTGGGAGCTGGAAAACCTCGACGCCAGAGCACAGATGCCAATTTACGAATACGAATGCCAAAGCTGCGGTCATCGCTTCGAAGAGTGGCAAAAAATGTCCGACAAGCCGGTCAAGGTTTGTCCGAAGTGCAAGGCGCGCAAGGTTGAGAAGCTGATCAGCCATACCTCGTTCCAGCTCAAGGGCGGCGGCTGGTACAGCGATCTCTACGCCAGCCAGAAGCCCGGAAGCGGCTCCGCCGAATCGTCGGGCGGAAAATCCGAAGCCACGGGCATGGCAAAGGCAGAGTCCACCAAGAGCGGCGACAAGCCATCCGGGGACAAGCCGAGCGGCGACAAGGCTGGTGGCGACAAATCGAGTTCCACGCCCACGACCAGTGAAAGCAAGGGCAAGGGCAAAAAGGGCGCCACCAAGGCGGCCTAGCTTTTCCACGGCCCGCGTCCCACACCGCCATCCGGCCACCACCGGAAGGCAGCTTTTTGAATGAAGGAGAAAGAACAATGAAAGTTAGACCTCTGTATGACCGAATTCTCGTTAAGCGCGTCGAGGAAGAGACCAAGACCGCTGGCGGGCTCTTCATCCCCGACACCGCCAAGGAAAAGCCCCAGAAGGGCCTCGTCGTTGCCGTCGGCAACGGCAAGCTTCAGGAAGACGGCTCCATCCGCAAGCTGGACGTGAAGGCCGGCGACAAGGTCCTGTTCTCGAAGTATTCGGGCAACGAGATCAAGATGGACGGCGTCGAGCATTTGATTATGCGCGAGGACGATGTCCTCGCGATCCTCGAGTAGGCACACAAGGAGACCAACATGGCAGCCAAAGAAATTCTCTTCTCTCAGCCTGCTCGCCAGGCCATTGCACACGGACTCAATCTTCTCGCCAACACCGTCAAGGTGACGCTCGGCCCGCGCGGCCGCAACGTCATCATCGAGAAGTCGTGGGGCTCGCCCACGGTGACCAAGGACGGCGTGACCGTGGCCAAGGAAGTCGAACTGGCCGACAAGATGGCCAATATGGGCGCCCAAATGGTCAAGGAAGTCGCTTCCAAGACCTCGGATGTGGCCGGCGACGGCACCACCACCGCCACCGTGCTCGCGCAAGCCATCTTCAACGAGGGCGCACGCCTGGTCGCGGCCGGCAACAACCCCATGGACATCAAGCGCGGCATCGACGCCGCGGTGATCAAGGTGGTCGAGAACCTGAAGGAGCAGTCCAAGCCAACCCGGGGCAAGACCGAGATCACCCAGGTCGGCACCATCAGCGCCAATGGCGATACGATGATCGGCGAGATTCTGGCCGAGGCCATGGAGAAGGTCGGCAAGGAAGGCGTCGTTACCATCGAGGAAGCCAAGTCGATGGAGACGACATTGGACGTGGTGGAAGGCATGCAGTTCGACCGCGGCTACCTGTCGCCCTACTTCGTGACCGATGCCGAGCGCATGGAAGTCGTCATGGAGGATGCGTACATCCTCATCAACGAGAAGAAGATCTCGAACATGAAGGATCTTCTGCCCGTGCTCGAGCAGGTTGCCAAGTCAGGCAAGCCGCTCCTGATCGTCTCCGAGGACGTGGACGGCGAGGCCCTGGCTACTCTGGTGGTGAACAAGCTGCGTGGCACCCTGCACGTGGCCGCCGTCAAGGCCCCGGGCTTTGGCGATCGCCGCAAGGAGATGCTCAAGGACATCGCGGTGCTCACGGGTGGCCAGGCCATCACCGAGGATCTCGGACTCAAGCTCGAAGGCGTGACGCTCAAGGATCTCGGCCGCGCCAAGCACATCACCATCGACAAGGACAACACCACCATCGTCGAGGGAGCTGGCAAGAAGGCGGACATCGAAGCCCGCGTGAAGCAGATTCGCACCCAGGTCGAGGACACCACCTCGGACTATGATCGCGAGAAGCTGCAAGAGCGGCTGGCCAAGATCGTCGGCGGCGTTGCCGTCATCAAAGTCGGTGCCGCCACCGAGAGCGAAATGAAGGAGAAGAAGGCCCGCGTCGAGGATGCCCTGCACGCGACCCGCGCGGCCGTCGAAGAGGGCATCGTCCCAGGCGGCGGTGTGGCGCTCATTCGCGCGCTCTCGGCCATCGACAACCTGAAGTTCGACGATGACCGCCGCTTTGGCGTCAACATCATCCGTCGCGCCATCGAAGAACCCCTGCGCCAGATCGCTGCCAACGCTGGGGTCGACGGCTCCATCGTGGTGGAAAAGGTCAAGAACGGCAAAGGCGCCTACGGCTTCAACGCGGCCACCGAGGAGTATGAAGACCTGGTAAAGGCCGGTGTCATCGATCCGACCAAGGTGGTGCGCGCGGCGTTGCAGAACGCGGCGTCCGTGGCTGGCCTGATGCTGACCACCGAAGCCCTCATCGCCGAGAAGCCGAAGAAGAAGGAAGAAGCAGCGCATGGCGGCGGCGGCGGCGGCGGCATGGGCGGCATGGGCGGCATGGGCGGCATGGGCGGGGATGACTACTAAGTCGACCTGAGCCAAACACCTACACGCGCCCGGCGGGAATTTCCTGCCGGGCGTTTTGTTTTTCTCAAGTGATGGGGTTCGGGCCCGCTACAATGCTGGCGTGACTCCTGAATCCGCAGCCAACCGCCGCACGAGTCCACGCATCGAAGTTTTTGCCCAGGCCGAGGTCAAGGCCCACGACGTCCAAATCATGGAGGTCCGGAATGTCTCGTCGGGCGGGATCTACCTCGTCGGCACGCCCGAGCAGTACCCTGACCTTACCCCGGGCCGGGATTTGGGCCTTCTCATTTTCGGATCCGAGGAGGGTATCGGCGATGATCCTGATTTCAACATTAGCTGCCACGCGCGCATCATTCGCGTCGATGCAGGCTATCCGGGCAAACGGCCGCCGGGTTTTGGCGCGACCATCGATCCCGTGGACGAAGATGCTCGCGAGCGCTTGACCAAGTTGCTCTTGCGCGCCGATCACTTCCGGGTTGGCGACCCGAGACGCTAGGAAAGTGGCGGGGGCGGGCAGGGAGTGGTAACAAAAACTGGTGTTTCGTCTGCTTCGGCTGATCTTCGTGCTCGGTGGCCTTGGGGCCATCACCTGGTTCGGCATGACCGTGCGCCTGGGTGATCGAACCCTGTTCGAGCACGTGCAGGCCATCTGGAAGACCCACGAGTCGCAGGATCTCCTGCGCGGGACGAAAGAGAAGGTTGGCAACCTCGTGGATCGCGCCTCGGAGAAGGTTGTGCGAGGCGTGGCCAAGAATGGGCCCAATCAGGCGAGTGCGCACGGCGAGAGCTCCGCCGAGGAATCCGCCAGGCCGCCCCTGGAAGAGCCATCGGCCAAGGATCGCAAGGCGTTGCGCGGAATCATCGGACACGGCCTGGAGAGAGAGTAATGGGTGTCGCAGGGGAAGAGGCCGCGTACCGCCAGCGCGTGGATGAGGTTCTGGCAAAGCTCGACAAGGGCTTCGAGAACGTAGATCCCGACCTGGCCGAATCGGACTTTTCCCAGGGCACCCTGGTTGTGACCTTCAGGCAGGCGCACAAGCTGATTCTGTCTCCCCAGGCGCCGCTGCGGCAGATTTGGGCCGCCTTCCGCGATCGCGCCTGGCATTTCGCTTTCGACGTCGAAAGCGCTCGCTGGCAAGATGATCGTGGACTAGGCGTCGAACTCTTCGCCCTCGTCACCGCCCTCGCACGTGAGCACGGCGGTGTCGAGTTGAAGCTGTGATTCGCTGTAACCGCCGACCGTGTGGCCTTCGCGCCACAGGGCGTGTTCCATGGCGGTGAGCAGGGGTAGGATGGTGGGCCGGTCGAGGGCGCTGATGGCCAGGTTGCGGCCGCCGGCCTCGAGCACGGACCTTTCCTCGGGCAGCAAACGGTCGGTCTTGTTGTAGACCAGCAGGCGAGGGGTTTCGGCCAGGTTCAGGTCGCCCAGGATGCGCTCGACGGCGATGATGTGGGCGTCGCGATCGGGATCCGCGGCGTCGACCACGTGCAGTAGCAGATCGGCGTCGTCCAATTCTTCCAGGGTGGCATGAAAGGCCTGGGCCAAGTCCTTGGGCAGGTCGCGAATGAAGCCAACGGTATCGGCCAGGATCAACTCGCGTTCGCGCGGGAAGCGCAGGCGGCGCGTGGTCGGGTCGAGGGTGGCGAAGAGCTTGTCCTCGACCAGCACGTCGCTGCCGGTGAGACCATTGAGCAGCGTCGACTTGCCAGCGTTGGTGTAGCCCACGATGGCGACCACGGGCAGGCCGCGATCCTGGCGCGCCGAGCGGCGGCCCGCGCGCTGGCGCCGAGTCTGCTCGATGTCCTTCTCCAGCCGGTGCAAGCGTTCACGTGCGCGGCGGCGGCCGATCTCCAGCTTGGTTTCACCGGGGCCGCGCCCACCGATGCCGCCCACCAGGCGGCTCATCATGGTGTTCTCTTCCTGCAGGCGGGGCAGGCGGTAGCGCAACTGGGCCAGCTCGACCTGCAGCTTGGCGTCGCGGCTGCGCGCGCGCTGGGCGAAGATGTCCAAAATCAGAATCGTCCGATCGATGACCTTGAGATCGGTGAACGAGGCGATGGCGTGGGCCTGGCCCGGCGACAGATCGGGATCGAAGATGAGCACGCTGGCGTCGTACTGCATGGCGCGCACGAGCACGTCTTCCAGTTTGCCTCGCCCAATGAGGTAGCGCGGATCGGGCTCGGGACGCCGTTGGATGGCCACGTCGACGACCTGGATGCCCGCGGTCCGGCACAGCTCGCGCAATTCGTGAACTCGGGATTCGCTTTGCCCCCGCAGCTTGCCGATCTCGGCCACCACCAGCAAGGCGCGCTCGGAGCCTCGGGTGGCGCGGCCGGTGGGCAGGGCGCGGTCGAATTCTTCCTCAAGCGCATCGATAATCTCGATGAAATCCACGGCCGCGCGATGGAAGGGGGCCGGCGGCAGCAAGACCCAGGGGGATTTTCCCTCGCGCGGCGGCACCAGGTGGGCCACATGCAGATCGGCGGGCCGGCCCTCGTGGTTGACGCCCACGGCGGCGACCAGATCGAGGCGCAGCAGGGCCAGGTCCACCAGATCGTCGCGCGACAGCGCCTCGTTGCGCAGGTGGGTGTGCACCAGGCGCAGACCGCGGAAGCGGCCGTGGCCGGCGCGCAGTCGGCCCACCTCGGGCAGCACCAGGCCCGAAGCGTCGCCGACGATGACGTGTTCGATGGCGCCTTGGCGAGAAATCAGCACGCCGACTTGGCGGGCGATGCTGCGCGAGATCTCGCACAGAAAAGTGCCCAGCTCGGCCGACACGACCTCCCGCGGGTCGACCCGCCGACGGTACACGCGTTCCAGGGTCGCGATTTCGGAAGGCTTGAGGCCCGAGCGGTTTCCCGTCACCTCATGCATGGCGCTCCTGACGGGTGCAACCGGCGGCTTTCGATGGCGGTGCTAGCCCTGCTGCGGCTCTTCGCCAGGGCGGGGCGCGGCGGGCGTGCCCGTCGTGCTGCGCTCGTCCAGAAGGGTCAGCGCCACGCTGACCGCGCGCTTGGCCTTGTCGATGGTCTTTTCGTCGTCCTTGATGCGGCGATAGGCGCGCAGGGCCTGGTCTTCCAGATCCGCCACCTTGCTTTCCAGCTCGGTGATGCGGTCGCGGGCCTGGCCTAGCTTGACCTCGCGGTCGCGGATGTCGGTGCGCGCGGTGTCCAGCTCGCCCTCGACGCGCAGCAAGCGGCGATGGGTTTCGGCCAGCTCCTCGTTGCGCGCGGCCAGCTCGGTCTCGATCTCGGTGGTGCGCCCAAGGGCCTGTTCCAACTCGGCACGGTGGCGCTCGGCGGTTTCGGCCTTTTCCGCCAGATTGCGCCGCTCGAGCTCGGCGGTGTCCGTGTGGTGTTGCTCGTCGCGGGTCTGCAGCTCTGCGCGGCGTCGCGCGTCGGCCGCGTCCAAGTCCGCCGTGCGCTTTGCCTCCGCCTCTTCCAGCTCGCGCCGCCGCCGGTCTTCGGCCGCCACCAGTGCACTTTCGTGCCCGCGGCGCAGCTCGGCGATCTCGTTCTTGGTGTCCCGATCCTTGGTTTCCAGCGCGGACTGATGGGCTTGCTTCTCGTTCTCGAGTGCGGCTGCGTGCTCTTCGCGCAGGGCCACCAGGGCCTTGTCGTGCTCGCGGCGAACGCGCGCCAGCTCGATCTCTCGCGCATCCTCCAGGCCTGCCTTGTCCTCGGCGTGTCGCTTGCCCAGCGTCTCGATTTCGGCCGCGTGGCTGGCGTTGAGACGGCCAATCTCGGCCTGCACCTCGGTCTCGCGCGAGGCCTTCTCCGCTTCCCGGTCTTCGCGCAGGCGCACGAGCTCGTTCTTGTGCGCCTCTTCGTCCTCGATGAGGCGCGCTTCCAGGTCATGGCGCACGCGATCCAGCTCCAGCCGTGCGCGGTCTTCGACGGTGGAGAGGCGCTTCTTGACCAGATCCAGCTCGTCGTGGGTCTTGCCGATCTCGGTGTGCGCGTCTTCCAGCCGGACCTTGAGTCCGCGCTCGCGCTCGATGCCCTTCTCTTTGTCCTGCGACAGCGCCATGACCTTTTCATTGGCGTGCATCAGGTTCTTTTCGAAGGTGATCATTTTCTCTTCGAGATCGCGGCGCGCGCGCTCGTGCTCGCGCATGCGATCCTTGTGGTCGAGAATCTGGCGATCCTTGGCGTCCACGGCATCGCGCAGGTCGAGGATGTCCTTCTCCTTGCGATTGATGGTTTCGCGCAGGCCGAGGAGATCTTTCTCTTTGTGCAGGGGCTGCGCTTGTAGGTGCCCGCGCAAATCCTCGATGACGGCGGCGAGCTCGCGCTTCTCGTCCTCGAGCTCGTGAACGCGCTTCTGCAGATCGCTGAAGGCGGCGTCGTTGGCGGTGGCGCTAGCGTAGGCAATGACCGACGTGTTGCGTACCTCGTCGGGCAAGGGCGGCACATCTTCCTCGGGCGGGGCGGCACGTCGCAGAAGCTCAGGATCGCCCTCTATTTCGGCGGGCGGCGCCAAGACTTCGGCGGTCTGGGGCTCGCTTGCGGGCATGGGCAGGGGAACCGCGTCCAGATCCACCGGGGCCTCGGGCGGCGGCAACATGGCCGGGAAATCATCGGCATTGAAGGAAGACGGCACCACGCGGGTGGCGCCTTCTTCGGCCCAGCCGTCGCTATCCTGTGCCTGGTCTTGTGCTTGGTCGTCGTCAGGGGCAGGCGGTGGCGGCATGCTCTCGGGCATGGCCTTGAGATCGACAGGTGGAGGCGTGGCGACGTCGAGAAGGCTGGACGATTCGCTGGCCACCGGACTTGGACCGGCTTGGGTGGGCGCCGGCGTGGACATTTCCAAGGCGTCGAAAGCGGCTTCGGCTTCCTTGTCGAACATGGCGTCCAGGACCGGATTGACGCCCAAGGGATCGGCGGTCGGCGCATTGGCCTCCGGCGACTGGGGCGGCGGCGTAATCACCTTGGATTCGTCGACGATGTCATCGGCATCAATGGCGATCTCGGAGGACACCACATCGGTGCCCAGGAAGATCTCGGCGGATGGCGAGGGCGCCCCGGAGGCCTCGGGCTCGTCGAGGCCGATGAGGATGTTTACTTTTCGCATCAACTCATGCCGATCGATGGGCTTGAACATGTACTCGTCGGCGCGCAGCTTGAAGGTCTTGTGCTGCTCGAATTTCTCAGGCGCCTCTTCCCCCGAGACGAGGATCAGCGGAACGTCCTTGAGCTCGACGTTGCGTTTGATCTTGTTGCAGATCGCGTAGCCAATCTTCTTGGGCTCGACCGAAACCATCATCATGGCGGGCCGGTTCTTCTTGGCCCACTCAACCACTTGGTCGCCGTTGGTGATGTTCTTGATTTCGAAACCGTACGGTTCCAGGGTCCCGGCGATAACGGCCAGGGCAGCTTCGTCGGGTTCAACACATAGAAGCGTTCTCGTCGGCATGAGGATGGGGGACGTTACTACGGATAGGCGTCCAGAACCAAGGGGACCGGCACTTAGCGCGACGAGTCTCTCGCGTGCGGAGCCTGCCGGCCCTCGGGACCTGCCTACCCACCCCGCCACACCCTCGGGCTTCGCCCTCGCCCTCGCCGGCAGCGCGAGGGCGCGAGCGCAGCGAGCGGGGCTGGTGGTGAAGGTGCAGGTCCCGAAGTCCCCGAAGGGGGAAGCCTCGCGGGAGGGTTTGGCGAGGCCGCGCGAAGCGCGGGGGTGGCAGGGCGGGAGGTAGGTGCCGAGGCCGAAGCGAACCCTTTCAGGGTTCCCATCCTAATCAACGGCCCAAGTAGACCGTCTCAACCCAGT
>Ga0302322_100003666_pt1 | contig 13259 bp, 14 predicted proteins | sample Fen_T0_2_FD_203757 | JGI IMG/M metagenome (GOLD analysis project Ga0302322, IMG submission 203757) | Peat permafrost microbial communities from Stordalen Mire near Abisko, Sweden - Fen_T0_2 | ecosystem: Environmental > Terrestrial > Soil > Wetlands > Permafrost | place: Sweden: Abisko...
GAGACCGTGAGGCCCTCGGCGAGCTCGCGCATGCGGTCGGCAAACTGGAGGGCGGGGCCGAGCGTGCAGCCGGGGAAGGCTGCGGCGAAGGCGTCGTCGCCGTAGCGGGCGAGCAGGTCGGTGCCGCGGAGCTGCTGCGCCCAGGAGAAGGTCGTCTCGCGCAGCAGCGCATCGGCTGCCGCGTTGCCCTGGTCATCGCGCACCTCGCCGAGGCCGTCGATCACGAACAACGCCACGGAGACCTGCCATGCCTCGCGGCGGGCGCGGGTCAGCTCCTGTGGCAGCCGCTCGTCCCACGCGGCGCGACTCGGGAGCGAGGTCAGCTCGTCCGAGCTGGCCGCCATCTCGCCGCCGCGCACACCGCGCACGCGCATCTCACGGACGAGCTCGTGCACCACGATTCCGACGACAGCGGCGGTGACCATCCACATGGTCGGCGTCTGCCACGAGCCCGGTGGGTAGCGGGGAGCACCGAGCCAGACGATCGGGACGAGGAGAACCGCGACGGCGCCGAGGATCCCTGCGAGCAGCTGACCGCGCGTGCCGTACAGCGCGAGCCAGAGCACCGGCAGGAGCACGAGCGGCGTGAACGACGAGCCGGAGCCACCGTCGACGTCGATCAGGACGGCGACGAGCACGAAGAACGCGAGCGGTGGGAACGTCTGCACCCATCCGGGCACCCTGCGCCATGGGATCGCGCCGACCGCGAGCACGAGCATGGCGGCGACCGCAGCGGCGATGAGGACCCGCCCCGGCGAGCCGCCGTCGTGCTTCAGGTTGAGGAATGCAAATGCGAGCAGCAGCGCGCCGACGAACGGCGCAATGCGCATGGCGAGCCCTCGCGGGTCCAGGGGGCGCGAGCGAGGGGTGGTGTCAACCGCACTTGACATCGCATATTCATCGGCTTCGGAGGGCCTGCGCTTGAACGGCGCGCCGAGGGGTGTCCGGCTTCAGCCGGATGCCCGGGTCCGCGCCGGCCGTCCAGCACGACGCAGGCGAACGCATCCGGCTCCGGGCCGAAGCCGGCCCCAACGCGAAGCGGTGTAGGTTGGCCACCGTGCTCAGCCCTGCCGGGTTTCGCGACCTGTTCATGCTCGACCCATCCGTGATCTTCCTCAACCACGGCTCCTTCGGCGCGGTGCCGCGACCGGTGTTTGACGAGCAGGAGCGGCTGCGACGGGAGATGGAAGCCGAGCCGGTGCTCTTCCTCGCCCGCAGCCTCGACGAGCGGCTGCACGCCGTTCGGGAGGCGATCGCAGGCCTCGTCAACCCGGCGAGCCCCGACGATCTCGGCCTCGTCCCGAACACGACCACGGGGCTCAACGCGGTCGCCAGGTCGTTGGCGCTCGGGCGCGGCGACGAGATCGTCGTCTCGAGCCACGAGTACGGCGCGATGCTGATGCTCTGGGAGGAAGTGGCCAGGATTGCCGGCGCGACCGTACGGGTCGCCGCGATTCCCGAGCCGGCGCCGAGCGCCGACGAGATCGTCGATGCCATTGCCGCGGTCGTGACCGCGCGGACGCGCGTGCTGTTCGTCAGCCACATCGCGTCGGTGAGCGGCATCGTCCTCCCCGTGGCGCGGATCTGCGCGGAGGCGAGGCGCCTCGGGATCATGTCGATCGTCGACGGGGCGCACGCTCCGGGTCAGCTGCCGCTCGACCTCTCCGCGATCGCCGCCGACGTCTACGCCGGCAACCTGCACAAGTGGGTGTGCAGCCCGCGCGGGTCGGCGTTCGTTCACGCCCGCCCGGAGATCCAGGGCCTGATCCGCGGGCCGGTCGTCTCGTGGGGGTGGAAGTGGAGCGGCGACGACGCCTTCCAGGGCCGGTTCGGCTGGCCCGGCACCGTCGACCCGACGGCGTTTCTCGCGGTCCCCTCGGCGATAGCGTTTCGGCGGGCACACCAGTGGGACGCAGTGATTCGGAGCTGCCGGGATCGGCTGGAAGCGGCGATCACCGCCCTCGAGGCAACCGTCGGTGGGATCCCGGCGGCCGCACGTGCGTTGCGGGCGCCGCAACTCGCGGCCGTCCACGTCGACCTGGGTCATCGTGAGCCGGCGGACGTGCAGCGGATGCTGTGGGAGCAGTCGCGGATCGAGATTCCTGTCGAGCGGATCGGGGAGCTGACGGTCGTGCGCATGTCGGTGCAGGCGTATGTGACCGACGAGGATTGCCAGGCGCTCGTCGACGCGCTCGCGATGATCCTCTAGGACTGGACAACGGTCAGCGTGAACGGCGCACCGCGCCGCACGGGCGGCTCGAGCTCGCACGTGAAGCGCTCCGCCACCGCATCCGCGAGTTCGGCCGGCGTGCGGGGCTTCGCACCGGAGACCAGCAGGTGCCGTGCCACCTCGCCCCGCGTCTTCTTCGCCATGTGCGAGACGACCCGCCTGGCACCGTCCCGCTCCTCGGCGACGGAGACCTGCACCCGCCGGTCCACGACCTCCCGCGACGGCCTCCACGCGGCGACGTAGGTCGACGAGCGGCAGTCGACGAGCAGCCGCCCCGCGGTCGCCTCGTCGAGCGCCCGCTGCAGGCCCGCGCGCCAGTACGCGGCGTCCATCTCACGCCTGTATACGGGCACGCGGTCGTTGGCCCGCAGCGCCCCGAATTGCGCCGAGACGATCACGAGGCTCCGCGCCGCCCCATGCGGCAGCGTGGCGATGTCGAGCGCGGCGTAGAGAACGCCCGTGTAGAGCCGGCCGGCGGTGGTCGTCGGGGTGCGCCGCAAGTCGTCGTCGAGCAGCGCCTCGCGCAGCGCGGTCAGGCTCGGGAAGGAAAGCGTTCGGAGGTCGATCTGCTTGCCGCGCGCAGGCGCCCACTTGGTCTCGCTGGGCGGCAACAGGATCAGGGGTAGTTTGGGGGCCATCGGTCTGTCGGCCAGCGTAGTGCGTTCCCCGCGCCAGCGAGCCCCAGGCGACCCTCGGGTTGGCTCAGGGTCGGCTCAGGGTAATTCCGGATGGTCGCGGCGAGCGCCGCAGGCCATCCTGAAGCCATGAACACAACAACCACACACATCCCAGAGATCCGACGCCTGCAGCGCAGCCGCTCCGATCGCAAGGTTGCCGGCGTTGCCGGTGGCCTCGCCAGCTACTTCGAGATCCACCCCGCCGTCTTCCGTGTCGGCTTCGTCGTCCTCACCCTCCTCGGCGGGGCCGGCATCCTCATCTACGCCGCCGCGGCCCTCGTCATGCCCGACGAGGACAAGAAGGACTCGCTCGCCACGGCGGCGTTCCGCGACCGGCGAGACCGCCCGTGGCCGCTGATCGGTCTCGGGTTCCTCGCCGTCGCCGTTGCGTTCCTCCTTTCCAGGGCCACGTTGTGGCCGAACGGCGACGCCTGGTTCCTCTTCCTGATCGCGGGTGCGGTGATCCTCTGGATCACACGCCAGCCCGCGGCCGACCCGGCGCTCGACGCAGCGGAGCTCGCCGCGGAGGACTCGCGGCGGGTGCGCCGGGCGGCGGGCCGGCTGGCGATCGTCCTCGCGTCGCTCGCTGCCCTCGTGCTCGTCGCCGTCGCGATCTTCGCGGCATCGTTCGACGTGCACACGAGCCGCGGCGTCGGCGAGCGCACCACGACGGTCACGAGCGTGCAGGACCTGAGCTCGCCCTACCGGCTCGGCGTCGGCTCGCTGAAGCTCGATCTCGGCTCACTGCAGCTGCCCCCGGGCAAGACGCGCGTCGTCGCGAGCGTAGACGTGGGCGAGTTGCGGGTGATCGTCCCCGCCGGCGTCGCTCTCTCGGTGCACGGCACGGCCGAGCTCGGCAACGTCGACCTCCCTGGCACCGCTAACGACGCCGACGGGCACAACGCCGAGAGCAACATCGTCCAGACCGGGTCGCGGGTGCTCGTGCTCGACGCGCACGCCGGGCTCGGCTCGGTCAAGGTGCAACGCGCCGTACGATGAGCCGGCATGCCGCTACCAACCTTCGCACCGAGCTCTGACGAGCGGGTGATCGCGGGGGTCTGCGCGGGCATCGCGCAGACCCTTGCGGTCGACCCGACCCTCGTCCGGCTCGTTTTCGCGCTGCTGGCGCTCGCCGGCGGCGCGGGCATCATCCTCTACCTCGCGCTCTGGGCGTACTCCCGCAAGATGAGCGTCTGGGTCGCGGCAGTGCTCGCCCTGGTCGCGGGGAGCCTCCTGCTCGGCGCCCTCGGCCTCTCCGACCGCTCCGTCCTCGGCATCGCCCTGATCGCGGCCGGGCTCGCCCTCGCCTGGCGGCGGGGCGGCAGCTTCAGGCCCGACGCACCGCTCTCGTACGGCGGCGTCGCGCTCGCCGCGGTCGGCGCGGTCGTCCTGCTCTCGGGCGGCGGCACATCCTCGGCGGTGCTCGCCCCTGGCGCCGTTGCCGGGGCGCTGCTGCTGATCGCCGGCCCGCTGGTGTGGCGGCTCGCGCTCGACCGCGACGCCGAGCGAACGGCCCGGATCCGCAGCGACGAGCGCTCCGACGTCGCCGCGCGGGTGCACGACTCGGTGCTGCAGACGCTGGCACTGATCCAGCGTCACGCGAACGAGCCGCGGCGTGTTGCGTCTCTGGCGCGCAGGCAGGAGCGCGAGCTCCGCGGCTGGCTGTACGCCGACCAGCCGATCGGGGACGAGAGCGCATCGCTCGTCGCGGCGCTCTCGGCGGCCGCGGGAGACGTCGAGGATCTCCACGGTGTACGTGTCGAGATCGCGAGCGCAGGCGACTGCCCGGTCGACGGGCCGGTCGGCGCCGTCGTCCTGGCGGCGCGCGAGGCAATGACCAACGCGGCAAAGTTCGCCGGCGTTGAGGAGATCGACGTCTACGTCGAGGTCACCGACGAGGAAGTCTCCGTCTTCGTGCGCGACCGCGGCTCCGGGTTCGACCGCTCCGCCGTGCCGGCCGACCGTCGCGGCCTCGTCGAGTCGATCGAGGGACGGCTCGAGCGCGCAGGCGGGCGGGCGGCCGTGGTGACGACCCCTGGAGGCGGCACCGAGGTGGAGCTGCACGTGAAGAGGTCCGCGTCGTGAAGCGCCGCGTCGTGCTCGTCGACGACCACGATCTCTTTCTGGCCGGCGTGCGCGCGGAGCTGGGCGACAGGGTGGACGTCGTCGGGCAGGCCGGAACGGTCGCCGCCGCGGTACCGCTCATCAAGGAGCTCGACCCCGACGTCGTCCTCCTCGACGTGCACCTCCCGGACGGGAGCGGCGACGCGATCATCAACCAGGTCGCACCCGAGCGGCCCGGCGTGCGTTTTCTCGCCTTGTCGGTCTCCGACGCGGCCGAGGACGTCATCGCCGTGATCAGGGCCGGCGCCCGAGGCTACGTGACGAAGACGATCTCCGGTGAGGAGCTCGCGGCCGCGATCGAGCAGGTCGCGAACGGCGACGCCGTCTTTTCCCCCAGGCTCGCCGGCTTCGTGCTCGACGCCTTCCGCGCCGGCGACCGGGTCGGTGGCGATGCCGAGCTCGACGAGCTCACCCCGCGCGAGCGCGAGGTGCTGCAGCTGATCGCGCGCGGCTACATGTACAAGGAGATCGCCGCCCGCCTGCACCTGTCGGTGAAGACGGTCGAGAGCCACGTCTCGAACGTCCTCCGCAAGCTGCAGCTCTCGACGCGGCACGAGCTGGCGCGCTGGGCGACCGAGCACCGGCTGATCTAGCGTCGGAGAGCGAGCCGAGGTGACCGGCTTCAGCCGGTCTGGCGGAGCAGGGGGTGCCAAGAGCGCCCCCGCCTCACCCCCGCGGCGCGTACCGATGATGCAGATCCAGCACGTTCCCGTCGGGATCCCGGAACAGGGCCTGGTGACACACCCCGCTGTCGATCGTCTCCCCGAGGAAGGTGACGCCACGCGACTCGAGCTCGGCGCGCGCAGCCGCCACATCGTCCACATGGAGCGCAATCGGCACCCTGTGTGGGCTGAACTCGATCCCGAGCGCCTCGGTGACCATGAGCGCGATCGTGAGGGTGCCGGTCTCGAACTCGGCGCCCACCGCCTCCGACCCGGGCCGCTGCCAGACGGGGCCGGGCGTCAGCCCGACGACGTCGGTGTAGAAGGCGGTCGCGCGATCGAGGTCCTGCGTCGGCACCGAGACGAAGTCGACGCCGGTGACGAGCGGGCTGGCGGTTGGCATCTGCGGCAGTCCTTTCGGTAGGTCGTTGGCACGAGTATCGCTGCGACGAGCGGCGACATGCCTCAGCCTGTGATCCGGGCTCCGCCGCGGAGCGCCCCGACCTGCTGGGCGTTGCAAGCCGCGACCAGGCGACGGAGGATCGCGGTGGCCGCGAGCCAGTGACCGAACCGAAGAGTGGAACGGGATGAGCAGCCTCCGCCGCCCTGGCCGAGCCTCCGGGCTCGAGGTGAGGCGATCCCCTTGTCTAGCTCGCGCGCCCCTGGTCGCCTACGAGAGGCCGGCCCCGTCCATCCGCTTGAGCAATCGCGTCCTGTGCGCGTACACCTGGCCTGGTCGAGCGAGACCAGGTATGGCGCGAGCTCGTCATCGGGTTGCATCGGGGCATTGTTCCGGTCAGGGAGCCGCCGAGCGAATGCGCGATCGTTCGGCTAGCCGATCGGATCGATCGTCCGCAGACCTGTGAACCGCCGAAAGCCGTGATCGCGTGAGGCAAGAACGAGGCCGTGCTCGATGGCGAGCGCTGCCAGCTCGATGTCCGGGACGTCGTCGCTCCGGAGGCCCGGGGTGGCGGCGAGCTCGGCAGCGATCGCTTCATGCCCCGGTCCCGGCACGACGATCCGGATCGCCGGCTGGGCGAGATACGCGGAGGCCGTCGCCCAAGCTCGGGTTACCGGCACCGCGCTTTCGCCGAAGACTCGTGGGCTCGTGATCAGGCGAAGGAAGGCGTAGATCACAGGCCAGCAGAGGGCGACCGCCCCCTCGCCGTCGTCCAGCTGCTCCTCGAGCCAGCCGCGGGCGCGGGCATGCTCGGGAGCATCCGAGAACGTGGCGTAGATCAGGATGTTCGTGTCGACGAGATTCACGCCAGATCGCGCTCTGCGCGGCGCTCGTCGTCGAGCGTGGCGAGGAGCGCCGACACATCCGAGACATCGATCACGGGACGGCCGGCGAGGAGCGGCAACGGCTCTTTCGCCACCGGCCCCGCGGTCCGGCTCGCACGGCGCAGAAGCCTGTTGACGGCCGACCGGAACGACTCACCGGTGCGCGCGCGCTCACTCTCGATGAGAGCGGCGACGTCATCGTCGAGTGTGATTGTCGTGCGCATGATGCTGAGATTATAGCATCAAGAGCATCACAAGACGGGGCAGCGGCGGATCGACCGCAGGGAGCCCTGTTCCGTTGGATCGCGGAGGAGGCGTACGGCCACTAGTAGCTAGCCTTCGCGGTTCGCCCGAAGGAGGTTGAGACCCAGTGCTGCGCTTTCTCGCAATGCCACTCGTCGTGCTGGTGGCCGCCGCGTCGATCCAGCCGCTGCCCGCGCCGCTCAAGGCGCAGCTCAAGGGCGGCTACTGGCACGCCGGCTGCCCCGTGCAGCTCTCGCAGCTGCGGCTCCTCACCGTCAGGACCTGGGGCTTCGACGGCAAGCCGCACACCGGGCAGCTCGTCGTCAACGAGAAGGCCGCCGCACCGCTCGCCCGCGTGTTCGTGAAGCTCTACGCGCTGCGCTTCCCGATCCGGATGATGCAGCTCAGCGACGCCTACGTGCCGGGGGGCGCGATCCCGGACGGCGACATCACCGCCTCCTTCGAGTGCCGGCAGGCGTCGGCCTCGCCCTGCACCGGCAAGACGAGCACGGGCACGTGGTCGAACCACACCTACGGGCTCGCGGTCGACATCAACCCGTCCGAGAACCCCTACGTCGGCTGCGGGATGACGCGCGACCCCACGCTGCTCACCTACGTCAACCGCTCGCGCCTCCGCCCCGGCATGGTGACGCCGACCGTCGTGGCGGCGTTCCGCTCGATCGGGTGGGGCTGGGGCGGCTCGTGGACCGGGTCGACGAAGGACTACATGCACTTCTCCTACAACGGGCACTAGGCACAGCGGCCGGGACCACGGCGACCGGCCGAAGCCGGCCACCATGGCGCCCCCGCCATCGTGGTCTCCTGGAGGGGAGGTCGGGCCGCGCGAGGGGTCGGCCCCGGCTACCGGCAGGGGCGAAGGCGATCTTGAGCCGATCCGCAGCCGGCTACGCTGGCCGGGTGGGAGACCGGAGGTCGCTCTTCAGCGCCGGGGAGATCGAGCGGGCGCACGCGTATCACCGCCCGCTCTACCTCGCCTGGACGGCCCGGGTGGCTATCGACGTGGCGCTCCTTGCCGCGCTGGCCTTCTCCGGGCTCGGCGACGCGCTCTTCGATCCGTTCGCGGGTCTCCCCTGGTGGGCACGGGCGCTCGTCTTCTCGGCCGTCACGATCGGCCTGGCGACGCTCGTGCCGCTGCCTCTCTCGCTCTGGGCAGGTCACCTCCGGGAGCGCGCCTGGGGCTTCTCGACGCAGTCGACGGGCGGCTGGGCCGCCGACCGCGCCAAGGGGCTCTGCGTCGGGCTCCTGCTCGGAGGAGCGTCGCTCCTCGGGCTGGTGGCGCTCGCGCGCTGGTTGCCGCGCTGGTGGCCGCTCGCCGCCAGCGTCGCCGCCGCGATGCTGATTGTCCTTCTCGGCTTCGTCGGGCCCGTGATCCTGGAGCCGATCTTCAACCGGTTCGTACCGTTGCAGGACGAGGAGCTCGCCGGGTCCCTCCGCCTCCTCGCCAGGGATGCCGGCGTCCCGATCGAGCACGTCCTGGTCGCCGACGCGAGCCGCCGGACGACGAAGCAGAACGCATACGTCTCAGGCCTCGGCCGCACGCGGCGGCTCGTTCTCTACGACACGCTCCTGAAGGACGGCGAGCCGCGGGAGCTGCGCCTCGTGCTCGCGCACGAACTCGGTCACCGCCGGGCCGGGCACCTCGTCAAGGGCACCGTCCTCGCGGTTGCGGGCGCGGCGGTGTTCGTGCTGCTCCTGTGGGCGCTGCTGCAGTGGCCCGCACTGCTCGACGCCCTCGGCGTGAGCGGGCCCGGCGACCCCCGAATCGTGCCTTTCGTGCTGCTCCTCGGCGCCGCGCTCGAGATCGTCGGCGCGCCGTTCGGTGCTGCCGTCTCGCGCCGGTGGGAGCGGCAAGCGGACCGGATCTCGCTCGAGTTGACGGCCGACCCCGAGGCCTTCGAGCAGATGATGCGGAAGCTGGCGCACGCGAACCTCGCCGACCTTTACCCGCCGAGGGTCACGTACCTCGCGCTGTTCAGCCACCCAACACCTCCGGAGCGGATCGCCGCGGCGCGCGTCTTTCGCGGCAACCGCGGGACGGGCCTTCTCGTGCGCTCTTAACTCCACGGCAACCTCGTCTTTGCCCCCGCCTGTCCGGCGAGATCCCAGAATGAGCCGGTGGGGAAGCGACGACGGAACCGCTCCGCCGCCGCCGACCGCGAGGAGCGGTCGCGCGTCCAGCTGGGACGCCGTCGTGCCCACCGGGCGAAGATCCTGCTCGCCGGGGCGGGCGTCGGCGTGTTCGTCGTCGCCTCCGCGCTCGCGCGGGTGTCGAACGCGGGTCACCACAAGCAGTCGCTCCACCCCCTGGTCGCGCCGCCGCGCTTCGTCGCGGTCGTAAAGCAGAACCTCCTCGAGGCGGGTCTCGTCGCGCCGCCCCAGGCGCCGCCCGGAGCGGCAACGGCGACATCGTGAACGCCACCACCTCCTTTCGCGCGATGGGGTGCACCGTCGTCGTGGCCGGCGCCACCCGGTCGCAACTCGACGCGATCGTCTCGCTGTTCGAGGAGCGCGAGCGGACGTTCAGCCGGTTCCTCCCCGCCAGCGAGCTCACGACCGTGAACGCCAGTCGGCACGCTGCGGTGATGGTGTCCGAGGTCTTCGCTCGCGCCGTCTCGACAGCGCTCGCCGCGGCCGAGCAAACCGACGGCCTCGTCGATCCCACCCTGCTCGAGGCACTCGAGGCAGCGGGCTACGACGCCGACATCCGGGCACTCGAGGCCGATCCCCGGCCGGCCGGCGACGCCGTTCCCGGCCGGTGGCGGTCGATCCGGCTCGCGGGCCGCGCCCTGCTGCGCCCGCCCGGGCTCACGCTCGATCTCAACGGGGTCGTCAAGTCGATGACCGTCGACGAGGCGGTCGCGCTCCTCCCCGGGCCGGGCTTCGTCTCGGCGGGAGGCGATCTGCGGGCGCGCGGGGAGCTCGACGTCGCGTTGCCGGACGGCTCCGCCGTGCGGCTGCGCCGCGGTGCCCTTGCGACGAGCGGCACCACCACCCGTCGCTGGCGGCGTGGTGGCGGCCCGCAGCACCACCTCATCGACCCTCGCACGGGACGCCCTTCGACCTCCGCCTGGGAGCAGGTCACCGCGTGCGGCGCAACCTGCGTCGGGGCCGACGTTGCCGCCAAGGCTGCCTTCCTGCTCGGCGAGGACGGGCCTTCCTGGCTCGACGAACGCCGGATTCCCGGCCGCTTCCTCGCGCCCGACGGCTCCGCCGTCTCGAACGCCTCCTGGGCGGCAGCTGCGGAGCCCGTATGCACCTGACGGCCAACCCGATCGACTGGTATGCCGCCCGGGCAGGCGGGATCGTCGCCTACGTGCTCCTCTCCGCCGTGGTCGTCGCCGGCCTCTCCCTCTCGAGCAAGCGGAACCTGCCGCATTGGCCGCGCTTCGCGGTCGAGGACGTGCACCGCTTCGGCGGGCTCCTCACCGGCACGTTCATCGCGATCCACGTCGCCACGATCGCGATCGACGCCTACCTCCCGTTCTCACCGCTCTCACTCGTCGTCCCGTTCGTCTCGACCTACCGTCCCCTCTGGGTCGGCACCGGCATCGTCGCAACGGAGCTCCTGATCGCGATCGCGGTCACGAATCGGATCCGGGGGGAGATCTCGCATCGCACCTGGCGGCGTGTGCACTACCTCACGTTCGCGGTGTGGGCCGGTGCGACCGTGCACGCGGTCGGCGCCGGCACCGACCGCCGCACGCCCTGGTTGCTCGCAATCGAGATCGTCGCCGTCGGAGCCGTCTCGGGCCTCACCGCCTGGCGCATTCTCGTGGCCCGCGGCGGCAGCCCGCGCACGGCCCGCGTGACCGGAGCCGTCGTCGCCGTCGCGCTCGCGGCAGCCGTGCCCGCGTTCACGCTCGCGGACGTCGGTGTCAAGCACCGGAGGGCCTGGAATGCGGCAAGCTTCACCGATCGGCTGGACGGGCAGGTGCAGCGCCAGAACGGCGTCACCCGCGGCATCATCTCGCTCGCCGGGAGCGGCAGCGGTCGCCAGCGGGTGCTGGTGCGGGCCGACCTGCTGATCGCACCCTCGACGCTCCTCGCCACCTCGTTCCAGATGGAGTACCTCCCGAGCGGAGCAACGTGCAACGGCTCGGTGACCCGAATCCACTCCGACGGCCTCGGCTTCGACTCGCGCTGCCGGATGCCGAACGGCGCCCGCCGCCGGGTGACTGCGACCTGGCAGGCCGGCAGGGGCACGACCCTGCAGGGAGGCGTCCTCACGACGCAGCCGTTGTGAGCCGGGCTCCCGTGACCGCGCGCACATTCGCGCCCACGTCGGGCTGGTGCGTTAGGGTGGCGCCGTGAGCATCGAGGGTTCCGGGCTCGACCGTGGAGCTCCGCGCGCGGAGGTGCTGCGCGCGTCCCCGCCGATCTTCCAGACCCGCTCCCTCGACCGGCTCACGCGCGTCCATCCGGCCGTGCCCGTGCTCATCTTCCTTCCCACGATCGTGGTGCTCACCGTGCTCGCGCTGGAGGGGCAGTCCGCGTGGATCGTGCTCGTCGAGGCCCTGACCGGGTACGCGTTCTGGACGCTCGCGGAGTACTGGGGCCACCGGGCCGTCTTCCACTTCGAACCCGAGAACGGCGTCGGGGCGCGCGTGCACTGGGTGATCCACGGCGTCCACCACGACCACCCCAACGACCCACGCCGCCTCGTCCTGCCGCCGGCCCTGTCGGTGCCGCTGGCGGCGCTCTTCCTCGGCCTGTTCGCCCTCGTTCTCGGAACGCCGGTCGCGTGGGGCTTCGGCGCCGGATTCTTCGCGGGCTACCTCATCTACGACATGGTTCACTTCGCGTTGCATCACACGCACCCGAAGGGACGCGTGGGGCGGTGGTTCCGCGAGCTGCACATGAGGCATCACTTCGAGGACGAGGAGTGTGGCTACGGCGTCAGCGTGCCGTGGTGGGACGTCGTCTTCGGCACGTACTCCGACCGCGTGCGGCGCTCCGAGTCTCGCCGTGCCGGTAGCTCCCCTCCCCGGCCCTAGACCGTGCCGGCCCGCGTCCTGATCCTCACCGCGAGCGTCGGTGAGGGACACGATCTCCCTGCGCGCACCCTGGCGGCCCAACTCCACGCGGAGAGCCCGGACGTCGAGGTGGTGACGGAGGACGGCCTCGAGCCGATGGGCAAGATCGTCACGGCGGTCAGCGCCGACGCCGGCCGTGTCGTCTTCTTCCGCTTCCAGTGGCTCTGGGACCTCGGCTTCTGGGTCTTCGCCGGCTTCGGCCCCACCCGCCGCTTCTCCCAGGCGCTGCTGGCCCGGGTCGGTGGCGATGGGCTCCTCCGCCTGATCGAGGGGATCGGTGCAGACGTCATCGTCTGCACCTACCCGAATACGACCGAGGTCCTCGGGCGACTCCGCCGCGCCGGCCGCATCGACGTCCCGGTCATCGCGGCGATCACCGATCTCGCGGGAATGCACTACTGGGCATCCCCGGGAGTCGACATCCACCTCACGAGCTACCCCGAGTCGATCGGTGAGATACGCGAGGTTGCCGGGCCGGCCGCGCGCGTTCATTGCGTCCACGGGTTCACGACGCCCGACTTCCTCGCGCCTCGCGACCAGGCCGACGCGCGGGAGGTGCTGGGGCTGCCTGCGGAGGGGAAGATCGTGCTCGTCTCGGGCGGCGGCTGGGGCGTCGGCGACGTCGACGGCGCGGTCGAGGAGGCGCTCCGGGTCGACGGGGTCTCCCGGGTCGTGTGCCTCTGCGGCCGCAACGAGGCGCTCCGCACCCGCCTCGAGGCGCTCTTTGCACGGGAGCCGCGCGTCCGCACGGAAGGGTTCACCGACAGGATGGCCGACTGGATGGCGGCGGCCGACGTGCTCATCCACTCCACGGGCGGTCTCACCGTGCTCGAGGCGATCATGTGCGGCCTGCCGCCCATCTCCTACGGTTGGGGCCGCGGTCACATCCGGGCCAACAACGCCGCCTTCGAGCGCTTCGGGCTGGCCGACGTCGTCTCGAAGCGGGAAGACCTGGAGCCGGCGATCCGGCGCGCGCTCGCGCGGG
>Ga0302322_100003667_pt1 | contig 13257 bp, 7 predicted proteins | sample Fen_T0_2_FD_203757 | JGI IMG/M metagenome (GOLD analysis project Ga0302322, IMG submission 203757) | Peat permafrost microbial communities from Stordalen Mire near Abisko, Sweden - Fen_T0_2 | ecosystem: Environmental > Terrestrial > Soil > Wetlands > Permafrost | place: Sweden: Abisko...
AAGCAATACAATCTCTGCTCTCACTGCTTCGGAAATAATTGCTTTTGAGGCTAATGGGAATCATCCATGCACTATAAACGGACAGCAGATTGTTCTGACAACAGAAGATGTTGAGATCATCTCCGAAGATATCCCCGGCTGGCAGGTTGCCAATGAGGGAAAACTGACTGTTGCTCTCGACATTACTATTTCAGATGATCTACGTTATGAAGGTATTGCACGTGAATTTGTTAACAGGATACAGAATATTCGTAAAGAAACCGGATTCGAAGTAACTGATAAGATAACTGTACTCATCGAAGATAATGATTTTGTTAGGGAAGCAGTAACCCGTCATGCTGATTATATTGGTTCACAGACACTTGCAACATCAGTGAGTCTGGCAGAGAATGTCACAGGCGAAAATGTAATGGAGATTGATATTGATGAGGTGGTCTTAAAAATCTTAGTTTCTAAAAACTAGAAGGGGAGACTGGGAGAAAGGGAGACTTAAACACTCCATTTTTCTGGTTGATTCATCATATTTACAATTTTACCCAGAATGTTATCATAATCATTAAATAATTTTTGATGCTGAGACTCGGTAATATATCCGCATGCAAGAGAATAATCCAACCATACTTGAGTTTCTGCAGCTTCAGCTTCGGAATCAGATAATTTAGATACAAAGGCCTTTTCATACCTCCTTTTTCTAAAAGCTTCGGAAATATTCGCTGACACAGATCGAGAACTTCTTCTGATTTGTGACGTCAAAGAATACACTTCCTCTTTTGGGAAAGACTTACTAAAATGGTAGATTTCCATAGACGTTGTAAATGCCAATTGATAAACAATAAGTTCTTTGTGTGATCTTAAGATTTTCATAATAAATGTTTAAGCAGCGACGAAAACAAATTTAAAAAAAACTACCTGAAAAACAAAATGACACAATTTATTGAACACTCCCGTTTTTTTCTCCTATTCTCCCTCTCTCCTCTTCTCCTTTTCTCCCCCTCTCCAAGTCACCCCCTCTCCCATTCATTTAATTACTTTTACTAAAACTCTTTCATTATATTTGTGTTTAATATTTTTAAAATGAAACGAATTCTCGTAACCGGGGGAGCCGGGTTTATCGGATCGCACTTATGCGAGAAGTTACTCAATATGGGACATGAAGTTATCTGTCTCGATAATTATTTCACCGGCTCAAAAAGGAACATCGTCCATTTGCTTGATAACCCGTACTTTGAACTTATACGGCATGATGTTACCATGCCCCTTTTTGTGGAAACTGATGAGATCTATAACCTTGCCTGTCCTGCCTCACCTGTTCACTACCAGTATAATGGTATCAAAACGATAAAGACTTCAGTTATGGGAGCCATCAATACTCTGGGTTTAGCCAAAAGGACAAAATCGAAGATCCTGCAGGCATCAACCAGCGAGATATATGGAGACCCCGAAGTACACCCCCAGCATGAAGGTTACTGGGGAAATGTCAACCCTCTCGGACCAAGAGCCTGTTATGATGAAGGGAAAAGATGTGCAGAAACTCTGTTTATGAATTACCATGAACAGAATAAGGTCAGAATTAAAATTGCAAGAATATTTAACACTTACGGCCCGAAGATGAATGCCAACGATGGACGGGTGGTTTCGAATTTTATAGTACAGGCTCTGAAAGGAAGCGACATAACAATTTACGGCGATGGAACTCATACCAGAAGTTTCCAGTATGTTGACGATCTACTCGACGGATTTGTAAAACTTATGGATACCCCTGATAGTTTTATTGGCCCGGTAAATCTCGGAAACCCGGTTGAGTTCACCATCAGTTCGCTTGCTGAAATGGTGATAAAGATGACCGGGTCAAAGTCAAAAATTATTTATCTCCCTCTTCCACAGGACGATCCGAAACAACGTAAACCAGATATTACACTTGCGAAGAAACAACTGAATTGGGCACCAAAGGTGGATCTTGAAACCGGGCTGAGGAAGACTATTGAGTACTTCAGAAAGATGCTATGATTGATCGCTCAACGATAGAACGTATTCTCGATGCTGCCCAGATAGTTGATGTGGTACAGGAATTCGTTCAGTTGAAGAAGCGTGGAGTTAATTTCCTTGGACTATGCCCGTTTCATAACGAGAAGACCCCGTCTTTTACTGTTTCTCCGTCAAAAGAGATATTTAAATGCTTTGGCTGCGGAAAAGTAGGGAACTCCGTCAACTTTGTAATGGAACATGAGCACCTCACCTATCCTGAAGCCCTTAAATACCTTGCCCGGAAATATCATATTGAGGTTGTTGAAAAAGAACTTAGCCAGGAAGAACTTGAAAAACAAAATGAAAGGGAAAGCCTGCTTATTGTTTCTTCCTATGCCGCCCGACAGTTCTCCGAAAATCTTTTTCAGACCGATGAAGGGATCTCTGTCGGACTTGCCTATTTTAAAGAGAGAGGATTCCGTCAGGATACGCTGAAGAAATTTGAAGTTGGTTACAGCTTTGAGAAACGTGATGCTTTCTCAAAGAAGGCCCTGGAAGACGGATATAAGAAGGACTTCCTGGTAAAGACGGGACTTTCAATACAGCATGAAGATCGTATTTTTGACAGGTTCGCAAACAGGGTTATGTTTCCTATCCATTCCTTATCGGGACAGGTACTCGGTTTCGGAGGCAGGGTTCTTAAAACTGATCTTAAAAGTGCAAAATACCTCAACTCACCTGAATCGGAAATATACCATAAGAGCAGAATATTATACGGAGCTTATCAGGCCCGAAAAGCAATTACCCAGGAAGACAGATGTTATCTTGTTGAAGGTTATACCGATGTGCTATCAATGCATGAAGCCAACGTAGAAAATGTGGTGGCTTCATCGGGTACCTCTCTTACAGTAGAACAGATTCGGCTGATAAAAAGATTTACTCAGAATATTACGATTCTGTACGATGGCGATGCTGCAGGAATTAAAGCATCTCTCCGGGGTATTGATCTGGTTCTTGAAGAAGGAATGAACGTCAAAATTGTACTTATTCCTGATAACGAGGACCCTGACTCCTATTCCAAGAAACTAAGTAATGAAGAGTTCCTCAGATTTCTGAAAGATAATGAAACTGATTTTATCCGTTTCAAGACGCAACTTCTTCTTTCGGAAGCGAATAATGATCCTGTTAAAAAAGCCGATCTCATCCGCGATGTTGTGAAGTCAATAGCGGTTATCCCCGAAGCAATTACCAGAACAGTATATATTAAGGAGTGCAGCACCGTGTTGGAAGTTGCCGAGCCGATCCTTTATAATGAGGTGAATAAATTACGTCATCAGAAGAATTTTCAGGACAGGAATAAATATCCGGGTCCGGAAGATCTTCCTGTTATGCCACAAGTGATAGTCAAACCTATTCAGCGCGAAGCAGTTTCATACTATTCTGAAAAGGAAGTGATCCGTTTGCTTTTGAAATTTGGAAGCGTTGAGTTTGAACGTACATTAAACAAGGAAGACGGAAAGGAAGAGGTTTTAACTGTAGCAGATTATGTTGTAAGGGAAATTACATCCGACGATTTGCTTTTTGATGACAGGGTTTGCTCTAAAATTTTTGCTGATTTCAGGTTTCATGTGGAACATGGTCTGATTGCCGGAGATAAACAATTTGTTAAACACGAAGATCCTGAGATTTCTGCCCTTTCAGCAGATCTTCTAGCCGACTCCCATGAGCTCAGCAAAATCTGGAAAGAGAAACAAACTTACGTTGAAACAGAGGAGATGGTGTTAAAAGAGATGGTAGGTGACTCTGTCCTCAAGTTCAAAAGCGATAAAATTATGATTATCAGAAAAGAGATCATGGCCCAGCTTGAAGAAGCAGTAAAAGCAAATGATACCGAAAAGGTTTTGTTGCTGCAGAAGAGATATTCGAACCTTAGTGTTGTCCTTGGATTAATTTCCAGAAAACTCGGGAACAGAATATTACTCTGAAAAAGCAGAATTTACCTCATCATTATCCCCTCATTCATATTTATTACTATTTTTGATTTATATTTTTGAATTTATGAAACTCATCAGCTCAACACTGATAATCTTACTGATGCTGTTAACTTTTGCCTGTAAGCAGAAAGCTCAGGAAAAAGATACTTTTAAACCGTCTTTCTCAACATATAAAACCGATTCAACAGACTCCATAGCTCCCGTAAAAAAGAATGAGATTTTCTATGGCCTTCTTACACCGGTTGAGATATGCGCAATTTTTAATCGCCTTGGTGTTCCTCCTAATTATACAAATCTGAATCCCATTTCAAACAGAGATAAATATCTTAGTAGTTCCAAAGCGGCAATCAATGCAGGAATATACGGTGTTGACTTCGGATATATAAAGATGCTTGGTGTCGGACAGGAAATGATAGATTATATGGTTACGATCCGCGAAATGAGCAATAAGCTGGGGATACCCGATAAGTACCTGACAGAACCAATCAAAAGAATTCAGGGCGACATGTCCGATCCCGATACAATTATGACATTAATGAATGATGCATTTAACAAAATGGAAGATCACCTAAGAACAAGCGGACGTGAGAGTACTGCTGGTCTTATGGTAACAGGTGGATGGGTTGAAGCTTTATATATTGCTACACAAATGGTTTATGATCCGGCAAAACCTGATCCCGAAGTGGTACAAAGGATTGCTGAACAGAAATACACACTGACTTCCCTTCTCAGCTACATGAAAAATTATTATGACGATCCGGTTGTGCTTTTCTATACCAAAAAACTTAAGTTTCTGAAGAATTATTTCGACACTTTCGACATCTACTTCAAAAAAGGTGATCTTGAAATTGATAATACAAAAAAAATCTTCCGTTCATCAGGCAGTGAGATGACTGTAACAGTTGAAACGCTCAATAAAATACGCGATTACGTTAAGGAGCTGAGAACAGAGATGGTTACACCCTGAGGCATACCTGAATCCAAAGATCCCGTTAGGTTAAAGCAGTAATCCTTTGATTTTTAAGTAGATATTCGGATATTTCATCGCAATTCCTTGATTTTCACCCCCTGCCCCCTAAAGGGGGTTCTAAGAACTTATATACCTGAGTATTTCATTTACCACCGTGTTCATTTCTGAAAATACCATCTCAAAAGTATTTCGGCTGGCTCCGTAGAACATGTTCCTTTCAATGACTATGGATCTCATATTATATAAATTTCGAGCAAGAATAATCAAATATAAGTATATACTATGAAATCTATAGTTAACCCGTTTTAGAACCCCCTTCAGGGGGCAGGGGGTAAAAAATAGAGGACAAGACGGGACCCAACTATTTGAAATACAAATATTAAGCTTGTTATCTAGGCCGTTTAGAACCCCCTTTAGGGGGCAGGGGGTAAAAAATGGGGGATGTTATGAGTCCATTGACAAAGGGTATGCTAAAATATATACGAATGGATTGTTGATGAATTTTATGTAATTTAGATTCGTCAATCTAAAAATCTCAATGCAAATTCCTTCGTTATGAAAGCTGCAAAACAATTCACAATCCTCGCAATTGTCCTTTTTATAACCTCGTGCGGTTCAAAGGATAATACAGTTATCAATCCCTCTAAAGAACAAACTACCGAAACACCTCCTTCCAATATCCCTCTCGATAAGGGATTTAGTGAATATATTTCGGGATACACATCAGGAATTATTCCGGCAAATTCATCCATTGAAATTCACTTTACACCTGCGTTTGCTGCAAAAGCAGACAAGAATGCCTCTGGCCTTTTTGTTTTCGAGCCATCAGTTAAAGGCAAAACTGAATGGAAAGATGAAACAACGCTGGTTTTCACCCCTTCACGGCTTCTCGAATCAGGGAAAATTTATACTGGGGGACTTAATCTTGGGAAACTGTCAGAAGTGAAGGATCGTCTGAAAATTTTTCCCCTCAGGATTCAGACTCTTAAAAAGGATTTTCATGTCTCAATTGGGGCCCTGGAGTGCTCTTCTGCTGATGCAAACAGCTATATCCTTCACGGAGATATAATTACTGCCGATTATATAAACCCTACAGAAGCTGAAAATTACCTTGAAGCAAAACTTGGCAGAAAGAAAATGGGAATAACCTGGGACCATACTGTACCGCTCAGTCATAAATTCACCGTCACCGGCATTGTCCGTTCAGATAAACAGCAGGAACTTTCTATTTCATGGGACGGCACATCATCAGGAGTTAAACAGAAAGGTTCTTCTTTAGTCGATATTCCTCCTTCTGGGGAATTCAGTATTCTTGATATTATAACTGTCACTGGGGAAAATCAGAGAATTGATATAGTTTTATCTGATCCGGCTGATGCTTCACAGGAGACTGATGGTCTTATCCATTTTAATCCGGCTGCTGAAACAACAATAAGTATCAACTCAAACATCATAAGCGTTTTCCCGGTAAACAGGTTGCAGGGACATGTTGATCTGAATGTTGAATCATCAATTAAAAACACCAAAGGGGGAACTTTATCTTCCTCATTCTTACAACAGCTTGATTTTACAGCTATAGCCCCGGGGATTAAGCTTGAGGGAAACGGGGTAATCATCCCTTCATCACAAAACCTGATATTCCCTTTTAAAGCTGCAAATCTTAAAGCTGTTGATCTTAAGATAACAAGGATCTTTGAGAACAATCTTCCTTACTTCCTGCAACAGAATGACTTAAACGACGCTGGGTCTATAAAAAGGTTTGGCCGGCCTGTCTATTCAGGAAGAGTTGACCTGGTTACCGGCCCAGGAATAAATACCGGAACATGGAACCTATATACTATCGATCTGGCAGACTATATCGATGTTGAACCCGGAGTTCTTTACAGGGTTACGCTTGGAATGAGGAAGTCTTATTCTCTATATCCCTGCAGCGGAACAGAAGAGGTAAGCAAGTATGAAGAACTTCTTCAGGAATCGGAAGAACAGAGCCGTGAATTGTGGGACGATTCTGAAAATTATTATGATGATAATTCTGATAATGTTTATTATTCTTTTGGTTTCTACTATAATGATCGAAAAGATCCATGCAAGGAAGCATATTTCAGTCCCGATAAAAAGGTCTCAAGAAATATTCTGGCTTCTAATTTTGGAATGATCGCCAAAAAAGGGAGCGACAATATTCTGCATGTAATGATAAACGACCTTATTTCGGCTAAGCCGGTAAGTGAGGTCGCAATTGAAATATTCGACTTCCAGATGCAGCTCATTATTTCGGGTAAAACAAACCAGGATGGTAACGCAGCTCTGTTTTGTGAGAGGAAGCCTTTCCTCATTGTTGCAAAAAAAGATAAAGATCGTAACTATCTTAAAATCAATGATGGCTCTTCTCTTTCGTTAAGCTCCTTCGATGTTTCAGGAAATGAACCGGAAAATGGTATTAAGGCCTTTATTTATGGTGAAAGGGATGTGTGGAGACCGGGAGATTCAATCTTCCTGTCAATCTTCATTAAAGATATGAAAAGCGATCTGCCGGCCGGACATCCCGTGCAGTTCGAACTAATAAATCCCCTTGAACAGAGAGTTGATAACCAGGTACAAAAACCGGACGGATCCAACCTGCTGGTTTTCACAACAAAAACAGCTTCAGATGCGGTTACAGGAAACTATAAAGCGGTATTCCGGATAGGAGGTGCATCTTTTACAAAAAGAATAAGAATTGAGACAGTAAAACCAAACAGGCTGAAGTTAAATCTGACCTTCCCGTCAGAAATTCTGGGTGGATCAAATTCTGTTACAAAAGGAGCACTTAACGTAAAATGGCTCAATGGTTCACTGGCAAAGAATCTGAAATCGTCAGTTGATTATATTCTGAAGCATACAAAGACAGAATTTGAAAAATACGGACAATACAATTTTGATGATCCTATAAGTGAATTCTATTCTGAAACAGTTAATATTTTCAAGGACGCTTTAGATGGCAACGGGAATGCAACAATAACATTCGATCCCGGGAAAGAGATAAAAGCACCCGGGATGCTGAATGCTGTTTTCACTTCAAAAGCTTCGGAACCCGGAGGCGACGAGAGTATTTCACAGACAACCTTTAAATATGCACCTTATCCGGTATTTGTCGGTATAAATTTCCCTGGACTAAAAGGAACCAGCAGGATGCTCTTTACTGATGCGGATAATGAAGTTAAGATTGTTACCATCGATGAAAAAGGGAAGTCCGTGAGATCGGAAGTTGAAATAACCGTATATAAAATATCGTACAGGTGGTGGTGGGAATCAGATCACGAAAACCTGGCATCTTATATTTCAAATAATCACTACAAACCGGTAATAAGAAAAACTGTAACAACTTCCGGCGGAGAAGCTTCTTTCTCATTCAACATAGACAAAAAAGAGTGGGGCCGCTACCTGATAAGGGCAACAGCACCTACAGGACACTCAACTGGAAAAGTTCTTCTCATAGACTGGCCATGGGAATATGGAATGAAAGGAAATTCAGAGGGTGCTACCTTGCTCGCTATTAATACAAATAAAGAAAAATATAACCCTGGGGAAGAAGTAAAACTCACCTTCCCGGCTCCTGAAAATGCTCAGGCAATAGTGACACTCGAGAACTCAACTGGCGTACTGGACGAGTTCCGGGTGAATACGGAAAAGGGAAATACTGTTGTTACATTCAGGGCCAAACCTGAAATGGCTCCCAATGTTTATGCTTATGTAACTGTTATTCAACCTCATGCACAGTCAATAAATGACATGCCTGTAAGGCTCTATGGTGTTGTTCCGGTTATGGTTGAAGACCCTGAAACACGGCTTTCGCCTAAAATAGATATGCCGGATGAGATCCGCTCTCAAAAACCAGTTGTGATAAAGGTCAGCGAAACAAATAAAAAGGCTATGACCTATACACTGGCGGTGGTTGATGAAGGCTTGCTTGATCTGACCGGATTCAAAACGCCTAATCCATGGAACTATTTCTTTGCCCGTGAAGCACTTGGGGTGAAGACATGGGACCTTTATGATTTTGTCCTCGGTGCATTCGGAGGGACCCTTGAAAGGATCTTTGCCATTGGCGGCGATGCGGCACTCGTCGATAAGTCAGCAAATAAGGCCCGGAGATTTATCCCAGTTGTTAAATTCCTTGGCCCATTCAATCTGGCAGCAGGAAAATCAAACACTCATACAATTACACTCCCACAATATACAGGTTCGGTAAGAACAATGGTCATTGCCGGAAACGACAGGGGGTACGGGATTGCAGAAAAATCAGTCTTTGTAAGGGATCCTCTGATGTTACTTGCAACGGCTCCGAGAGTAATTAGTCCCGGAGAAAAAGTGGCCCTCCCTTTGACTCTGTTCATTCAGAAAGAAGGTATTAAGGAAATTTCAATAAAAGCAGAATCAAATGATCTGGTCAGCTTCGAAAATAAGACAATAACTATACCAATATCAGGTATCGGTGAGAAAGAGTCGGAATTTGCTTTTACTGTAGGAGAAAAAACCGGGGTTGCAAAAATTAGTATAACAGCAACAGGAGGAGGAGAGACAACCACATATAATATTGACATTGAGGTTAGAAGTCCAAATCCTCCCGAGGCCCGCGCTGAACTGAAAGTAATAAGGAAGGGCGAAAAATGGGAAACAAACTTCACACCATTTGGAATTGAAGGTTCCAACTCTGCATTGCTTGAAGTATCATCTCTCCCTTCAATTAATCTTGAGAAAAGGATGTATTACCTCCTTTCTTATCCATATGGTTGTTCAGAACAAATTACCTCAGCTGCGTTTCCACAGTTATGGCTAAGTGATTTGACCGGCAAAAACACAGAAGTGGCGAAATCTGCATCAACAAACATTAAAGAGGCTATAAACAAGATTGTGTCACGGCAAATGATTAATGGTGGAATAGCTTTATGGCCAGGTTCATCACAACCTGATAACTGGGTGACATCCTACTCCGGTCATTTTATAATTGAAGCCGAAAAGAAAGGTTATAGCATCCCGTCGGGATTCAAACAAAAATGGATCAGTTATCAGAAAAAGACTGCACAGGACTGGCGTTTTGACGCTCAATTCAAACAGTCGGCTAATGATCAGGCATACAGGTTATTTACTCTGGCTCTTGCCGGACAACCTGAAAAAGGGGCAATGAACCGACTGAGGGAATCAACAGGTCTGCCTCAATTATCAAGATGGCTGCTGGCAGCAGCTTTTGCAACAACCGGACGTCCTGAAATTGCGGGCGATCTTCTTGACATGAGAAACATCGGTACAGAACCGGAATACTATGATTATTACTATGGCAGCGAAACCCGCGATAAAGCTATAATATTATATACCCTTTCTATACTGAAAAAAGAGGATCAGGCTCTTCCGATTTTGAAAGAGATTTGCGATAACTTCAATAATAATGGCTGGTATAGCACTCAATCAATTGCCTGGGGACTATTCTCTTACATGAAATGGACCGAGATGATACCAGGGGATAAATCAGGTCCGGCAAAAGTGAAGATCACTTTAAACAGTGAAAAATCGGAACAGATTATTGAGTCGAAACAGGTCTGGTCGAAAGATCTGAAGATCACTTCAGGAAATAATTCACTTTCTGTTGAGAACAGTTCTGAGAAACCTCTTTATATTACTCTTACACGGAAAGGTATTCCTCTCGTATCAGATATAACGCGTGAAGATAAAGGCTTAAGTATGAAGATCGATTATGTAACGCTTGACCTTAAACCCATCGATCAGAAGAATCTCGTGCAAGGCTCTGATTTCATGATGGTTGTGAAGGTGACAAATAATACTTTCACAAGAGTCGATAATATTGCTCTGACACAGATGGTGCCTTCGGGATGGGAAATTCAGAATACGCGTCTGTTTGAAGCCAATTATGGCATTAAAGAAAGCACTTATACTTATCGTGATTTCAAGGATGACAGGGTAAATACCTATTTTTCTATGACACAGGGAGAAACGAAAACTTTCGTACTGATTCTGACTGCTTCTTATAAAGGTGAATTTTACCAGCCTTCGATATGGTGCGAAGCAATGTACATCTCAAATTGTTATTCAAGATATCCCGGAAATCATGTAAAGGTTACCGGTCAATAAGTTGAAAAAAACACTTAAAATAATTCTGATAGCAGCCGGGGTATTCATTACTCCGGTTTTGCTTTCACCTCTGCCCCGGTTCAGATCACCCCTTTCAACCGTAGTCGAAGCAAGTGACGGGAGTCTTTTGGGTGCACGGATAGCTGAAGACGGGCAGTGGCGTTTTCCCGGCTTCGATAAAGTGCCGGATAAATTTGAAAAATCACTACTCTCTTTCGAAGACCAGTATTTCTACTTTCATCCCGGGATAAATCCGGTTTCAATAGTCAGGGCACTTGCAGGCAATATAAAAGCCAGGAAAATCGTTGGAGGAGGAAGCACCATCACAATGCAGGTTGCGAGGATTTCGGGAGGAAACCAGCCCCGAACATATCCTGAAAAATTTATTGAAATGCTGTCGGCCCTTAAGCTGGAGCTATTCAGGTCAAAAAAAACAATCCTCTTAATGTATTCCGCTAATGCCCCTTTTGGAGGAAATATCGTCGGGCTTGAAGCAGCCGCGTGGAGGTATACCGGAAAATCATCAGCTGATCTGACATGGGCAGAGTCAGCCGCTCTTGCTATCCTGCCAAACTCTCCAGCCCTGGTCTTTCCGGGAAGAAATCAGGAGATCCTTAAAGCGCGTCGCGATGAACTTCTCAGAAGACTTCATAAGAGAAAATACATTGATTCGCTTACCCTCGTTCTGGCGCTTGATGAACCCCTCCCTGGTGAACCAAAGCCGCTCCCATCAAAAGCACCGCATCTTACAGATCATTTTTTCATGAATAACAAGGGCAAAATGATCAGAACCACTATTGATCCTGCCCTCCAGGAAAGAGCAACAGAAATAATAAATTCCCATCAAAAAGATCTGGCAGGAAATTTCATTTTCAACTCAGCATGCATTATTGTGGAAGTTGAATCAGGAAACGTCCTTGCCTACATAGGAAACAGTACAATTGAAAATGCCTCAGCTCATGGTGGGGATGTTAATATTGTCAAGGCTTTACGAAGTACAGGAAGTATAATGAAACCTTTTCTGTATGCAGCCATTCAACAGTCGGGCGATTTTTTGCCAAACACACTTGTCCCTGATGTTCCGACTCGCTTTCCCGGATTCTCTCCAAAAAACTTCGATCAGAGTTATAGCGGGGCAGTGCCTGCTGCCTCAGCACTTTCTCAATCACTCAACATACCCGCTGTTAAGATGTTACAGAAATACAGTCCTGATAAATTTCTCGGTCTTCTTCTCAAAACAGGATTCACAACATTCAATAAATCAGCTGATTATTATGGCCTTTCACTCATTCTGGGAGGCGGTGAAACATCTCTTTGGGAGCTTACCGGGGCCTATGCTTCACTCTCACGTGTATTGAACCGATACCTTCATGAAAAAAAATATTACAATGAGGACTATCATCCTCCTGTTCTGACAAAGAATAACGATGTTATGCCGGAAATGACTGAGGAGAAAGAGCCTCCCCTCTCTGCAGGATCGATATGGCTCACCTACGAAGCACTTCAGAAAGTTAACAGGCCCGAAAGCGAAACCGGCTGGCAGTATTTTGTTTCATCTCCGAATCTTGCCTGGAAAACAGGTACAAGCTTCGGCTTCAGAGATGGCTGGGCTGTTGGCACCACGCCCCGATATGTCATTGGTGTCTGGACAGGCAATGCTGACGGAGAAGGAAGACCGGGACTTACAGGAACTACAACAGCAGCGCCTATATTGTTTGATCTTGTAGGTTTGATGGAACCCGGAAACTGGTTCAATACTCCTTTTGAAGACCTTACAATGATAAAGGTTTGCAGTAAGAGCGGTTTCAGAGCAGGACCTGATTGCCCTGAGACAGTCGAGATTCCTGCATGTATAGCAGGATTAAGGAGTGAGGCATGTCCTTATCATGAGATTATTCATCTCAACAAATTAAAAACCATGCAGGTAACATCAGCCTGTTCAGAACCTTCTGAAATTAATAATGTCTCATGGTTTGTATTGCCTCCGGCCATGGAATATTTTTACAGGAAGAAGCACCCCGAATATAATCCTCTCCCTCCTGTTGCTCCGGGCTGTTCGGCTGATAAAAATATTCCTGAAATGGAGTTCATATATCCGACCCCCGGTATTAAAATTTTCATACCGCGCGATCAAACCGGTTTGTTAACAAAAGTAATTACTGAAGTGGCCCACAGAAACCCTTCAAAAAAAATATTCTGGCATCT
>Ga0302322_100003668_pt1 | contig 13256 bp, 8 predicted proteins | sample Fen_T0_2_FD_203757 | JGI IMG/M metagenome (GOLD analysis project Ga0302322, IMG submission 203757) | Peat permafrost microbial communities from Stordalen Mire near Abisko, Sweden - Fen_T0_2 | ecosystem: Environmental > Terrestrial > Soil > Wetlands > Permafrost | place: Sweden: Abisko...
AGACCTCGTGCGAGCAGGTCACGTCGAGCCCGCGCCGGCGCAGCACCGCGGCGACGGCCTGCTCGTGCGCGGGGTTCAGATCGGAGTGGAGCAGGCAGACGGCAACCGCGTCGATGCCGTTGGGCATCACGGGGACCGACGCGGGGTCGAACGACTCGATCTCGGTGCCGCGCGCGTCGAGGCGGCCGCCGACCTCGAACCGCAGCTCCCGCGGGACGAGCGGCTCAGGTCGGTCGCGCCGCACGTCGTAGAGCGACGGCCGGGTCTGGCGGGCGATCTCGATCACGTCGGCGAAGCCGCGGTTGGTCACGAGCGCGACGGGCGCGCCCGTGCCCTGGAGCAGTGCGTTCGTCGCCACGGTCGTGCCGTGGGCGAGGACCGTCGGGCGGTGCTCGCCGAGCGCCGCGACCGCAACGCCAGTCGCCACCGCGTTGGCAGGGTCGGCCGGCGTGGACGGGACCTTCACGATCCGGCCGTCGTCGGCGACGACGTCGGTGAAGGTGCCTCCGGTGTCCACGCCGACTCTCACGCCACCAGTGTGGCTTAGGATGCCGCCGCCGAAGGAGGGCGGGGTGGCAGGCACGGTCGTGGTCCTCTTCACCGACATCGTCGGTTCGACCCAGTTGCTCTCGCGTCTGGGCGACGATGCGTTCGATGGCCTCCGCCACGCCCACTTCGAGATGCTCGAGCGGGAGGTGATCGCCCACGACGGCGAGGTGGTCAAAGGCCTCGGCGACGGGATCATGGCCACGTTCGGCGGTGCGTCCGACGCGGTGGCCGCAGCTGTCGCGATCCAGCGCGGGGTCAACGCGTCCGGGCGCGCGCCGGGTGATCCACGAGTCTCCATTCGGGTCGGGGTCTCGGCCGGCGATGCGGCCCGCGAGGGCGACGACTGGTTCGGTGCGCCGGTGGTGGAGGGCGCCCGGTTGTGCGCGGTGGCAGCGCCCGGACAGATCCTCGTCAGCGAGGTGGTGCGCCTGTTGGCCGGGAGCCGGGGCGGGCACGAGTTCGTGTCGGTGGGCCGGCTCGAGCTCAAGGGACTGCCCGACGAGGTCGCCGCCTCCGAGGTGGTGTGGACGCCGGCCGCGATCGCGGCCGCGGCGCCCCTACCCGCGCCGCTCGCCGAACCCGAGGGTGAGCTTCCGTTCTCCGGGCGGGCCGACGTGCTCGCCGCACTGCGCGACGCATGGGAGCAGACGGTGACGCACGGTCAGCGGGCGGTGCTCGTGGCCGGGGAGCCCGGGATCGGGAAGACGCGGCTCGTGTCGGAGCTCGCCCGCTCGGTGCACGCCGACGGCGCGACCGTGCTGCTCGGGCGGGCGAGCGAGTACGGCGACGCCGCGTATGCCGTGTGGCGGGAAGCTCTGCGGACCCTGGTCCGGTACGCGTCGGACGAGGCCTTGGCCGCGCATGTGGCCGACCACGGCGCCGAGCTGGTCCGGCTCGTGCCCGCCCTGGCCCGGCGGGTGCCCGACCTTCCCGAGCCGGTCCAGGTCGATCCCGAGATCGAGCGCGACCTGCTGTTCGAGGCGGTGGGCGGCCTGCTCGACGCGGCGTCGGCCGACGCGCCGGTGCTCGTGGTGCTGGACGACCTCCACTGGGCCGACCGGTCGAGCCTCCTGCTGCTCCTGGATCGGCTGCGCGCCCGGAGTGCGGCGCCGGTGCTCGTCGTCGGCACCTACCGCGACACCGAGGTCGACCGCAGCAACCCGTTGTCGGCCGTCCTCGCCGACCTGCGGCGCGAGCCGGGTGTGGCGCGGGTCGCGCTCGACGGCCTGGGCCGTGCCGGTGTGGTCGAGCTGCTCGCGAGCGCAGGCGGCCACGACCTCGACGCGGCGGGCGCCGAGTTCGCCCGGGTGCTGCACCAGGACACCAACGGCAACCCGTTCTTCGTGGGCGAGGTGCTCCGCCACCTCATCGAGACCGGCGGGCTCGTGCAGGAGGGCGGGCGGTGGGTGGCCAGTTCCACCCTCGACGTCGCCGGGTTGCCCGAGGGCGTGCGCGAGGTGCTCGGCCGCCGACTTGCCGAGCTCCCCGACGAGACCAACCGCGTCCTCGGTGTCGCGTCGGTGCTCGGCCAGGAGTTCGACATGGCGCTGCTCTCGGCGGTGGCCGAGGCGCCGCCCGGCGCGGTGCTCGACGCGCTCGATCCGGCGGTGCGCGCCCAGCTGGTGCGTGAGGTGTCGAGCGCGCCCGGACACTACGTGTTCGCCCACGCGCTCGTGCGCGCGGTGCTGGCGCAGGAGCTGGGCACGAACCGGCGGGTGCGGCTCCACCGCGCGGCCGGCCTCGCGCTCGAGGCGCGGCCCGAACCCCCGGTCGTGCGGCTCGCGTACCACTTCGGTGAGGCGGCGGTGATGGGGGAGACCGAGCGGGCAGTTCGCTATGCACTCGCTGCGGCCGAGGAATCCCTCGCGCTCCTCGCGCCCGAGCAGGCCGTGTCCTTCGCCCGGCGTGCGCTGGACGCGGCCGACCTGGGCGAGATGCCTCGCCAGGAGCAGGTTCCACTACTCGGGCTGCTCGGCCGGGCGCTCAACGCGGCCGGGGAGTTCACGGAAGGCCGCGAGGTGCTCGCGGACGCGTTCACGGTCGCATTCGCGGCCGGCGACCTTGCCGGCGCCCACGCGCTCGCCGTCGAGTACGGCGGGTTCACCGGCGTCTTCGAATCGTACGGCGACGAACGCGGGCCGGCGCAGCTGCAGGCGGTGCTCGATGCGCTCCCACCGGAGGATTCCTCATTCCGGATCCAGGCGCTCATGCGGCTGAGCACCTGGCTCCTGCCCGCCCCTGGATCCCGCGGACTCGATGTGGCCCGGAAGGCCTACGAGATGGCGGGTCGCCTCGGCGACCCCGTGCAACGAGCACGTGCCGCGGTGGGCTGCGGCCTCGCCGTCCGCACCGCCTCACCACCGCGCGTGATCGCGTATGTCGACGAGGCGTTGGCTGGGGTTGCGTACGAAGACGTGGTGACCGACGGCGTCTACCCGCCGATGTACCTGCGGGCCGAGGCGCGTTTGGCCCTCGGCGACCTCCACGGCGCCGAGGCCGACGTGCGCGACGGGCACCTGTTCGCGACGACGCGGCTCCCCGTGCGGCTCGACTACGCGATTCGGATGTGGGAGCAGACCCTCGCGCTGCTCGAGGGCCGTTTCGTGGATGCGCAGAGGTGTGCCGACGACCTCGGGTCGTGGCCGGGCGAGCAGCGGCTCCCCCGCTTCGGCGCGGCCGTCGGCCGCATGTTGCTGGCCTACCTCCGGGGCGATTGGGCCGGGGCGGGCGAGTGTGGTGCGTACTCGTACGAGATCGAGCCGGTGATCATGGCGCCCTACCCCGACCTCTACGCGCCGTTCCGGAGCGGGATCGAGGGTGCGGTCGCGACCTTGCGCACGTTCCGCGAGGACATCAGCCCGTTGCTTCCCGACTGGACGAGACCCGTATCGGCGATCAACCTGGCGTCCCTCGTCCGCCTGGTCGGCGACGTGGATGCCGCGCGTGACGCGTACGAGGAGTTCGCGGCCCGCTCCGGTGAGTGGGCGGTCAACACGACGCTGTGGTGCGGCGGTCCCTACGACACCGGACTCGGGGTCCTCGCCGTGACGCTCGGCGATCTCGACACGGCGGTCGACCACTTCGCCCGGGCGGTCGGGATGGCCGACGCGATGGGGAGCCCGCCCCACGCGGTGATCGCCCGGCTGGAGCTGGCGACGGCGCTGACCCTGCGCGCCGGGCCCGACGATGCCGCGCGGGCCGCGACGACGATCGATGTCGCCCGCCGCGACGCCGAGCGGGTCGGGATGCCCGGGTGGATCGACCGCCTCGACGCGCTTGGCGCCGGTGATCCCGAACCGTGGCGGATCGGCATCACCGACTGAACCGAACACCTGTACGCTGCCGCGAATGTCCAGTGCGACCGACGCGAGCGCCCACGACGACCTGTTGGGGGGCCTGAACCCGGTCCAGCACGAGGCGGTCATCGCGCCCGACGGGCCGCTCCTGATCGTGGCCGGCGCGGGCTCGGGCAAGACCCGCGTGCTCACGTCGCGCATCGCGTATCTCGTCTCCGAGCGCAAGGTGTCGCCGTTCCAGATCCTCGCGATCACCTTCACCAACAAGGCTGCGGGCGAGATGAAGGAACGGGTCGCGTCCCTCGTGGGCCCGGTGGCGCGCCGCATGTGGGTGGCCACCTTCCACTCCGCGTGCTCGCGCATCCTGCGCCGCGAAGCCGAGCACCTCGGCCTGCGCTCCGCATTCACGATCTACGACCAGGCCGACGCCGTGCGCCTCACCGACTACGTGCGGCGCGACCTCAACCTCGACCCGAAGCGCTTCCCGCCCCGCCAGCTCCACGGGCGCATCTCCGCGCTCAAGAACGAGCTGGTGATGCCCGAGCAGTACGCGGCGTCGGCGATGACCCCGCCCGAGAAGATGCTGGCCAAGGTGTACTCCGAGTACCAGCGGCGCCTGCTCGACGCGTCGGCGGTCGACTTCGACGACTTGCTCGTGCTCACCGTGCGCCTGTTCCGGGAGAACCCCGAGGTCCTCGCCCGGTGGCAGCAGCGGTTCTCGCACGTGCTCGTCGACGAGTTCCAGGACACGAACCTCGCGCAGTGGGAGCTCGTCCAGATGCTCGCCGCCGAGCACCGAAACCTCCTCGTCGTGGGTGACACGGACCAGTGCCTGTTCCCGGGAACGCTCGTGACGATGGGCGACGGGTCGCGCAAGGTGATCGAAGACGTCGCGGTTGGCGACGAGGTGATGTCCAACTACGGCAGCGGCGACTTCCGCCCCGCGTCCGTCGTCCGCACGCACGAGGCCCGCACCTACGAAGGCGTGACGATCACCTTCGCGAGCGGCCGGCGCATCACCTCCACTCCCGACCACGTCCACTTCGCCGGCTTCGTGATCGGCCGCACTCCTCAGCAGCACATGACCTACGTCATGTGGAAGGAGGGTGTCGGGTTCCGCATCGGAACGTCCCGTACGTACACGGATGGGCAGTCGAAGCGGTTTCTCGGACCGATCCAGCGGTGTCACCAGGAGCGGGCCGACGCCATGTGGGTGGTCTCGGTCCACGAGACCGAGGCCGAGGCCAGGCTCGAAGAAGCGATCCTCGGCGCGCGCTACGGGATTCCAACGTTGCCGTTCGTGGCTCGGAACCCTGAGCGCGCGAGTGGCGCGGGCCTCGTCGGCAACCAGGCGATGCTCGACCGCCTCTTCTCCGAGCTGCCCACCGAGAAGCGCGGTCGTCTGCTGCTCGGGCATCGTGGATTGTCGTTCGAGCATCCCCACCACGCCCCGGCGACGAACACCGCGTCGACCTCGGGTCGGGTGCGGAGGCGCCTCACGGTGGTGCTCTGTGGGGACCGTCGGAGCCGCTCCACGATGCACCGCATCGCATTGTTCGGCGACGACGACGAAGGACGACGGGCACTCGAGGGTGTCGGGTTGAGCGTGCGCCCGGCCCGCAAGGGCTCGGCCTGCTGGCGCTTCGAGACGGCGAGCGCGGACATGGCCGTGATCCAGGAGAAGGTGGCGCTGATCCGCAGCGTCCTCGACGTCTCCGTCCGGTGCGTGGGTCGGCTGGCGGTGAACGACGAGGGCAACGCCCTCACGAACTCGCTCCCGTTCACTCCCGCGTCGTCGGTGCGGCCGGGCATGGTCATGGTCGACGAGGACGGCCGGTTCGACGTCGTCACCGAGGTCGACTCGTTCGACGACAACCTCGGCGTACCGGTCTACGACATCGACGTCGCGCAGACACACAACTTCGTGGCCAACGGCGTCGTGACCCACAACTCGATCTACAAGTTCCGCGGGGCCGACTACCGCAACCTCATGCGGTTCGAGGAGGAGTTCCCCGACGCGACGATCATCGTGCTGGACCAGAACTACCGCTCCACCCAGCGCATCCTCGACGCCGCCAACGCCGTCATCGCCAACAACGCGGCCCGCAAGCCCAAGCACCTGTGGACCGACCAGGTGGGCGGCGAGCTGCTCACCCGCTACCAGGCCGAAGACGAGCACGACGAGGCGAGCTTCGTCGCGCACGAGATCACGCGCCTCACCGAGAGCGAGGGCCAGCGCTTCGGCGACATGGCGGTCTTCTACCGCACCAACGCGCAGAGCCGCGTGGTGGAAGAGGCGCTGGTGCGGGCCAACCTGCCGTACCGCGTCGTGGGCGGCGTGAAGTTCTACGACCGGCGCGAGGTGAAGGACGCGCTCGCGTACCTGCGCGCGCTCGTCAACCCCGACGACGAAGTGAGCTGGAAGCGCATCGTCAACGTCCCCAAGCGCGGCGTGGGCGACACATCGCTTGCGAAGGTCGACCAGTACGCGCAGGCGCACGGCATCCCGTTCCGCGAGGCGCTGCGCGAGTGCCCGGCGGCGGGTGTCACCGGCAAGGCGCTCGGCGGTGTGCGCGACCTGCTCGAGCTCATGGAGGAGTTCGAGGAGGTGGCGCCGGGGGGTGTGGGACCCACGGTCGAGGCGATCCTGCACCGCACCGGCTACCTCGCCGAGCTCCAGGCCGAGCGCACGATCGAGTCGGTCGGCCGGGTCGAGAACCTGCAGGAGTTCGTGGGGGTGTGCCAGGAGTTCGACGAAGCGCTCGACGGCGGCAATGCGTCGGTGCTCGCCGCCCTGACCGACCTCGGCGACGGCGAGGAGATCGAGCTGCCACGCGGCCTCAAGCGCGTGCAGGCGTTCCTCGAGAGCGTGTCACTCGTCACCGACATGGACGTCGCGGAGGGCGAGGAGCAGAGCGCGGTCACGCTGATGACACTGCACTCGGCCAAGGGCCTCGAGTACCCCGTGGTGTTCCTCACCGGACTCGAGGACGGCATCTTCCCGCACATCCGCAGCCTCGGGGACCCGGACGAGCTCGAGGAGGAGCGCCGCCTCTGCTACGTGGGCATCACGCGGGCGCGTGAGCGGCTGTACCTGTGCCACGCGTGGAGCCGCACGCTGTTCGGCTCCACCGACTACTACCCGCCGAGCCGGTTCCTCAACGAGATCCCCGAGGAGCTCGTGCACATGGTCGGCGAGCAGCGCACCCGGCGCAGCCGCAGCGAGCACCGCGAGGAGATCATCGGTGCCGCGATGCGCTCGGGCCAGCGCGACCGTGACCGTGATCGTCCGCCGGCGCCGTCACTCGGCGCGCGCGGCGCGGAGTCGGCCGGGCTGAAGCTCGGCGACGACGTCGAGCACGAGATCTTCGGCGAAGGTGTGATCATCCACATGGAGGGATCGGGCGACTCCGTCGAAGCGGTCGTGCGTTTCCGCGACGTGGGGGAGAAGCGGCTGCTGCTCCAGTGGGCGCCGCTGAAGAAGCTCTCGCCCTAGTTCGCCGACGTCGCACCCGGCGGCGCGGTCAGGGTCTCGAGGTCGACCAGCACGCTGCCCTTGCGGCTGCCGGTCTGCACGACGGTGACGGGGTGCCGGGCCATCTGGTCCTTGCCGAGGTGGTTGCCGTGGCAGTCGACGTAGGTGTTGATCCGGCCGCGCCACGCGATCGAGCACCCGACGTCGCGCCAGCTGCCGACGTCGAGCACGATCAGCCCGCCGTTCTCACGGTCGAGCCAGAAGCCCCGACCACCGAACGGATTCGCGAAGTACAGGGGGCTGCCCTCGTCGAGGCGCACGACGAGGTCGCGCTTGGGGCCGATGTAGAGCTGGTTGCTCGCGCCCTTGTTCGGGGTGTCGCCGCCCGAGGGGTTCAGGAACAGCACCGCCGCCCACAGCAGCCCGGCGAAGATGACGACCGCCCCCGTCACCAGGATGAGCTTCCGGTCGGATCGGGCCAGCGGCACGGGCCCCATTGTGGTCGCCGCCCCCGGGGGAGTGAGCACCGGCCCCGTACGCTGGCGTGCGTGACCGACGTGATGGAGCACCGGCACGGGCGCTTCACCCATGCGCACCAACACCATGGGCCCCACCGCCACCCGCGGCTGCCCTTCCGGTCCCACGAGCCTGCCGACGGCCACGCCCACCGTCCCGACGACCACGACCACGGCCACGGCCACGCGCACGGCCGGATCGACCCGTCGATCGTGCGGTCGCGGGCGGGCCTGCGGGCGGTCCTGTGGAGCCTGGCGATCCTCGGGGTCACCGCGGGCCTCCAGCTGGTGGTGTTCGTCATGTCGGGCTCGGTGGCCCTCCTCGCCGACCTCATCCACAACGCCGGCGACGCCCTCACCGCAATCCCCCTCGGGATCGCCTTCTTGGTGCGCAGCCGGCGGGCCGAGCGCTGGGCCGGGTTCGCGGTGGTCGGTGCGATCTTCGTCTCGGCCACGGTCGCCGGCGTGGAGGCGGTCGACCGGCTGTTCCACCCCGCGGAGCTGACCCACCTCCCGGCCCTCGCTGTCGCCGGCCTGATCGGGTTCGTCGGCAACGAGATCGCGGCCCAGGTCCGGTTGCGGGCAGGCGAGCGGCTGGCGAGTCCGGCGCTCGTGGCCGACGGCCACCACGCCCGGATCGACGGGATCGTCTCCCTCGGCGTGGTGGTAGCCGCCGGAGCCGTCGCCGTGGGCATCCCGCGAGCCGACCCGATCGTGGGCCTCGCGATCACGGTCCTCATCCTGCGCATCACGTGGCAGGCCTGGCAGACGGTCCGCGACGAATGAGCGTCCCGCAGGCCGGACGGATAACGTTCCCCCGATGCGGCGGAGCTATCGCGTAGTGATCGCGAAGCCCGGTCTGGACGGCCACGACCGGGGTGCGAAGGTCATCGCGCGTGCATTGCGGGACGCCGGCTTCGAGGTGATCTACACCGGGTTGTACCAGACCCCGGAGCAGGTGGCCGAGACCACCCTCCAGGAGGACGCCGACGCCGTGGGCCTCTCGGTGCTCTCCGGCGCCCACCTCACGCTGTTCCCCCGCGTCGTGGATCTGCTGCGCGAACGCGGCATGGGCCACGTGGTGGTCTTCGGCGGGGGCATCATCCCCGACGACGACGCCGCGACCCTCGCCGCCGCCGGAGTGGCGCACGTGTTCACGCCGGGGACGCCGCTGCCGACCATCACCGAGTGGTTGGAGCAGGCGCTCGACGACCGGGAGGCTCGGCTCGCGAGCTGAGCACTCCTCCAGACAGGGAGATCGATGGACCTCTTCGAGTATCAGGGCAAGCAGTTCTTCGCGCGCTACGGCATCGCGATCTCACCAGGGGACGTCGCGTTCACGGTCGACGAGGCCGTGGCGATCGCCGAACGCCTCGGCTACCCGGTGGTGGTGAAGGCGCAGGTGCTCGTGGGCGGCCGCGGCAAGGCCGGCGGCGTCAAGCTCGCGAGCAACGTCGACGAAGCGCGCGAGCACGCGACCAACATCCTCGGGCTCGACATCAAGGGGCACGTCGTCCACCGCCTCTGGATCGAGAAGGCGAGCGACATCGCGAAGGAGTACTACGCGTCCTTCACGCTCGACCGCGCCGCGAAGAAGCACCTCGGGATGCTGTCCGCGCAGGGTGGCGTCGACATCGAGGAGGTTGCGGCCAGCGACCCCGACGCGATCGCCAAGATCTGGGTCGACCCGGTCGACGGGCTCACCGAGGCCCAGTGCCGCGCGTGGGTCGACGCCGCGAAGCTCGATCCCGAGGCGAACGAGGGTGCGGTCCAGATCCTGCTGAAGCTCTACGAGGCCTACGTCGACGGCGACGCCGACCTCTGCGAGATCAACCCGCTCATCCTCACCACCGAGGGCGAGGTGCGCGCGCTCGACGCCAAGGTCACCGTCGACGACAACTCGGTGTTCCGTCACCCCGACTACGAGGAGTACGACGCGATCCAGCATCGCGACGAGCGCGAGGAGGCGGCGCACGAGAAGGGCCTCCAGTACGTGGGCCTCGACGGCAGCGTCGGCATCATCGCCAACGGCGCCGGGCTCGCCATGAGCACGGTCGACATCGTCAGCCAGGTGGGCGGCACGCCCGCCAACTTCCTCGACATCGGCGGCGGCGCCAACGCCGACGTGATGGCCGGTGCGCTCGAGGTGATCAACAACGACCCGAAGGTGAAGTCCATCTTCATCAACATCTTCGGCGGCATCACCAAGGGTGAGGAGGTCGCCAACGGCATCATCGCCGCGCTCGACCGGGTGACCATCGACGCGCCGATCGTGATCCGCCTCGACGGCACCAATGCCGATCAGGGTCGTGAGCTGCTGGCTCCGCACCTCTCCGACAGGCTGCAGATGCAGCCGACCATGCTCGAAGCCGCCCGCACCGCGGTCGCACTCGCAGAAGGGTCCGCCAAGTGAGCATCTTCGTCGACGAGAACACCAAGGTCGTCTACCAGGGGCTCACCGGGTCCCAGGGCAAGTACTACGGCCTGCTCAACCGGGCCTACGGCACCGACGTCGTCGCGGGGACCAACCCGAAGAAGGCCGGCGAGGACGTCGAGGGCATCCCGATCTTCGCGACCGTCGGCGACGCGGTGGCGGCCACCGGCGCGAACGCGTCGTGCATCTTCATCCCGGCGCCCGGCGTGAAGGCCGCGGTCATGGACGCAGCCGAGGGCGGCGTCGACTTCATCGTGGTGATCACCGAGGGCGTGCCGGCGCACGACGAGGCGTGGTTCTACAACAAGCTCGAGCGCGACTTCCCCGAGGTGCAGCTGCTCGGCCCCAACTGCCCTGGCATCATCAGCCCGGGCAAGTGCAACATCGGCATCACCGCGGGCCACATCGCCAAGCCCGGCGGTCCGGTGGGCATCGTGAGCCGCTCCGGCACGCTCACCTACCAGGCGCTGTACGAGCTCCAGCAGAAGGGGATCGGCGTCACCACCTGCGTGGGCATCGGTGGCGACCCCGTTCCGGGCACCACGTTCATCGACTGCCTGACGCGCTTCGAGGCCGACCCCGAGACCAAGGCGATCATGATGTTCGGTGAGATCGGCGGCTCGGCCGAGGAAGAGGCCGCCGAGTTCATCGCCGCCAACGTCACGAAGCCGGTTGTCAGCTACATCGCCGGCGTGACCGCGCCCCCGGGCAAGAAGATGGGCCACGCCGGTGCCATCGTCTCGGGCGGCAAGGGAACGGCCGACGCGAAGATGGACGCGCTGCGGGCCGCCGGGGTCGAGGTCGGCCTCAACCCGACCGAGGCCGGCGAGCTCATGGCCGCGATCGTCGCCAAGCTCTAGCCAGCGTGCCGGCGGATCCGTCGGCGGACCGAGCGTTCGGTGCCGTGTCCGAGTTGCGATTCCTGCACCTGCCCGAGTGGACCGACACACCCGGCACGCGATGACCGTGCCCTAGGCTGCCCGTCGTGACCACGCCCGATCCGCCCGAGACCCCGGCCGTCCCGGAGACCCCGGAGACCCCGGAGACCCCGGCCGTCCCGGAGACCCCGGCCGTCCCGGAGACCCCGGCCGTCCCGGCGGCATCGGTCGATGAGGGCCCGTCGCCGGACGACGCCGGGTGGGCTGCTCCCGAGCCGCCCGAGGTCCCGAGCGCAGCCTGGGCGCCGCCCCCGGCGGTGGCCGCGCCGACCCCGCCGCCCGCGCCACCGGCTGCCCCGAAGACCCCGAGCGCGGCGTGGGTCGCACCGGGGACGGGCGTACCCGCCGCCCCTCCGCCCGCCCGGCAGAACGTCAACGGCATGGCCGTGGCGTCGCTGGTGCTGGGCCTGTGCTGCTGGTGCTTCTTCATCCCCGGGCTGCTCGCGGTCGTCTTCGGCAACCTCGCGCTGGGCCGGATCGCGGCGTCCGACGGACGCGAGAAGGGACGCGGGCTGGCCATCGCCGGCATCGTGCTCGGATGGATCTCGATCGCGGTGCTCGCCGGCTTCGCGATCGCCTGGCTGGTCTACGGAATCCGCAACGCGTAGCCCTGGGGCTCAGGCCGGCGGAGGAGGCGTTTCCTCGTCGCCGGCAGGCTCGTCGGTCGTCGCGGTTGCGTCGGGTGCGTCGGGAGTGTCCGCGCTCGGCGCCGCGGGTACGTCCTCGGGTGCCACCTCGGCCGGCGCGGGTGTGGTCGCCTCGTCGTCGGCTTCCGGGGCGGTCGGCGCAACCGGTGTCTCGGCCGGTGCAACGTGCTCGTCCGGTGTCTCGGCCGGTGCAACGTGCTCGTCCGGTGTCTCGGCCGGTGCCTCCGCGGCTGCACCCCAGGCGATCGGGACCACCGGTGCGGCGGCGACGGGAGCAGCGGGAGCCGTCGCGACGTCCGCCGGCGCACCTTCCGTCGGCGCGCTCACGAGGGCAGGCTCCGGTGCGGTGGGCGCCCGGGACGTGAACGGCTCACCGCCGTCGATCGGCTCCCGGAGGGCGCGCGCCACCAGGACCCCGGCGAGGAGCAGCACCGCCGCGCCCGCGAGCGCGAACCCGCCGAACACGCCTGCGTTGTCGCTCCCGCTCGCGGTGTCGGCCGTACCCTGGGCGATCACGGTGACCACGCCCGCGAGCAGCACGATCGCGCCGATCCACGACGTGCCGCGGCGTCGGCCCAGGCTGCCCGCGAGGCCGATGGCCAGCCCGGCGACGGCCACGAACGCGCCGGTTGCGTACACGTTCTTCGTGTCCACGCCGAAGGTGAGTGCGGCGTTGACCGCGTAGAGCCCACCGACGAGCAGGCACGGCGTGGCGGCCCCGGCGCGGCGGCGCCGGTCGAGCGCCACCGCGGTGCCGAGCAGGGCGACCGCGATCGTGAGGTCGACGATCGCGGTCTCGGTCGTCTTGCCGTTGCCGCCGAGCACGTTGCCGGCCTCGTTGGTGCTCCCCGACTGGACCTCACTCGCCGCGTCGAGCGCGAGCGGCGCGTTCGCCTGGGTCACCTCGAACACGATCCAGCTCGCGCCGAAGAACAGGACGAGCCCGAGGAAGATCGCTCGTCCGCGGGTCCAGGTCAGGAGGTAGAAGAGGAGGTAGCCCGCGACGCTGAGCGCCAGGACGATCCGGTAGTCGCTCCGTCCGATGGTCCCGCCATCGCCCGCGATCGCGAAGAACCACACCTGCGGGACCGCGATGGCGATCGCCGCGACGCCGGCCGAGCGGACGGGACCGCGCAGGAAGAAGCCGGCTGCGAGCGCGACGGCGACCAACGCCAGGTTGAACCCGACGCCGGGCAGCGTGGCGTCGTTGTCGGTGACGGCGACGACGAAGGCCACGACCGCGGCCGCGGCGAGGATCCCGGCCACACCGCCGGCCGCGTGGCCGAAGCGCACGTCGGGGCGGTTGGCCAACCGCCAGCGCAACGGCGCCGCCTTCGCCGGCGCCTCGGCGGCCGGCTCCGGCGGTCCGGTGGTCGGCATGGTGGTGGTGTCGGTCATGGGT
>Ga0302322_100003671_pt1 | contig 13251 bp, 13 predicted proteins | sample Fen_T0_2_FD_203757 | JGI IMG/M metagenome (GOLD analysis project Ga0302322, IMG submission 203757) | Peat permafrost microbial communities from Stordalen Mire near Abisko, Sweden - Fen_T0_2 | ecosystem: Environmental > Terrestrial > Soil > Wetlands > Permafrost | place: Sweden: Abisko...
GCCCCCACCACCCGCTCCTGCAAGGCCCGGGCCTCCGCCGAGTCCAACCGTTGCGCCAGCTCGTCCGACCGGGCATCGATGGCCTTGTGCTGCGCGGCCGCCTGCGCGAGTTTCCGGGCCTGGGTCTCCTCATCCCGCCCGGTGACAAACTCCAGGTTGGCCAGGTTGTACTTAAGGGTGGCCTCCTGCAATCCCGCCAGCGTCTGCAGGGCAGGCAGCAGCCGTTCACTCAGCTCCGCACTCCGGGACGTGCCTGTCTTCGAGAGTTGGAACGAGGTGGTCCCGAGCGCGATGATGAGGGTCGCGAGGAAGACGTAGCCCAGCGTGATGCCGAGGAACGCGCGCTTGAGACTCAGGCGGGACGATTGGGTGGGTTGACTGGACATGAGCGAAAGGTTGACCGAGCAGGGAATAGCAGGTGAGAACGGCAGGGCGGGCGATTAAGGCGCCGGCGTGAGCACGACCACGGAGGCATCAGCGCTGCCTGCCTCCACGAATCCGATGGCACCGGGAGTTTCCGCGACATACTTGCGCAGTTCCTCCTCCTTCTCGAAAGCCTTCGGCGCGGTGCCGCCACCGGTCATGGCCAAGCGACGCCAATGGTTGTTGAAAGAGCTGGCGTTCATCTCGACGGCTCCCTGTAGGAAACAGTCGGCCACGGGTCCGCTTTTCAGGACTGCAAGCGAAACGCGGCCGGCGGAATCCCAGGCCACTTTCTTGCCGAGGAAGACTGATTTGAGCGTGGCGGAGTCGATTTTCTCACCGACGACGTTTTTGTTCCCGATGAGGACCGGGGCGGCGAAGCCGTGAATCGCGGCCGTGAGGGCCAAAAGGCAGCCCGCGAGGAGGCGGAGGATACGGGTTTTCATGATGATGGTCTCCTGGTTAAGGTCGTTCAGAAGCTGAAGGTGGTCTTGGCGGCGAAGAACGTGGTGGAATCCTTCAGGTTGGGATTCGGGGTTTTGACCGTGTTGAAGAGGTTGTAACGGCCATCGACGGAGTGGCCCTCAAGCTTGCAGGTCACGTGCTCGCTGAGGTCGCACTTGATGCTCAGCGCCCAGTCGCGATTGTAGTTGGTGGAGGGCAGCGAGCCGGCCGTCGGGGTGCCGTTCTTCTGCTCGGCGTAGTAGGCGCCCACTTCGAACTTCTCGCTCAGGCGACGGGCGACCGAGACATACCAGTTGTTCACGTGGCCGGGGCTGCCGCTGGAGCTGAAGGGCGTGATGACGCTGAACGTGCCGGCATTGCGCTGGTATTCCCCCGCAAAGGTCCATTGGCCGAATACATACTCGCTGGATATTCCGGTATAGCTATAACGGTTGGTATGGAGGGATACGTTGACCGCCGGCACGTAGGCGAATTTTCCGGTGGAATCGAGATCGGTCAGGACGGAATAGGAGAGCGCGAACTTCAGGCCGTTCACCGGGGTGGCCCAGACCAACTGTCCGCCGGTGACATGGCCAATGCTGATGTGCTGCACGCCCTCAGCCGTGTAAAGATTGGTGGTATTGAAGAAATCAGCCACGCCTAGGTTGGGGCTCAGCGGCATCTTCCCGTAAAAGGCCTTGTAGTCGACGCTGCCCGCATGGCCCACGTTGACGGAGCCATAGACCATGGCGCCATTGAAACCGGAACTGAAATCCCGCAGGATCGGATTGTAGATGCTGGTCGGCAGGAAGATGAAGGGACGAACCACATCGAGATCTAGCGCCTCACCATAGAGACCCTTGGGATATTTAACGCGGCCGACCCGGATGCCGAATTCCTGGCGGACATTGTAGTCGGCGACGGCCCAATCGAGCCGTACCTTGTCCTCACCATAGTTGCCGAGAGTCTGGGCGAAAAGCTGGCCGCCCAAGCGCAGATGAGTTCCGAGAGTGGTCGAAACATTCACGCCCATCTCGCGGAAGTCCGTCGTGCCATCCTTCGCTTCAAACGGGTAGTTGTTGCCACTGCTTTGGAGATAGCCCTGGCTGAAGAAGCCGCCGATTTGCACGTTGTCGTGATTGCCGACCGTGACCGAGGCGGCCACCGGAAGAGCGAGGAAGCCCGCCATCGAGGTGACGAGACTGAGGAGGATGAACTTGGATTTCATGAGACTGGGTTTGGTTTGGTTTTGGTGATGATCGCCAGTGCCGCAGGGGCAGCAAAAAGGCACGGCCAGGAGGTCCCGCGGCAAAGCGGAATTCTAATCCGTGCCTTCAACTTACAGGCCTGGAATCCTGTCCGTGAATGCTACCCGCGGGCATCCCGCGAATCTATGTGTCACTTATAACGGACGAGGGGCTTTATCCCTTTAGCAAAATTATTAACCATGTGGGCCTGTCGCCTGTTTTTGCTGACAGGATCGCTGGCCCGGCCCAGGCCCCTTGCCCACTTGCAGAAAATGAGGCCCGGGTGCTTGCCCCCAAGCGCCCGGGCCGTTCCCTGAACCCCAATTCAAAAGCTGTGTTGTGATCGCGGGAGATGTTTGGGCAGCAAAAAAGGCACGGTGAGAACCTCCCACGAAGGGATGAACTTGCCGTGCCTCCTCCTTACAGGCCTGAACTCCTGTCCGTGAAAGCCATCCGCGGGCAACCCGCGAATCGATGTGTTCTCCCCATCGGCAATGTCTCGTCGGAATTAAACATAAACTCCCGTAGGCGGATAAATCGCCCGGAAACTCGGCCCGGCTTGGGGAGCCACCAGGTTCTGCATCACCGGTTAAACGCCCTTCGTCGCTGAAGGTTTCGCGGGCATACTTGGTTCTCTCTAGGCTCGGCGAAGTCTTGGGCTGGCCGTGCCATGCGTAGCCACTCGGCTCTATTCGAAGGTTAAACGCCCTACTTCGCCAAGGCTTCGTAGGGCATGCTTCGCCCTCGCGTTGCTCGGCGAAGCATGGAGCCGCTTGTCGGATTTGAACCGACGACCTACTCATTACGAATGAGTCGCTCTACCAACTGAGCTAAAGCGGCGAAAATGAAGCGGCATTCGGCGCATTTGCCCCCGGCGAGGCAAGCCCGTTTTTGAAAATTGCCCGGCCGCACCCCGTAACTTTTTGCTGACACCTCTCTCCAAGCCTAGTCCCTTGGCTGCAAGGTGAATACCGACCTGTTCGACTACCCCTTGCCCGAGCGGCTCATTGCCCAGCGGCCCGCCGACCGCCGCGATGCGTCGCGCCTGCTCGTCGTGGACCGCCCATCCCGGTCCATCACCCATCGGCATTTTCGCGACCTGCCCGACTATCTCCGCGCCGGCGATACGCTCTTCCGCAACAATGCCGCCGTCATCCCGGCGCGGTTGCACGCCACCCGTCCCACCGGCGGCCAGGTCGAATGCCTGCTGCTCCGGCCCGCCGTGGACGCGACTGGCCTGCCAGCCGCAGCCACTCGATACACATCGCGGATGAAATGTCCTCCTTCGCCAAGCCTACGGCGGACAGCCTCCGCTCTCGCTTCGCTCGGCGAAGGCTGGTGGTGCCTCCTCCGGCCGGGCAAGAAACTACCCGTCGGTGCCACCTTCGGCCTCGAGGGCGCCTTCACCGCCACGGTGCTGGAGAAAACCGACGACGGCCTGGCCCGCGTGGCCTTTGCCGGGACCGGCGGCGACATTCTCGCCGTCGCCAACCGCATCGGCGAGATGCCGCTGCCGCCCTACATCATGGATCGCGAAAATGACCCGGCCCGCGCGGTGGACCGCGAACGCTACCAGACGGTTTACGCCGACCGGGGACACCAGGTCGCCGCCGCCGCGCCCACCGCCGGCCTGCATTTCACCCCGGAGCTGCTGGCCGGCCTCGGCGCCCAAGGCGTGGGCTTCGCCGACCTTACGCTGCATGTCGGCCTCGGCACTTTCCGGCCCATCGCCACCCCCCGGATCGAGGAGCACCCGATCCATCGCGAAATCTACGAGATGCCCGCGGCCACGCAACAGGCACTCCTCGCCACGACCGGGCGCCGTATCGCCGTCGGCACGACCGCCGTGCGGAGCATCGAGGACTTCCTGGCCCGGCCCCCGACGCCGCCCGGTGGCGATTTTCTCGGTGAGGCCGATATTTTCATCTACCCACCGCGCGGCTTCCGCGGCGTGGACGCCCTCATCACGAACTTCCACCAGCCGCGTTCCACCCTGCTCTGCCTGGTTTCCGCCTTTCTCGCCCCCGGCTCGACCGACGGCATCGCCTGGCTGAAGGAAATTTATGCCGAAGCCGTGGCGCGCGAATACCGTTTCTTCAGCTATGGTGACGCCATGCTGATCCTGTAGCGGAGCCAGGTGCCAAGGGCCAAGGATCGGGAAACCCGTGGTCACCACGGCCGCCCGACGGGACCGTCCTCTTACTTGGCACTTGTCACTTGTCCCCAGTTGCTTTCCCTCGGTCCAGTCTCCGGTTGCAACAGGCAGCAATCTGGGTACCCCTGTCATCCCTGCACTCAAATCCCAACCTAGTCATGAAGAAATTCCTCGCCCTGTCCGCCGCCCTCGCCCTCGCCCTCGCCGCCCGCGCTGAGGCCGTATCCTACAAGATCGACTCCGTCCATTCCTCGGTCGGCTTCACCCTCCGCCACATGGTCTCGAAGTTCTCCAGCAGCTTCACCAAGGTCAGCGGCACGGTCAATTTTGACGCCGCCGCCCCCGAAAAGAGCAGCGTCGAGGCCACCGTCGAGATTGGTTCCGTGAGCACGGCCAATGAAAAGCGGGACAGCCACATCAAGAGCCCCGATTTCTTTGATGCGGCCAAGTTCCCCAATGCCACCTTCAAGAGCAAGTCCTGGAAGAAGTCCGGCGAGAACACCTTCGCCGTCACGGGCGATCTCACCATCAGGGATGTCACCAAGGAAGTGGTGCTCAATGCCGAGCTGCTCGGCACCGGCCCCGGCATGGGCGGTTCGACCGTCACCGGCTGGGAGGCCAAGACCACCATCAAGAAGTCCGACTTCGGCCTCGCCGGGCCGCCCATGCTGGGCAAGGTGCTCGGCGATGAGGTCGCCCTCACAATCTCGATCGAGGCCGGCTTCCGGCCCGCCGCGCCCGCTGCTCCGGCCGCTCCGGCCGCCAAGTAATCGACCGCGCTTTTCGTTCTCCCGGCCGGCGGCAACGCCGGCCTTTCTTTTTGCCTGCCGCCTGTGCTACGCTGACCCTGTGACCGCCGACGAAATCCAGCACCTGATCGAGGACGCCACCTTCGACTACACCATGGGCGAGAACGAGGCGGCCCTCACCAAGCTGGCCCGCGCCACGGCGGCCGCGCCCGGCTCATTCGAGGCCTGGCATGCCCTGGCCGAGGTAAATTTCAACCTCCGCCGCTTCGACGCCGCCCTCGCCGCCGCCGAGGCGGCCCACCGGCTCCAGCCCGGCGATCTCTTCATCAACACCACCCTCTCCCGCGTCTGGATGGAAAAGGGCGACAAGGCCAAGGCCGAGCATTTCGGCGCCCAGGCGAAGATCGGCAGCTGGAAGGACCAGCTCAAGAATCCGGAAACCACGAAAGGTCTTTGATTTCGCAATCTGCGCTGGAGGGTCGGGCTCCCGCCCGACCAGGCTGGGCGGGAGCCCAGCCCTCCAGCGGCGAACAACGTCCGGACCTCGCCCGTTGACAGCCACCGAGCTGACCAACTAGCCTCGCCGCCCCATGGAAAGACCCGCCTACCTGCTCGAGTTCGAGAAGCCTCTCCGTGAGCTCGAAAAGCAGCTCGAAACCCTGCACCAGCAGTCCCTCGAGAACAACATCGACATGTCCACCGAGCTGGCCGCCATCGAGGAAAAGATCGATACGACCAAGAAGGACATCTACACCAATCTCACCCCGTGGCAGCGCGTGCAGGTCGCCCGCCACCCCCGGCGGCCCTACGCCCTCGACTACATCACCGCCCTCTGCACCGACTACCAGGAACTCCACGGTGACCGCCAGTTCAACGACGACCGGGCCCTGTTCGGCGGCACCGCCTTCTTTGAAGGCCGCCCGGTCATGGTCATCGCCCAACAGAAGGGCCGCGACGCCCGGGAAAACGTCCTCCGCAACTACGGCATGCCCCAGCCCGAGGGCTACCGCAAGGCCCTCCGCCTGATGAAACTCGCGGAGAAGTTCAACCTGCCCGTGATCACCTTTGTCGACACCATGGGCGCCTATCCCGGCGTGGAATCCGAGGCCCGGCATGTCTCCGAGGCCATCGCCGTCAACCTCCGCGAGATGGCCCTGCTCAAGGTGCCCACGATTGCGGTGGTCGTGGGCGAAGGCGGCTCCGGCGGCGCCCTGGGCATCGCCGTGACCGACCGGGTGCTGGTCTTTGAAAACGCCTACTACTCGGTGATCTCACCCGAGGGCTGCGCCGCCATCCTCTGGAAGGACCGCGTGCACGCACCCAAGGCCGCCGCCGCCCTCAAGCTGAGCGCCGCTTCCTTGCTCGAACTCGGCGTGATCGACGAGGTCATCCCTGAGCCGATGGGCGGAGCCCACTACGCGCCCGACCAGGCGGCCGCCGCGCTCAAGACCGCGCTGATAAAGCACCTCAACGATCTCATTGGCGTGGAGACCGGGAAACTCCTCGACCTCCGTTACGAGCGCTACCGCGTCCTGGGCGAGTACCGCGAGGTCGCGGCGAAGTAAACTGGCGGCCACGTCAGGCCGGGCCGATTGCCCTCGAGCAGGCGCCCGCTCTATTTCCGGCCGCGGACACCGCGCTGCCTGTGCCTCGTTGCAGCCAGCCGTAGATCCCACAAATCGGGGTGGACTTTGCGGAGGGGGCGGCTTTGTTTCGTCGCCTCCATCGCCCGGGTGGCGGAATTGGCAGACGCAGTGGACTCAAAATCCACCGACCTCTAAAGTCTTGTGGGTTCGACCCCCACCCCGGGCACCATGCTTCGCCGAGAGAATCGAGAGCGAAGCATGTCCTCCGAAGCCTTGGCGAAGGAGGGCGTTTCACCCCCGATGCGGCCTGAGTGGCTACGCATGGCAGGCCAGCCCAATACCCGAGCGAAGCGAGTGCGAAGGCTGCCCTACGAAGCCTTGGCGTAGTAGGGCGTTCATTCGGCATCGTAAGCCGAGTGGCTACGGCTGGCAGGCCAGCTCAATGCCGAGTGATACCAGTATGACGGCTGCGGTCCGCAGGCTGAGCGTAAACTGCGATTGGGACTAGCACTTCGCGCTCCTCTCAGATTTGGAGCGCGGTTCTATCTGTTTAGATCGTATTTCAAGTGTTTCCCGAGTGACCGATTGAACGCAGGCTGTGGCCGAGCCTCTGGCGAAAAGGGCGGGCGTGTGTATGCTGCCGCCATGATCGTCATCCGCCGACTCATCGACCGGCACCGCGCGTACACCGCCATCTTTTTGCCCGGGGAAGAGGCGAAGGTCATCCCGACCTCGGACTACGAGCACGGCCGGATCCTGCAGATCTACAAGCAGGACCGCCCGCACCGGGACGTGCTCAATGACTTCACGGATTTTGGGCTCGGTCCGGCGCCTCACCCGGTGAGCGAACAACCGCCGGCCTGAGCGGCTGGACGCATTGTGGGATTCCGTAGGAGGGGCTTTACGCCCCGACGGTTTGGATGCGCGGGTTCGAGTCGGGGCCTAAAGCCCCTCCTACGGTTCCAGCAGCAGTCTCTTTGTATTTCGAACGACCCGGCTTCAGGGCAGCTTCGCCGCCTCGGCCGCTTTGCGGGCGTAATATTCCTGCAGCACGGCGAAGGCCTGCTTGCGGGTGCCATTCTCCCCGATGAGGCCCTTGCGGTTCCAGCCGTCCTGGATGTTCGGCAGCACCCGGCGCGGGGAACGGAAATCGCAGAGGATCCAGGGAGTCATGCCACGCAGCTGGGGAATCTTGTCCAGCATGGGCAGGGTTTGGCGGTAAAGGTCGGCCTGATATTCCTCCGTGAACCGCGTGAGCCGGTCGCCATGCAGGCCCTGCAGCGCGTCGCCGCCAAATTCGCTGACGATGACCGGCTTGTTGTAATTGATGATCCACTTCGCCTTCGCGCAATCATCCGGCAGGCCCGCGTACCAGCCGATGTACTGGTTGAAGCTGACCAGGTCGGTCACCTCGGCCAGGGGATCCTCCACAATATTGGAAGCGGTATCACCCTGGGGCGAATGCCGTTCCATGGCCGCGGAGATCAGCCGGGTCGGGTCCAAGGCGCGGGCGCGGGCGACCATCTTTTTCAGGAAGGCGGTGCGCGCCGGGGAGATTGGGGTCTCGTTGGCCATCGACCAGACGATGACGCTGGCCCGGTTCCGGTCGCGGTTGATGAGCTCGGTCAGTTGATTCTCGGCGTTGGCGTAGGTGTCCGGGTCATCCCAATGGATCGTCCAGTAGACCGGTACCTCTTCCCAGAGCAATAGCCCCAGTTCGTCCGCGACCCGGGCCATGTATTCGTTGTGCGGGTAGTGGGCCAGGCGGACGTAGTTGCAGCCCAGTTCCTTCGCCCAGCCCAGCAGCTGGCGCGCCTCGGCCGCCGTCGTGGCCCGGCCGCCGCGCAGGGGGTTTTCCTCGTGCAGGCAGATGCCGCGCAGGAAAACGGATTTCGCGTTCAGGAGAATGTCAGGTCCTCGCGTCTCGATCGTGCGGAAGCCGACTTTTTCGGCGATGTGATCGGCCCCGGCCGACAGAGTGACGGCATAAAGCCGGGGGTGTTCCGGGGACCACAGCTCGGCCCCGTTCAGCGCAAACTCGAAGGTGGCGCGCCCCGCCTGATCCGGCTGCACGGAGACGGCGACTTTGAGCTCGGGTATCTCGATCCGCACCGGCTGGCCGGGCGCCCCGCCATCCAGCTGGACATAACCGCGCACCAGGTGGTCCGTGCCCGGTTGCAGCTGGAAGGCGTAGTCACTGATGCACGTCGCCGGGGTTTCGAGCAGCCGCACATCCCGCGTCAGCCCGCCGTAGTTCCACCAGTCGGTGTTCACCGTCGGCACGCCCTCGGGGTGACGCTGGTTGTTCACGCGAACCACCAGGGAATTGCCCTTGGGCTTCAGCCGGCCCGTGACCTCGAACTGGAAAGGCGTGAATCCACCCACATGCCGGCCCAGCTTCGCGCCGTTCAAGTAGACGTCGGCCTCGTAGTTGGCGGCGCCGAAATGGAGGAATTGGCGGGCGTCCGCCGTCCCCGGGGTGAAATCGAAGAGCTGGCGATACCAAACGGTGTTCTCGTAGTAGAGGAGCTTGTCGTCCTGGGAATTCCAATCCCCGGGGACGTTGAGCGAGGGGCTGCGGTCAAAATCATATTCCAACAGTTGGCTTGGGTTGGCTGGTTTCTGGTCGAGAAAATAGCCGCCGGTGGGCTTGGGCGCGGCATCGAAACGCTCGAGCCGGTAGTTGACGTAGCCGTTGTCGTACGGGTCGACGATCACGTGCCAGCGGCCGTTCAGCGAGAGTGCCTCGCGGGCAGCGGCGTTGATGAACGGGGTACCCGGGGCGCCGAAGCCAGTTACGGCCACGAGGGAGAGAACAGACAGGAGCAAAAGCCTTTTCATGGATCGAGGGGGTAATTGACGGGTACGGCCAGGCATTGGCGTTCCACGTCTGCGAATCACTCAAAGGCAGTTCCCCGGGAAGTTCAATGCCGCCGACAACCTGATTGCGCGACCGGTTGCCCCCAATGCGAGTGATCTGCACGCCACCGAACGCTGGACCGCCCGTAGTCAGATTTCTCTTTATGCCATCATCCTGAGCGCAGCGAAGGATCCAAGCAATCACCCGGTCGATGCGCTCCCCACCCCGGCCATGATTCTTGTAATCCCCTGCTCGCGCAGCGCGAGCCTCCCCACGGCGCGTACGGCGGCGGCGATGCCCAGGCGCGTGACGGCGGACACCTCCTCGCCGAAGCCGAAGTTCTGCGCGGGCACCGGCAGCACCCAGGCGCGCGGGGCGTGACCGTAGACGTCCCGCGCCAGCGCGAGCATCTTGCCGGGGTCGGCCGCGTGGGTCATCAGCTGCGGGGATTCGTCGGGCAGGACCAAGCGGAGGCGTCCCCCCTGGCGGGCGTCGGCCGAGGCATCCACAAACACCACGGCCGCGGCCTGCGCGACCACCTCGGCATGCTCCGGGGAAAGTTGCGGGCAGACCAGCGTGTCCACCCCGGGCAGGTCGAGGGCCGCCACCTGCTCGGCTACGCGCGGACCGGCGCTGTCGTCCTGCCGCAGCGTGTTGCCGTAGCCGATCACCAGGAGGCCGGAGGGGGTGTAGTCGGCCGTTTTTGGTTCGCCGGTAGGGGCGTGGCTCGCCTGCCGTCCGTAGCCTTGGCGAAGGATGGACCACGCCCGGGCGCGCACGAGGCGCGCCCCTACATTCGAGCAAATTGACTCATTGCCGGAAGGGGTGTTCATGGGGCGTCAATCCCGCCGGGCCTCGTTGAGCACGTGCCCACCCGGTCCGAGGACGCGCACGTGCAGGGCCATGCGCCCGAGGGCATGGGTCGAGCAGCTGAGGCAGGGATCGTAGCAGCGGATGCCATGCTCGATGCGGTTGAGCATCGGCTCGGTGATCTCCGTGCCCTGGAGGAAATGCCGGGCGATCTGCGCGACGGTGCGGTTCATCGCGAGGTTGTTCTGGCCGGTGGCGACGATCAGGTTCACCTTCTGGAGGAGTCCGTTGCGGTCCACCTTGTAGTCGTGGAAGAGCGTGCCGCGCGGCGCCTCGCTCGCCCCCACCCCGTGCAGGCAGTTGATCCCGGCGTCCGCCCGCAGGTCGGTGCTGGAGAGATCCGCATCGTCGAGGGCGCGTTCGATGAGCTCGACCGAGGCCAGGATCTCCACGAGGCGGGCATAGTGGTAGAGGAACGAGGAGGTCACGGCCCCGTGACCGAGCGCCTTGAAGAGCTTTAGCTCCGCGTCGGCCTGCGGCACGCCGAAGTGCGTGCAGAGGTTCAGGCGGGCCAGCGGGCCTACCCGGTAGATGCCCGCGGCCGTCCCGAGGGGCTTGTAATAGGGCGACTTGAGGTAGGACGATTCCTCCGCCGCCTCGCCGATGACCGAGAGGTAATCCTTCGGGTCGATCTGGTCGGCGATGATGCTCCCGCTGCTGTCGGTGAACCTCAGCTTGCCGCCATGGTGCTCCCAGCCGCCGTCGGCCGCGACGAGTCCCATGAAGAGCGAGGGAAAGTTGCCGAAGAGCTCCTTTTCCTTCTCGTGGGTGAGCAGCACCTGCTTGAACAGGTCGAGCGCGGTGCGCGTGGTGGCGAACGCCTCGGGCAGCCAGGCCCGGATCTTGTCCCGGCCCTCGGGGGTGAGGGCACTGCGCACGCCGCCCGGCACGGCCCAGGCGGGATGGATCTTCTTCCCGCCGAGCACCTCGATAATCTCCTGACCGAATTGCCGCAGGCGGATGCCCGCCCGCGCCAAGCCCGCGTTGGACTGGATCAGGCCGAAGACGTTGCGCGTGGCCGGCGGCGACTCCCAGCCGAGCAGGAAATCCGGGGCGCTCAGGTGGAAAAAGCTCAGCGCATGGCTCTGCACGATCTGCCCGAGGTTCATCAGGCGGCGCAGCTTGTCGGCCGCGGGCGGGATGCTGACCGCCATGATGGCGTCACCGGCCTTGGCCGAGGCCAGGAGGTGGCTGACCGGGCAGATGCCGCAGATGCGCGGGGTGATGCCGGGCATCTCCGTGTAGGACCGGCCCTCGCAGAACTTCTCGAAGCCGCGGAATTCCACCACGTGAAACTCCGCCCCGGACACCTGGCCGGAATCGTCGAGGAAGACGCTGATCTTGGCGTGGCCTTCGATGCGCGTGACGGGGTCGATGACAATGCGCTGGGACATGGGTCTTTCTCCTGGGTGGGTCAGCCGAATTTGAGTTGGGCGCCCTCGAGCTTCGGCGGCATGCCGGCGAGGAGCTGTAGGAGCACAGCCTTGATGCGGTCGGCCGGCGGCGGGCAGCCGGGCAGGTAATACTCGACCGGCACGACCTCGTGCACGGGTCGCACGCGGGCGAGCAGCGCCGGCACGATGCCATCGTGCGCGGGCAGCCGGGGGTTGGTCTGCGCGTGCTCGATGTAGGCGCACTGGAGGACGTTGGTCGCGTTGTCCGGCCCGAGCTGGTTGCGGATGGCGGGGACGTTGCCCGTGACCGCGCAGTCGCCGAAGGAGACCAGCACCTTCGTGCGCGTGCGGATCTTGTGCAGCAGCTCGAGGTTGTCCTCGTTGCAGATGGCGCCTTCGATGAGGCACACCGCGACGCCCTCCGGGTAGTCCTTGCAATCGACCACCGGGCTGTAGACCAGGTCGACCCGGCCCGCGAGCTCGATGAGGAACTCATCGAGGTCGAGGAACGACATGTGGCAGCCGGAGCAGCCGCCAAACCAGACGGTGGCGATCTTTAGACGGTCCATTGTTTTTTCTCCCGGGCGTTGACGAGGAACTCGAGCTTCGAGCGGTCGTGCTCGCTCTCGGACACGGTGTCCCGCTTGTGGTAGAGTGCGCCCGTGGGGCACGAGAGGACGCACTTCGCGCAGGAGGTGCAGGTCTCGGATTCGCCCCAGGGTTCGTTCAGGTCGGTGATGATGTGCGACGTCGTGCCGCGGCCGGCGACGTTCTTCGTGCCGGCGCCCTCGATGTGCCAGCAGGCCCGGACGCAGCGCGTGCACAGGATGCAGCGGTTGTGGTCCATGGCGAGGAAGCGATGGGTGGCGTCCACTCCCCACTTGGGGAAACAGTAGTCGTAACGGACGTGGTCCATCCCCTGCTCGTAGGCAAGGGTCTCGAGCTCGCAGTGACCGTTGGCCACGCAGACGGCACACACATGGTTGCGCTCGGCGAAGAGCAGCTCGAGCGTCATGCGGCGGTATTTGCGCAGGCGCTCGCTGTCGGTCGTGACCTTCATGCCCTCGAAGATCCGGGTCGTGCAGGCGGGCTGGAGCTTGGTCGTGCCCTCCACTTCCACCAGGCAGATGCGGCAGGCCCCCACATCATAAACGCCTTCCAGGTGACAGAGCGTGGGAATCTTGATGCCGGCCGCCGTCGCGGCCTGCAGGATGCTCGCATGGTTCTCGGCGCTGATCAGCTTGCCGTCGATGGTGAGGGTCTTGGCTGCCATGGAAGTCGGGGGTTAAGGGGTGGCGACGATGGGAGCCACCGGGGCATGGACGGCCGGCTGCAGCCGCTCCTCGTATTCCGGGCGAAAGAACCGCAGCGTGCTGAGCACGGGGTTCGGGGCGGTCTGGCCCAGGCCGCACAGGCTGGTGTGCCGGACCATGTCGCAAAGCTCCTCCAGTTTCGCGAGGTCGCTCGCGGTGGCCTCGCGCCGCAGGATCTTGTCCAGCAGGTTGTTCATCTGCACGGTGCCG
>Ga0302322_100003672_pt1 | contig 13251 bp, 12 predicted proteins | sample Fen_T0_2_FD_203757 | JGI IMG/M metagenome (GOLD analysis project Ga0302322, IMG submission 203757) | Peat permafrost microbial communities from Stordalen Mire near Abisko, Sweden - Fen_T0_2 | ecosystem: Environmental > Terrestrial > Soil > Wetlands > Permafrost | place: Sweden: Abisko...
AATGGGCAAAGACGCGCCGCGACGGCCTGGCCCGTCTCGACTACACGCAGAATGCCTGGAACAAGACGCTTGTGGCCCCGTACTCCGTCCGGCCGGTAGCCGGCGCGACCGTCTCCGCGCCGATCGCCTGGGAGGAGCTCGACGATCCGGATCTGCGCCCCGGCCGATGGACGATCCACACGATCGCGGCCCGAATAGGGGAGCGGGGCGATCTGTTCGCGCCGTCCCTGGCGATGGAACAGGTGTTGCCGCCGCTCTGATGGCTCGGTGACGCATCGCCACGTCCCGCGGGTATCCTGGAGGCCGTAGGCGAAGGAGTCGCGATGCCACTCACAGGTGAATACGAACCGAGCACGTCTGGCTGGGCGCGGAAGCAGGCCGAGCTTTACGAGGCCACCGATGGCCGCGAGGGCGGCGACCTTCGAGGGCGACCCGTGATCGTGCTGACATCGATCGGAGTCAAGTCCGGCAAGCTCCGGAAGACCGCCCTCATGCGCGTCGAGCACGACGGCGTCTACGCGGTCGTGGCCTCGATGGGCGGGGCTCCCAAGAACCCCGTCTGGTACTACAACCTGACCGCCAACCCGCATGTGGAGCTCCAGGACGGAGCCACGAAGCGCGACTACGCGGCCCGTGAGGTTACCGGCGACGAGAAGGGCACCTGGTGGAAGCGCGCCGTCGAAACCTGGCCGGACTACGCCACGTATCAGACCCGGACGGACAGACAGATCCCGGTCCTCGTCCTGGAGCCGATGGATTAGGTTCGCCCGTCAGGGGAGGATGTTCACCAGGCAGGTCGGGCCGCCGTCGGCGAGCGCGAACTCGCCCAGGTTCACCTCATCGACGGTCAGGCCGGTCTGTCGCAGCAGCCCCACGGCCGTCGGGTTGCCCGAGCCGAGAAAGACGTGCCCGGCCAGCGCCAGAACGTTGGCACCCATCAGTTCATCGTCCGGCAGAACAAGCCGCGTGAACCCGGCCGCCGGCGCCGCCTCCGGGCCCGCCGCGTCGAGCGAGGCAAATCCTGTCGCGGTGCCGATGAGCGTGTGCGCGTCCACCGCCGTCACGGCCGTTGCGAGGTGGAGCCGGTCCGTCACGGGGCAGAGAAACGGACGATATCCCAGGGAGATTGCGGCGTCGGCGAGCACCCGAGCTCCGACGGCGTTGGTTCTGGCGCTAAGGCCGATCGCGATGCGGTCGCCGTAGACCACGACGTCGCCGCCCTCCAGCGTTCCCGGAGCCTCCACCCGCACGACGCGCGTCGCCGCGGGTAGTTTCTCGAGAGCGGCCCGGACCACGGACTCGACCTCGAGCCGGCGAGATTCCACGGCCGGCAGGGCCACGATGACCACCGCCGGCCCGCCGGACGCGGGCGGCGCGAGCGCGACAAGCGTGTCGGAAACGAAGGTAGCGTCGGGCAGGTTCGACTCGTCGGCGAGCCGCAGCAAGGGTATGCCGGCATTCTCCAGCGCGGAGCAGAACGCGGCGTGTTGCCGCAGCGCCCTCGGCACGTCGATCAGGTGATGATCGGGATGGTTCGAGATGGCGTCACGGAAGGCGGCGCCGGGAGCCCGGACGATGACCAGCATCCGCGCATGTTAGCCGCGATGGCGGATCAGCCCACGGGGATGGCCGAGGTGCGCCCGTCGCCGCCGGCCTCGGCCTCGCTCGATGTATCCACCCGACGCGTGTAGTGCTTGACCAGGGTCGCGACGGCCAGGCCGAAATCGCGCGCAAACAAATCGGCGATTGACCGCGCATATGGGTCGATTGGTTTCGAGCTGGCGAGCAGCATCGCGCCGCGGACCTCGCCGCCGTAGACGAACGGTGCGGCATAGATCTCGCTGATGTCCGTCTTGCCGTCGGCGAGCTTGGCATGGCACTCGCCGCTGCTGCCGACCGACTGGCCCGAGTCGAGGGCCTGGAAGACGACCTCGCAATGCTGGACTTCCTTGACGCTCTCGATGCCGTCCATCGCGAGAACGTAGAGACCGGCATCGACGCGGATGACGATCGCGCCGCCCGGGGCATGTGTTTCCATCAAGAGACACTCGAGCGCCGAACCGGAGAGACCGTCGAGATTGGACGCGTTGACCAGGATCTCGGCGAACGACCGCCCGGCGTTCTCGTAGCGAAGGGACCGGGCCAGCGCCTCGACGAGTCGATCGAACGCCAGAGCGGGCCGCCCGAGGATGTCCTGCGATTCGACTTCGATGTGCCAGCGGGCCGGGTCGGAGTGCCACCACTCGTCGTTCTGGCTGACCTTCTCGATCTCCAGGCTGACTTCATTCATTCGGTCGCTCAGGATGATGAGCTGCCGGCCGACGATCTGGCGGGCAAGCACCCAGTTGATCGCCCCGACGCACAGTCCGGCGGCGATGCACGACGCCATGAAGACCAGCGAGAAGGCGTTGGCCGGGGGCATGCCCAGCACGACGACAAAGGGCGGGAAGACGACCCCCATCAGGAACCCAAATCCCATCATGAAGATCGCCAGGTCCGCAAAGCCCCTGCGAGTAAGCCGCGGCATGTGAATGTCTCCCACGAATACAGATGACCAGCCGATTACACCCCCGGCCGGGCAGGCCGTCACCTGGTCATTTGGGTGGTGCGCACGGCTCGTGGGTACGCCGCCGTTTTAGCTACGCCATCTGCCCAATCAGCAATCGAAAGCCGACCAGCACCTGTCGTTGCGCAACCGCTGGTCGTCGAGGACCAGTTCGCGGATAGCGTCTGGAAGTCGCTCGCGCTGCCGGCGGCACTCTCGCCGGCCGGCCTCGGTGCGGTCGCCCTCCGTGTCGGCTGCGCGCGCCGCCCTGATTGCGTAGGCTGCCGCGCCCAGCTCATGTGCGGCCACATGCGCGACGCAACCTGCCTGTCCGGCGGCATACGCCGCGTCTCTGGCCGGACCGGCCAGCTCCCGCGCGGCGGCCATAGCGTGACCACCCGCCGCCCGGGACTCCATCATGCCGATCTCGCCGCGGGTCCACGCCCGCACCATTTCGATGGCCCGCCGCGGCCTGTCGTCGCCCGGCCGTGCGTTCTCGAAGTAGGGGAGTACATGCTCGGCGCAGTCGGCCGCCCAGATCGCAAGCAGGTGATGATCGCCGTCGCTCAGGGTGCCGCCGCGGCGTACGGTGATGAGTCTGGGATCACGAAGCTCGGTGAAGATCATCGGCATCAGAACTGGCTGATGAATGCCCACGCCTGCGGAGGGTTCCAACTGGTGGCTTGACCGCTGTCGTGGGGATTCGGGTTGTGTCCGCCGTCGAAAGCGCACCATTCCACGGGATGCCCGGAGCCGCCCTGGTACGACGTGCAGACATGGGCACCGCTGCCGGCGGCCGGCTCCGCAGGGTCCTGCGGCACCAAGCCGTTGACGTGGACGAAATGGTCACGCAGGCTCCGGCCCTGGTCTATGTCGAGGACGGTATCGCCGACGCCGTGAGACGAGTAGAAGGCCACGGGAGTCGTGCCGCCGGCGCATCCGCTCAGTTCGGCGCCCGAGTAGAGCGCGACGGCACGGAAGACGTCTGGTCTGGCGCAGGCGACGGCGTAGGACATACCCGCGCCGTAGCTGAAGCCGTTGGCGAAGATCCTGCTCGTGTCGATGCACAGACCCGCTTCGACCTGGGCGAGGATCGCATCGGTGAAGGCCACGTCCTGGCCACCCGTGTTCGGCCAACCGGCGCTCTTGCCCGAGACCAGGCTTACCGGCGCCACGAAGATGGTGCTGTTGGCGGCCAGGTCCCAGAGTCCGTAGAAGGGGCTCTCCGTCGCGCCGGTGCCACTCGCGACCTGCTCCGCCGTGCCACCCATCCAGTGGTAGGCCAGGATCAGCCGGTACGGATGCCCGGCGTCGTAGTTGTCCGGAATGCGCAGGATGTACGAGCGCGAGCCGTTGACGACGGTGTTGGTTCCGCTGTGAAGCGCGGGCGTCGCGCCGCATCCGTCACTGAGCCTCGCGTCCGGGCTGGTCGAGGGCGGAGCGGCCGGCGGCGGGCTGGCGCTCGGAGGCGGGGGCGTGGCGGTGGTACCGCGGCCGGCGACGGTGATGCCGTTGATCTTGGGGTTCTCGATGCCGGGCATGAACTCGATCACCACGTTGCCGCTCGAATCGGCCGTGGTCGTGAAGGTCCGGGCGATGGCGCGATTGGCGCCGCCGGCACCGGCGTAGATGTCGAAGTCGGACAGGACCTGCGTGCCGTTGATCGTGACGCCGAAGACCCGCATGCCCGGGCCGGAAACGTAGGTCTCGGCGAAGTAGAGGGTTACCGTCTGAGGACCCGAGCGATCCGGGATCGTGTACTTCATCGCTCCGTAGCGCTCGGTGGCGAACACCGCCGCAGGCGGCTTCGACGCGATCTGCGATACGTCAACCGCTTCCTCGTTGCCGTAGGTTGAACCCGACGTGAAGAACCGATCGGGCCCGAAGCTACCCGTCGCCGGGCCCCCGGCGTTGATGGACACGGTGCTGTTGCCGGGGGCGCCGACGTCGGCTGTGCCCGACGCCTGGACGGTAGCCGTGGGCGCCGGTGTTGAGTTTCCGGAAGGGCCCGAGCATGCCCACGAGCTGCCGACCACTGCGGTCACAGCGATGGCCGCCCTAAAGCATCGTGAAACTTGCATCAACCCATCCTACCGTGCCGGCACGACCCTATGATGGGTGGTAGGAGGTGGGAGATGGCGTCTCGTCGGCGATGGTCAAAGGGAACCCTGATCTTCGTTGGTCTCATGGTCGGCGCGTGCGGCGGTCCGTCGGCCACGGCAGTTCCGTCAACCTCACCCGCTTCGAGCTACGCGGCAGCCACGACGCCGGTAGCAACGGCGACGGCCACGGCCACGGCCACGCCCACGGACGCTCCGCTGCCTGCCGGCAACCTCAAGGTCGAATTCGTAGGCCTTACCGCCGGCGGCACCGTCGCGGCGACGATGAAGTCCGGCCACCCGCTCGTCCACCTGACCGTGCGAGTGTCCGGCGGCGTCGGCCTGAACGCTGATGTGACGATGGGCGACCAGCCGGCTACGGACGCCGGCGGACGCGCCCTCTCCGCGATCAACAGGGCGGGTGCCAACCCGTTTACCGCCAGCTTCGACTGGATGCCGCTGCTCGGGGGAGGGGAGTACGACCTCACGGCCTCGTCTCTCGACGACTTCAAGAATGTGTCCAAGACCGTGATCCACATAACGGTCACCGGCGTCCCGCACGCGACACTGCCGCCGGCGATGACCCGCGACCAGGCACTGGCGCTGTTCAACCGGCACGTCGCCGCCGAGGGAATCAGCGTCCCCAAGCCGTCGATGCAGCGGTTCGACTTCCCGACCAACCCGACGCGCTCGCGATGGATCGTGGCCGCCTACTACAAGGGCCATCGCTACTACGGGTCCTTCTTCGACGACGGCCACACCGAATGGGCCGACGGCACGTACGCCGATCCGGCGCACCAGCGCAACGGCGGTGCCAACCCGACGTGGTGCCGCCCGGCTGGTCATTACCGGGTCCTCGTCGTCTTCGTGGACTACAAGAACACCGGCACGGTCAAGTCCGACGCCCTGGCGCAGGTGCCCGTCGTGACCGACTGGCTCAACGGCCTCTACCAGAGCTTCGCGACGTCGGGCGGCAACGGCACTCCGCCGATGACGATCACGAGCGACGCCGCCTATCTGGACTCACCGCCAACCCGCGGTCAGCTGCTGACACAGGCTCAGATACAGTCCGCTACGGGCAAGGCGACCTCGAACTTCGACTTCGTCATGCAGGTGGACCTGGACAAGGACGGAACCTATGCGGCCCAGAACGGGGGATATGTGGAAGCGGGCGGGGGACTTGCGCTCCACAACTGCGAGGTCGGCAAGTTCGGCCCGATCAACATCTGGTCGAGCGTCACCTCCGCGCAGACGCTCCTGGGTGGCCTGGTCATGGACTTCAACCACGAGTTCAGCCACCTCTTCGGGATGATGGACGACTGGCCGGGTCCGCCGCTCATCGCCGGCCCGGCCGGCAGCACCACGAACGACTGGATCCCGTACAACATCTTCGGCTGGAGCGACACCGACGGCGACGGCATCCCGGAGATAGTCGACCCGAGGCCTTACGGCACGACGGGCCCGCAGCCGTAGGAGGCGCCTAGTCGGCGGGCCGGTCCACGCCCCGCGAGCCGCGCTGCCACCAGTTCACCAGCAGCACGCGAACGGCCGACAACCTGGAATGCCCATTGGCGCGACCACGCTTGGGGCGACCCGGCTGTGGCGCGGCGGCACGGGCGACGGTCGAGGTCTCCGCAGTGGCGACCGACTTCGCGACCAAGTCCTCGATCTCATCCCAGCTACGCGGTTTGCTGTTGGCGCTGCGCCACTGCTTCTCCACGTCGGTCGAAGGCACGAGGCTCCCATCGAACAGGGCCTCGAACTGCGCTCCGTCGATCCGTTCATGCTCGTAAAGGTAGGCGGCGATACGCGTAAGACGCTTCATCTCGGCCAGGAGCGTCTCTCGCGCTTGCGTGTAGGCCTGATCGAGGATCGAGTTGATCGTCCGGTCCACGGCCGCGCGAAGACCGACCGAAACGGTGGTCTCTTCGCCCACAACTCGGAAACTGAGAGTGCCCCTGCCGGACGCGCCGAGTGCCGCGGAGTCCGGATCGTGGCCCATGCCCCATTGGGTGACCATGCTCGTGGCAATGTCGGTCGCCTTCTCGAGGTCGTTGGAGGCTCCTCCGGTCACGTCTTCGAAGAGGATGGCCTCGGCCGCACGACCGCCCATCAGGGCGACAAGCCTGGCGCGCAGGTCCGACTCGGACGGCAGATAGTCGTCTTCCGATGACGAGACGGTGACGCCCAGAGCGTCGCCGTGGGCGAATAGGCTGATCTCCTCGACCCGCCGGCGGTCGCCGAAGAGCCGGCCGCAGACGGCGTGGCCGGCCTCGTGCGCGGCGATGATGCTGCGCTCGCGCTCATCCATGGAGCGTTTGCGGGACGTGCCCAGGATCGACTTGAGCCAGCCGTCATGAACGTCCACCGGCGTGATCTTGTCGTGACTTCGGCGGGCAGCGTAGATGGCGGATTCGTTCAGAAGATCGGCGAGCTGGGCGCCGCTCATGCCCGCGGTGCGGCGGGCGAGCGCCTCCATGTCAACCGCTTCCTCGAGGGGCTTGCCGACTGCGTGAATGCCCAGGATGGCGCGGCGGCCGTCGATGTCGGGCAGGGGTACGTTCACCTTGCGGGTGAACCGTCCTGGGCGAAGCACCGCGTGGTCGAGCGTGTCCATGCGGTTGGTGGCCGCTATCACCACGATCGAGTCGGATGACGAGAAGCCGTCCATCTCCGCGAGGAGCTGGTTGAGCGCTTGCTCGCGCTCGTCGTTGGAGTTGTTGCCGCCGCGGGTCTTCGCGAGGGCGTCGATCTCGTCCACGAAGATGATCGCCTTGCCGAATGTGCGGGCGACCTCGAAGAGGTTGCGCACACGCTTGGCGCCGACGCCGACGTACATCTCGACGAAGCCCGAGCCGGACATGGACACGAACGCGACGCCGGCCTCGGTGGCGGTGGCGCGGGCAAGCATCGTCTTGCCGGTCCCCGGAGGTCCGTAGAGCAACAGGCCGCGCGGGATGCTGGCGCCGAGCGCGCGGAACCGGGCCGGGAACTTTAGGAACTCCACGACCTCGGTCAGCTCGAGCTTGGCTTCATCGCAACCGGCAACATCGGCGAACCGCACCGGCCTGGCAACCGAACCGGTGTCGCCGTCCAAACCATGGAGATCGGCCGGCAGAATGACCTCGTAGTTGCCGGAGGCCTTGCTATTGCCCATGCCGTTGCGGCGAAAGAGCACCACGGCAACTACCAGCACGACGAGCAGCATGGCGAGCTGCAAGATGCCGCTGAATGGATCGGAGGATTGGGAGTTGGACCCGGCCACGCCGTTGGCCGGGGGCAGCTGGGCCACGGAGTCCGTAGCGATGAGCCGCCCGAAGCCGAGGCTCCGCAGCGCAACCAGCGCGTCGCTAGGGGAGACGGTAAGGGCTACGCGGACCCACTGGCCGCTTGTCGTCCGGGCGGCCAGCACGTCGGTCGCCGCATTCGGCGCCGCGCCGGCGCTTCCCACGGGCGCGCCGCTTGTGCCGGAGACCAGCGAGATCGTCGAGACCTCGCCCGCGTCGATGTGCCGCTCGAGGTCCAGCAGCGTCCAATCCGCGCTGAAGGTATATGTGCCGGCAACCGGGGCAGGGGAGTGGCCGTTGATGGCGCCGCTCAACGCGGCGAGCGACAAGCCTCCGGCGATCACTACCGTGGCGATCGCGAGGCCGATGGTCAGCGCCACGTGGCGCCGCGCCATAGCCCGTATGCGTCTGCCGAACCTGCGCATCGCGCTCTCCTGTGACCTCTCACCACGGCCCTTCGCGTCGGGGGCCGAGAGGGTCCGCAAGATGGCGCGACTTGATCGCTCTCGGGTCGCGCGCGACCGTCGAGCTGTTGGAGATGGTGTGGGAAGAGCTCCAGCCTACTCCTCGGCGGGCATTCACGTCCCCAGTACGTCGGCCGACCGTCGGATGCGCCTGAATCCGTAGGCGCGTCAGGTGCGAACTACGGCATGCCGAATGGGCGAGCGTTCATCTGCGTGACGATCATCAGGAAGAAGAAGAGGAAGATCAGCAAGAAGATCCCGCCACCCAGCATCTGGAGCTGAGACCAGGTCTCGATGTTGGCCCGGCGTGGGTCTTTGAGGGTGTAGGCGGGGACGTCTTGCGGAAGATCCGTGGGCGCGTTGGCCACATACGTGATGACCAGGCTGCCTCCGTGGCCGGCAATCTGGCTGATGGGGCCCGATGAGATCGCGTCGCCGATCGGGGCTCCGCCCGACAGAAGATCCTCTTCCCAGCGCTCGCTGCTGATCGAAAAGCCCGCTCCTACGAATGCCCCGATCTGCAATTCCGCAGCAGATCGTGCGGTCTCGGCGTCCGGTCCCGGGTAGCGGCGCTCAACTGTCGCGCCTGCGGCATATGTCGGCATCTTGTCCCTCCCAGCACATGGTAGCCGCCTCAGCGGGGGCAGAGCCAGTCGAGCGCGTTGCGGAGGATCCGCTGCACGCTTTCGTGCTCGAGCTGCTCCGTGCCGTGGCCCAGCGCGCAGTAGCAGACCCGGCCGAGGCCGTACGGGCGGACCCAGGCGAGCGGCCGGCGGAACCCGTCGAGTTCGGCGCTCAGCAGCACGTCGAACGGCGCAAGCTCCTCCATCAGATACAGCTCGTCCGAGGTCGAGAAGTCGGCGACGCCGCGCATCACCGGATGGCCGGCCGCTTCCACCGTGACCGAGAACGGCCCGAGCGGCGGATGCGCCAGGAAACGGGCGCCCAGCATCCGCTGATACGCACCAGAAGCCGAGGTCACGACCGTCGCGCCGTGGATGCCCAGGAGTCCCTTCGGCGCGCCGGTGTCGCCCCACGGGCTGCCGATGACCGCGTTCAGCAGCGCCTGCTCATGTTCGGGAGCCAGGCTGCCCTCAGATGCGAGGATCGCGATTACGTGGAACGGCTCGATCCGCGCGGGCTCGAAAGCGGCGGGGTCGGTGGTGACTTCGGGCTCGAAGCCGGCCGCCGCCGCCAATCGCGCGAGCAACGGCCCCTGGATCGCGAAGTCGTGGTAAGGGCTCTCCTCGCCGCCGAAGATCAGGATCCGCTTCGCGCTCAGCTCACCACTCCCAGGCTTTGCCCGTGTAGTCCAGGTACGCAGGACCGTCGATGTCGGAGTTGCGCGCGATCACGTCCACGATGCCGGCGGCCGATTCGCTCGGGTCGAGGTCCGCATCCGCTCCGCCCATCACCGTCCGCATCCAGCCCGGCTGAACGGCCAGCACCTTGACGCCTTCGTCCTTGACGCGCCGCTGCAGGATCACCGACTGCATGTTCACGGCAGCTTTCGACATGCAGTAGGCGTACTCGCGCGACCGCCAGTTGTGCGAGATGCTCCCTGCCTCCGACGAGATGTAGACGATCTTCTTGCCCGATCCGGTGAGCACGAGCGGCAGGAAGTGCTTGACGAGGAGAAGCGGACCGACGGCATTGACGTCGAACGTCCGACGGGCCATCTCCGCGTCGAACTCGTTGGCGTCGGTGAAGGGCTTCTCAAGGTAGATCGCGGCGTCGTTGATGAGAAGGTCAACGGCACCGCCGGCCGCGGTGGCGACCTCTTCGGCCGCGCGGCGGACCTGGCCTTCGTCTGTGATGTCGCACCGGATCGCGTGGAAGCGATCGCCGTAGGTGCGGGCCAGCTCGGCCGTCTGGTCGAGAAGATCGAGCCCGAAGACCGTGGCGCCCTGCTTGAGGTACGCCTCGGCGAGGCAGAAGCCAAGGCCTCGAGCTGCGCCGGTGACAACGACTGTGGTCATGTGTCTACGATACGGCCCTTTCAGCCGGGTCGCCGCTTGGCGAGGCACAGCGCCGCGCCTCCGTGGCTAGTAGAGCCAGCTCGCGGGCGGAGTCGCCACGGCGGCGAGTCGCGACCAAACCTCCTCGTCGATCGGCCACGCCGCGAGGCGTTCGGTCTCCACGATGCGTTCCGGGCGCGAGACGCCGACGAGCGTGGAGGCAACCCGCGGGTCGCGCATCGAGAACTGGAGCGCGGCAGCGGCAAGGGGCACGCGGGCTTCCGCGCAGATGGCCTCGATTCGCTGAACCGCGGCGAGGAGTTCGGGCGGGGCCGTTGTGTAGGCATACGTCGTCCGGCCACCGGTTCCAGTGGCGAGGAGGCCGCCGCCGAACGGAGCTGCGTTCACGATCCCGACTCCCAGGTCCACTGCGTGGTCGAACAGCTTGTCTGCCGAACGGTCCAGGAGCGTCCAGCGGTTGTGCGAGAGGAGCACCTCGAAGACGCCGAGGTCCAGGTAGCGTCGAAGCAGGTCCACGGGCCCGCCGGCGACGCCCAGGTGCGCTGCGATGCCTTCATCGCGAAGCTTGACGAGTTCCGCCACCGCGCCGCCGGGAGCCGCCAGATCGTCGAACGAAGCCACCTCCGGGTCGTGCAGGTAGAGCAGGGGAATGTGGCCGATCCCGAGCCGCTCCATGCTTTCCTCGGCACAGCGCCGGACCTGGGCCGCGGAGTAGTCACGGGTCACCGGATGCGCGTCCACTTTGGTGGCCACGATGAAACCGTCCGGCATGCCGCCGCGTCGGCGAATGGCTTCGCCGATGCGCCGCTCGCTCAAGCCGTCGCCGTAGCCCGCGGCCGTGTCGAGGAAGTTGAAGCGGCTCTCGAACGTCGCGAGGAGTGTCTCGATCGCTCGGTCTTCGGGCGTCTCGTAGCCGTAGACGGGCACGTTCCCGAGCGGGCTCGCGCCGATGCCGACCGGGGTCACGCGCAGGCCGGTCCGCCCGAGCGCTCGCGGCCGGAGAGCCGCTTCGATCGCCTCCGTCGCTGGTCCGCCCGCTTGCGGCTCCATCAGTAGGTGCCCGCGTTCCACTCGTCGAGGCCGTTCTCCGTCACCGCCACGAAGATGTCCTGGCGCTTGATCCCGCACGCCTCGACACGATCGGCGATCGCCTTGAACATCCGCCGCTTCTCGGCGAGTCCGTGCATCCGAACCATGAGGATTTCGATGTAGAGGATCTGCTCGCGCTTCGCGGTGCCCGGCCACGACTCGGATGCCTTGAGTTCGTCCACCTTGTGTCGGGTCACGATCTGGAAGAGATCCTCGTGCGGCGCCTCGAGCGTTTCCTCGAGCGCCGCCTGAACGGCCGCACACACTGCGTCGCGTGTCTCGTCGCTCACGGTGTCGGCCATGTGGAACTTGACCAGGGGCATGCCGCGCTCTCCTCAATTGGTGTGCGTCCGGGCGACAGTCGCAGACTACACGCGAGTGAAGAAGGCTGCGTACATGACGGCCAGGACTTCGTACCACCCCATCTTGGGCTTCCACTGGGCATCGAAGAGGGCCATGTTCGAACCGGGGTCGAGGTAGTTGGCAGTAGACGTCGCGTCTCCTACGTCACCCAGTCCGATGTCATAGGCGCCCACCTTGAGATAGGCGTCTACAGCACGGCGGTGTAGCTCCGCGTGGGCCCGCAGCGGGTCGTCCACAACCGCATATGCCTTGCGCGGCAGCGCCGTGTAGTTCTTGGTGGGACAAACCGTGATTTCGGGAGCCGCAAGGCCAACGCCCTCAGCTTGGATCAGGCGCAGGTATTGCTCCATGTACTGCTCATCGGGCGGGTCGTAAACCCAGAGGTTGTTCTCGATATCGACCTTGTCGATCAACTTCTCCGCTTTGAGTATCTTCACGTACTTCAACAAGCGGGTGCCCATGGTGGGCTCATCCTTGTTGAGATTGCCCTCGAGCTGATGGTCGTCGGCGAAGGTGATCGTGGCCGCCGGATCGATCCTTCGCACGATGCCGGCCGAAAGCCGCGTCGCATCCAGTAGTCCGACATTCTGTTGCCAGAACCCCCACCGGTCCGTACTGAACTCGCTGACTACCAGCTCATCTGCGGCGTTCCACTCCGAGATGACGCCCTTGTACTTGATCACCTTCACGCTTACCGTGAATTCAAGGAGCTTGAGCAGCTCCGCCTTCGTGAATCCGGCGTTGCGGATCGAATCGGGCACGTCGCCGTTCCAGACCAGGTGCTGCGCCCTGACTGCCATGTTGTTCTTGCGCGCAAAGTCGATGACCTGGTCCACGGACCAGTCGTACGGAATGTCGTTTGGGATCTGCCCGGCGTCCAATTCGGCCTTGATCGTCTCCCAATGGCCCAGGAGTTTCTTCCAGTCTTGTGTCGTCAGCTTCTGGAAGACGAACCCCGTGTCCAAGTCGCGGGTAATGGTCAGGACGTTCGCGTTCCTGATAGCGCTCGCGAAGCCCGCGTCGTAGATCTGATACCACAACACCGGCAGCGCGAACTGGGCGCCCTTCGCATCGGAGATGTCGCGAGCCAGGATGGCCCGCCACTTGCCGTGGTCCTGTATCGCCAGCGGCACGCCATTGACGACGAAGAACGATTCCTCAGTCCCTTTGATCACTTGCTTCTGGACAAAGCCGGTGGCATCGGCCTGGACCGCCGCAAGCAACTGGCTGGCGTCCTTGTCCGCACCACCGACGGTGACCTTGCCACCGTATGCCTTGACGTAATCGTCGATCCAGACATGTAGATCGCTGGAGGCGGCCAGGTCGTCGGCTCCCGCCGCAGGCATAGCGCTGAACGCGGACGCTGGACTGGGCGATGAGGTGGCGCTGGATCTCGGGGTCTGTTGGGGCGCCGCGGTCCCGCAA
>Ga0302322_100003673_pt1 | contig 13249 bp, 9 predicted proteins | sample Fen_T0_2_FD_203757 | JGI IMG/M metagenome (GOLD analysis project Ga0302322, IMG submission 203757) | Peat permafrost microbial communities from Stordalen Mire near Abisko, Sweden - Fen_T0_2 | ecosystem: Environmental > Terrestrial > Soil > Wetlands > Permafrost | place: Sweden: Abisko...
AGCCCTGGCCGAGCGCGCGATCCGCGATCTTCCCAAAAGCCGGATTGTTTTAGACAACAAAGGTGAGGCTCCGCCTCGTGGTTCTCATCCGTACCGGCAGGCCGCGTTGGCCGCCATCCGTCAGGGCATGATTGATCGCCATCTAGCCGACGAGCACTGGGTCTTTTGGCTGGACGCTGACATCGTCGATCTTTCAGAGGATTTGCTCGTCAAATTAATCCACCGGGCCGAAGGCGGCATCGCCGCTCCTCTAGTGATCATGGAGGGTGACATCCGCCAACCCTTGGCGAATTCCCACGGCTTTGGGCCCGGGCGGTTCTTCGATGTCGCTGGATTCGTGGAAAAAAGCCGGTGGGCGTCTTTCACTCTTCCCTATTTTGCCCAACCTGGTCCGGCGATCGACCTCGAATCGGTGGGCAGTTGTTACGTCGTCAACGCCGAGCTGTATCGTCGGGGAGCCCGCCACGAAGCTGATTCGCTGGCGCAAGCTTTCGTCGCGGCTGGCCGGACCTGGCCGGACAATGCCATCGCGCTGGGCCAGAGCGGCCAACCACTGGCTTTTACAGAACACTACAGTGTGTGCGCCTTTGCCCGCGCCCAAGGTTTGCCTGTGCGGGCGCACGCCGATCTCGTAGCCTGGCACGAACGCGTCGGTTAACGCCAGCCTGCGACCGACCGGCCAATAAAGTTGCTGCCCATACGCCCCGCACCTGCCACCGTCACCTCTCGCTTCCGAGTTCTTCCCTGCCTCACCCAATGGATCCAGACAAGCCCCTCTTCTTCCTGCACATTCCGAAGACGGCTGGTACCACGCTGCGCACCATCATCGAGCGGTCGGTGCCGCACGCCGCCTTCTTCCAGATCGGGAAGGAAGCGGAAGCGGAACTCTACGACCCCAAGCAACGGGAGGCGTTCTGGCACAAAGTCGCCGGATATCGAATCCTGAGCGGCCACGTGCGGATGTATTTCCTGGGCCAGGCGCGAAACAATTTTCATTTTCTCACCATGCTGCGCCACCCGGTGGAACGGGTGCTCTCTCTGCATGGCTTTTATCGAGGTATTAAGGACACGCCGGCCAACGAAGCCGATGCCGCCAAACTGCAGATGGCCCACCGGCTCGACCCGGCCCGCTTTGCTGAGACCGACCATCCTTTGTTGCGAGGGGAGGTCAGCAACGGCATGTGCCGGGTGCTCGTCGAGGCCCCCCACCGGCGGATCGATTCCATGGACGCTGTGGAAATCTTTGAGCAGGCCCGGGCCAACCTACAGACCATGACCTTCGGTCTGTCCGAGGCCATGGAACAATCCATGGCCCTGTTCAGCCACACGCTCCCGGTCTATCCTAGCGGGAGCATTCCGCGCATCAACGTCACCTCGGAACGCCAGACCGCCTCGACCCTCGCGATTGCGGATTATGAGCGGATTCTCCGCGTAAACCTGGCCGACCTGCTGCTATACGAATGGGCGGTGCGTGAATTCAACCGCCGACTCGAGGCGATCCATCAAGAGCAGATTGTCTCCCATCACCGCCGACATCCGATGCCGGATTTCCGGGCCGATGATGAGCAGCCCGGCCGCTGGATCTGGCGTGTTGACGACTCGCTCTGCGGCGACAACTGGCACGAAGTCGAACGCCTGGCCAACGGAACTCCCTACCGGTTCACCGGACCGACCAATCGTTCGGTGCTCTGGTTCAGCCTGCCCTCGGCCGGAGGAGCGCTCAAGGTCAGCCTTCTCATCGTAATCTCGGTGGATGACCCCGTCCTCGAGTACGCACGAATCGAGCTCAATGGCCACCCGGTGCCACATGTGCACCGATGGGTGCCGGACCGAGGCGTGTTTCTCACTGCCTCACTGCCGGCGGCCTACGTCGATGCGCGAGGGCTGTTGTCGGTCACTATACTCACGCCCTTTACCGTCGTTCCGGCCCGGGAAAAGACCGGCAGCCTTGATCGCCGATCCCTCGGCCTCGGGCTTTCTTCTGTCTCAATCGAATCGGCCTGACCGATACCATCGAATGCCGTCTGCACCCACCTCAGCAATCAACTCGCGCCTGACCGTTGTCATGGCCACCTGCCTTGGCCTGGCCCTGGCCGGCTGGCTGCTGGTGAGTTGCTTCAGTCTGCCCTCGCCCATTTACCCGGGCGATGAATACGCCTATCTTCGGCAGGGACTCGACTTCCCGAACATCACCGCCAACTACGAACGAGACCCGGGATTGCAGCGGCTCTCCAATTACGCCTATTTCGCCCTAATCCGAACTGTGGATGCCGCCGGAATTGAACCGACGATCGGCATCAGAATGCTTAATTATGGCTGTCTGGTCGCGGCCACCCTGGGTCTGGCTTGGGTGTTTTTCGGTCGGACCAGAGCAGTGTCGTTTGCCGCGTATTGCACGCTGATTACCGCGCTGCCTTCCAGCATCCGGGTGCTGGCCGTGATGCCGGAACTGCCAATGCTGGCGCTCTACACCTTGGGCACGATCGGGACGATCGGGTTAATGAAGCGTTCACCCAATCTGGCTGCCATTCTTGCGGCAGTCACCACTGCTGTGTTGCTCTATATCAAGCCCCACGCCCTAGCCATCCTGGCGGCGTGGATCGGATATTGGATCTGCTCGATCCTCTGGATTGAACGCTCAAGCCCGGCACATCGTCGATTCCTGCCTCTCTTGGTGTACGCCAGCACGCTCACACTATTTGTTGCCAGTCTTAACCGTATACTCACCGGTCATTTCGACATGTCACCGCGATTTATCGGGACCGTCTATGCGAAAACTGCCGTCACACTAGGAACCGGTTCGACGTGGCGCACTGCTTTCGATGAGATATTCCGGTATGCGCTCTTCCATCTGGTGGTTCTGCTGGCGCTCTTCCCGCTCGCGACCGCGGCTATGCTTGGCTCGTTCTGGGCAGTGATCCAGCGTCGCTCGACCGGAACTATGCAGGAGAAACTGGCGTTGTTCACCCTCGCCGGAACTTTTGCCACCATCGTGATGGTCGCTTATTTCTCTTTCAAGGCCGGCTTACTGGTGGACACAGAGGGCAATCGCCTCTTCGGGCGCTACTTCATGCACCTTTTCCCCATCTACGTCGCGCTCAGCTGTCTGGTGGCCTGGCCGCGTGATCCGAATGATTTCGGAGACATTGGGCGTTCGATTAACACTCGTTGGTTCGGATTGACGTGGGCCATTTCCTTGTTCGCAACTTGGGGCATCAGTCGCAACATCCACCTCTTTCCATGGGATTACCCCGAGCTTTTCGGCATCTTCAGCGCTCAAAACGATTACTGGCAATGGACCGGGCCCATTTGGCCGCGTTATGCCATCGCTGTGGGTGCGATAGTGGCCATCAGCGCATGTTTGGCTTGGCCACGAAAAATCGCCTCTTGGATTTTGGCGTTTAGTCTGTTGAGCAGTCTCACCTCGTTGTATGCCACAGCTTCTTGGCAAAAATTCCACTTGGCGGCAAACAGTCCGGCTTCCCGAGCAGCAGCGACCATCGCAGACCTGCTCGGTCCCCAGCGCTTGAGTATTAGTACGCTGGTCGGGGAAGATCGCTACGGCCGGATGGCAAACATTCTCTACGGCTTACGCGGCAATCCTTTTGTGCTCGCTACCGGGGACGCAGCGATTACGCGGCCCAAGCAACTCAATCCGGCCACTAAATTCGTCATCGCGGATACATTCGGAACCAAGATCGATATTCCATACGCGGCATCGTTGCGCGTCGGAACCCTGACCGTTTACTCACTCAGCCCGGACGCAGCCCTTGGAACCGAGCACCCACTTCCTCTGTGGGACCGCCAGCCCTTTGTGGCCCGTTTGGATAATGATCAACCCAACGTTGGTCTGACCGGCTTCAATTTACCAGAACCTTGGGGCGCCTGGACGGCCCAATCCCAAGGTATTATCCGGCTGCCGTTCCGGATTTACGGGCGACTCCGGATATCCTTCCGCTCGTGGGTCGTGCAAATTGTCCCAAAAGTCGACGCCACCATCGTGATGGGATCGGAGCAGATTGCCTACCATCCCACTGCTTCGCCGGTGGAATATAGCTTTCTCATAAACGTGCCGATGTCCACGGATCGACTCTTCGTCGCTTATCCAGTTTATAGACCAGATCGATTCCAACGAGCGCTGGGTGTGGCTATAACCAACTTTACCATAACGCCGGATTAACCATAATCCGCGGATCCATACCGCAATACCTGATGAATTTATCCGCCCAACCGTTTCCCACGCGCAAGAATCTCCCGGGTTCACCTGCGCCAGGGGATATTTTTCCATCAGTATGTGTCGTAATCCCCTGTTTTCGCGTACGGGATAAGATTCTTACGGTGATTTCCGGCATTCCCGCATGGGTTAGACTTATTGTCGCGGTGGATGATGGCTGTCCGGAAAATACCGGAAAATATCTAAAAGAACAGTGCGCCGATCAGCGCTTGGTTGTGCTCCAATTGGAAAAAAATCAGGGCGTGGGGGGTGCAACCCTTGCTGGCTACCGCCTTGCGCTCAAAGAAGGCAGTGACATCATCGTGAAAATGGATGGAGATGACCAGATGGATCCGGCCTACCTGGTGCGACTGATCCACCCCATTAGCGCGGGCATGGCAGACTACACCAAAGGAAATCGATTTCTGAATCTGGACAGCCTCGGGCAGATGCCCCTCGTCCGCCGAATCGGCAACCTAGGCCTCACCATGCTGACCAAAGTGGCCAGCGGCTACTGGGATGTCGCCGACCCGACAAACGGTTACACGGCAATCCATCGAAGCGCGCTCTCCCTATTAAGCCCGTCCCGCATAGATCGCGGCTATTTCTTTGAATCAAGCATTCTGATCCAGCTCAATGTTCTGCGGGCGGTGGTGACGGACATTCCAATCCCGGCGCGGTATGGCGACGAAAAATCCTCCCTCAGAATCTTTCGCGCCCTGGTTCAATTTCCGGTCAAACTGACCCGGGGCCTGCTAAACCGGATCGTTTGGCGTTATTTTGTCCATCACCTGAATGCGGGCACCATTTTCCTTTTCGTGGGCAGTATGCTCGTGACTGTCGGCGGACTATTTGGCGCCTATCGCTGGTATCTTAGCTATTCGACCGGCATCGTCCAAACCGCCGGCACAATCGCGTTGGCCTTGGTCCCATTGGTGGTTGGCGCACAGATGCTGCTTCAGGCCTTGCTGTTGGACGTGGTCGACCGCCCCTCGTTGCCGCTCAGCCAGCGGATTTGTGATGATACTGTGCGCAACTATCGGGACTGAGCGACAGTGTACCAAGGCTAATAGCCTTTCGCCGAGACTTTGCGTGCGATGTAGAGATTGTTCAGGCCAAATACAAATCGAGTGTGCCGCACCAATTCCAAACCGGATGACTGCATAAGGCTAGTGATCTCAGATGTTGAGATACCCCAGACTTCACCCTGTTTCATTCCGCGATCTGTCTGATCCTCATCCCACGGCCGAATCAGCCAATGCCAGATAGCCGAAAGTCTCGGCGGGATCATTGTGATCAGCACCTGTCCACCCGGCTGCAACAGCCGGTGGGCTTCATCGAGAACTTTTCCCCGATTTGGAATGTGATTCAGACATGCGATGAAGGAAATCGTTTCGAACGATGCATCGGGAAAATCCAGCTTCGCAGTATCCTCCACGATGAGGTCGGCACCACCGAAATTGAATACGTCCACCCCGATGCAGTCTCCTCCGCGGCTCCTATACTCCGTCACGGCCTTGTTGAGCCCGCACCCGATATCCAGATAGCGCCCTCGAACATGTTTGAGCACGATCCGTCGCCGCTGATATTCCAGCCAATCGACGAGGAAAGAAATCATAGAAATTGATTTGGCAGCTTGAAAGTACGGGCGTCGTACAAATCCTTGGGCGGTCATGTTGCATAACGGCACAGGGTTGGGTCGCAAGCGTGCAATTTAATACTCTTAAACCGCACTTATGCTACTGCCTGCGATAGATGACAGTTGACGCAGAGTACCCGCATCCACTGCCTAAAGTCTCTGCTCATGAGCACTCCTGTGCCATTTATTCTGACGACAACCGGATTCTGCCCTTGTTGCGCCGAATCTGCTGAGTTCGTGTCCCGGGACCCTTGGCTGCGTGATCACTACCTATGCACACGGTGTGCTTCCATTCCACGAGAACGCGCACTGATGTGGTGTCTCGATCACTATTTCCCTGAGTGGCCCGCACGCAGAATTCATGAATCTTCACCGGTTATGCGGGGTGCCAGCCGTCGTCTGGCCCTCCACTGCCCGCAATATCTCCCGACCCAATTCTTCCCTGACACAAAACTGGGCGAAATGCATCATGGCGTCCGCTGCGAAAACTTCGAGAAGCTGACGTTTGGGGACAACAGCATCGATTTTCATATTTCACAGGATGTGATGGAGCATGTGCTCGATCCTGCGGCGGCTTTCCGCGAGATTCACCGGACCCTCAAGCCGGGAGGCGCCCACCTATTCACGACTCCACTGGTGGAGAAAAATAAGCCTTCGCAAGTCTGCGCGACGCTCGATGAGCGTGGCAATATTCTTCACCACCAGCCTCCCGAATATCATGGCAACCCGGTGTCGAAAGATGGTGCTCTCGTCACCCGCCGCTGGGGTTACGACATCACTGAATTTATCGCCACCCATACCGGGCTCCACACAACCATCGTACATCTGGACCTCCCGGAAAACGCGATCCGCGCAGAATACATCGAGGTCCTTATCACTCGGAAGCCAGCGGAAATCTGAGCGTGCGCACCGCCTGCTTCACAGCTGCCTGCCATAGTCTACCCAGCGATGCTTCAGCACCACGCCCCCGTTGTGCTCGATCTGTTGAACTGCGCCATCGGCGTCCCGCATAATGTGCGTCTCCGGCATCTGCGAACGACCCGTGTAATGAGTGACCAATGACTTTCGGGTCAGCGACTGATTAATGATCCTGCTACCCTCGTGCACCAGGGCTGCATGCCACAGAAGGACGTCCCCTTTCTTGGGCAGGAATATTTTTTGCGGATATTTACCGGCGGTGATTTCTCCTTGCAGCCAGGCGGCGAATTCCGAGGCCGACATGAGGTCACTGCCATTGGTCAGAATGATCTCTCCGTCGCCAAAATCATAGAAACCAAAATTCATCACTTTGTGAGTGCCCGGATAGTAGGCCAGAGGACCAGAATCCGGATGAATGTCCTCCAGCGGGATCCAACTCGCCGCCATGAAGGAAATGTTGGTCTGGTTATGGACGAAGGCAAAGTCCGCATGCGCCGGCTGCTGGCTGCCCTTGTTGAAGGTCAGCGTTTGCATCGCGCAAGGGGTTTCCTGGAAAACATGGCGCAGAAAATTGACCACCACCGGGGACAAGGAAAGTAGCCGGGCCGCCGGTGAGATGTAATGCACGTTGTTAAATTTCAGCTTGTCGTAGGATCTCAGCTCCTCGGTGGTAAATTCACTGATCGGCTTGCGCTTCCCGGCAATGTCCATCTCCAGTGAAAATCCCTGCGGCGCGCTGATCAGTGAATCCATCTCTCCCAGAAATGCATCAATCGCAACCGGTGATATGGCACGCTCAAAGATAACCACCCCTTGGTCCCGCCAATGCGTCAGCTTGTCTTTTAAATCGAATAGTGGTTCCTGGTGAGTCCTACAGTAGTCATCAATATTTGCACCCTCCTGGTCGATCCACGGCAGTTTGGCAAACCAGCGATCCCGGGTCACCTTCGTAGATTGGCTCATAGACACAGGCGCAGGCTTCATAAATTGCCCCAAATTATCCACGGTACACCGGATCCGACAATCCCAAAGAAGAAACAATCCCCCTTCATAACCCACCATCCTATTCGGAACCAGGTTCTTTGTCGCTTCGCGAGCGTCCCGGCAAACCGCCACTCGGGTATGGCAATGGTGCGAAAGCCGGGCGGTCGCTCGACGGACCATCGCCTAACCTCCCGTTCGTGTTCTGCCTCATCTGCCGGCCGTGCTGTCGGAGTTGAGGATGTTTTGTGGTAATGTCGCATCAAGACGCCACAGGGCGCGGTGGTAGTCATAGCTTCTCCCCCCCATCCTTCCGCCTTGCCCCGTCTCGGGCTCAGCCTCCACCATACTCGGTCCAATCCATGCCCGCTTCCTGTTCTCCGCTCTCGTTGACCCCCTCCCATGCCTGACCCGGTCATCTCCGTCGCTCAGGCCGGCAAGGCCTACCGCATGTGGGACAGTCCGGCCGCGCGCCTGACCGGGCCCCTGCTGGCGGCGTCGGGCGACCTGCTGCCGGGGAGCTCCGGCCGGTGGTTGAAAACCCGGGCGGAGAAAAGCTACCGCGATTTCTGGGCGCTCCGGGACATCTCCTTCGAGGTCCAGAAGGGCGAGGCCATCGGCATCGTCGGCCGCAACGGTTCGGGCAAATCCACCCTCCTTCAGCTCATCGCCGGCACCCTCCAGCCGACGGAAGGGAACGTGAACGTCAAAGGGCGGGTGACCGCCCTCCTGGAACTGGGCGCGGGCTTCAACCTCGACTTCACCGGCCGCGAAAACGTCCACCTCAGCGCCGCCGTGCTCGGACTCTCCCGCCGCGAGGTCGACGACCGCTTCGACGCCATCGCCGCCTTCGCCGACATCGGCCAGTTCCTCGACCAGCCGGTCAAGACCTACTCCAGCGGCATGATGATGCGCCTGGCCTTCGCCGTGAACACCTGCGTCGACCCGGACATCCTCATCGTCGACGAGGCCCTCAGCGTCGGCGACGCCCCTTTCCAAGCGAAGTGCTTCCGCCGCCTGCGCCAGCTGATCGACCAGGGCGTGAGCCTGCTGTTCGTCTCCCACGACCTCGGCACCGTCCGCTCGATCTGCTCCCGCGCTTTGTGGCTGAAAAACGGCCGGTCTGAAATGTGGGGCGAGGCCAAGACCGTGGCCCGCGAATACGAAAAATTCTGCTGGGCGGAAGCCGGGACCGTGGTCAATCCGCCGGCCAACACCACCGTCGCCGCCGCCGCGACGCCCCTGCCCGCCAGCATTCAGGCCGGCGCCGATGGCCTCGAGGCGTTGCTCCTCGCCCCCAACCCCTCGTTCCAACAATCCGCGGACAGCGATCGCTACGGCACCAAGGTCGCCACGATCCGCAACATGGTCACAACCGACGCCGCCGGACAGCAGGCGACCCGCTTCGCCTTCAACGACACCATCCAGCTGCACTACCTGGTGCAACTCCACGCGGATATCGATTCCGAGCTGGTGCTCGGCATCCGCCTGAAGGACCTGCAGGACAATTTCGTGTATTCCGTACAGGATATCGTTACGCCGCACCGCCTCCAAGGCCGGGCCGGGCAGCTGCTGCATCTCTCCACCTCCTTTCCCCTGCCGCTGACCCATGGTAAATTCGTCATCAAGACCGGCTTCTTCGGCTTCATGGAAGGGGTCGCCCGCATCGACGGACATTATGACTACGGCCGGGCCATCATCTGGGACGTGATCGAGAGCTGTGCCGTGATCGAGATCGACGTTTTCCCCTTCATGCCCCTGTGTGGACCCGCCCACGCCCACGCCGAGCTCACCATGAAATTCCTCGATTCCAGTCCGGCCCCCGGCTGACCCTTTCGTTTCATGCCCACCCCCTCCTCACCCCCAAGCCACGGCTTCCTGCGCCTCGCCACTGCCGCGCCCGAACTGCGGGTCGCCGATGTCGCCTTCAACACCGGCGCGATCAAGTCCGCCCTCCGCAATGCGGTGAAACAGGGCGCAGCCCTCGCGCTGTTCCCCGAGCTGAGCCTGACCGGCTATACCTGCGGCGATCTCTTCGCCCAGAGCCTCCTGCACACCCGGGCCCGCGAGGCGCTGCTCGAACTGGCGGCCGCCACCCGCGCGCTGAAGATCCACGCGATCGTCGGTCTGCCGCTCGAAGTCCACGGCCGGCTCTACAATTGCGCCGCGGTCCTTGGTGCGGGTCGCGTGCTGGGCCTCGTGCCCAAGCAATTTCTCCCGACCACCGGCGAATACTACGAAGAGCGCTGGTTCACCTCGGCCGCGGGACTCGCCCCGCTGGAGGTTGCGCTGGACGGCTACACCGCCCCGCTGGCCACCAACCTGCTCTTCACCGACGAATCATCGGGCTGCACCTTCGGCCTTGAGGTCTGCGAGGACCTGTGGGCCGTGCATCCGCCCAGCGGCGACCTCTGCCTCGCCGGCGCCAATCTCATCCTCAACCCCTCGGCGAGCAACGAGCTCCTCGGCAAGGCCGCCTACCGCCGCGACCTGGTGCGCCAGCAGTCCGCGCGCTGCCTGACGGCCTACGCCTACGCCTCGGCAGGACCCGGCGAGTCCTCCACCGACGTCGTCTTCTCCGGTCACTGTCTCGTGGCGGAAAACGGATCAGTCTTGGCTGAGTCCGACCGATTCAAGTTCGACACCCAGATCACCTGCGCCGACCTCGACCTCGGGCGCCTGCAGCATGAGCGGCTTTGCAACAGCAGCTTCTCGGCCGGCGTCGCGACCCAGGATTTCCAGCGCATCGCCGTCCGCCTCAGTGGCTCGGCCGCCCGCCCTGCCCTGGGCTCCCTGCGGCCCAATCCCGCCCTGCCCTTCGTGCCGTCCGACCCGCGCATCCGGGCCGAGACTTGCCGCGAGATCTTCGCCATCCAGTCCACCGGCCTGGCCAAGCGCCTCCGGCACACCGGGGCGAAGACCGTCGTCATCGGCATCTCCGGCGGCCTGGACTCGACGCTCGCCCTGCTCGTGGCGGCCCACGCCTTCGACCTGCTCGGGCTGGATCGCAAGGGCATCTTGGCGCCCACCCTCCCCGGCTTCGGCACGACCAAGCGCACGCGCGGCAACGCGGAGAAGCTGGTGGAACAGATCGGCGCCACGCTGCGCGTGATCCCGATCCACGACGCCATCAAGCAACACTTCCGCGACATCGGCCACGACGAGAACGTGCACGACGTGACCTATGAAAATGCCCAGGCCCGCGAGCGCACCCAGATCCTCATGGATCTCGCCAACCAGGCCGGCGGCTTTGTCGTCGGCACCGGCGACCTCTCCGAGGCCGCGCTGGGCTGGTGCACCTTCAACGGCGATCACATGTCGATGTATCATGTCAACGCCGGCATCCCCAAGACCCTCGTGCGCTACCTGATCGACTGGTGCGCCGATGCCGAGTTCTCCGGCGCGACGGGCCAGGTATTGCACGACATCGCGGCCACGCCAATCAGCCCGGAATTGCTGCCCATCACTGGCGACGGCAGGCAGCAACAGGAGACCGAGGACCTCGTCGGACCTTACGAGCTGCACGATTATTTCCTCTACCAGGTCGTGCGGCACGGCGCCCGGCCGGCCAAGGTGCTTTACCTCGCCGAGCTGGCCTTCGCCGGCCGCCATTCGCGAGCGACGATCCTTCGTTGGCTGGAGGTCTTCTTCCGGCGGTTTTTCAGCCAGCAGTTCAAGCGCTCGGCCATGCCCGACGGTCCCAAGGTCGGCTCCGTCGCCCTCTCGCCCCGCGGCGACTGGCGGATGCCCAGTGACGCTTCGGCGGCCGAATGGCTGGCAGAAATCGCGGCGCTGCGCGGGCCGGCCGGACGCACAAAGCGTCGTTGACTCTCCCGGGCGGCTTCCCCTCTGTTGGCAGCTCCTTTTTTACCCTACATGAAAGATAAACTCATTGTTGTCTGCGGTGCCGGCGGCTTCATCGGCGGGCACCTGGTCGCCGACCTGCTCAAGCAGGGCCACACGCGCATTCGCGCCGTGGACCTGAAGCCCCTCGACCGCTGGTACCAGCAGTTCCCCGGGGTGGAGAACCTTTCCCTGGATCTCCAGGAACTCCCGGCCTGCCGCCAGGCCCTGAAGGGGGCCCACTGGGTCTACAATCTCGCCGCCGACATGGGCGGCATGGGCTTCATCGAGAAAAACAAGGCCCTGTGCATGCTCACAGTGCTCATCAACACCCACCTGCTGAAGGCCGCCCGCGAGGCCGGCGTGGCCCGCCTCTTCTACGCTTCCTCGGCCTGCGTCTATGCGCATGACAAGCAGACGGACCCCAGCGTCACGGGCCTAAAGGAAGCCGACGCCTACCCCGCCATGCCCGAGGACGGCTACGGCTGGGAGAAACTCTTCTCCGAGCGCATGTGCCGGCATTTTACCGAGGATTTCGGCCTCATCACGCGCGTCGCCCGCTACCACAATGTCTACGGCCCGCTCGGCACCTTCGACGGCGGCCGGGAGAAAGCGCCCGCCGCAGTCTGTCGCAAGGTCATCACCGCCCAAATGAGCGGGAAGCACGAGATCGAGATCTGGGGCGACGGCCACCAGACCCGCAGCTTCATGTACATCGACGACTGCCTGCACGGCACGCAGGCCATCATGCGCAGCGCGGACATCACCTTCCCCATTAACCTCGGCAGCGAAGAGAAGGTCTCGATCAACCAGCTCGTCGATCTGGTGGAGTCCATCGCCGGCGTGAGGCTGAAGCGGAACTACAACCTCACCGCGCCCAAGGGCGTGAACGGCCGCAATTCCGAAAACACCCTGATCCGCAAGGTACTCGGCTGGGAACCCTCGATCCCCCTGCGGACCGGCATGGAAAAGACCTACGCCTGGATCTATGACCAGATCAAGTCGGGGAAGTCCAAGGACTCCATTGTCAACCAGAGCTGACCGAAAGCCTAACCCGGGCATTGCCTCGCCCGACCTGGCCCGATCAGCTTAGCCGAATCTCCCCCATGGAATTTGTCTCCCCACACCAGCCATTCACCGCCGATGTCGTCCAGCGGGGGTTATTCAAGGACACACCTTTTAGCCTGATCGACGTCGGATGCAGCGGAGGGATTGCCCCGCTCTGGCGAGTGTACGAACCGCATCTGCAGTCTGTCGGAGTTGATCCCGTGGTGGATGAATGCGCCCGGCTAACGGCGAAGGAAACCAACCCTGCCGTCCGCTATGTGCCTGCGTTTGTGGGTCTGCCGGATGACCACCCGTTCAACCGTGAGCGGCAGGGCCGGTCTCCGACGGAGCGCAACCCCTGGGGCCGCCTGTCCGCGGCCGCCGCCACGGAAATCCTCGCCCAGCGGGTCCGGCAGGAAACCAAGCTGCCCGTCCTCAACACCTGGCAGGCCGAACGCCTGGCGGAGGTGAAAAAACTGACCCTTGAGGAACTCGCGGCCGGGCAAAACCTGACCAACGTGGATTTCATCAAGATCGACATTGACGGCAACGACCTGCAGGCGCTTCTGTCAGCCGAGCGCCTGATTCGCGAAAGCCCGGTCCTTGGG
>Ga0302322_100003674_pt1 | contig 13247 bp, 12 predicted proteins | sample Fen_T0_2_FD_203757 | JGI IMG/M metagenome (GOLD analysis project Ga0302322, IMG submission 203757) | Peat permafrost microbial communities from Stordalen Mire near Abisko, Sweden - Fen_T0_2 | ecosystem: Environmental > Terrestrial > Soil > Wetlands > Permafrost | place: Sweden: Abisko...
TGGCCATCGCCAGCGCGACACCAGAGTGAACCGTGCCGACGAGCACGTCGACGTTGTCCCGCTTGATCAGCTTGTTGACGTTGTCGGTGGCCTTGGACGGCTCGCTCTCGTCGTCGACCTTGAAGTACTGCACCTCGCGCCCGCCGAGCTTGCCGCCGTTTTCCTGCACGTAGAGCTTGAAGCCGTTCTCGATCGCGGTGCCCAGCGCGGCGAAGGTGCCCGTGGCCGGCAACATCAGGCCGATCTTGATCGGGCCGGCAGACTGGGCATGGGCGGCAGCGGCGCCGAAGGCGATGGCGGCAAGCGCGGTGATGCGCGGGACGAGATGCATGCTGGGGTCTCCTATGTTGGGCCTCGCATCGTAGCCGGCCGGCCGGTCGCGGCCATCGGGAGTTTCACAGGCCGGCGCCGGCGCCCCACGGGCGATGTGCCTGGTGTGGAGCAGAGGTATGTACTTCCATTGGTTAATCAACTTTCAAACCCAACGCTAGGGTAAACACGGTTGGTCGCGCCGCCTTATTGTTTATACATTGGAACCAATAGCCGCCTCTGTTCATGTCGTCCATGCCCCCCTTGCCCGCTCCAGGCCCCGACGCATTGGCGCCGTTGCTCGTGACCGAGTTGCACGGCGCTGTGGCCCACCTGCGGCTGGACCGCCCGGCCAAGCGCAATGCTTTGAGCGACCGCCTGATCGGTGAGCTCCATGCGGCGTTCGTGAGCCTGCCGGAGGCGGTCCGCGCCGTCGTGCTCAGCGGCTCGGGCGCGCACTTCAGCGCCGGGCTCGACCTGGCGGAGCTCGGCGAGCGAAGCGTCGCCGAGGGGGTGATGCACTCGCGCATGTGGCACGCCGCGTTCGAGCAGATCGAGTTCGGGCGCGTACCCGTGATCGCCGCACTCGCCGGGGCGGTCGTCGGTGGCGGGCTCGAGCTTGCCAGCGCCGCGCACATCCGCGTGGCCGAGCGGAGCACGTTCTACGCCCTGCCCGAGGGCCAACGCGGCCTGTTCGTCGGCGGCGGCGGCTCGGCCCGGATCCCGCGCCTGATCGGCGCCGCGCGCATGGCCGACATGATGCTGACCGGGCGCGTCTACGGCGCCGACGAAGGCCTGTCGATCGGCCTGTCGCAGTACGTGGTCGACGACGGCCAGGGACTGGCCAAGGCGTTCGAGCTGGCCAAGAAGGTGGCCAGCAACGCTTCGCTGTCGAACTTCGCCGTGATGCACGCGCTGCCGCGCATCGCCGACATGGGGCGCGACGAGGGCCTGTTCACCGAGTCGCTGATGGCCGCGATCGCGCAGGGCGACGGCGCCGCCAAGACCCGGATGCGCGACTTCCTCGACGGGAAGGCGGCCAAGGTGGGCAAGGCATGAGGCGGGCTCGCACCGCAGCGCGAAGCACGGAGCCTGCCCGGTGAGCGGAGCGCAGCGCTTTCGTCCGGTGCGGCTCGGCGGTTCGCTGGCGGCACGTTTCGAATCGCGCACCGACGGCGCGACGCTCGTCACCTCCTCCGAGGCGCTGGCGCCCTACCCGCAGCGCCTGACCGACCGGCTGCTGCACTGGGCCGCGGCCGCGCCCGGCCGCAGCCTGGCGGCCAAGCGCGTGGCCGGCGGCGAGTGGCGCCACCTCGGCTACGCGCAGGCACTGGCGAACGCGCGGGGGATTGCGCAGGCCCTCATCGATCGCGGCCTGTCGACCGAACGGCCAGTGGCGATCTTCTCCGACAACGACCTCGAACACCTGCAACTCGCGCTCGGCGCGATGCTCGCCGGCGTGCCCTATGCGTCGATCTCGCCCGCCTACTCGCTGCTGTCACAGGACTTCGGGAAGCTGCGCCACATCCTGAACATGCTGACGCCCGGCCTCGTTTTCGCGGCGGATGCGGCCTATACCCGCGCGATCGAGGCGACCGTGGACCGCGACGTGACAGTGGTGCTGGCGCAGGGCCGCCTCGACGGCCGCGACACGATTCCGTTGGCCGAGTTGCTCGCCGCTACCCCCACCGCGCAGGTCGACGAGGCGCACGCGGCGGTCGGGCCGGACACGATCGCCAAGTTCCTGTTCACGTCGGGATCGACCAAGCTGCCCAAGGGTGTCATCAACACCCATCGCATGCTGTGCGCCAACCAGCAGCAGATCCTGCAGTGCTTCCCGGTCCTCGCCGAGGAGCCGCCGGTGCTCGTCGACTGGCTGCCCTGGAACCACACCTTCGGCGGCAACCACAACGTCGGGCTCACGCTCTACAACGGCGGCACGCTCTACATCGACGAGGGCAAGCCGGTGCCGGCCCTGGTTGGCGAGACGCTGCGCAACCTGCGCGAGATTGCACCCACGGTCTACTTCAATGTGCCCAAGGGCTTCGAGGAGATCGCCAACGCGCTCGAGATCGACACCACGCTGCGCGAGCGCTTCTTCTCGCGCGTGAAGATGATGTTCTTCGCCGGCGCGGGGCTGTCACAGCCGGTGTGGGACAAGCTCGACCGGATGGCCGAACTCGGCTGTGGCGAGCGCATCCGGATGCTGACGGGTCTCGGCATGACCGAGACCTCGCCGTTCGCGATCTGCGCCAACGGGCCGGCCGTGCGCTCCGGGTACGTCGGCCTGCCGGCGCCCGGGGTCGAGCTCAAGCTCGTGCCCGTCGACGGCAAGCTCGAGGTGCGTTACCGCGGCCCCAACGTGACGCCCGGCTACTGGCGGGCGCCGGAGCAGACGGTCGAGCACTTCGACGACGAGGGCTGGTACGCCAGCGGCGACGCGCTCAAGCTTGTCGACCCCGCCCGGCCTCAACTGGGCCTGATGTTCGACGGCCGCATCGCGGAGGACTTCAAGCTGTCTACCGGCACCTTCGTCTCGGTCGGCCCGCTTCGCGCACGCGTCATCGCCGCCGGCGACCCCTGCGTGCAGGACGTGGTCGTCACCGGCCTGAACCACGACGACATCGGCCTCCTGATCTTCCCGCGCATCGACAGCTGCCGCGCGCTTTCGGGCCTGCCGGCGAGCGCCACGCTGGCCGACGTGCTGGAAGAGGCGCCGGTACGCCACTTCTTCCAGAACCTCGTCGACCAGATGTATGCCGCCGGCACCGGCAGCGCGACCCGCGTGGCGCGCGCGATGGTGATGGCCACGCCGCCCAGCATCGACCTCGGCGAGATCACCGACAAGGGCTCGATCAACCAGCGAGCGGTGCTGACGCACCGGGCTGATCTGGTCGAGTCGCTGTACGCCGGGCGGGACGCCTCGATCCTCCTGCCCCGCTACTGAAGGCCCGCAACCGATCGCAAACCCGGTGGCGCGCCGAAGGCGCGCCGCGTCACACTCCGCATCCATCATGAACATCCAGGGACAGGCCGCTCTCGTCACCGGTGGAGCCTCCGGGCTCGGCGCCGCCACGGTACGCGAGCTCACGCGCCGCGGCGCCCGGGTCGCGATCCTCGACCGCAACGGCGCCGGCGCGCTCGCGCTCGCGGCCGAGATCGGCCCTGCGGCGATCGGCATCGAGTGCGACATCACGTCGGCCGACAGCGTGGCCGCAGCGATCACCGCGGCAAGCGCCGCGCATGGCCCGGCGCGCCTCGTGATGAACATCGCCGGCATCGGCACGGCCAAACGCATCGTCGGCAAGGACGGTGCGGCGGCGCCGCTGGAAGACTTCCGGCGCGTGATCGAGGTCAACCTCATAGGCACCTACAACGTCACCCGGCTGGCCGTGGCCGAGATCGTCAAGCTAGAACCGCTCGAAGACGGCGAACGTGGCGTCGTGGTCTGCACCGCGTCGGTGGCGGCCTTCGATGGCCAAGTTGGGCAGGAGGCCTACGCCGCGTCCAAGGGCGGCGTCGTGTCGATGACGCTGCCGCTGGCGCGCGACCTGGCGCAGTTCGGTGTGCGCGTGTGCACGATCGCGCCTGGCCTGTTCCTGACGCCACTGATGGCCACGCTGCCGCAGCCGATCCAGGACTCGCTGGCCGCCAGCATCCCGTTTCCGAAACGGCTGGGCAAGCCGGCGGAATTCGCGCAGCTCGCCGCGGGCATCGTCGAGAACATGTCGCTCAACGGCGAGGTGATCCGCCTCGACGGCGCACTGCGCATGGCGCCGCGCTGATCCTCGCGGAGCGTCCTGCACGATGTCCCAACGCAGCACCAGCCACCGCGTGGACGTGCAGTTCGGCGACTGCGACCCGGCCGGCATCGTCTTCTTCCCCAACTTCTCGCGCTGGATGGACGCAGCCTCGCTCTCGTTCTTCATGCAGTGCGGCGTGCCGCCCTGGCGCGAACTTGTCAAGACGCGCGGCATCGTCGGCACGCCACTGCTCGAGATCAACACGCGCTTCCTCAAGGCGGTGACGTACGGCGAGACGATCGCCATCAGCACCTGGGTCGAGGAGTGGCGCGAGAAGGTTTTCGTGCAGCTGCACCGCGTGATGCGCGGCGACGACCTGGTCTGCGAGGGGCGCGAGGTGCGTGCCTTCGTCGAGCGCGACCCCGACCATCCCGACCGCCTCCGGGCGATCCCCGTGCCCGGGGACATCCGGGTTCTGTGTTCCTGAAGACCCCGTTCCAACCTGCAGACAGGAGACCACGCCCCATGAAGACCATCGCCCTCCTCGGCGCGGCACTCGCAGCCGCACTCGCCCTCGGTTCTGCGCGCGCCGATGTGACCGTTGGCGTCAGCCTGCCGCTGACCGGCCCCACCTCGGCGCTCGGCATCCCGGCGCAGAACGGCATCAAGCTGTGGCCGACAACGGTCGCCGGCGAGAAGCTCAACGTCATCATCCTCGACGACGCAACCGACCCGACCATCGGCGTGAAGAATGCGCGCCGCTTCATCACGGAGGACAAGGTCGACATCATCATGGGCTCGGCGGCGACGCCGATCGCCGCCGCCATGTCCGACGTCGCCGCCGAAGGGCAGACGGTGCAGATGATGATGTCGCCGGTGAACCTGCCTCCGGGCAAGGGCGAGTGGTCGTTCCGCCTGCCCCAGTCCACCGCGGTGATGGCGGTTCCGATCATCGAGCACTGGAAGAAGACGGGCGTCAAGACCTACGGATTCCTCGGCTACGCCGATGCCTACGGCGAAGCCTGGCTGGCCGACATCGGCGCCGCGGCCGAGAAGGCCGGCATCAAGCGCGTCGCCACCGAGCGTTTCGCCCGCACCGACACCAGCGTGACAGGGCAGGCGCTGAAGATCGTCGCCGCCAACCCCGATGCGGTGCTCGTCGTCGCCTCCGGCAGCGGCGCGGCCATGCCGCACAAGGGCCTGGTCGAACGCGGCTACCCGAAGAACAAGATCTACCAGACGCACGGCGCCGCCTCGCTCGACCTGATCCGCGTGGGCGGCAAGGACGTCGAGGGCTCGTACATCTCGTCGGGGCCGGCGGTCGTCGCCGACATGCTGCCTGACAGCAACCCGAGCAAGGCGCTGGGCGTGCGCTACATCAACGAGTACGAGAAGGTGCACGGCAAGAACAGCGCCAACCAGTTCGCCGCGCACTCGTTCGACGCCTACATCCTGCTGGAAAAGATCGTCCCGCTGGCACTGAAGAAGGGCAAGCCGGGCACCAAGGAATTCCGCCAGGGGCTCAAGGACGCGCTCGAGACTATGGGCCGCACGCCAGTCTCGCAAGGTGTGCTGAATTACACGCCGGCTGACCACTTCGGCTACACGCCCGAAACCGGTGTGTTGCTGACGATCCAGAACGGCGACTGGAAGGTCGTCCCGCACTGATTCGTGACCGGCGGGCCGGGCGTTTGCGCCCGGCCGGATTCGAGACCGCCGCACCGCCTCTGCCCCCGCATGGACCTCTCCATCGCCAGCATCCTAGTGCTCGACGGCGCCACCAACGGCGCCATCTACGCGCTGATGGCGCTCGCCACGGTGCTGGTGTTCGCGGTCACGCGGGTGATCTTCATCCCGCAGGGCGAGTTCGTCGCCTACGGAGCGCTCACCTTGGCGATGCTGCAGCTGGGCAAGGTGCCGGGCACGATGTGGCTGATGCTCGGTCTGGCGCTGCTGGTGGCAGCGCTTGACGCTGCGCATCGCCTTCGCGCGGGCGTCGCGCCGGCGCAGCTCGCGCTCGGTGCCGGCAAGACCCTGCTGCTACCAGCCGCGATCGGCGCGGTCACCTGGTGGGCCGCACCGCGGCAGCTCGACCTGGTGCTGCAGAGCGTCCTCACGCTGGCCATCGTCACGCCCATCGGACCGCTCGTCTACCGGCTCGCCTACCAGTCGCTCGCCGACGCGACGGTGCTGGTGCTGCTGATCGTGTCGGTCGGCGTGCACTTCGCGCTCACCGGCTTCGGGCTCGTGGCCTTCGGTGCCGAGGGCTTTCGCAACCCGAGCTTCTGGGATGCCCGCTTTAGCGTGGGCGCCCTGTCACTGTCGGGCCAGGCGATCATCATCTTCACCGTCTCGGTGGCGCTGATGCTCGCGCTCTGGCTCTTTTTCGAGCGCACGCTGTACGGCAAGGCGCTTCGCGCAACGGCCGTCAACCGCCTCGGCGCACGGCTGATGGGCATCTCCACCACGGGCGCCGGGCAGCTCACGTTCGCGCTCGCAGCGTTCATCGGCGCGCTCTCGGGGCTGCTGATCGGGCCGACGACGACGCTCTTCTACGACTCGGGCTTCCTGATCGGCCTGAAGGGCTTCGTCGCCGCGATCTTCGGCGGCCTGTCGAGCTATCCGGCGGCGGCACTCGGGGCCGTGTTCGTCGGACTGCTCGAATCGTTCGGCTCGTTCTGGGCCAGCGCGTTCAAGGAGGTGATCGTGTTCACGATCATCCTACCGGTGTTGCTGTGGCGTTCGTTCCAGCACCCGCACGACGACGAGGAGGAGTGATGTCTGCCCCAAGCTCACTTCGTTCGCGCCCCCCGAGGGGAGCTCAGCCGGCTTGGGAGCGGCCCTGCGCCGGCTGAGACGATGAACGCGTCTGCCTTCCGCCGCCGGTTCCTCGCGGCCTTCTGCGTGCTGCTGGCTGCCCTGCCGCTGCTGCCGGTGCCGGAGTTCTGGATCACGCAGGCCAACTACATCGGCCTGTACACGCTGGTCGTGATCGGCCTCGTGCTGCTGACGGGCATCGCCGGGTTGACCTCTTTCGGCCAGGCGGCCTTCGTCGGCCTGGGCGCCTACACGGCCGCCTACCTGACGCTGACCTACGGCGTTTCACCTTGGCTGACGGTCTTCGTGGGCCTAGCCATCACGGCCGCGGTGGCGTTGGTGCTGGGCTGGATCACGCTGCGCATGTCGGGCCACTACCTACCGCTGGCGACGATCGCCTGGGGCCTCTCGCTGTACTACCTGCTCGGCAACATGGAGGCGCTCGGCAAGTACGACGGTCTGCTGGGCGTGCCCGCCATGCGCTTCTTCGGCCTCGAGCTCAACACCGGGCGCCACTTCTTCTACTTGCTGTGGCTGATCGTGGTGCTCGCCGCCGTCGGCCTCACGCACCTGCTCGACTCGCGCACCGGCCGCGCCCTGCGCGCACTGAAGGGGGGAGTCACGATGGCCGAGGCGATGGGTGTGGACACCTTCCGCTACAAGGTGACGGCGTTCCTGATCGCCGCGCTGCTGGCCAGCGTCTCAGGGTGGCTCTTTGCCTACTTCCAGCGTTCGGTGAACCCGTCGCCGTTCGGGCTAAAGATGGGCATCGAATACCTCTTCATGGCCGTGATCGGCGGCGTCGGCCACGTCTGGGGCGCACTTGCCGGGGCGGCCGTCGTGAAGATCCTGGAAGACCAGTTGCAAGCCTGGCTGCCCCGGCTGATGGGTTCGAGCGGGAACTACGAGGTCATCGTCTTCGGCATCCTGCTCGTGCTGGTGCTGAAGTACGCCCGCGACGGCGTCTGGGCGTTCATCGAGCAGCGGCTGCCACGCGTGCGGCGGGCCGTGGACTGGCACGACGCCCCGGCGCTGCCGGAGCGGCCCCGACCCGCCCCCGGGCAGGTCGTGCTCGACGTGCGGACCGTGCGCAAGGAGTTCGGCGGCCTGGTCGCGGTGAACGACGTGAGCTTCCAGGTGCGCTCGGGTCAGATCATGGGCCTGATCGGGCCCAACGGCGCCGGCAAGTCGACCACGTTCAACCTGTTGACGGGCGTGTTGGCATCCACGCGCGGCGAGGTGCAGCTGATGGGCGAGCGCATCGAGACCCTGCCCTCGCGCGAGATCGCGCGCCGCGGCGTGGCGCGCACGTTCCAGCACGTCAAGATGATCCCCGCAATGACGGTGCTCGAGAACGTCGCGCTCGGGGCGCACCTGCGCGGCCACGCCGGCGTGGCGCGTGCGATGCTGCGCCTGGATCGGGCCGAGGAGAAGCGGCTGCTGCGCGAGGCTGAACGCCAGCTCGTTCGCATCGGCATGGCCGAGCGCATGCACGAGCTCGCGGGCAACCTCGCGCTCGGCCCGCAGCGGCTGATGGAAATCGCCCGCGCCTTGTGCGCCGACCCGACGCTGCTGCTGCTCGACGAGCCCGCGGCCGGCCTGCGCCTGAAGGAGAAGGAGGGCCTGGCCCAGGTGCTGCGCCAGCTGCGCGACGAAGGCATGAGCATCCTGCTCGTCGAACACGACATGGACCTGGTGATGGGGCTCGTCGACCGCATCGTGGTGATGGAATTCGGCACCAAGTTGATCGAGGGCAGCCCGCAAGAGGTGCAGGCCAGCCCCGCGGTACGGGCGGCCTATCTGGGGACGGAGCACTGACGTGAACCACCCCCTACGCGCTTCGCGCGCCCCGGCCAGGGGGCCGAGCCCAGGCATGGCAGGCCCAGCGGACCTGCCATGCCTGGTGAGGAGCCGGGCTGCCATGCCCGACCCGTCCTGCAAGGCACGCCAGCGGCCCGGCGAAGCCGGTTCTGCGGCGTTCGCCTGGTTCGGCTTGTTTGATACGTCGCGGGTGGCGCGCAGCGCAATGGACCACTGACATGCCCACCGCCAACCTGCTCAACGTGACCGACCTCCACGCCGGCTATGGCAAGGCGGAGGTGCTGCACGGCGTCAACCTGCGTGCCGATGTCGGGCAGGTGATCACCGTGATCGGGCCGAACGGCGCCGGCAAGTCGACCCTGCTGAACGCCCTGATGGGCGTGCTGCCCGCGCGCGGAGGCATCGACTACCAGGGCCGCGCCATCGGCGGTCTGCAGCTAGAGGAGCGGGTGATGCAGGGCATGGCGCTGGTGCCCGAGACGCGGGCGCTGTTCGGCACGATGGCGGTCGAGGACAACCTGCTGCTGGGCGCGTACCGCCAGGTCCGACTCGGCAACAAGGACACGGCCGGCGCGATGGACCGGGTCTTCACCCTCTTCCCGCGGCTGAAGGAGCGCCGCAAGCAACTCGCCGGCACGTTGTCGGGCGGCGAGAGGCAGATGCTCGCCGTCGGCCGCGCGCTGATGTCGCTGCCGACGCTGCTGCTGCTGGACGAACCCAGCCTCGGGCTTGCGCCGCTCGTGGTCAAAGAGATCTTCCGCACCATCGCCTCGCTGCGGGCGACGGGCGTGACGATCCTGCTCGTGGAGCAGAACGCGCGCGCGGCGCTCGACGTCGCTGACCACGGCTACGTGCTCGAGATGGGGGAGATCGCGCTCGAGGGCCCGGCGAGCGAGCTCGCGAGCGACCCACGCGTGATCGACACCTACCTCGGCGTGGCACGTTCCGGGCCAGGGTACTGACGTGACAGCCTGCGCCCGCGCTGCCCGAGCGTGATGCCCGACACCGTTGCTCTCCGCGACCCGGCCGATGCGGGGCTCAACGAATCGCGCCTGACGCATCTGGTCGGGTATGCCGCCTCGCTCGCCTCCATCCGGCTCAGGAAGACGTTCTTGAGGCATCTCGGCCCGCTGCAGCTCAAGGTGGTGGAGTTTTCGATCCTGGTCCTGGTGGCGTCGAATCCGCGCCTGAACCAGAAGCAGCTCGGCGCCGCGCTCGACGTGTCGGCGCCGAATCTGGCGGTCATCCTGGACAAGCTGGCCGAGCGCGGCCTGCTCGAGCGCGTGCGCAGCACGGTCGACCGCCGGGCGCAGCAGATCCACCTCACCGCCAGCGGGCGCGAGCTGGCCGCGCGCGCCGAGGCCATCTCCGCGAGCATGGAGACCGACGCCCTGCGCAACCTGTCGCAGGCGGAGCGCGCCCTGTTGATCGAGCTGTTGCTGAAGGTCGCGCGCACGCGCCCGTCGCGCCGTTGAGGTCGGGAGGGTGAGCGGCCGGGGCGCCGACTACAATCTCAGGTTGTCTCCGCCACCAGCAGGCGCCTGCCCGAGAGGACTCGATCGTGTTCATTTCCGAAGCTTTTGCCCAGGCCGCTCCGGCCGCCACCGGTGCCGGCGACTCGCCGTTTTCCAGCCTGACCAGCATGCTGCCGCTGGTGCTGATGTTCGTCGTGCTGTATTTCGTGATGATCCGGCCCCAGATGAAGCGCCAGAAGGAAGCCAAGGCGATGATCGACGCCCTGGCCAAGGGCGACGAGGTCGTGACGGCGGGGGGCATGCTGGCCAAGGTCAACAAGCTCGGCGATTCGTTCCTGACCGTGGAGGTCGCGAACGGAGTGGAAGTCCAGATCCAGCGCACAGCCGTGATCCAGGTGCTGCCCAAGGGCACGATCAAGTGAGTGCGCAGCGCGCCGACATCCGCATGAGCGGAACACCGGCGCGCCCACGTTGAACCCTCGCTGCGAACGGCGGGCCCGGGGCCCGTGCTCGTGTTCCGGCGAAGTGAGGCCAAGAGAGGCGAGATGAACCGCTATCCCCTGTGGAAATACGCGATCCTCGTGGTGGCGCTGCTGGTCGGCCTGATCTATGCGCTGCCGAATGTGTTCGGCGAGGCGCCGGCGGTGCAGGTCTCCAGCGGCCGCGTCACGGTCAAGCTCGATGCGGCGTTCGCCAAGCGCGTCGAGCAGGTGCTGAGCCAGGCCGGCTTGACGGCCGACTTCGTGCAGTTCGACGGTCACTCGGTCAAGGCGCGGTTCGGCGACACCGAACTCCAGGGCAAGGCCAAGGACGCCCTGACCCGGGCGCTGAACCCGGATCCCGCGGACCCGAGCTACATCGTCGCGCTGAACCTGCTGTCGCGCTCGCCGCAGGCCTTGAGCGCGCTGCGCGCGATGCCGATGTACCTCGGCCTCGACCTGCGCGGTGGCGTCCACTTCCTGATGCAGGTCGACATGAAATCGGCCCTGACCAAGAAGGCCGAGGCGATGACGGGCGACATCCGCACGCTGCTGCGCGACAAGAACATCCGCCACGCCGGCATCACGCGCGACGGCAATGCGGTGGCGGTGCGCTTTCGCGACCGCGAGACGCTGGCCGCTGCGCGCAGCCTGCTGGCCGACCAGTTGCCCGACATGGAGTGGACGGAAACGCCCGACGGCGCCGAGTTCCTGCTCGCCGGCAGCCTGAAGCCGGCCGCGGCGCTCAAGGTGCAGGAGACGGCGCTGAAGCAGAACATCACGACGCTGCACAACCGCGTCAACGAACTCGGCGTAGCTGAACCGGTGATCCAGCAGCAGGGCACCGACCGTGTCGTGGTGCAATTGCCGGGGGTGCAGGACACGGCCAAGGCCAAGGACATCATCGGCCGGACCGCGACGCTCGAGGTCCGCATGGTGGACGAAAGCGCCGAAGGTGCCGCCGCCGCTGCCGGCACCGGCCCGGTGCCGTTCGGCACCGAGCGCTTCGTCGAGCGCGGGGCGCGGCCGATTATCGTCAAGCGCCAGGTCATCCTGACGGGCGAGAACCTGCGCGACGCGCAGGCCGGGTTCGACGACCACCAGCAACCGGCGGTGCATCTGACCCTGGACGACAAGGGCTCGCGCATCTTCAAGGACATCACGCGCGAGAACATCGGCAAGCGCATGGCGATCCTGCTGTTCGAGAAGGGCAAGGGCGAGGTCGTCACGGCACCGGTGATCCGCAGCGAGATCGGCGGCGGGCGGGTACAGATTTCTGGTTCGATGACAACCTCCGAAGCCAACGACACGGCGCTGCTGCTGCGCTCGGGATCGCTCGCCGCACCGATGGAGATCATCGAGGAGCGCACCATCGGCCCGAGCCTGGGCGCCGAGAACATCGCCAAGGGCTTCAACAGCGTGATCTACGGCTTCTGCGCGATCGCGCTCTTCATGATCCTGTACTACCGCATGTTCGGTGTGTTCTCGGCCATCGCGTTGGCGGTCAACCTGCTGCTGCTGGTGGCGGTCCTGTCGATGCTGCAGGCGACGCTCACGCTGCCGGGCATCGCCGCGATCGCGCTGACGCTGGGCATGGCGATCGACGCCAACGTGCTGATCAACGAGCGCGTGCGCGAGGAGCTGCGCAACGGCTCGGCACCGCAGACCGCGATCGCCACCGGCTACGAGCGTGCGTTCGCGACCATCCTCGACTCCAACGTCACGACCCTGATCGCGGGCCTGGCGCTGCTGGCCTTCGGGTCCGGCCCGGTGCGCGGGTTCGCGGTGGTCCACTGCCTCGGGATCATGACCTCGATGTTCTCGGCCGTGTTCTTCTCGCGCGGGCTCGTGAACCTGTGGTACGGGCGGCAGAAGAAGTTGAAGGCGGTCTCGATCGGCCAGGTCTGGCGCCCCGACGGGGCAGCATCGCCGCCGGCCCAGGCCTGAACGGGGAGAACACACGATGGAGTTTTTCAGGATACGGCGGGACATCCCGTTCATGCGGCACGCGTTGGTCTTCAACGCGGTCTCGTTTATCACCTTCGCGGCGGCGGTCTTCTTTCTCGCCACGCGCGGCTTGCATTTGTCGATCGAGTTCACCGGCGGCACGGTGATCGAGGCGGCCTACACCCAGGCAGCAGACATTGCCAAGGTGCGTGCGACGGTCGACGGCCTCGACTTCGGCGAAGTCCAGGTACAGAACTTCGGCACCCCGCGCGACGTGCTGATCCGCCTGCCGATACGCGGCGACGTGAAGCAGACGGTGGTCGTTTCGCGCGTCTTCAATGCGCTGTGCCAGGCCGAGGGTGGCACGGTCTCGACGCAGCAGGTGACGACCGACAAGGGCGAATCGATCAGCAAGGCGGTCTGCACCGCCGCCGGCGCCGAACCGGTCAAGCTGCAGCGCAGCGAGTTCGTCGGCCCCCAGGTCGGCTCCGAGCTGGCCCGCGACGGCGCGTTGGCGCTGGCGGTCACGATCGCCGGGATCATGGCCTACCTGGCGATCCGATTCGAGTGGAAGTTCTCGGTCGCGGCGATCATCGCCAACCTGCACGACGTGATCATCATCCTTGGCTTCTTCGCCTTCTTCCAGTGGGAGTTCT
>Ga0302322_100003675_pt1 | contig 13245 bp, 2 predicted proteins | sample Fen_T0_2_FD_203757 | JGI IMG/M metagenome (GOLD analysis project Ga0302322, IMG submission 203757) | Peat permafrost microbial communities from Stordalen Mire near Abisko, Sweden - Fen_T0_2 | ecosystem: Environmental > Terrestrial > Soil > Wetlands > Permafrost | place: Sweden: Abisko...
ATCATCTACAAAAGGTAAACCAGATGCACCAGCTAACACAGCAGTATAACCTAAGAACTTAACAAAAGCTTTACGTTGTTCCCACTTACCTACACTTAAATCACTAGATGTACCATGAAATCTATTAAATAACCAGTTAGACATATTAAGAGTATAACTCATAAGGCTATATGCAGACATACCTAATGGATTATGCATAAACATATATGGTATATTACCTTTATTAAGCATGAAGTTTGTATTATTATTAAACTCTATAGCTTTATCAAATGCAACTCTATCAAAGGTTGTCTTACCTTTAGCAAATACTCTATAAGAAGCTAGGATTGCAGCTTTTCTATTATAAGCCTCAGCCATCTTAAACATCTCCATACTCTTATCTGATACCTTTGCTAGACGTTTACCAAATCTAGTCCGTACTGCTCCATCATCTAATCCAGAAAATAAAGAAGCTTGTGAACTATTCTCAAAAGTAGCACCAACATCCTCTGCTACACGCATAACCTCTTTTTCGGCTTTAGATAAGTTACCAAATATTACGTCTTTACCAGCCTTAGCTAATAATGCTTGAGCTGGTGCTTTAATACCAGCACCTTTCAAGTGCATACCTAATTCAGCAGCACCTACAGTATGTAACTGTGTAAGTTGCATAAGTGCAGTAAGTGGTCTAAATCCCATAAAGTAAATAGCGGTAGCGTTCTTAAGATATTGTGCTTGCCTACCACCAAACTGAACTGGTTTTAACGTCTGTCTTACATACTCTTTAAACTCAGGCTTCTTCTCTGCTTCTATATTCTCAAGCAACCTCATTTGGTCTGTAACATACTGCATCTTAGCAAAGCTATTAGCAGTTCTATTTATTTGAGTCTCAATAGCATCAAAAGGACTATCCTCATTATAACCTTCGATAAGATTATTCTTTCTCTTGATAATATGTTTTTGACCATGTTGTTCAAGAAGTTTATTTAATATCTCTTGACGTACTGCATGAACAACTTCCCTTCTTTCTTCGTCACTAATATCATTCTTTTGGAGAACCTTATCTACCATATCTGAAATAGATTGGTCGTCTTTGTAACCAAACCTATCTTTATTATCTATACGCTTAATACGTATACCTTCTGTATGAAGAGATTCACCATCTTGAAGACCTTTGAAGTTAGCAGGTACGTACTTAGTTGGATTAGCTTTAAGGTCTCTAGCTAGAATATCTGCTTCCATTTTATTGTAGAATGCTTGGTTAAAGACTTTGGTTTTAACACCATTACTATCTACCTTATCCATTTCTACAACCCATTCACCGCCCTCAAGCCTTTCACGTGGCATATACCAATCCATAGTATGCTCACCATAATTACCACTAATCTCTTTATACTTAGCTCTAACACCTTCTTTATCCATTAGTTGAGTAAGTATTGCTTTAAGTTCTATTTTAGATACAAGTTTATCTAAACCCACGTCTTTAATACTTCTATGATTCTCAAAGAAATTTATAAAGTCTTTTTCAGTCTGTAATGCTTTATTTTGAATTGCTTCCCTAATAGGAATTAACATTTCTTTAACATCTGATATAGTATAAGCAGCACCATTAGCAAATTCTGCAATAGACTTATTTCTAAATTGCCTATTGAATGCTCTATACTTATTATACATATCAAATTCTTCTTTAGTAAAGTTCTCTAAACCTTCTTGTTTACGAACCTCTTCCAAAGTATCAAATGCCTTCTCTAATTGGTCAGCTAGTACAATAGCTTTATAGGTATTCTTTCTACTCTCTTGAGGTATCTTACCTAATTCACTAGCAATATCTCGCATAGAGAGAGCTTTAATATCATTAAGCCCTTTATTATCATCACCTCTAAATTTATGTTGGAGCATAGATTTAGTCTCAATAGATTTATTCATATTAACAGAAGCGTCTCTTAAATTATTATCCCAATATGCAGGGCGTAATAAGCCTTTAATGGCTCCTTTAACTAAACCATTCTCGTTGAAATACTCATTAAAGTATTTAGTAAGACCAGCCACCATACCCTCATTTCTCTCAGGGTCAAATATCTCTTTAACTCGTTCAATATGATTTTCAATAGGTTTAAATTTAGATTCAGAATAATCTATACCAGTAACACCTTTAGTTTCTTGTGACAGAGAATTACGAATTTCTTTCATAAAATCTCTAAGGTCTTTATCAGTAGGTGTTTTACCAATAGCTCTAGTCCAAATATCTTTAATAAAATCCATAACCTTTTTCATAAGACTAGGTTTAAGATTAGTCTCACCGAATCTAGCAATAAACTCATTAGCTCTATCAAGTTTATCTGTCTTACTAGAAACCATACCATCTATTTCTGCTTTATGTGCCATATAAATCTGATTAAGGAGTTGTTCACCCCTTTTACCTAATGACTGAATACCATGATGTGTAATCTCATGAGCAAATACTCGTTGAACTACACCTTCTGATTTTTCAATATTATCTGCTACTAAAACAATCTTACCAGAGTTCCTATCATAGTAACCTTCAATAGCACCAACACCATCTTCTTTCATTTGTGCTCTAACAATAGGAGGTAGGTCTTCTTGAGATTGAATAACATCTACTCTAGAAGCATCTTTACCTAATTCTTCTTTAACACTTTCGATTGTGTGACCTGAGACAGTAGCTTCACCTTCACTCCAATCTTGTCTATATTTACCAAATTTAGCTTGCTCTTTACGAAGAGCTTTCTCTTCCTCTTCTCTAGCTTTTAAGTATTCTTCCTTCTTAATACGAAGTCTCTCTTCTTCCTCTAACCTAGCTTTTGCTTCAGGTATACTTTCTTGACCTACTTTAACGGCTGCTTTATTAGCTTTCTCTTGTTGCTTTGCTTTTATCTCAGCCAAACGAGCTTGTGCCTTTTCACGCTCAGTAGCAATCTCAGAGTCCATAATCCTATCTTCTGCAAGATTACCACCAGCATATTCTTGTACTACAGGTCTACCTTTCTCAATAGGAGCACCTCTAACAATACCACCACTAATTCTACTATATGCCTCATTAATAGCATTACGTAATATTTTAGTACGTTCTGTTTTATTCTTAGCATCTGCATAAGCTTTATTAGTAGCTTCGTTATCCCGTAATTCTAATATAGCATCAGCACTAAGCCTAACCTCTTCGTCTGTGCCTCTTTTTAAATCATCCAGAGTCTTTAGGTCAGACGCTCTTTGACGTTCATGAGATTCTGAACGTATGATAGATTCATAATCCTTAACATTTATTTCAACATCACCTTTAGCTAATTCATCATAAACAAATTTTAAACCTTCTTCTAAAGGTAATCTACCAATATCCCTAGCCTCTTTCTTTAATTCACCTAATATTTTATTTAGTTCTTTTCTTCTAGAATCTAACTTACTTAATTTATTTTCTAATTTCTGTTTCTCACTAGTAGATAAGTCATCAAAGTAATCTTTTTTCTTCTCAGCTTTAAGTTCCTTAATTGCTTTATTTACTTCAATTAATTCAATGGATGTAGGTTCTGCATCTTTTTTTAATCTATCATAATGTCCTTCACCTAATTCTGATTTCCATTGCTCTTTAATACCATCTAATAATCTAGTATATTTTTTAGTTAATGTTTCTAAAACAGGTTTCTTAGTTTTAGGATTAAATACAGGTTCACCAAACTCATTTAATTTAGGTACTTTCTTTGTAGAGTATTTAGACGTAACTATCTCTCTATTAAGGTTCTGTAACACCTTCTTAAATTTATTCATCCTAACGGCATATACCCTATGTGGTTTTTGTGCATTTCTAGCTAAATAGTCTTTATATGCTTGTTCCATATTCTGCTTATCTTCAGCAGTTATTTTAACATTGTGGTCAGGCTCACCAGAGAATTCAGACGCAACTCTACGTCTTTCTAAACCCTTTGCATTATTACCACCTCTGTTTAGAATATTATCTTTATACCATTTTTTAATGTTTACACCTTTAGCTACTTCATAACCATCTTTTCGCTTAACAAGTACACCATCTTCCACACCTTTAGATAATACACCTAAAGCTTGGTCTTTATATTTTTGTATACGCTCTTTATCATAATATTTTTTAACATTACCTTTAACATCTTTTCTAGCTTTATGTGGGTAATCTTCATAACTTTCTTTTAATGCTTCTTCTATAATCCTATTTGTTATTAAACCTTCTTCGTGAACTGTTTGTGCTAAAGTCCTAGCTAAATCATTATCTTTCCAACCTTCTTTAGACTCTTGTTGTAAATGACGAGCCTCTTCTTCAGGAGTAGTGGAACCCACCTCTTTCTTTAATCTTTCAATAACTTCCTTACCAGAAGCTTTTATACCCATTTCTTCAGCAGCTTTAGCAGCTACCTCTTCTGAATTGATTTTCTTAATAACCTCTTTTTTAGGTTTTAAGACCTCTTTTGGGAGTTCTGTGACTTCTTTTGTAGGTTGTGTTTCAATAGGTTTAGCAGACTCTTCTTGAATCTTTTTTAAGTTATATTCTCTAGCAGCATTGAGTTCTTCTACTGATTTACCTAATTCAGTAAATTGCTCTGCTTTAAACTTAGATTCAGGATTAGTCATAAAATCTTGTATAGCAGATTTAATATCAAACTCTACTGGTTGCTTCTCTTTAACCTTACGTTGTTTAACTTCTGGTTTTACTTCTACAGCCTTTGTTTCTTCAACTTTAGGTTCTACTAAAGGCTCTACCGCTAAAGGTGCAACCTCTGGAAGCTCTACAATCGGTTTATTTACTTCAACCTTAACCTTACTACCTTTTTTAGATTTAGATGCTTTCTCGGCAATCGTAGGAGCTTCAAAGGATAATCCTAATTGCTCTTTGGGAGCATATTCTAAGTTACTCTCTGCTGTGTAGTGCGTAGGCATCTCAATTCTAGTTTCTAAGTCTGGATAAGATAAACCAAACTTAGCTAATTCATTCCTAGCATCTGCTTGATTAATATCACTCTTAGGTACTTGAGGTAGAGGTTTATTGGCTGAACCAGTAAGGTCAAATTCCATTTGTCTTAAAGGAACATCCTTATTAACATCTTTATTAAAATCAAACTCATACTGATGGTCAAGTGAAGACATAGGGCCTGAGGTATCAACTTCTTGTGGGAGAGATACACGCATCTTTCTATTACCTAATACATCAATACCTAAATCTTCAATAATAGGTTGAATACCTAAACTCTTTAATTGTTTAGCTATATCCTTACCTTTAGTATAATTAAATTCCCTACTACCTTCTGGTAATAAGGATTCTGGTGTTTGTCTTGTCTTAACACCTTGTAAATCTAAAATACCTTGAGTCTTTAACTCTGGGGTTGTCTCCACTACTGGAGTCTCTGCTTTAGTAATATCTACTGGAGTTTTATCATCAGTAATAGGTTTTACTTTTGGAGTCTTAGCTCCATGGAGAGCACCAAAGCCAGCGCCTGTTACAGCAGTCTGAATAAGATTCTTTTTAATAGCTTCGAGTGTGTGTCCTTGTTTCCACTCTTCTCCTGTCACGGCTCCAGCAGCAACATCAGCACCTTGGCTTAATTCACCTTGAGCAAGAAGATAAGGAGCATCAGCAGCAAGACCTTGGAGAGCACCTTTAGCTACACCTCTAGCTGGTGTACCTAAGATACCTTCTGTAACTTCACCAGTAACAGGGTTGATTGTTCCTTTCATCTTATTCATTACTTTAGGCATCAATGCAAACATAACTGCATTAGTAGTAGCACCGGGAATAGACCTAACTAAAGCCTCATTACCAGAAACACCTTTTTTCATCTGCCTCTCAACAGATTCACCTTGATGTGATAAAGCGGCGGCAGCGGGGAGAATAAGTGGGCCTAATGCTCCACCAGTAGCTTCTGTAGCAGCACCAGCAACTAACCAAGGAGCAGCACCCTCACCCACATCTTGAACAGTAGATAGTATAGGGTGTTCCTTCTCAAACTCTGGATTCCTAGCAAGAGCACCTTCTGGAGCTGAAAAAGATTCTAAATAATTAGCACCTTCTTGGGCAGTTTGAGCAACTTTGTTTTCTTCTGGGGAGTACCCTAAGACAGCACCTAAATCAAGAGCACCACCTTGAGCAGTCCTAGCAGCTAATTTACCAACATTAAGAGCAGCTCTACCTATAGACTTAGCACCCTCTTTAATCATTGAGGGTTTAGGTTGAAATCCTTTTTCTATATCAGCTTGTAAGGCAGCTATTCTTGCTGCTCTATTTGGGTCTTCTTTTGAAGAACCTTGAAGAGAATTAATAGTTTTAATAGCATCCGCATAATAAGGGTCATTCAAAAGCTCAGTAAATTTATCTGCCATTACTTACTCCCTATATAATCTTGTACTGTAGCAAGTGCTTTAGTATATGTTTTAAAAGCAGGGTCACTAGGTTCTGGAGCATACGGATATAGTTTAAGTATATCTTGTGCTGCCTTAACTGTAGGGTCTTCCTTCTTTTCTTGTCCATAGAAAGGTGCAAGAGTTTTAAGAGGAACTGCTTTAGTTTCTGCTTGTGTCAACAATGCTTGTGCTTCTTGAAGTTTACCTGTAGAAACTAAATGTTGTATATTGGCTCGTAATTCTTGTTTCTTTAATGGATGTAAATCATTACGTTGACTTATTTCTTGCAATTTACCTTGAATATCAGCTAAGATACCTTGAGTACCTGTTTGAATATGACCAATATTAGCAGTACCTTGACCCACTTCAATAGGAGTAAGAGCATTTGTTCTTGCAGTTCCAGCTTGTGTATTACCTGTAAGAGCTGCTTTATATCCTCTCTCAAAAGGAGCATCACCTTGCTTAAGAGCTAACTCACCCTGTTTAATACCTATTTCATCATTATGTTTCATAGCAGCATTAGCAGCACTATAAGCAAAAGGAGAGTTCTTAATATTAGGTGGAAGATTATCTAAAGCAGTTTGGAGTCTACTAGCACCCGCTTGTTGCATCTCCCATTCCCGTTGAGAACCCGGAGTAGCTTCTTGTTGAGCAAAATAAGCAGACCTACCTGTAGGAATATTAGGTAATGGGCCTGATTGACTTACACTTTCTTTAAAAGGATGTAACATAACATTATCAGTATAATTACCACCTTTAATCTGTGTATCTGGTGTATATACTCTATGTTCCATACCATTATCATCTACATAACTACCATAATTAGTATCAGGTAAAGCAGTGGTGGTTTGAGGAGCACTATCCCAAGATACTGTCGGTTGAGGTAAAGGAATATTTCTAGTTGGAGCTGTACCTATAGCTCCCTTACTTTGAGGTTTGATTTTAGGGGCAGCTTGAACTGTTTGAGTAGCTGATGGTCTTGGTGTATATTCCGTTTTAATTTTATTAGCTTTATTACCAGAACCAAAAGATATCATAGGTAAAACACCACTAGACTCACCAATACCTACAGGCAAAGCACCTTTAGTACCAATACCTAGACGAGCAGACCCTTCTGGAGAACCTACACCAGTTTTAATACTCTCTATATAAGGATTAGTGGCATATGGGTCATCAACACCAAATGCTCTATTTGCCTTGTTACCTAAATAACCAGCGGCAGCTCTCGGCAAAGCAAACACATCAGAAATACTCCCTGACATATATTTTTGTGGGTCTTGTTCAAATATATCTTTAGTAGCCATAATAAACTCCTATTCTTTAATTAGGTGATTGCAACCTTAATATCTGCGATACCTTTGGTAAGAGCACCTAATCCATTTAAGGAAGCGGTAGCTGCTGCCGTTTTAACTTGTGCTCGTTGTAATTCTGCATTAATAGACATTTGTAAAAACTCGGATTGATTCTTAATATTAGCTACGAAGTGTTCTACCCAAGCTTTAAGTTTATTAACATCATTATCATTTCTAGATTTCTCAAAAGATAGCAAAGCTTCGTATTCTTTTATAGATGCTTCATATTGAGATGTATAAAGGAGTATTTGATTCTTAACTCTATCAAACTCAGCAGACATAGTTTTAACATAAGTATCAACAACAACGCCCATATATCTTGTAGTAAAGTCTATATCTGAATTATGTGCTTGGATATTAGTATCTAGAGACTTATGAAAGTTAGCTTTAGCCCATTCAATAACATACTTATAAATATCTCTAGAGGCTGTAGCAGCATCAAATTGAAACTTCTGTTGGGCATCTAGTTTAAGAGCAGTAGTAATTGAGTTAGGGAATAAGAAACCTTTAGCAGAGGTATTTACATCAGCGGCAGAATAAAGGTCTCTAAGAGTATACTGTCTCCTAGCTAAGTCCTTTTCATACATAGCATCCTGCATAGCATTAGTTTCAGTGAGTGATGTAGTAGTATCTAAAAATACTTGTACCTTATTTTTAAGAGTAGTCCACCAAGCTTCATCCCAAGTATATTGTGTATAATCTGAAACATCTACTTTATTTGGTAGAGTACTTAAGATATCTGCATTAACATTTTGAATGTTAGCTACAAATGGGTCTAAAGAATCGTGAATATCATCTATAGTCTTATCTAATTTCTCAAATATAGCAGCAGGGACAGTTGTACCATAAGGTGTATCTACAGGAAAGTCTAGAGCATCGTAATTAGCAGTAGTCCAACTAGAATAATAACTCTGTAAATAACTTATAATAGAATCTGTTTGTGTTTGTACGTAATCTAGAGTTTCATTAATACTCAATGTAGCCATATAATCACCTCACTATACTTTCTATCGTCATATTTTTATATTTATTTAATTATGGAAACAATCCAGCAGCCTTATATACCCTATATATAACTACTGTTATATAATATGAAGAGTGTGTTGATGTAAAATTAACTCCCTTAAAGGTAAATGATGAAGAACCCGGAGGATATTGAACATAATATAAATTACCTGTATTAGCTATCCAAGATGTTTGGTTTATAGCCCTTAAATAAGATATAGCATCAGCTAAATAGTAATGATACTTAATAGCTATATCATACCCATAATGACCACCATCGTGTTCTACATACTTAACAGAACCATTATCTGACTCAAGATATTCGCTGAAGTTAGCTGCGTAATTCTTAAGTGTTGTACTCTCATTTTGAAGTGTATAAACAGAGTTAGTAGGCCCAAATCCTGTTTGAAAAGGAACTAAATATTCATTACCGTAATTATCAGATAGTATTAAACCATTTCCTGATTTGTTATTATAAAATGCAGTACTAGAATTAGCATCTTGAACTACTTGAAAACCTGTTCTATGTGCAGTTACAGGCAAACCTTTATTATCATAACTAGTAATAAGAGCATCTGTTATTCCTTTAACTACAACATAATTACCACAGTAATTAGGGTAAGCTATTCTATAATTATAATCAGTAAGATGCCCACTAGCACCACCTACTACTGTAGCTATATTCATAGCTGAATGCGCTAAGTTAGGTAGTATAACAACTCCCGGTTGAAATCCATTAAATGTTACAGGAACATCACCACGAATATCTACAGTAAATGATTGACTAGTAAAATTATATAATTGTTTTTTAGCAGCAGCTATATCATAATTTAATATTGCAATACCTGAAATACCTAAAGTATCCTCATTATGTGTCCACATTGTATTACTATTGGTTAAGGATAACATAGAATTATCATTACGTACTAAAGATAATGTAGCCCAACTAAAATCAGATAATAGGACACCATCTGATACATAATCATCAAACGACCATACTTGAGTTGGAATCATACCATTAACTAAAGATGGATATATTACAGTTAAATTACCTTTATTGTACGTATATTGAATACTCTTATCCGTAGAAGAATAATCATTATTTAATAATTTAGCATATATAGTATAAGAACTACCGGGAGCTAATGTAGCAGTAGGACTTAAAGTATATTTAACAGCATTAATATAATAATAAAATTCATAAGTTAAAGGATTACTGTTATATGTTGATGTTATTCTATTAACCCAAGAGTTGCTAATTGTATTAGGATACGTATCTGTAAAATTAGACCAAGTTATATTACTTGTTATATCCTTTTTAGCTACTGTAAATGTTGTACTTACTGTAGCGGGTTTATAATTAGAGTCACCAACATTAGATGCTGATATAGTGACTGTTCCAGCATGAACAGCAGTAACTAAATTACCTACTAAAGTAATAGGGCATTGATTAGATGCAGAACTCCAAGAATCAATTTTATATGTATCTGCAACAGATGATTGGTGTGTACTTGTTACATTATATGATGATTCTACAATAGTATTAGATGCAGTTATAGTCATACTTTGGTCAGCTTTAATTACAGGTTCAGTAACACTAAAACTATAATCTATAGAGACACCAGAAACATTAGTGCTTCTACCATCTAAACTATATATATCTGCAATATATATAGTTATAAAACTTTCAAAAGTAGCTTTATTTAATATAAATGTATATACTCTATTTATATGGTCTATACTATTTAGTATAGCATAATTACCACTAATAGAAAATGTAGGTTGGTTTACATTTATATTAGAAGGCCAACTAGAGAAAGATAATGTTAAGGTTGACCCTACTACATGATTGCTATCTGAATATGTATATATAGGTGTTGGTATAGTTCCATAATCTGCTGAGTTCCGTTTAGGCATATATATACTAGCTACACTATTTATCATTATATATTTAGATGTATCTAGTAATGTATATTCAGCCTTTAGCTGCCAATAAAAAAATGAATAAGTGTTGGCATCAACTAACACACTGGAATCTATAACCCTAGCAGGATTAAAACGCATATCATAGTATTTAACATAACCTATAGTATTATCTGAAATTATATCAGAACCATCTTCCTTAGTTACTGTAGCATTCATATAATAAGAATAGGTTCTAATGCCATAAGGTACAGAATCCGTAGTATTAACATATATATTAGGGTAGGTTAAAATCAACGTACCTTTTTCAACAGATACCTCTGCCGTGTATATAGATGCCTCATATTCGTTATATTCTGGTGTATTTATTGTTAAAGTGAACTTGCCTGTACCAACATCAGTAGCTTTAAGTATATTAGGTGAACCTATAACACTAACTAAATTAGAATTATTAACATCTAAAGTATATGTTAAACTAGGTATTATAGTATTAGTTAATGAATCTTTAAGAGTAACTGTTACTGTCCTAGAAGGCATACCAATACTAATCTTAGGTATAGTAGTAGAAATAGTAACAGGAATACCTGACACAAAGAAAGGATTCCAAGTATATGTTTGTCCAGTAAAAGCATTAGCTAGAGAAGGTGCAGTAAGATAGAAGTAAGCTTGATTATGGGCAGCAGTTCTACCTATAGTAAAATATTTATAAGTTGGGTAAGCACCAACACCTGTGGTAATTGTAATGCCTGTAGATGCTGTTATACCTATTTGAGTACTGCCACCAAAAGTAGGATTAGGTGTGACTATCCAACCAGCACCACTAACTGTTGATTTAGGTACATTGCCAGTATTATCCCAAATAATTGTTATAGGAGTATTTACATAATTATTTACTACATTAATAGTCATAACCCCATTAACAAAAGTAAAAGAATAATTACTAGATGTTAAAGTACCTTGACTAATATTTATAGCAGTTGTAGGCCCAACAGTAGTTGCTGAACTACCTGAAGAAGAATAGCTAGGTTGTCCTGTAATACCTGCTGAAAATATATCTTGGCCTAGAACAAAACCAGTATATGTGGCAGTGTAATTTGAGTAGGGTACACCATAATCTTTAATCTTATTATTTGCTGTTACTGTTAGAGTCTTTTTATTTACTGTGAAGGTTTTACTACCACTAATAGAAATATAATTATTACTATCTGTTGGTGTAAAAGTATAATCAATAGTATAAGACCCTGCATTAGGTATAAAACTAGTTACTAAGTTACCATTTAAATAATACCTAAAAGTCCCTTGTACATCTGCTGTAGCATTTAATATAGATGAATCTACTGTAACACCATATGTTTGTGTTGTACTAACATTCCAAGTGATTACTGGAGTACCTTTAATTTGAATAATATCAGTAATAGATGTAAACTCATAATTAGATATATCTGTTGGGTAAAACTGAGCAGTTAAGGTATGATTACCTATACCAGAGAATGTATAACCCCCATCAGGAATTAAAGATATATTCCCCATACTATCTTTAACAGCTATAAGAGTTAAAGCATCATAATACTGCCAACTACCTGCTACAGCTTGTATAGTATTACCTATTAAATGGGATGCAGTAGCATTAAACATATCAACAGTTGCCTTAGTTCCCTCAGTAATATAATTAAAAGAACTCCAATTAATAGCTGGTATAGCTTTCTGTACATTCAACCAAACACCATCATTAACCAAAGGATAATATGTAGTAGAATCCATAGGAGTAAAATTAAATTGTATTGCATAATTAACATTAGCATCAGGTATAGTAGTGTCTGGTAAAGTAAATGTAAAAGAACCATAACTAGGTGGATTTAATACACGAAGAGCATTATACGCTACTGAAAGATATTCACCATAATAAAATGGGAAATTATCATTCCAAGATATTTCTGGTTCTATTTTAACATTAACTTGTGCTGAAGCACTTACTGAATTATAATTAGTAGTAGCATTAGACACAGCTATAATAGTAATTAATCCAGATGCAGTAATAGGTTGGGTTAAATCTAATAAGTTAGCTGGAGCAATACTACCTAAATAGTAATTAAATATTAAACCTTGTATATTAGAAGAAGCTCTATTAGTAATTATATCCCCTTTATTAATATAATTAGGTAAAGAGAAATAAACAATAGGAGTAGCTTTATTGATAGTTATAGGTAAATAATATAAATAATTACTTTCATATGACACGTTAGGTTTAAATGCTATCGGTACATTATACACACCAGCATCAGGAGTTATATTATTACAAGTAAATATACCAACATTATTAGGAACAGTATGACTAGGTATATTAGCAGATGTAATTGTATATGGATATGTTTGGGTTGAATAATGACCTTTTATTATTTGGTATGCCCTAGATACATCTAGATTACCAAGTAAAACATTACTATTGTTTTTAACATATTCTTTAATATAGTCACTATCATTATTAAAACCTATTAGATATGTACCTGCCCTACTTAATTCCTTATTATGAATACATTCAATTGCTAATCCCATCTCACATGTAGATTCTATATTCTGAATACCATTTACAATATAATAGCAGTTAAACCCC
>Ga0302322_100003676_pt1 | contig 13240 bp, 13 predicted proteins | sample Fen_T0_2_FD_203757 | JGI IMG/M metagenome (GOLD analysis project Ga0302322, IMG submission 203757) | Peat permafrost microbial communities from Stordalen Mire near Abisko, Sweden - Fen_T0_2 | ecosystem: Environmental > Terrestrial > Soil > Wetlands > Permafrost | place: Sweden: Abisko...
CAAGTGTTTTGAACTAGAACCGTAGAGTAATTCAGCATGATGAACCTGCCTGAAGAAAATGTATTGATAGGATCAGTATAAAGCAGACAGGTTCAGGGATTGGAAGGACTGTTGGTGGCTGCAAAGAGCGGTGTGATCGTTTACGGGAATAATTTAAACGAAAACACCCCTATACAAAGGGGCGTTTGTCATTTTTCAAGAGTTTATTCTCTATTTGGTGGGTACATTCCACGCCGGGCGAAACTTATACCCGTATACGATCAAGCCGCGTTCGTCGCCGTCATTGCGCATTTTGCGGGTGACCATTTCTACGGGCATGCCGATCTCGATGGCGTTATTATCTACATCAGTGAGTTGAGCGGTGAGCATGGGACCTTCATCAAGTTTAATGAGGGCAACAGTGTAGGGGGCATTGGCATCGTAGCCAGCGGGGGCTTCGTAAACGGTGGTATAGGAATAAACTTCACCTTTACCGCTAAATGCAAATTGTTCCTTGGCTTCGTCGCCGCAATTCGGGCAGACATCGCGCGGGGGGAAGATCTTGTGATCGCAGTGCGGACAGACCTCGCCGACCAGTCCGTAGCGTTGTTTTTTGAGTCTCCAGTGTCTTGGGATTTCCATGGGTAAAATTCCTTTCTTCAAGAGTAATTCTATGCAACATGACTCTCAGAAACTATCAAGGTTACTTTCACTTCGGTAAAGTTATCCAGATGGGTAATATCAGGATTTCGACCGTTGGTAGGTTTTGATGAGAAAAACTTAATGTGAGAGCATGCTTCTCGATGAGAATCGGCTTCTGACTTCGTCCGAAGCCGATTCTCATCCCAATGCTATACCGCACTGGGTCAAAAATTGCGTTTTTTTAGAAGATGGAAAACGCAATTTTTGACCGAGGGTATTATATAATCTCAGTTGATGAAAATCCTGTTGATCAATCAAGCTTTCGTTGCGCCCGATGAGCCGGGACACACGCGCCATTTTGAGATGGCGAAATTTTTGCGCGCGCGCGGACATGAACTCGTCATCGTCGCTAGTGATTTGAATTATCAAACGGGTCAGCGGACGATCGCTCGCAAAGGCATCTTCGCCGAGCAGGTGATCGAAGGCGTGCGGATTCTGCGCGCATATATTTACCCGGCGCTGCATCGCAGTTATTTTTGGCGCATTATTTCGTTCTTTAGTTTTATGTTCAGCTCGGTATGGACGGCGCTGCAAGTGCGCGATGTGGACTTGGTGATGGGCACAACGCCGCCGATCTTTCAGGCGGTCTCGGCGTGGGTGGTGGCGCTGATAAGGCGCAAGCCGTTCTTGTTAGAGGTGCGCGACCTGTGGCCCGAGTTCGGTGTGAGCATGGGTGTGTTGACGAACCCGGTGTTGATCGCGTTGGGGCGCTGGCTGGAGAAATTTTTGTATGCGCGTGCGACGCATATTCTGGTGAACTCGCCCGCGTATAAAGAGTATATGATCGGTAAGGGCGTGCCGGAAAAGAAGATCACGTATATCGCCTATGGCACGGACGTGGATATGTTCAACCCGCAAGTGGATGGCTCGTCGATTCGCAGCGAGTTGAAATTGCAAGATAAGTTCGTCGTGTTGTACGCGGGCGCGTTAGGACAGGCGAATGACATTGACACAATGTTGCGTACGGCTGAAAGACTCAGCCACAGAGCGCACAGAGACTCTGAGAAAGAACTCAAAAACTCTGTGGACTCTGTGGCTAAGCAAAATGATGATGCGGCAAGTCGAATTCGGTTTGTGCTGTTCGGTGATGGGAAGGAACGTCCGCGCTTGCAAAGTGAAGCGAAGCGGCTGAAGTTGACCAATGTCATCTTTGCGGGCGTGCGCGCGAAAAAAGATATGCCGCTGGTCGTCGCCTCCGCGGACGTGTGTCTCGCGATCCTGCAGGATATTCCGATGTTCCGAACCACGTATCCGAACAAGGTCTTCGATTACATGGCGGCGGGACGTGCGACCATATTGGTCATTGACGGTGTCTCGCGAAAATTGATCGAGGATTCGTATGGCGGAGCCTATGTTCAGCCCGGTGACGATCAGCAGCTTGCTGAAACCATCCTGGATCTTTCAAAGAATGTAGATATCGTCAAGCAAATGGGGCTGAATGCCCGCGAGTATCTGGTCAAACATCTCGACCGTCGCGATAAGTTGAATGAAACGCTGGAGCTACTTACGGCATTGACAGGAAAGACCTAAACCACAAAGGAGCACAAAGGGTCACAAAGGTTTTCCTTCGTGTTACTTGGTGACCCTTCGTGGTGAAAACCTCTTATGAAAATCTTCATTACCGGTGCAACCGGCTTCACAGGCTCGCGCGTCGTCCCGCTCCTCCTCAAAAGCGGATACGCTGTTCGCTGTTTGTATCGTGCCTCCAGTGACCGTTCGTCACTTGCTAATCTTGATATCGAATGGGCGTTGGGAGATGTGTCCGACGCGCAATCATTGACCTTCGCCATGCATGGGACCGACGCCCTCGTCAACGTTGCCTCGCTCGGCTTCGGTCACGCGGACTCGATCGTCAGCGCGGCAAAAAATGCAGGCATCAAGCGTGCGGTCTTCATCAGTACCACCGCTATCTTCACCCAACTCAACGCGGGGAGCAAGAAAGTCCGTGTGGCGGCGGAGCTTGCCATCGAAACGAGCGGACTGAAATACACCATCCTGCGCCCAACGATGATCTACGGCAGTCCACGCGACCGCAATATGTGGCGGCTGATTCGGTTTATGCGCGTTTCTCCGATTGTCCCGATTTTTGGAGATGGCAAATATTTACAACAACCTATTTACGTGGACGATGTCGCGCAGGCTCTGGTAAGCTGCTTATCGAATGACAACACGATCGGCAAGAGTTACAACATCGCCGGGAAGCAAGCACTGACCTATAACGATGTCATTGATACGATTGCCAAAGGGATGAACAAACGCGTGTGGAAAATCCACGAGCCGTTGAAGCCGGTCGTGAGCCTGTTGCGCTTCTTCGAGCGGATTCGGATTCCCTTTCCACTCAAAGCGGAGCAGGTCTTGCGCCTGAACGAGAACAAGGATTTTTCCTACCTCGAAGCGCAAAAGGATTTTGGGTTTAGTCCGCTTTCGTTTGAGGAGGGGATAAGGATTGAGGTAACTTCTTAGGCTTTTTAGTTGAAATACAAGAGATTCTCAAAGAACTATACCTTGCTTATTAGTTCCTTGAATTTAGAAATATTATAGGTCAACAAAGACCCGGGAAATAATTCTTGCCTGTTGACACGCTCAATTAAATTGTGTCTTTCATTGTCTAAGACAGACATATCAATGTATGGAACAACCCCAAGTTGATGAAAATCGCCTACGTCAGAAGGTTTGCCGTTTTTCTTACCTACATAATATTCTACAAAAATCGCGACAAGCGGCAGGTAAATAGATTTAAACCTTTCTAAAATTATCACCTCAGACGCATTTACTTTTTTCTGCAAGAACTCTTGATGTCCTCCTTTGCATAGCCACGTCATTACATTTATTAAAAAGAAGTCTTTCAATTCGATGTTGGAATAATTCTTGCCAATGTCTGGTAGATAAGTTTTTCTGTTGTTGAGCATTGCTTGCCAAATGCTTTGATATTTGTCTCTGTAACTCTTCTCAAAGGCAGAAACCTTTCTCTTCAAGTTGAATTCTATTGCTTGCTTTAATTCGTCTTCTGAATATCCTTGCTGAGTCGAGTCAAATGCTACAGGTAAAGACGTCTCGTTAGGATAATTTGCAACTTCCTCTTCCGTTATTCTCTCTGGGTTTTTATAGATAACGAACGGCACAGAGGAAATAAAACTTGTGATTATGCTCCAGTACCTTTTCCATTTGTAGATTTCGATTAAGTGCATCACCCCAATAACCAACACAAAATTATTTTGTTCGATAAAGTTCCGAACAGTTTTCGCCCAATCTGGAAACTTTCCTAGTTCAAGCAACACATTAGTATCAAGAAAGATAGTTCTTTTATTGTCCATAGTTTTTACAAGGAAGAGTCACTTCTATTTTAGCAATAGGATAGCATATGTGTTTCTATATTGCAATTGAGGATTTGTAATCGGCTTCTCATCAAAGGAATGAGACAAAATACTATCGAATCGAATGGAAGCAAATTCAAGTTAAGCGTGAAGCGTAATTTTCATTTACAATCATCCCTGTGACGCAACTCCTCATCTTCATCCTCCTCACCATTCTCTCCTACATCGGAGTCTATTTCATTCGGCGTTACGCCGAGCGACGTCAGATTCTCGACCATCCGAACGAACGCAGTTCACACTCCATGCCCACGCCGCGCGGCGGAGGGTTGGCGATCGTGCTCATCGTCACCGGAACAGGCTTATCGGTAATCAGAGAAGCGGAATTAAATCACGCGCTGATCTACCTCATCTGTGGCGCGGTCATCGCCTGGCTCGGCTGGCGCGACGATGTCCATTCGCTTTCGCCGCGCATCCGCTTTGGCGTACAGAGTCTTGTCGCGGCGGTTTCCATCTATGGGCTGGGATATTTCAAGGTCGTCACGATCCCGTTGTTCGGTGAATTGCATTTGGGCGTGGTGGGCATCATCATCACGTTCTTGTGGATCGTCGGACTCACCAACGCCTATAACTTCATGGACGGCATCGACGGTATCGCGGGCGGTGTGGCGTTCGCGGGTGCGCTCGGCTGGCTGATGCTTTCAGCGAACACGCACAACGCGTTTGTTTTTTGGATCGCGTTTGCCATCGCCGCGGGCAGTTTGGGTTTTCTCGGACACAACTGGTCGCCCGCCAAAATTTTTATGGGCGATGTCTCCAGCACTTTCCTCGGTTATACCTTTGCAGTCCTGCCGTTGCTCTCTGCCACGCACGGCGGCGACGCGCTTCTGCTCGGCACGCTCCTGATGTGGGCGTTCATCATGGACGCGGGCGTCACGTTCATTACGCGCGTGATCAACCGTGAAAAACTTTTATACAGTCATCGTTCGCATCTTTATCAACGTCTCGTCATCGGCGGCTATAGCCATGCCGCCATCAGCACCTTCTATATTTTCCTGACTCTGCTCGCCAGTTTCCTTGCCTACGCCTGGTCCTGGGGACAAGCCTACGCTCCGCCCATCATTATTTTGGGACTTCCGCTTTTTTGGATTCTCTTATCTCGATACGCTTCCCGATTAAAGAATGTTAACTAAACTCCGGACACTCGCTTCGCTCTACCGAGAACTTGGTCCGCGTTGGACACTCTTTCGCATCGCCTACGCCTTCCGCCTCCGCACCGGATTAGTCCGCCTGCAAATGCCGATGGGTGAATGGAGTGATTACAAAAACCTGATGGACGTAGGGGCGAGGTCCTCTCGCCCCATATTACCAATACCCACTGACTTACCTGCGAACATTTCATGGAATAAACGAACCGCCATCGATGAAGCAAATATAATCTTGAACGGCGAACTCAAATACTTCGCTCACGAATTTGTAAAAACAGGCTTTCCTCCTAATTGGCATAAAGACCCCGTCTCTGGCATCGAACTCGACTCAACCAAGCATTGGTCTCAAATCTCTGATGATCATGTCGTTGCGAGGAGGGCTCTTGCTCTTCCCGACGAAGCAATCTCCAGGGCTGAGGAGACTGCTTCGGCAAAAACCAAGAGCGCCTCGCAGCGACATAATGATATTAAATATATTTGGGAACCCAACCGCTTCGCCTTTGTATACACCCTCGTCCGCGCCTACGCCGCCACCCACGATGAAAAATACCCCGCAGCCTTCTGGACTCTCATCGAAGATTGGGCGCAACACAACCCTCCCAACACCGGTCCCAACTGGATGGACGGACAAGAGATCGCCCTCCGCCTCATGGCATGGACTTTCGGCTATAACGTCTTCATCAACTCCCCATCATCAACTCCCGAACGAAAAGAAAACTTCACCCTCTACATCGCCGCCCAAGCTGAACGCATCTACAAAAATATCGACTACGCCATCTCCACGCGTAGCAACCACACCATCAGCGAAGCCTTCGGCTTATGGATGGTCGGTCTGCTTTTCCCTGAGCTCAAACACTCCGAAAAATATCTTTCCCTCGGAAAACAACTCTCAGAACAAGAAGCCCATAATCAAATCTTCCCCGATGGCAGTTACTCCATGTACTCCCTAAACTACCATCGCTTCATCCTTCATATCTATCTCTATGCGATTCAACTCGGTGAAATTAACCATTCTCCATTCTCTACTCAACTCATCAACTCTGTTACCAAATCCATCGAATACCTCGTGCAATTCATCAACCCTCAAACTGGTGAAATGCCCGTCTACGGCTCAAACGACGGCGCCTTAGTCCTGCCTCTCAACAACTGCGACTTCACCGACTACCGTCCGCTGCTGCAATTGGGTTGGTACATCACCAAAAAAGAATTCCTCTTCGACCCCGGTCCATGGGATGAAGATATCTTTTGGTTATGCAATGTTATTCGCGCTGAGCGGAGCCGCAGCGATAGCGAAGGCGCAGTCGAAGCGCAGCAGAGTAAAACATCATTCCCCAATGGGGGAGTCTACCTCCTCCGCAACACCAACTCCCGCGCCATCCTCCGCTGTACCGACTTCACCTCCCGTCCCTCCCACGCCGACCAACTCCACATGGACTTATGGATTCACGGTCACAACCTCGCCATCGACGCTGGGACCTACCTCTACAGTGGACAAAGTCCCTGGCGCAACGGTCTTGCCCACACGTCTGCGCACAATACAGTCACAGTAGATAACAAAGACCAAATGACCATGGTCAGTCGCTTCACTTGGACGAATTGGTCAAAGGGTAAAGTGCTCAAGCAAGATAAAAATCTCTGGCAAGGTGAACACGATGGCTATAAGCCCGTGCCTCATAAACGGACGGTGATGGCGCTTGATGATGAACGTTGGCTGGTGATAGATCATCTCGTTGCCAATGAACCGCATCAATACAAATTGCATTGGTTGTTAAATGACTCTGGAGTGCAGGAGCTAAGTGCCCCAAAGGGGTATGCTACTGCACAAGGCTTGTTACTTATTCCAACAAAAACGGACAGCAAGCTGTCCGACTCCAGAATCTTGATTCAAATGGGAATGGTCGAAGGTAATGCAAATTTTTCAATCGTCCGCGCGGACCCAAACTCTACGCGCGGCTGGCGTTCACACTACTACGGTCACAAAGAACCAGCCATCTCCGTGCTGCTGGAAGCGCATCAAAAGAACGTCACCTTTTGGACTTTCTTTGGGTTTGAAAATGATGTTGTTGAACTTGAGGGAAATGGTTTGAAAATAAATTCTAATGATGGGGAAACATCAATCAAGCTTGATGGTATAGAATAGAATCAACTCTCACTTCACGCGGACTTGCTGTACGATCTGCTCCACCGCTTTGATCACAGCATCTGGTTGTGAGATCTGGATCATGTGTCCGCTATTTTCAATCACGATGTGGGTACTGTTCGTGGAAAGGCTCGCTAATTCATTTTGTAATGTGTTCCAAGTTGGGTTTGTGCCGAGTCCGGCAGTCAGCACGATCAAAGGCAGGTCGCCTAGTGTTTGCGGTGGAGTTGCCTGCCGGCTATCTTTATCAAACGCTTTAAATTCGTTGCCGATCGCGCGGCAATACTCAGTGCGATTGCGGTTTGCTAGATCTGCCTGATACAAGGGGTTCGGGTTAGGTGCGTATGTGAGTAACTCAAACAAGCGTATCAGTCCAATTGACGTGAGAATTTCGCATTGCTTCCACTGTAAATCTCTGCCGATTAAATTAATGGTTTTAGGCTGATCGTTCGAACTTTGATTTTCGTGTGCTGAATCCACTAATACCATGCCCGCAACCTCTTTAGGGAATAGATGTGTGAACGCCCTTACATGAATCCCACCGGCAGAATGTCCAACCATGATGTAAGGACCTTCAATATTTGCGTTGACCAGCAAAGTGTGAAGTGTTTGTGCCACCTGCATGGATGATAACGGTTCTTTCACGCCATCACTCCATCCCAACCCGGCGCGATCATAAGCGCACACACGCGTAGTCTCTGCGATTTTTTTATGAACCAACATCCAAACGTTGATACCGCTCCCTAACCCTGATTCTAAAATTACTGTTGGACTACCTGCACCCAAACAATACAAATGCAGACGATACCCACCTACATCAATCAGCTTGCCAGGTGGGGGATAGGTTTTACGGTCATAAGCAGAAGCAAGGTTTTGATAGATGACTCCAAAAATTATCAACGCGATGGTAACGAATAATAATCCCTTGAGTAGCCTGAAACATCCCCCACTTTTTAAATAAGATGATAGTTTATCGAATATACCCTTCACTATCTATATCCTTTGTTGTTACTTCTCCGTCAAATAATGAAGCAGGATCAAGCCGATGCCAAGAAAAAGCGGGACGAAGCCTCCCAGCATCCAGGGTCCAAGATGAAGCGGGTATTCGTTACCAGAGCCAAAGCCGATCGGGTAGAGTCCGATCGAGAGGGCGAATCCAAGTGCGGCGATGACGATCCCCCAACGTAAAAGATTGCTGGCAGGTTTGCCTTCGGGTTTGGTGAGTCCTTTTTCGGCGAGGGCGAGGGTTTCTTTGTAATTCATATAGCGCAGGAAAGCGAGGAAACCGAAAATGATGATGAGTATGGCTACGACGCCGAGGCAGGGGATGAGTCCGTCCATGAGAGTTCCTTTCGAAAAATCAGGGCGTGGATTTTCTCCACGCCCTGTAATTTTACTTCATGGCATTGATGTTGATGCCGCCACTGTTCGTTTTGACCGTGAGTTGTGCGCCACCACCGTTGACGGCGCCTGCGATCTGTTCTTTATTGCTGCTTGAACTTCCAGTCACTGTGACCGTGACGGGCAGATCTGATTGGATCTTGCCGAAATCAGTTTTGAGATCCACGTTTAGTTTTGAGTCGGCAGGTAGTGAGAGTGTGACGTTGCCGAAATCGGTTGTGACCGTATGCGGACCTGCGCCGAGCGAGCCGTTGAATTCGATGTTGCCGCTTTTGGTCAGAAGATCGAGCGTGACCGATTGTGCGTTCGTGATTTCGATGTTGCCGAAATCAGTGGAGGCTTTGAGGTTGCTTTTTACACCGTCCACAGTGACAGCGCCGCTGTTGGTGTGCAGGTCGTATGATGCAGCGCTTGCTTGTGTCAATGTGATGTCGCCGAAGTCATCCTGCACTTTGATGAGCTTGCTGATAGTGACCTTAGTCAATGCGACCTTGCCGCTTTTGGATTCAATGGTGACCGATGCGGCGGTGCCGTTCTCGAACTTTGTGTCGCCAAAATCGGACTTGCTATAGTAGTCGCCTGTGGCATTGACATCTTTGAGCGAGACCTTGCCGCTGTTCGAGTCGAAGGTGATGTTAGCGGCATTCGCTTTCTCGAGGGTGATGTTGCCAAAGTCTGAATTCAATTCGATGTCGTCAGTGCCAGCCTTGATGCCCACGGCTTTAACATCTCCGCTGTTGTTTGAGACTGTCAGTGCACCTTCTATGTTTTGGACAACTATTTTGCCGAAGCTGTTATCAATGTTCACAGCGCCTTTCGTATCTGAGACGCTCACTTCGCCGCTTGTATTGATCTTGATCGAAGTTTCGGTTGGAACGGTGATAACGAAATTCACGGTATTGATTTTATTGCTGAAATTCATGGACTTGGGAATTTCATATTTGATGGTGATATTGTTGCCGCTTTGTTCAACGGTGTATTTGACGGTTTTTACTTCCTCGTCTGCACGGGCTTGTGTGGAGTCGTAGGCAGTCTTCACGGCTTTGACCTGCACCGCGGTCACATCTCCACCTGTGACGGTGACGTCGCCAGCGGCGTCATTCACTGTCAATGTGAGTGGCTTTTTCGCATCCACTTTAAGGGTTTTGCTTTCCTCCAGCACGGAGGAAATATTCAGTTTATCGAATGGGTTGTTGATCTGGAAACCGTTGGCAAAGTAGATCACCGAGCCAATGCCGATGCATACTAGTGCGAGCGCTGCAACTAAAAGGGTTATTACAATAGGTCTTTTCATTTTCGTTCTCCTTGTGTTATGTTGTCACTACGTTTGACAGGCGGTTCGGGAAAAAGTTTCACTATTGGACGATGGACTATAGACCGTGGACTACGGAGTAACAAGTATCTTCCACTTTCCATACTCTTTGGTCGGCGAAGCCTGAAACTTTTCCAGTTTTCCCCTGTCTAACCCTGTAGAGACCGTATGGCAGACACTGAAACCACTCTCATCCAGAAGGCGCAGAAAGGTAACCACGATGCCTTTGCATTGCTTGTCGATGCGCACCAACGCTATGTGTACAACCTCGCCATGCGTGTCGTAAAGGATGAGAACGAGGCGCTCGACCTGACGCAGGAGACCTTCGTCCGTGCGTGGACGGCGCTTCCCAATTTCAAGGGACAGTCGCAATTCCGTACGTGGTTGTATCGCATCGTAACAAATCTTTGCTACAACCGCTTGCCCAATTTGCGGCGTTCCCTCAACGACCTCGGCGATGATGTGATGGAAGAGATCCCCGAAGTCAACTCGCAGACCCCCGCACAAGAATTTGAATCAAACGAAACAAAAAAACATTTATATGAAGCGATTGACTTACTCGATACCAATTATAAATTGCTGATCACTCTCCGCTATCAAAATGAACTATCCTACGACGAGATCGCCTCGACTCTTAACCTGCCGCTTGGTACTGTCAAAACGGGCATTTTCCGTGCGAAGGAACAACTCCGCAAAACACTCGCTCAATTGGAGGACTCATGGATCACCGCTTAACTCCACAACAAGAAGATGCGCTCATCGAAGACGCGCTCAACTCCCAGCCGCTAGCGCCCATGCCACGCAGTGTCACTGTCGATGTGATGACACGCATCCAAACAAATCAGCGACCTGCGCTTTTTACATGGAACGATCTTGTGTTGGGTCTGGTTATTGCGTTATCTGTTGGAGCATTGTTCTTCACGGTGCAGAGTCTTCCACCCATTATGATTGCCAAGCTTCGTATTCAAGGGATTTTGTTGTATCAGGATTATTTGGTGAACGCGCGCTGGCTTGTCCCTGCAGCGATGTTTGGGTTGGCGGCAGGGCTATTTGCGTTGACAATTCCGTCCCTTATTCAAATGACAATGAAACGCCAATAAAAAGCAGGTCACGCTTCCCCTTTTCAGGGACTTCGCAAGCGTGACCTACTCCTTTAATCCAACTTTTGAAGGATATGACTGATCGCTGTAGATGCTGGTCCGCCGAGCGACTGGATCAATGCGGTCTTTGCATCTGCAACTTGATTCGCCTCTGCCTGACCCCGCAGCTGGATCGTTGCTTCGACAGCCTGATACACGCCTGCGGCTCCACCCGCAAAACCGCGGGCTTTCATCCCGCCCATGGTAGCGCAGGGGATTTTTCCCTTCAATCCGATTTCGTGATCAGCGGCAAGTTTCCAGCCTCTGCCTTTGATCGCAAATCCAACCGCTTCGAGTTGCAATGCTGCGTAGATGCTGAATACATCGTGATATTCAAATAAATTTATATTATCGAGAATTACGCCCGCCTGTTTCATCGCTTTGCCTGCGGAGATCTGTGCGGTGTCAAAGTACAACACATCTTTACGATCGTGCAATGCCAATGTGTCAGACGAGGCGGCGGAGCCAGCGATCTTCACGAGTGGATTATGAAATTCGGACGGAAGCAACTCGCGGCGAGTCAGAACGAGCGCGGCAGCACCATCCGCATTCGGAGCCATGTCAAACATGTTGATGGGGGCGCTGACCATTTCGGCTTTTGTATATGTCTCAGCTTTAATTGCTTTTCTAAACATCGCATGTTTATTTGCAACGCCATTTGCGTGCGCGGTTAATGCAAAGCCAGCAAATCCATTCGCAGGGACATTGTTCTCGTGCATGTAACGCTTCATGAGGAGCGCGGCTTGCGCAGTGGGAGTCATGCCATGCACAGCTTCGAAATCGGAATCGCTTGCGCTGGAAAGTGCCTCTTCAACGCCCGAACCAACTTTATCTGTGAACTTTTCCACGCCGACGACCAGCGCCACATCCACCATGCCGCTGGCGATGGCGAGATAGCCTTGTCGCAATGCCGCGCCGCCTGATGCGCCAGCGGCTTCGAGGGTGGCGGCTTCAATACCGAGCAAACCTGCATAATCTGCAAGCAGCACACCGAGATGCGCCTGATTGGATAGATTCGGCGCGAGCATGTTGCCAACGAATAAGGCTTGCGGTTTAAGCCCGCCTGCATCATTGAGCGCATCTTTGATCGCGGCGAAAGCAAGCTCGCGCAAACCAATATTCCAATGCTCGCCAACTTCTGTTTGTCCGATTCCTGCGATTACTACGTCTGTCATTTCTAGTGGATTTCCATTTTCTCTGTTTTGGATTACTTTCCGAACGGCCACCAAGACTTGGCGGATTTGTTTTCACTGGGGCTTTGCCCAGCTTTTTTAGGAGTTGTATGGTTTGTGATCGTCCTAACACTGGCTTTGTAGTCTTTCAAAAAATGCCAGTTGATAGTTACATATTCGATCTCGCCTGCGCGTACCTTTTCCCAATTTTGGATCGTCTCTTTGGCGACATTTTTGCGGGGTGTGATGACAGCTTCTGTCTTTTCATTGACAATCGCTTGCAGAATACCAAGATGGTACTCAACCCATTGCTCAATAGCCTGAGGTTGTTGGGCACGCAAGGTAGTAAGCAATTGCTTTAATTCTGCTCTGGCTGCCTTGCTTTCCAGGTTGAGCTTTTCGATCAATTCCTTGGTTTGTTTTGCCTGCGCGGCGTTGGGCTTGCCATAGCTGAGATAGTCTGTTTTATCTCCGGCTTCATACTCTGAATCTTCGATTCTCTGGCGCAGGGTTTCGAGTTGGATGGTTTCCGGTAACATATACTTTTCCTCAGATCAAAATGGTTATTTCCAAATACTCTTTAAAAACTTCATGTTCTCAATGGTCTGATACGTTCCGCCACCTTCGTGACCGTTATATGGATAGACCTTGATATCCTTTTCGCCAGCCCAGTGATTGTAGGCGGCAAAGACGGTTGAGGGCGGGCAGACTTGATCCATCAAAGCGGTGTTGAATAAAGCTTTTGCCTTGGCGCGTGCGGCAAAGTTGACTCCGTCGAAGTAGGAAAGCGTGTTGAAGACCGTTTCCACTTTGTCGCGTTGGGCGTGACAGAACTCGGCGATTTCCTTATAAGGATAACTATCCGAGATCTCGGTG
>Ga0302322_100003678_pt1 | contig 13233 bp, 7 predicted proteins | sample Fen_T0_2_FD_203757 | JGI IMG/M metagenome (GOLD analysis project Ga0302322, IMG submission 203757) | Peat permafrost microbial communities from Stordalen Mire near Abisko, Sweden - Fen_T0_2 | ecosystem: Environmental > Terrestrial > Soil > Wetlands > Permafrost | place: Sweden: Abisko...
CCATGGTGGTGAAGTACGGAATCTTCTTCCCGTTTTCTTCGTACCCCTTCACCGCACCGTAGCTGAGCCGAAGCGTAAAGGTCGCGTCCGGAGGCTGGTTATATCCGTTCTGCGCAAAACGAGCCTTAGCGATGGTGGCTCCGTCGCGCCGCTCGACCGCATCCACTTCATCGTCGAACCGCTTGCGCAGCCCCCGTGCCTCGCGATCCACGTTTCGCATCATGACAATCAACGGGTCCGTGCTCGATTCCACCGCCGCCTTGCCCCCTTCATACAGCTGTTTGCGGACGGCCACATCCTCCAGTCTTGTGCCCCCGATTAGTTCCTTGGCCGCTTCTTCCGGCGACTTGCCGTTGAGCACCGCCTTCACGGCGGCAGCGTCCGCTCCCAACGCTTCCTGCATCTGGGCGAATGAATCGGCCAGCGTCACGCTCTCAAAGTTCTTGTAGACGGGCGCGCTGCTGAACAGTCTCTGTTCCAGCGAGGGCAGGGCAGAGTCGCGATACTCGCGCAACCGATCCCCGTTTGGCTTGACCTTCTCCTCTGCGGCACGCACCAATAGCCGGGCCAGGATTGCCAGGTCCGAGTTGAACGCGCGATTTCGCTCCAGGTAGAGGAGGGGGGTGTAGATCTCACGTTCCACTTTGATTGCCTTGGAGATCTCTTCCCACGGATTCGGTCCATTCGGATTCGCCAACATGTACCGTTTTTCCTGGTCGCGTTCCGCCTGGTTGGTTTGGGCCATCGCGGTGTCGTCTTGCAGTCCGCTGAAATAACCGGTGATCGCCTTCTGCGAGTTCTGATATCCGAAGATATCTTCCTGTGCGATGCGTGCGCTCTCCGCCGACTCAGCGGCGAATTTCTGCATCAGCGCAATGCGCCGCTTGTAGTTCGCCAGCCGCGACGGATAATCCACGTCCCTCAGGAACTGCATCTGCGCGACCGTCAGCAGCCGTCCGGTGCTGCCCGGATGTCCCGAAACGAAGATGAGCTCGCCGTCACTTACGCCTGACTTCGACCACTGCAGATGATGTTCCAGGTGCACCGGCTTGTCGTTCTCATAAATCCGGAAGAACGTGATGTCCAGGTCATATCGCGGATAGGTGAAGTTGTCCGGATCGCCGCCAAAGAACGCGATTTCAAACTCCGGCGAGAACACCAGCCTCACGTCGGTGTACTTTTTGTACTTGTAAAGGTTGTAAACCTCGCCCGAGTAGAGCGTGACCACGTCGCACCGCTGGCCGGTCGTCGCGGTCGCACAGTCCTTCTCGATCGCGCTCATCGCGGAACGCTGCGCCTGTCCCGCTTCCGCGGCTGGCATGCCCGCCTTCACTCCGGCATTCACTTTCGCCGTGACATCCTCAATGCCCACCAGGACGTTCAATTCGAGGTCCGGGCACTTCGCTTCGTCCGCCTGGGTTTTGGCGTAGAAGCCGGTCTTCATGTAATCGGTGCCTTCCTTGCTCAGTTTCTGGATGCAATCGGCGCCCACGTGATGATTCGTGAAAGTCAGCCCGTCGGCTGAGACGAACGAACCCGAGCCGCCGTTATTGAACCGCACCGACGACAGCCGCACATGATCGAGCCACTCCTGCGTCGGCTCAAAGCCATACTTCGCTTTCACTCTGTCTTTGGGAAACGCGTTGTACAGCCACATCCCCTCATCGGCCAGCGCCAAGGGCGCGGCCAGGGTAAGCATCAGGACGAAAAGCAGCCATCTCGTTTTCATGAATTTCTCCGCGATATTTGAGGGATCCTGCAGAATGACACGCTCTCTAGAAGCATGCAGCAAACTCTTAAATATACGCCTGCCGGAGCCACCGGCCAAGGCGCCCGGTTTGGAAACTCCCGTCGATTTGGCGTATAAAAGAGGGTTGCTCTCCACACTTTTTGGACGCGCAACCATATCCGCCACCCGAACGAGGAGCCATGTCCAGCGTCACCAGCATTCATGCTTCGAAAGGACTGGAAGGCATAGTCGCCACCACATCCAGCATTTGTTTCATCGACGGTGAGCGGGGCGTCCTCGCCTACCGTGGATACGACATCCACGACCTGGCCGACAACTCCACCTTTGAGGAAGTCTGCTACCTGCTCTGGTATGGCCGCCTGCCCAAGGCCGACGAACTCAGGTCTCTCAAGCAGCGCTTGGCCGAGGAACGCAAGCTCGACGCCTCCATCCTCTACCGTCTGGAGCTCCTGCCCAAGCACGTGCTGCCCATGGATGTGCTGCGCACGCTCACCTCGATGCTTTCTTATTACGATCCCGAGTTCGACCGCAACGATCATGACGCCAATTTCAACAAGGCCATCCGCCTTACCGCGCAGATCGCCATGCTGGTTGCGAACTACGATCGCATCCGCAAAGGGAAACCGATCGTGGAACCGGATCGGGGCCTCTCCCATGCCGCCAATTTCCTGCTGATGCTCAATGGCACCAAGCCTTCTCAGACCGCCGAGCGTGCCCTCGACATCGCGCTCATCCTGCACGCTGATCATGAACTGAACGCCTCCACCTTTGCCGCTCGCGTCACCGCCGCCACGCTTTCCGATATGCACTCCGCGGTCACTTCCGCCATCGGCACCCTGAAAGGCCCGCTGCACGGCGGAGCCAATGAAGCAGTCTTCAAGATCCTGCAAGAGATCGACGCCAGCGGCGCCGACCCGGTCGATTACGTCAAGGGCCTGCTGGCACAAAAGAAGAAAATTCCCGGCTTTGGACACCGCGTCTACCACACCGAAGATCCGCGCGCCACGCACCTGCGCACCATGTCCCGCGACCTCGGACGCGCCAGCGGAGATTCCAGGTGGTATGAATCCTCCCACAAGATCGAAGAGTTTGTGAGGGCCGACAAAAAGCTCAACGCCAACGTGGATTTCTACTCCGCCTCGACCTACCACACGCTCGGCATCGACGTGGACCTGTTCACTCCGATTTTTGCCGTTTCCCGCGTCAGCGGCTGGACCGCCCACGTCATCGAGCAACTCGACGACAACCGTCTCATCCGCCCTCGCGCCGAGTACTTGGGTCCGGTCTACCCGCAGAAGTACATCGGGATCGAAAAGCGGTAAGGACCACCCAGGCTCACGTAGAGGCAGATGCCCTCACCCGCCCGGGTGCGTGGAACCCGGTCGTTCTCCCGCCGGAATCTCCCACCGAACCCCTTCCGGCACCGTGCACATCAGTACAATAGAGAAGGATGGCAATGCTCCGCGTCTATTTGGACAACAACGCGACCACACCTGTACTGCCTGAGGTGCTGGACGCTATGCGACCGTACTTCGGCGAGCACTTTGGCAATGCCTCGTCCATCCATCATCACGGCCAGGAAACCCGGGCCGCGGTGGAGCGTGCGCGAGAGAGCGTTGCAGAGTTAGTGGGTTGCCGCTCGTCGGAGATCGTGTTTACCAGCGGCGGCACCGAGGCCGACAATCTTGCGATCTTTGGGTTGGCGAAGCCCGGCGATCACATCCTCACCTCGACCATCGAACATCACGCTGTGATGAACGCGTGCAAGCATCTTGAACAGAAGGGATGCGAGGTTACTTCGATTCCCGTAGACGGCCGGTGCCAGGTGGATCCCGACGACGTGAAGAGAGCGCTACGTTCCAACACAAAGCTCATCACCATCATGCTCGCGAACAACGAAACCGGCGTCGTGCAGCCTGTCGAGCAGATCGGGAAGATAGCCGCCGAAGCCGACGTCTATTTCCACACGGATGCCGTACAGGCAGCAGGGAAGATCCCACTCGACGTGAGCAAAATCGGCTGCGACCTGCTGACGATCAGCGGCCACAAGATTCACGCGTCCCAGGGGATTGGTGCGCTCTACGTCCGCAAGGGAACGCTGCTCGAGCCCATGCTCTATGGTGGAAGCCATGAGCGCTCGCGCCGCGCCGGAACCGAGAACGTCCCCGGCATCGTCGCTTTGGGCAAGGCAGCCGAGTTGGCACTAACCGCCTTCGAACGCGGCGACGATAAGAAAATGGCTGAGATGCGCGATCGCCTCGAAAGGGAACTGCTCTCTCAGATCGAGGCCACCGGAGTGAATGGAGAAGGCGCCCCTCGCGTCCCCAATACGACAAACATCTACTTCGACTACATCGAAGGCGAAGCGCTCGTGATTGCGCTCGACCTGAAGGGACTGGCAGTTTCAACCGGCGCTGCCTGCTCCTCCGGTTCGATTGAACCATCGCACGTGCTGACTGCCATGGGCCTGCGCCCCGACCGCGCCCGCGCCAGCATCCGCTTCAGCCTGGGCAAACAAAACAAGCCGGAAGATGTGGACTTTGCACTGAGCGTGGTGCCAGAGACGGTAGCGTATCTGAGGGAGCTGTCGCCCTTATGGAAGCAAGCGCCAGCAAGAACCACGTAGGGGCGGACGCCCTCGTCCGCCCAGCCGAGCAAAGCTCGGCAGTTTGCTAAACGCCAGGAGCTAGCAGCTAGAAGCTGATGTCCAACGACACCATCGCCGTCGCCATGTCCGGAGGAGTCGACTCCTCCACGGTCGCGGCCATGCTCCACGCCGAAGGCCACAACGTCATCGGCCTGACCATGCAGCTCTGGAACCAGCGCCGCCTCGCCGGGCACGAGGGCATGCCCGAATCCGTCCAAGGGCGCTGCTGTTCCATCGACGATGTCTACGATGCCCGCCGCGTCGCCGAAACCATCGGCATCCCGTATTACGTGGTGAATCATGAAGAGCGCTTCGAGCGTGACGTCGTCCGCCCCTTCGTCGAGGAGTACCTCTCCGGACGTACGCCCATCCCTTGCAGCCTCTGCAACAATCACTTGAAGTTTGATCAGCTTCTTATTGTGGCGCGCCAGATTGGCGCCGACCGCGTAGCCACTGGACATTACGCCCAGGTGCTTCTCGACGAGCCGGCCGGCCGTTGGCTCCTCAAACGCCCGGCCGACAGGAGCAAAGACCAGACCTACTTCCTCTTCGGCCTGACCCAGGAGCAACTCAGCCGCACCATGTTCCCGCTGGGCGGCATGACCAAGCCCGAAGTTCGAGAACTGGCCCGCAAGCATGCATTGGTCATTGCCGAAAAGCCCGACTCCCAGGAAATTTGCTTTGTCCCCGGCGGCGACTACAAGCGCTTCCTCGATGCCTACCTTGCCGAGCAGGGCGAACCGCCTCTGGAAACCGCCGGGGAAATGGTGACTTCCGATGGCAAGGTCATCGGCGAGCACTCCGGCATCCATAACTTCACGGTCGGCCAGCGCAAGGGACTCGGCGTAGCCACCGGCTCACCGCTCTATGTCATCCAGATTAAGGGCGACACCAGGCAGGTCGTGGTCGGCAACGACGAGCAGCTTTACTCCCACACGCTCCGTGCGCACCGGGTCAATCTGATTTCCGTGGCCGAACTGCGCGAGCCAATGCGAGTCACGGTCAAGATCCGCCACAAGCACCAGGCCGCGCCCGCCATCATCCAGTCGACCGGCCCCGACGAATTGCTCGTCACCTTCGACGAGCCCCAGCGCGCGCTCACGCCCGGCCAGGCTGCCGTGTTCTATGACGGCGACACGGTGGTTGGCGGCGGCTGGATTATCTAGGAGCCTCCCTCGCTCAGTTAGGAAAAGGAAGCTCCTCACACTGACCAGCAACCAGCAACTGGGAACCACTCCCGGTTACCTCCGTGTGACCATCCTGCCTCCCTCTGGCACTTTCGTGGGCTGGACCTGCCGATAGTGCAGGGTTAGCTTATTCAAACGACGGGACCACTCGAATCTCTCCCCAAGTCGGGGTCCGGCGTGGGGTGAGACTATGAAAATCATGCATCTCTGTTATGCGGCATTGGGCATTGCGGTGGCGCGCTGGATCTTCAAACGTCAACCAGTGCCGGTAGTAGATCCGGTCTCTCGCTTCCGAACCTCGGGGCTGTTGTAACAACTGTTCTGGCCGAGCCATGGGCGCACCCCGTTGCGCGCTGCTCCGTCAAGCGCGCCCATGGCTCCTCTTCTCCCGGTTCCTGCGCCGTGATGTGTCCAAAGTAACCTTTCTTCCTATTACGTCTGGCCTAGAATTTCCCCAGGAGCTGTGTCCGCCTGGTGTTGCCGGGGTGTGCTCAGCGGGATGATTCCATGCGATCCAGGCTGTCCGGGTTACTGCTGTTGTCCTTGTGCGCGCTCCTCTGGCCATCGGCCGCCGCCGCGCAGGACGACGACGTGTCCCTCGGCAACCTGGCCCGCGACGTTCGCCGCAACAAGGCTGAGCAGACGCCCCACCCCGAACCCGCGGTCATCGACAACGACAATCTCGAGCAGGCCATGGCAGATGTCACCAAGCTGAAGCCCACCGACCGGCTCGTCTTCTCGCTCGACCCGGCCGGCAAAGGCTTCAAGGTATCTGCGCCCGATGTCACCTGCAGCATGTCGTTCAACGGGCGCGCGTCGTCGTTGCTCATCAAGCCGGTGCTGATCGAGGACCTTCCCGCCGGCGACCTGATCAAGCTCGATGGCCCCGCGTCCATCCAGGACGACAATCTGCAACTGGAAGTTTTCAATGGCACCGACTGGGAACTCCGCGAGATCACCGTGGGTCTCACCCTCGAACGCCAGCCCGGAGGGAGCGCCGAAGTGGCCGCGCGGGCCCGCTTCATTCCGGCCGCCGAAGGGTTGGGTGCACCCGCCGTAGAAAAGCACTCCGACGTGACCGTGCTCTACCACCTGAGAGGGTTGGCGAAGCCGTTCAGCACCACCGCCTTCCGCGAGAACATTGGCGCCATGCCAGCCGCCGACCGGGATTGGCGTTGGTCGATCGTGGAAGCAAAAGGCGTGCGCTCCCCGGATCAGGCGCCAGTTCCCGAAGCGCTGCACCCCGCACTGCCCATCGCGCTGCCTACGCCCGAAGCACCCGAGCAAGTCCCGCCCCACAAACGGCTCACCGACGACGAACCAACCAAGCACTAATCGCTGGAAACTGGTTTCAAATACGATTTTGGGAAGGGGGCGGCTTCACCTTTTGCCGCAAGATTCACAAAGGAGTTGTGCAACCGTGGAAGAGCGCCGCGTTAGAGCACACCGAGGAAGGGTTCCAGTCTCTGAACCGCCAGAGCGAGTTAGGAACCGGCGCCTTGGGTTCGGCTCGATGTTTGATCGAGAGTGTCTCGTATCTTCTGGAGGAGGCCCTCCGAGGTAAAGGGTTTCGAGAAGATCACAAAATTCCGTGCCACGGTGCTGCCCAGGCTCTCCAACTCTCCCGCATAACCGGTCATGCACAAAGTGCGCAGCCCAGGCTGTCGCTGGCAAAGCGCGTCCGACAGTTGCCCGCCGTTCATGCCCCCCGGCATGATGACATCCGTCAGCAGCAGATCGATGGTCCCACTCGTTTCCTGCAGGGCCATGGCCTCAGGACCGCTGTGGGCCTGGAGGACTCGATACCCGGCGTTCTCCAGGATCAGCTTGATCAGTTCGCACAGCGATTCATCGTCCTCCACCAGCAAGATCGCCTCGTGGCCGCCCACCGGACGCGCCCTCGCGGGCGCTGCCACACTGACAATGGTCTCCGCGGTTGGGGGAAGGTAGATCCGGAATGTGGTCCCGTGGCCGGGTTTGCTGTCTACCCAGATATAGCCGCCGCTCTGTTTCACAATGCCATACACGATCGACAGGCCCAGCCCCGTCCCTTTGCCCAGTTCCTTGGTGGTGAAGAACGGCTCAAAAATGTGAGATAGGGTGTCGGCGTCCATCCCGGTTCCGCCATCGCTGACGGACAACACCACATACTGGCCGGGCTGCATCGGCGCGTGCCGGGCGGCAAAATCCTCGTCCACCGAGACGTTGGCGGTTTCGATCAGCAATTGGCCGCCCTGGGGCATCGCATCCCTCGCATTTACGGCGAGGTTCATGATCACCTGTTCCAACTGGCCGGGATCGGCCTTCACTTTCTGCAGGCCCTCGCCCGCGCGGACCACAAACTCGACGTCGTCGCGAATCAACCGGCGCAGCATTTTGCTGAGTTCTTCGATGAGCGTGTTCAGGTTCAAGACCTGGGGCTGCAGGATCTGCTTCCGGCTGAAAGCCAGCAACTGCCGGGTGAGGCCAGCAGCCCGACGAGCGGCTTTTTGGATCTCCAGAGTGCCCTTGAAGGCGGGTTGATCCGCCGCGATTTGTGTCTGCATTATGTCGCTGTAGCCGAGGATGACACCGAGCATGTTATTGAAGTCGTGCGCAACGCCTCCTGCTAACTGTCCGACCGCTTCCAATTTCTGGGCCTGCCGCAATTGCATCTCCAGCGTCTTCCGCTCCGTGACGTCTTCCACGGTGCCTTCGTAGTACCGTATCTTGCCTTCCCGGTCGAAGACGGCGCGGGCGTTCTCGATCAACCACATGAGCCGGCCGTCGCGCCGGCGCACCTCGTATTCAAAGTTCCGCACCACTCCATCCCTGGCCAGCGCACGGCGGAATTCCTCACGCCTTGCCGGATCCGCGTAGAGGTGCTGCGCGATGTCGGGAACCTGCTGGATCGCCGCCTCTGGCGAGTCAAAGCCGAGCGTCGCCGCAAACGCCCGATTCATCGCCAGGAAGCGCCCTTCGGGAGTGCTCTGGTAGATTCCAATCACCGCATTTTCGAAAATCTCGCGGTACTTCGCTTCAGTTCGGCTCAGTGCCTCCTCGGCCATGGTGCGCGCCGTGCTGTCGCGAAAATTCACCACCACCGCTTCCACGTCGGAGTCTTGCAGGTGGTTGGCGCAAGTTCCCTCCAGATAGCGCCAGGATCCGTCCCGGTGCAGTGCTCGAAAACTCCACTCCACGGTGCACCCGGGAGCATCCAGAGAGTGTTGAAAAATTTGTCGCGCTGTCACCTGGTCTTCGTGATAAGCAAAATCGAACAGGCTCTTTCCCAGCAGTTCGCGACGCTCGAAACCCGAAATGCGGCAAGCGGACTCGGTCGCGTAGTGAATTCTCGCGTTCTTGTCGACCAGGAGTTTGCCGTCGCTGCTGTGCTCGACCAGGCGGCGAAAGAGTTCCTCGCTGCGCCGAAGCGCTTCCCGGGCGTGGTTTCGAGCGTTCACGTCCTGCTTGATGGCGATGAAATGAGTAATGGTTCCGTTGTCGGAGCGAACGGGAGCGATCGTCATTTCCTCGGAGTAGGCCGTTCCATTCTTATGACGGTTGACCATCTCGCCATGCCAGGCCTTGCCCTCCAGAATCGTGCTCCAGAGTTCTTTGTAGAACCCGGGATTGTGTTCCCCCGACTTGAGAATTCGGGGATTTTCGCCCACCGCATCTTCCAATTCGTATCCCGTCAGCGTGGTGAACGCAGGGTTGACCCACAGAATCGTGCCTTTGGGATCCGTAATCACAATGGCGTTGGCCGCAGCGTTCAGGGCAGTCGCGTGTAGCCGGAGCGCATCCTCCGCCTTTTTCCGTTCTCCGATGTCGCTGATCAACACCAAGGCGCCGTTGTATCTTCCCTGGTCGTCAAGCACCGGGGAGGCGCTCACAAACGACCATAGTACTGATCCATCTTCGCGGCGCAGTTTCATTTCCGCAGCGCCGCCGTCGCCGTTGCGCACGCTGGTCAGAAACTTTTCTGCCTGCTGCCGCCATTCACTATCCACGAAGTCGTAGGGGTGTACCCCGACGAGCGCAAAGGGTTGAAGGCCCAGCATTTCGGCCATTCGCTGATTCGCGAACTCCGTCTTGTCTTGCCGGTCAAGAATCCATACGCCCTCATGCGCCGTCTCCAGAATCCGGAGATAGCGAGCTTCACTTTTATTCAGCGCGTCCGTGCGGACTTGCACTTTGGACTCAAGGATCTGATTGGCTAAGGTGATCCGATACATCAGGATGTAGATGACAAGCGCAGTCAATAGAACAAAAAGGATCCCCTTAGCAATGCTCCAAAACAGAATTTGATCGGGGTTGACTGCCAGCATTCGCACCAGGTTGTCGGAAGAGGCAATCCAGAAGACCGAAATCAGGACATACAACACGCTCACGAGCAGGGGCTTTGCTGAGGTCGGGTCCGTCGAGCGTTTGTCCATTCGTCGCGCACCCCTGCGCGGACATGCCCCTAGCTCACAGGTGTTGTGGAGATAGGGTCCTAACCGAATGAATCGGGGAGACCTTATGACTTACGGGCAAACATGCGGCTTTCTTACTACTTTGTCAACAGGGAACTGGTCGCGGGAGACAGGCAAATACCATACTGGTACCGCGCATGGAAGGATCGCGTGCGCTTCTGACCGTCACGTCTGCCAACCGGCGGTCAGATGTGCCAATCTATTGGCACTTAGGTTGGCAAGAAATGAAGCACGGTGTCGGACCCGGAGAAGTTACCACCAGCCTAAAGCCCAAGCTGAGTTGATAAGCGGGAAGGCGGTAGTTGGATACGCAGAGCCGGATGATTCGCGAAAGCAAATCATCCGGCGATTGGAGTTACTTCTTGTCCGCAGGTTGTTCCTTGGGTTGGTCTTTTGGCTGGTCCTTTGCCTGGATGGAGAGTAGTTCGACCTCGAAGATGAGCGTTGCGCTCGGGCCGATATCACCGCCAGGAGCGCCGCGTTCGCCATAGCCCAACTCGGACGGAACGAACAGTTGCCACTTCGATCCAACGGGCATGAGTTGCAGGGCCTCGGTCCAGCCCTTGATCACGCCGCTCACGGGAAACGTCGCGGGCTCCTTGCGCTTATAGGAACTGTCGAACTCGGTGCCGTTAATGAGCGTGCCGCGGTAGTTGCATACCACCGAGTCCGTAGACACAGGCTTCGCGCCCGTGCCGGCGGTCAGGATCTTGTATTGGAGACCGCTGGGCAGGGTGACCACTCCCTCTTTGGATTTGTTGGCCGCCAGAAATGCCTCGCCTTCTTTCTTGTTGGCGGCTCCCGTTACTTGCGCCAGTTCGGTCTGCTTCTTGCGAATTTCGGTCTGCACTTGCGCGAGGACCGCCTGCGCTTCCTCAACGGTCAGGCGCGTCTTGCCGCCGGCCAGAGAGTCCTTCAGGCCCTGCGCCAGAATGTTCGGATCGAATTGCACCGACTGCTTGTGCAGATTGGCGCCCAGACCCATCCCGACTTGCATGCCGAGCGCGTAGCTGAACTTGTCTTTGGTGGTGGTGAGCGCCGCTGCGGGCTTTGCTGCCGTGGCCGTCTTTGCGGGAGTCCTGGGCGCGGCCGGTTTCGCGGTTTTGGCTGGAGTCGCTGGTTGAGTTTTCGCCGGCGGAGTCTGCGCTTGGGTAATGCCGAGCAGCATGACTCCAGCCGCCAATGTGGTTAGTGCCGTGGTGAGAGATTTGAGCATGGAGATATTGTCCCATTGCGCCGCGGGATACGACAAATCGGCGAGGTGCCTCCCGAGATGCCTCGATCCTGCGGCCGACCCCTAGGGGACGATGGTGGGCAGGAACTGCGGCTTCCGGCGGGCGTTGCACATCTGCTCGAAACCATAGGCGATCTTCAGCAATGTGGGCTCACTCCACGCTCGTCCGAAGAACGAGATGCCGACCGGCAGCCCCCAGAGACTCCCGGCGGGCACGTTGACGTTGGGATACCCCGCGACTGCCGCGGTGTTGGAACTGCCCCCGGCGGAATGGTCGCCATTGATCAGGTCCGTCAGCCAGGCGGGGCCTCCGGTGGGGGCGACCAGCGCATCCAGCTTGAACTTGTTCATCACGAAGTCGATGCCTTCGGCACGGGTGAGGCGGCGGTTCCTGGCGAGTGCGTCGAGGTACTCCTTGCTGGTGAGAGGCCCTTTCTCCTGTGCCTTGAGAAACATATCCTGGCCGAAGTAGGGCATTTCCTTGTCGCGATTTCGCTCATTGAAGTCGATGACGTCTTTGAGGGACTTCACCGGGGCGCTGTCGCCGAGGCGTGCTAGATAGGCAGCCAGGTCGGCTTTGAGTTCGTAGAGAAAGACAGTGAGCTCGCTGTCGTCGAACTTGCCGAGCGTGGGGATGTTGGCGGGATCGACGATCTCGGCTCCGGCGCGTTTCATATCGTCGATGAGGGTCTCCATGAGGTGATCGACGGCATCACTGAAGCCGAAATACTTGCGGACGACGCCGATGCGCGCGCCTTTGAGGCCGTTGGGATCAAGATTCTTTGTGTAGTCCCGCTGAACGTGCCCGTGGCTGGCGGCGGTGGCTTTGTCCTCGGGATCGGCGCCCGCCATCGCGCCCAGCAGAATGGCTACGTCGCGCACGGTACGGGCCATCGGGCCCGGAGTGTCCTGGGTGTGCGAGATCGGAATGATGCCGGAGCGGCTGGCGAGCCCGACCGTCGGCTTGAGTCCGGCGAGGCCGTTGGCGGATGAGGGACAGACTACCGAGCCATCGGTTTCGGTGCCGATGCCGACGGCGCACAGGTTGGCGGAAACCGCCGCGCCTGTGCCGGAACTGGAGCCGCAGGGATTGCGATCGAGGGCGTAGGGATTGCGCGTGAGGCCGCCGCGGCCGCTCCATCCGCTGGTGGAGTGGCTGGAGCGAATGTTGGCCCACTCGCTGAGATTGGTCTTGCCGAGAATCACGGCGCCCGCTTTGCGCAACTGCGCAGCGACGAAGGCGTCTTTGGGAGGGCGCGAGTTGAGCAGGGCGAGCGATCCGGCGGTGGTGTTCATTCGGTCGGCCGTGTCGATGTTGTCCTTGATCAGCACCGGGATGCCGTGGAGCGGGCCGCGCGGACCTTTTTCCTTGCGCTCCTTGTCAAGCGCGTCGGCGATTTCAAGGGCTTCGGGATTGACCTCGATGACGCTGTTGATCATCGGGCCGGCCTTATCGATCTCCTGCATGCGGGCGAGGTATTTCTCAGTCAGCGAGTGGGAAGAATATTGGCCAGCCTGCATTGCCTTCTGGAAATCGTCAATGGTCATTTCGTCGAGTTCGAAACTTCTGGCAACGGGGGGCGAGCCGGGTGCCTGATCCTGGGCACGGGCAGCGCCGAAGGCTGGATAGGCAGTCGTAACGATACTGGTGGCCAGGCCGGCGCGAAGGAAAGTGCGGCGGGAGTTTGAAGAGGGCTTTGGAGTGGGAGAGGAACGATCTTCCGCCATGAGGGCTCCAGGAGAGAAAGCGATCCGAAGGGGCATCTTACGAGAGAGGAAAAGGCGTGGCAAATGGAAGAAGCGGGCAAAGGTGCACACGCCGCTTCCGGACGCGTGCTTTGCGAGGAATGTGCGGCGGTGATAACCTAACGGCGGGCGGGAGTAGTTCAGCGGTAGAACGCCAGCTTCCCAAGCTGGATGTCACGGGTTCGATCCCCGTCTCCCGCTCCAAAAGGACTCCA
>Ga0302322_100003680_pt1 | contig 13231 bp, 9 predicted proteins | sample Fen_T0_2_FD_203757 | JGI IMG/M metagenome (GOLD analysis project Ga0302322, IMG submission 203757) | Peat permafrost microbial communities from Stordalen Mire near Abisko, Sweden - Fen_T0_2 | ecosystem: Environmental > Terrestrial > Soil > Wetlands > Permafrost | place: Sweden: Abisko...
CAACCCTCCTCCGAGCGCCTGATAGAGCTGCGCGTAATTCTGCAACTCGGTGTACCACGCCTGGGTCAGGTTCAGCGCGGACGTGAAGTACTGCTGCTGGTAATACTGCACCTCCAGGAAGCTAGTCACCCCGCCCTGAAAGCGGACGTTCGCTAGGTCTGCCATCTGCTTGTAGGTTTTCGTCTGCTCTTCCAGCTTCATGCGGAACAAGTGAGACTGGCTATAGCCCACCAAGCTGTTGGAGACCTCTCCGAACGCCTGCTGCACGGTCTGTTTGTAGACCAATTCGGCTTCATCGCGCTGGGCCCAGGCTAAGCGATACTGGCTCCTGATCCTGCCGCCCTGATAAAGCGGTTGGAGGGCCTGTCCACCTACCGCCCAAATGGTCGCCGGCCCTAGCAGAAAACTGGTCAACGCCGTGCTTTGGGCGCCAAAAGTACCGGTCAGCGAAATCTGCGGAAAGAAGGCCGCCTTCGCCACTCCCACATTGGCGTTGGCCGCGACCAGCTTCTCCTCCGTCACCCGCACGTCGGGACGGCGCTCCAGCAGTGCCGAGGGCAGCCCGGTTGGCACATCCGGCAGCCGTGACTGTTGCGTGATGGGCAAGCCACGCGCGACCGGGCCGGGGTTTCTGCCCAGCAGAATGCTGATATTGTTCTCCGCCTGCTCGATGAATTGTTGGGTGCTGATCACCTGAGCTTCGGCCTGCAGCAAGAGCGTCCGGGCCTGATACACGTCCGTGATCGCACTCTCGCCACCCTTGAACTTGATCTCATTGAGCTTCAGGATCTCTTTGAACGCATCAACACTCTTCGTGGAAAATTCGAGCTGGTCGTCATATTGCCGCAACAGAAAGTAATTGGTCGCCACCGAGGATACTAAGGATATTCGAACTACATCCTGCCCGTATTGCGACGCCAGCAACGTCGCCCGGGCTGACTCCGTGGCACGGCGGTACTGTCCCCAGAAATCGACGACGTAGTTCAACGACAGCAAGAGACTGTCGAAGGTCGGCGCCTTGTCGGGTGTGACAATTGTCAAGGGGTTACGCTCGTTAACGATGGAGCCCGCGGCGTTCAGCGTCGGGAGCTGATTGGCGCGGGTGATACCCAGGTTCGCATTCGCCTGTAGCACCCGCGTGGCTGCGATGCGGACATCGTAGTTGTTGGTGAGGGCCTCCTTAATGAGACCTTGCAGAACCTCATCCTGGTACACCGCCGCCCATTGCATGTCAGCAAACGGCTGCGCTTGAGGTTGCGTCGAGGCGTCGGGCGCGATGCCCCGGTAGGTGTCTGGGACTGTGACCGCAGGCCGCTTATAGTTCGGCCCGACCTTGCAGGCGCACACCGTAAGCAGCAACACAATCGCAGCAGAAGTTCTGATGCTAGTCATGGGCCGCTCCTTGCGGGCCAGCGATCTGCCCCTCGGTTTCTGGTGGCTTCTCTCTCTTGTCGCCGCCAATCCAATGTCCGAATCGCTCCACCACTTCAAAGCTGACCGGGATGAAGAAGATGGCCAGGAAGGAAGCCGCGAGCATGCCGCCGATCACCACTGTCCCCAATACCTGACGTGATATTCCGCCGGCGCCAGTGGCTGTCCACAAAGGCACACACCCGAGGATGAACGCGAACGATGTCATCAAGATCGGACGCAACCTCAGCTTGGCGCCAGTTAGTGCGGCATCAATCAGGGTCGCACCCTTGTCATATTCCATCTTGGCGAATTCGACGATCAGGATGGCGTTTTTCGCCGACAGGCCAATGAGCATGACCAAGCCGATCTGGGCATATACGTCGTTGTCCAGTCGGCGGAAATAGAGCGCAACGAACGCTCCGAATACGGCGATGGGCACTCCCAGAAGTACGCTGAATGGCAGTGTCCAGCTCTCGTACTGCGCCGCCATGATCAGGAAGACGACGAAGAATGCCAATCCGAAGATCGTAGCCGGGCTCACACCCTGCGCGGCCTTCACTTCCTGGTACGACATACCCATGTAGTCGAAGCCCATTTGGCTCGGCATCGACTTGCGGAACACATCTTCCATCGCAGCGATGGCCTGACCGGAGCTGAATCCCGGCGCGGCCGAAGCATTGATCTGCACGGAGTTAAACAGGTTGTACCGCATCACAAACTCTGCTCCACTACGCGGATAGGTACTGGTCAACGTGCTCAACGGGACCATCTCGCCCGCGGCATTCCTGACGTAGAACTTGCCTAGGTTTTCTGCTTTGGTGCGGAAGTCGCCATCGGCCTGTACGTACACCTGCCATTGCAGGCCAAAGCGGTTGAAGAAATTCACCAGGGACCCACCCATGAAGGTCTGTACCGTCTCGTACAGACTGCTCAGTTGGATCTGTTCGGTCATCGCCTTGGCGTTATCCACCTTCACCCCGACCTGGGGAACGCCGAAGAGAGCGGTCGTCATGACTCCTGCGAGCTCCCGGCGTTTGCGGGCCTCAGCCATGAACACTTGCGTCTGCTTTCCGAGAAATTCAATGCCGCTGCCTGATCGGTCCTGGAGAACAAACGTGACGCCACCCGAGGTCCCAACGCCGGGTATGGCAGGTGGCGGGAACGCAAACGCAATACCAGAGGAAACCTGGGATAGTGTCCGCTGGAGATGTGCCTTGATTCCTTCGTAACTCGTCTCCGGGGTCTTGCGTTCTTCCCATGGTTTGAGGGAGACGAAGAAGAACGAACTGTAGGTCGCGTTCACGCCGCTCAACATGCTGTAACCCATGACCGAGCTGACCTTGTCGACTCCAGGCGTTTCGAGGATTACCTTCTCAACCTCTTTGGCGGCTTCCGAGGAACGCTGCAGTGATGCCCCATCGGGTAGCTGCAGGCCAGCGTACAGGTACCCCTGATCTTCGTCAGGCAGGAAGCTTCTGGGAACTCTCTTGCCGAAGAAGCCGGCACCAACGACCAACACTGCAAGCAACAGGAAAGCGAACCCCGCCTTGTGGATCAAGTGTTTGCACCAGTTCGTGTAGCCATCGGTGGCACGGCCAAACACCCGGTTGAACCAGCGGAAGAACGCGCCCAGCGGGCCGCGCGACTCCTTCTTAGGTCGCAACAACATGGCTGCCAGGGCAGGACTCAGTGTTAGCGCGTTGAATGCCGAAAAAAGCACCGAGATAGCTATGGTGACGGCGAACTGTTTGTAGAGCTGACCGGTAATGCCGGGCACGAAAGCAGTGGGAATAAAAACTGCGGCAAGGATGAGTGCGATGGCGATGACCGGTCCCGAGACCTCTTCCATCGCTTTCACGGTTGCGTCATGCGGTGACATACCGTGCTCGATGTGGTGCTCTACCGCTTCCACCACAACGATGGCATCATCCACCACCAGACCAATCGCCAACACCAGTCCGAACAGCGACAGTGTGTTGATGGAAAATCCGAGCATGGGAAACACCACGAAGGTTCCGATCAGGGAAACCGGAACCGCCAGCAGGGGAATCAGCGTGGCCCTCCATCCCTGCAGGAAGATGTACACCACGATGATGACTAGGACGAGGGCCTCGCCGAGCGTCTTGTAAATCTCCCTTATGCCCTCAGTCACCGCCAGTGTCGTGTCGAGGGCGACATCGTAGTCAAATCCCTGTGGAAAGCGCCCTTTCGCTTCCTCCATCATCTTAAGAACGTTGTTGCGAGTCGCGATAGCGTTGCTTCCGGGAGTGAGATAGAGCGCGACCAGGGCTGCCGGCTTGGAAGGCTTCACCGGCTTACCTTCTTCGGACGCTAATCCCATCCGCGCGTTATAGGAGTAGTATTGTGCGCCCATCTCTACTCGCGCCACATCTTTCAGGCGCAGAACGGAGCCGTCGGCCTGGGCGCGAACCACGATCTCGTCGAAGTCCGCGGCGGTCGGCAGTCGTCCCGGGGCCCGCACATTGTAGGTGAATTGTTGTCCTTGCGGAACCGGCTCTCCGCCAATCTGACCTGCAGGGTTGACCTTGTTCTGGGCTTTGACGGCGTTCGTAATGTCAGACACCGTCACCCCAAGGTTCGCCAGCTTGTCGGGATTGACCCAGATGCGCATGGCGTACGGCCCGGCACCGAAGATCTGGACCTGCGACACACCCGAGATACGAGTCAGGGCGTACTGCAAATTGATCGTGGCGTAGTTGGCCAGGAATATGTTGTCGTACACGCCCGTGGGAGAATACAGGTCGAGCAGCATGAATGGAGCTGTCGTGGCTGGTTGCACGAGAACGCCCTGCTGCGTTACCTCTTGCGGCATCTGCGAATTTGCCTGTCCCTGCCGCATCTGTGCCAGAATCTGATCGGTATTGATGTCGGTTCCGAGCTGGAAATCCACGTACAGTTGCATGATGCCGCCCGAGCTGGCGCTGAGCGAGTACATGTAATTCATGCCGCTGACGCCCGACATCTGCTGCTCGATCGGCGTCGCCACTGACTCCGCGATGGTCTGGGCGTCAGCCCCAGGATAGGTGGCCTTTACCTGGATCATCGGATCAGCAATATTGGGAAACTGCGCGGTGGGGAGGCTGAGCAGGGAAACCACGCCGACCAGGACCATCAGGATCGAAATGACAATGGCAACGATCGGCCGATTGATGAAAAATTTCGACATGGTCAGTTGCTCCCCGCCGCGGCGGAAGCTTCGGCCACATACGGCTTGGGACTGACCGGGATTCCCCCCTCTTTCATCAGTTGAGGAGCAGCAGCAGCAGCTTGCTGAATCTTCAAAAGTCCTTCAACCACGACCCGCTCGCCAGGTTTCAAACCTTCCGTGATGATCCAATTCGTGCCGACCCTTTCGCCCACCTTGACCGGGCGGAACGTAGCCTTGTTGTCGGGCGACACCGCAATCACCTGATAAAGCGACTGCACTTCCATCACTGCCGCCTGCGGGATCAGCAGGGCGTTCTTGTTGTCGGACGTCTGGATGCGTACCTGTCCGAAGCCGCCGGGGCGCAGGATGGCGTCAGGGTTCGGAAACTCGGCGGTGAGCTGAATGGTTCCCGTGCCAGTTGCAACTTGCCGATTTACTTGGATGACTCGCCCCGCATGCGGGTAGTCTTCTCCGTTAGCCTGGATGTACCGCACTGGCACCGTGCCCGGTCTACCGGTTCGAATCAATCTCGAGATCTCCGCCGCATTCCCTAGGTACTGGCTTTCGCTGATGTTGAAGTTCGCCCAGATCGGGTTGACCTGTGAGACGGTCGCCATTTTGGTTGTGGTTCCCACCAGGTCGCCGACCTGCGAGTTGGAATTCCCGGCGATGCCATCAATCGGCGAATAGACCTTTGTCCAACCGAGGTTTAGCTTGGCGTTGTCCAGGTTTGCCTTTGCAGCTTCAACTTGCGCCTTCCGCGCCGACTGAGCGGACAAGTCTGTATCCAGCTGCTTTTGAGGAATGGCGTTTTGTGCCGCCAGCGGAGTATCACGCGCAACATTGTTGTCAGCCTCGGAAAGACCTGCCTTCGCGATCTCCACCTGGGCCTGCGCTTGCTCGACGGCGGCCTGATATTGCCGCGGGTCGAGTTCAAACAAAAGCTCGCCCTTCTTGACGAAGTAGCCGTTCTGGTAGTGCTGCTTCAGCAGGTAGCCCTGTACCTTGGGAGTGATGTCGGCGTTTACCGGCCCGTTCAATTGAGCTACCCACTCGTTGAAGATAGGCACGTTTTGCTGCGCAACCTCGGCCACCTTGACTTCAAGTGGTCCGGGCTTTGGCGCTTCCGCCTGCTTTTCGCATCCGATCAGCAGAATCAATGTTAGAGCACCTATGCCCAGGCAGGCCGTACCACGAGCCACCGAATGGCACCAAGATGCCGATTGCTGTCCTAAACGGATGTCCCTCATCTTGCGACCTGCTGCGAAAAGCTCGGGTAAGGATTGCATTGACACACTCCTGCGCATCATCATCACTGCCAAACCAAAAAGTATACATTCCCCCCAACGCCTCGCGGGATTGAAGACAATCCTTCCGTTTCATCGAAACCGGGATTTCTGCGGCAGGCACAAAAGTCGTGCCGCTTTCTTACGAACGCCCGGACTCGCATCTTGTTACTGGGGAGCAGGCCGCGATGGTTGCGGGCCTTCGCCTCCGGACCTGGCCAGCCCAGAGATGGCTTGATTTTGCAGGACCAGGAGGGTTCCGCTCGGCAGTTTCACATTCGATTTGGACGAGAACAGATATGCAATTCCGTCCTTATCACGAACAATCCGAAGTTCTTTGAGCGGCGGAGTTTTCGTACTGAGATCCGGTTGAGAACCCCCGATTGCATCCTGCGGCAACCGGGTCGAAGGTGATATATCGATTCCGTCTTGCGCCGCCGCGCGAACACTTTCGCGACCGGCACGTCGAGCACTGGTTGTAGTTGGTATCGTGCTCCCGGATTGGGAGTTTTGTGGTGGCACGCTCGAAATAGTTATCTGGCCCGCGATGAATGCATGCAGCGGAATGCTTTGTTTTTTCCATTCCGCTCGCTCCACCAGCAACACCAGCCACGAAGGCTTGTTCCCCTGCCGTGGCGCAGCTCCCACAATCCGGCCCATCAATTTTGCGTTGGCGGGCATCACTACGCCGTTGGTGATCAGCACGGCTTCCAGCGTCCTGAACTCGACCGCATCGCCGCGATGCGCGTTCTCCGCCCGGACTGTGGTTGTAAGTTCCGCAGGGATGGACACTCCGCCAAGAGCTCGCTGGCTGGAGGCGTCTTGCTGCGCTTGAGCAAGCGCAGCGACCATCAGCAGGATTGGTATGCAACCCCTTACCATCTGCCACCCCGGTTGATTAGGTACAGAGTAGTACGGAAAGGCCCAGCCGTAAAGACGGCACTGCCACGACGACCCGCTTTCCGCTCGCCACAGCGACCAGGTGGCCGACCATGAGCATCGCCACATTCCTTCGCGCACAACTGCGTTCCCTGATTGGCCTCAGGCTGCATGTTGCCCTGCGGTATTCGACGCGTGCTAATATCGAGGCCATTCTTGGATGGCTCGGAGATATGGTTGTGGGGCTGCATTTCCGAACTGCTTCGGTGCGGGGCTTAGTCGCCATGCTTTCGTTGGGAGTGGCCAAGGCTGCTTTCGCGACCGGCAGAGGTCCTGCGACGCCCAGCATATTCTCTCCCGCCTCCACGCCAGCTGACTCCATCTATCATCTGTCGCTGTTCGTGATGGCGATTTGTCTCGCCATCTTTATTGTGGTCTTCACGCTGCTGGCTTACGCCTTGGTAAAGTTCCGCCGGCGTGCCGGCGACGACGACCGCGAGCCTGCGCAAATCTATGGCAGCAACCAGGTGGAACTTGCCTGGACCGTCATTCCCGTGCTCATCGTGGTTGTGCTCTTCCTCGCGACCGCGCGTGTGATACATGCTGTTCAGGACGCGCGCTTCCCTTCCGGCACCACCGAGATCACGGCTGTGGGCCACCAGTTCTGGTGGGAGTTTCAGTACCCGCAACAAGGCTTCATTGCCGCCAACGAGCTGCATGTCCCGGTCAGCGACTCCAGCAACCCCACTCCCACGCACATCACGCTGCTGTCGGCCGATACCAACCACAGCTTTTGGGTCCCTAAACTGGCGGGCAAGACCGACTTGATTCCTAACCGCTCCAACAGCATGTGGATCGATCCCCATGAAACCGGCGTTTACGTTGGCCAGTGCGCGCAATATTGCGGAACCCAACATGCCAAGATGCTTTTGCGCGTTGTCGTCGAGTCCCGCGAGGACTTCGACCGATGGGTGGCCGGCCAGCAACGGCCCGTTCGGATCCCGGACGGCGTTGCCCGAGGCCGCCAGGTTTTCGAGACCACAGCCTGTGTCAACTGCCACACGGTTGCAGGTACAAATGCCACAGGGAAGTTCGGTCCCGACCTGACTCACCTGATGAGCCGCGAGACCATTGCAGCAGGAGCCACACTCAACAATCGCGAGAACTTGCGGCAATGGGTCAAGGACCCGGACACATTCAAGCCCGGCGCGCTGATGCCCGCCATGCAGCTGGACGATCGAGATCTGGACGCAGTCACCGACTATCTATTGAGCTTGCGCTAACCAAATGGGGAACGAGTGATGGCAAACGCCGAGTCAGTCTTGAAACCGATGACGGTCTCACCCGAGGGCGAGCACGCTCGGCCGTTCTTCGACCAGGTGCACGAGTGGATCGTCACCGTGGACCACAAGAAACTCGGCCTCATGTACATCGTGTACGGCATTTTGTTTTTGGTGATCGGCGGCCTCGAAGCCACGGTCATGCGCATCCAGTTGGCCATCCCGCATAACCACTTCGTGTCGCCGCAGGTCTTCAACCAGATGTTTACCATGCACGGCACCACGATGGTCTTCCTGGTCGGCATGCCGCTGCTGTTCGGCTTCGCAAATTATCTCGTCCCCCTGATGATCGGCGCGCGCGACATGGCCTTCCCGCGCCTCAACGCCTTCAGTTTCTGGATGAGCGCCTTCGGCGGCATCATCCTCTACTTCAGCTTCATCGGTGGCGGTGGCCTGTACGGAGCGGGCAGCGCTCCCGACGTGGGTTGGTTCGCCTACGCGCCGCTCACCTCCCAGGCCTTCTCCCCCGGACACAGCACCGACTACTGGATCATCGGCTTGCTGGTCAGCGGCGTGGGCAGCATCGGCACCGCGCTCAACGTCGTGACTACCGTCTTGTGTATGCGCTGCCCGGGAATGACTTTGGGGCGCATGCCGCTTTTCGCATGGCTGAATCTTGTCACGTCGTCGATGGTGCTGATTGTGATCTCGCCTCTGACGGCGGCGCAGATCATGCTGCTCATCGATCGCTACCTCGGCGGCCATTTCTTCGACACCCAGGCCGGCGGCTCGGCCGTCATCTGGATGCATTTCTTCTGGATCTTCGGCCACCCCGAGGTTTACGTCCTGATCATCCCAGGATTCGCGTTCGCCTCCGAGATCATTCCGGTGTTTTCGCGCAAACCAATTTTCGGATACTCCATCATGGTGGCGGCAACGCTGTCGATCGGCTTCCTCAGCCTGGGCGTGTGGGCGCACCACATGTTCACCATCGGGATGACGTCCTACGCCAATGCATTTTTCACCGCTTCAACCATGGCGGTGGGCGTGCCGACGGGCATTAAAATATTCAACTGGCTGGGAACCATGTGGGGCGGCAAAATCCGCCTCACCATTCCCATGCTTTTCTGCGTCGGATTTCTCTTCCAGTTCCTAATCGCCGGACTCACCGGCATCATGCTGGCGGCGTCGCCCTTCGACTGGCAACTGAACAACTCATACTTCGTGGTCGCGCACTTTCATTACGTGTTGATTGGCGGACTGGTCTTCACCATCTTCGCCGCGCTCTATTACTGGTATCCCAAGGTCACTGGCCGTATGTGGAACGAGACCATGGGCAAGTGGCATTTCTGGCTGTTCCTTATCGGCTTCCATCTCACCTTCGACTTCATGCACATTCCTGGCGTACTGGGGATGCCGCGCCGCATTTATACCTACGAACCGGGTCGAGGATGGGAGATCTGGAACCTGATCGTCTCGCTGGGCGTGATCGTCCAGATCATCGGCATCCTCTTCTGGGTGGTGAATTTTGTGTGGTCGTATTTCAAGGGCAAGCCTGCGGGCAACGATCCATGGGACGCGTGGACGCTGGAGTGGAGCACGACTTCCCCGCCACCGGAATACAACTTCGCGAAGGTCCCCGTGGTGCGCAGCCGTCGTCCGCTGTGGGACATAAAGCACCCCGAAGACCCTGACTGGAAGTACGAGTAAGGATAGAGGCCTCATGGCAACCACCATCGCGCTGCCACAATCCGAAATGCCGCTCGCGCACGAGTTGCGCGGACGCGTCGGCATGTGGTGCCTGATTGCGGCTGAGTCGGCGATCTTCAGCATCTTCGTGGTTGCCTACCTTTACTACGCGGGCAAGAGCCTCAACGGTCCGACGCCCCGCGAAGTGCTGCACGTCCCGATCTTCAACTCCATCTGCCTGTTCGCCAGCAGCTTCACCATCGTGATGGCCGAACGCGCCATCGCACGCGGCAAGACCAAACTGTTCGGAATCTGGTGGCTGCTGACAATCGCGCTCGGCGCTATCTTCATCCTGGGGACAGCCCGCGAGTGGTACCACCTGATCTACGTCGAGCACCTGACCATCAGTTCCAGCCTCTTTGGAACCACGTTCTACTCGCTCGTCGGCCTGCACGGATTTCACGTGATCGTCGGCCTGATCGGCCTTTCCATCGTCATGATCTTCGCCGCGCTCGGTTACGTGAAGCAGGAGCACGCCGCTCGCATCGAAGTCTTCGCCATGTACTGGCATTTCGTGGACACCGTCTGGGTCGTAGTACTCACAGTTGTGTATTTTGTGGCAATCTGAGACGCCTTAAGAGAAACGCAATGGAATCGCGCGACCAGCACGTAGGCGGAAATCCCGAGAATGTCGTACTGCCCGCGCCCACGGCATGGCCGTTCGTGATGGCTCTCGGCGCCTCGTTAATTCTTGCTGGCCTGCTCACCAACGCCTCGATCAGCATCCTGGGCACGATTCTCTACCTCTTCGGTGCCGTCGGATGGTTTCGCCAGGTGCTTCCTCATGAGCGGCATGTCGAAGTCCCCGTCACTGCAGAGACGCCGACCGTCGCCGTTCCCGCGCCTGAGGTCATGCACCTTCCGGTAGCGCAGCAGATCAAGCGTGCCTGGCTTCCGCTGAAGATCTATCCCATCTCCGCCGGAGTGAAGGGTGGACTTGCCGGTGGAGTCGCCATGGCGCTGCTAGCCATGCTTTACGGGATCATCTTCTATCGCAGCATCTGGTATCCCATCAACCTGCTTGCCGGTAGTCTCTATGCATCGCCCGCCATTCCCAGCACCGAAGCGCTCATGCACTTCCGTTTCGACTGGTTCCTCTTCGCGCTTGCGATGCACGTCACCATGTGCCTGCTCGTCGGACTTCTCTACGGCGCAATGTTGCCCATGCTCCCGACCCGCCCCATTATTTTAGGAGGCGTGATCGGCCCGCTGCTGTGGACGGGCTTGCTCTACCGCATCCTCGATTTCGTGAACCCGCTGCTCGACCGGCAGATTAACTGGATCTGGTTTGCGGCCTCGCAGGTCGCGTTCGGAGTCGTCGCCGGACTTGTCGTCGTCCGCCAGAACAAAGTGTGGACCTCGGAAAACCTACCGCTCGCCATGCGCGCGGGCATCGAAGCGCCCGGCCTCATGCATGAGCGCGACAGCGAGGACCACAAGCAATGACCACGCGCCTCGCCATCGCGGCACTGCTGCTCGTTGCCATGTTTGAGCTCGCGGCTTGTTCTCGCCTCAGCGGAAAGCCTGCGCCCGGCCCCGAAGTTCCCCGCCCCGATTCGGTTCTGGATCCGGTCGTGCTCTTCAGTCAGAACTGCGCTGGATGCCACGGAGCCGACGGCCGCAAGGGAGCAGCGAAGGACCTGTCCGATCCGGTTTATCTGGCGATTGTCGACGACGAAACGCTGCGCTCCACGATTTCCAAGGGCCGTCCCGGCACCGCCATGTCTGCCTTCGCGCAGAAGGAAGGCGGCATGCTGACCGACGATCAGGTCACCGCCATCATTCACGGCATTCGTGATCGCTGGGGCAAACCCAATGCGCTGGCTGGTGTCGCCGCTCCTTCGTATGCGGCTACGCAGCTAGGCAACGCGCAACCTGGAGAGGCTGTGTACGCCAACTTCTGTGCTTCCTGCCACGGCGCCGGCGACAAAGGCGGACCGAAGGCGGGCTCCGTGACCAATCCTTCGTACCTCAGTTTGATCAGTGACCAAGGGCTGCGCACCATCGTTATCACCGGACGGCCTGACTTCGGCGCTCCCGACTGGCGCGAAAACATTCCCGGACACCCCATGGCCGATCAGCAAATTTCTGACGTTGTCGCCTGGCTCGCGGCGCAGCGGCCCAAACACCCGGTACAAGTTTCTGCGGCGAATCCACCGTCGCCCGAGGGAATACATTGAGCGATCAGGACGAAAACGCACTCTCACGGCGCGATCTGTTCGCCAAAATCGGATTGCTATTGAACGGCCTCGCGGTCGTGATCCTGGCTACGCCGGTGATCGGCTACCTCGCTTCTCCAATCCTCGGCGGAATTCGAGGTCAGAACAAGCGTTGGATCGTGTTGGGTGAACTCGACGAGTTTCCCGAGGGACAAACTCGCCTGGCAAAATTTCGCAACCCCATCGTTGGTGTCGCGGATGGAGAAACCGACCACATCCCTTGCTGGGTCCGCCGCATCCAGGGCGAACAGTTTCAGGTCTTCGCCATCAATTGCGCCCACCTCGGCTGCCCGGTGCGCTGGTTCGCGCAATCCGGATTGTTCATGTGTCCCTGTCATGGTGGCGTGTACTACCAGGACGGATCGCGTGCCTCGGGGCCACCGCCACGCGGGCTGTTCGAGTATCAGTACAGGGTTGAAAACGGAAAATTGCTGATTGAGGCCGGACAACTGCCGACGCTGTCCACCACCGCGAGTCTCGCTGCAAGGAAGAACGGATGCCAAGGTTAAAGGACATCGCAGACTGGTTCGACCAGCGATTGCAGATCGGCGGCGCCGTCCGCGACGCGATGGACCATCCTGTTCCTCGTAAATCGGCGAGCTGGTGGTATGTCTTCGGCAGTGCGGCGCTTACGCTCTTCATTCTCCAGGTCTTCACCGGCATTCTGCTCGCACTGATCTACGTCCCTTCCGCCGCCGAGGCCTGGAACAGTCTGCAATTCCTCAACCACAGTGTCACCCTCGGATGGTTCCTCCGCGCCGTGCACGGCTGGGGCTCGAACTTCATGGTGGCCGTGGTTCTCATCCATCTGTGCCAGGTTTTCTTGTTTGGCGCATACAAATTTCCTCGCGAGCTCACCTGGGTCGTCGGCGTCTTCCTGCTGCTGATGACGCTCGGCATGGCGTTTACCGGACAGGTGCTGCGTTTCGATCAGGATGCCTACTGGGGACTCGGCATCGGCGCTTCCATCACCAGTCGCATTCCGTTCATCGGCGGGTATGCCGTCCATATGCTGCTGGGCGGGCCCATCATCGCCGGAGCAACCCTCTCGCGATTCTTCGCCCTCCACGTGTTTCTGATTCCCGGACTGCTGTTCGCGCTCGTCGGTTTGCACCTTTTGCTGGTTCTGAAGCTCGGCATCAACGACTGGCCCATGCCCGGCCGCGTCGTTCGGCGCTCAACTTATGTCAAAGAATACGAGGAGCTCACTCACAAAGACGGCGTTCCCTTCGTGCC
>Ga0302322_100003681_pt1 | contig 13231 bp, 10 predicted proteins | sample Fen_T0_2_FD_203757 | JGI IMG/M metagenome (GOLD analysis project Ga0302322, IMG submission 203757) | Peat permafrost microbial communities from Stordalen Mire near Abisko, Sweden - Fen_T0_2 | ecosystem: Environmental > Terrestrial > Soil > Wetlands > Permafrost | place: Sweden: Abisko...
AGCTCGACGTCGCCGTCGAGCTTCCCGATGAACCCGAAGGAACGCCACCGCGCCTCGGCGAGGCCGAGATTGAACGCTCGCGCCTCCTTCGCCAGCGCGAGCCGGTCCGGCACGTCACCGTCGCGCGGCTGCGGCGCCTCCAGGACCTTCACGAACTCCAGCTCCCGCTCCCAGCCGCGCGCGATCGCGAGCGTGTCGTCCGACGAGCCGTCGTCGACGATGACCCAGCTGTCCGGGGGACGCGTCTGGGCAGCCATGGCCGCGGCCGTGCGGTCGAGGTGGTCCGCTTCGTCGTGGACGGGGCTCACGACGAGCAGGCGATCCATCAGCGAGGCTCCTGGCCGGACGCGAGCGGCGTGAACTGGTAGGCGAGGTCGTCGGGGTCGAGAATTCGCGAGACGGCCTCCGCGCGCGAGTGCGCGTCCAGCTTCGTGAAGATCGACGAGAGGTGCGTCTTCACCGTGCTCTCGGCGACGAACAGCTCGGCGGCGATCGCGCGGTTGGTCAGCCCCCGGACGACGAGGTCGAGGATCTGCTTCTCGCGGAACGAGAGCGGAGGCGGCGCGATCTGGTGCCGGATCGCGCGCGGGACGGACAGCTGACCGGCCGCGACCGCGCGTGCTGTGGGAACGAGCGTCTGGGGAAGCTCGTGGTCGACGACGATGCCGTCGGCGCCGGCGCGCAGCGCACGTCGCAGCATCGAGTTCGGCGCGTCGGACGGCATTGCGGTGATGATGCGCGCCCAGGGATGGGCGCCCGCGCGCTCCCGGATCTCGCCGACCCGGTCGCGGGCAGCGGCGTCACCCAGCAGGAGCAGGAGGCCCTCGTCTGCCCGTCCCGCCGTGTCCGGGTCGTCCTCCACGACGCTGAATCCCGCAGCCTCGAGCAGCTGCCTCGCGCCGCGCGCCACGGACTGCTGCGACGCCACCACCCACGCGGGCAGCAGAACGGGCTCTGCGGAGGGGGCGGCCAAGCCCAGGACGGTGCTCATGCGGGAACAACGGGCGGCCCGGCGCTCTGCTTGCGCTCACCTGGCGCGGCGCATCAGCCGTATCTCAACCCCATGGGACGGGCCGTGCGTGAAAGCTCAGGGTTCTCCGTGCGTTGTATCCGCATGCAGGTGACGCGGGCCGTGGTGCTGGCCGGAGGTGGGAGCGACGGCCCAGGGTGGCCGAGCGTCCCCCCCGGGCCAAAGCCGCTGGTGCACGTCGGCAATCGCCCGATTCTGTTCCACAGCCTCGAGGGACTGCGCCGGACGGGGGTGGACGAGGTGCTGGTGGCGGTGGACCCGGAGACGGGCCCGGCGATCCGTGCCGCGGTCGGCGACGGAAGCATCTGGGGGCTCGACGTGCGCTTCGCCGACTGCACGGCCGCGAGTGGCCTGCCCGGCACGCTGCCGGCGCTGCACGACTTCGCCGGCGAGCACTCCGTGCTCGTGCAGCACGCCGACTCGCTGCTCGGCGACGACGTCGGCTCTCACGTCGCACGCTTCGGCGCCGATGCGCTCGATGCGCTCGCGCTGCGCCTCGACGGCAGCACGCGCAGCGCGCTCGACGACCCGCTCGACGGCGCCTGGCTCTTCAGCGCCTGGGCCCGCACGATCCTGGCCGAAAGCGATGCCGCGGGCCACGACCCCGTCGCCGCGGTGCGCGCGCGCGGCGCGCAGATCGACGTGCGCTACGTCGAGGGCTGCCGTCCATGCCAGGGAAGCCAGGACACCCTGCTCGACGCGAATCGGCGCGTGCTCGAAGATCTGCGGCGCAGCGTCGTTCCCGACGCGGTGCTCGAGTCCGAGGTACAGGGCCGCGTGGTCATCCACCCGACCGCAAGCGTCGAGCGCTCGCTCGTCCGCGGGCCGGTCATCATCGGCCCCGGCAGCCGGATCGTCGATGCCTACGTCGGCCCGTACACGTCGATCGGCGCCGACGTCGTCGTCGAGGGAGCGGAGGTCGAGCACTCGATCCTCCTGCCCCGCGCAGAGCTGCGCTTCACCGGCGCGCGCCTGGAGACGAGCGTGATCGGCGAAGGAGCACGGGTCACGCGCCACTTCCGCACACCGAACGCGCTGCGCCTGTCGATTGGCGCAGGCGCCGAGGTCGCGCTGTCCTGAGGCTCAGGCGCCCTCGCCCAGGAGCCCGGCGATCTCCTCGCGCAGCCGATCGTTCGAGCTGCGCTGGTCGAAGTCGCGCTCGACGCGGTCGCGGCCACCGGCCCTGAGCGCCGCTGCAAGCTCGGGGTCCAGGGCGATCCGGGCCACGCCGTCCGCCAGGTCGCGCGGGCTCTCGGGGGCTACGAGCAGCCCGCTCTCCCCGTCACCGACCACATCGGGGATGCTGCCCATCGCGGCCGCCACGACCGGCGTGCCATGGGCCATCGCCTCCATGATGACCAGCGGTGTCACCTCGCCGCCCGGAACCAGCAGGACATCCGCGCCGCGCAGCCGGTCGGGGACGTCGCGACGCAGCCCCGTGAAGCTGACCCGGTCCGTCAGCCCCGCAGCCTCGACCGCTGCGCGCAGGTCCCCGGCGAAGGCCGGGTCGCCCTCGGCGCCCAGCAGCTCGAGCGTCGCATCGGTGCCCTCGTCGCGCAGGAGCGCGAGCGCGGCGACGGCCAGATCCTGCCGCTTGTGGCGGTCGAGCGTGCCGATCACGAGGAGCCGCAGCGGATCGCCGGTCGCTCGCGGTGGCCGCGGGCTCCAGGGTGGCAGGTCGATCCCGACGGGATTCAGGATCACCCGGGCCCGGCAGGCGCCGAAGGCCTCGGCGGTCATCGGCGAGATCGCCACCACGACGTCCGCCAGCGCGCCGTGGAACCGGAACAGCCGGCGCGCTGCGGCCGACTTGGGTGCCTCGTGCGCGATTACGACGCTCGGAACGCCCGCGAGGCGCGCGGCGACGACCGGCGCGGCGAGCACCGTACTCCCGGCGACGATCACGCCGGCGCGCTGCCGGCGCGCGATCCAGGCAAGCCGGACGGCATCGGGAAGAACGCGCGCGAGCTCGATCGCCCAGCGCCCCCGCGACGCGCCCCACACCGGGAGGCGGGTGGGCTGTCGCACGACGGTCGCGACCTGCTCGAAGCGCGGCCGCAGCGGCCCCGGCCCGACCGAGACGATCAGCGGCCGGTCCTGCGCGAGGGCCTCGGCCTGCCCGGCGGCGACGATCTGGGCTCCCGCCAGCTTCGCGCTGTGGACGACGAGGAGCACGGGTGTTCGTGAGGTTCGATCCATCTGCAGGCGCCGTCATCCAGGGAACGGCGCCGGAGCGCCCGTGCTTGCGCGGGTGGCGCAAGTTCGCACGAGCAGCGGGCGTTGCTTGCATAGACCATGCAGCTCGGAATCCTTCTCCGTGAGCTCTGGCGCCTGCGCACCGGGCTGGCCGTGAGCTTCGCGTTCGCGCTCGTCGCCGCCCTGGCGTCGACCAATCACGTCAGCCTGTTCCCGCCGGGGCTCAGCGCTCGGGCGGCCACCGTCGCGGCGGCTTCGACGCAGGTGCTCATCGACACGCCGCGATCGAAGGTGACGGACACCTTGGCGACGACCAACGACTTCGCCTCACTGACGACACGCGCCGATCTGCTCGGGAACGTGATGGCGAGCGAGCCGGTCCGCAGCTACATCGCCGAGCGCGCCGGAGTTCTTCCGCAGCAGATCCAGGCAGTGGCGCCGATCACCGCGAACGTGCCACGCGCACTGGTGGAGCCCGGGTCTGAGAAGCGGGCGAGTGACCTGTTGCGGTCGATGGACCAGTACCGGCTCGACATCGAGGCCGATCCCTCGGTCCCGATCCTGAACATCTACGCGCAGGCACCGTCGACGGCCAAGGCCGAGCGCCTCGCCAACGCCTCGGTTGCGGGACTCCAGGACTACCTGGCACGCGTCTCAGCAAAGCAGGGCGTCCGGGAGGCGCGGCGGATCCGACTCGTCCAGCTCGGGACGGCCCGCGGAGGCGAGCTCAACAACGGCGTCAACGTCCAGATCGCGCTGCTCACCTTCATCGTCGTGTTCGCGCTCTGCTGCGGCATGACGCTGCTGATCTCACGCGTGCGTCGTGGCTGGCACGCGGCGGCGCGCACCGAGGACGCGCAGACCACGCCGGCGTGAGCGCCGTCCAGACACCACCGCGTCCCTCCGTGGCACGCCTTCCGCCGAGGGCGCCGCGAGTGGACCGCACGGCGGCCGCGCGCGCTCTCGAGCGCCGGGAGGAACGCGCGCGCTCGGACGCCTGGCCTCACACCACGAGGATCCAGCCGTGGCTGATCGCCGCATTCCTGGTCCTCATCTGGCTCATCCCGTTCAACTCGATCACGCTCGGCGTATCGGCGCCGATCGACCTGTTCCCGGATCGGCTCCTGCTGCCGGTCATCGGCTTCTTCTGGATCGTCGCCGTCGCCCTCGGGGGGAAGGGGGCCCCGCGCCTGAACTGGACCTGGATCCACACGGGGATCGCAGCGTTCGTTGCCGTGGCGTTCGTCAGCGTGGTGGTCAACGCCCACGCCCTCGACCAGACGCTCGAGCTGAACACCGCGATGAAGAAGCTGACGCTGCTCGTCTTCTATGCCTCGGTGTTCGCGATGATCGCGAGCGTCGTGCGCGTCGAGGAGCTGCGCCCGTTCCTGAACTTCACGCTCGTGCTCGCCGTGCTCTGCTCGCTGGGGATGATCTGGGAATACCGGTACGCGTACAACGTGTTCTACGACTGGTCGGCGAAGCTGCTCCCGGGGATCTTCCACGTGCAGCTCTTCGATCCGGCGGGCGTCGACGAGATCGGTCGCCGGCAGACTCGCGGCCCGGCGCAGCTCGGGCTCGAGGCCGCGGCGATGCTGGCGATGGCGCTCCCGATCGCGCTCGTGGGCCTGATGGATTCCAAGAGCCGGCGCTCGAAGATCCTGTACGGGCTCGCCGCGTGCCTGCTCCTCGCCGCTGCGATCTCCACGTACCGCAAGACCGCGTTCATCGCGCCCGTGGCGGTCGTCCTGACGGTCGTCTGCTTCCGGCCCCGCGCGGCGGCCAGGCTGGCGCCGCTCGCCATCGTCGCGCTCCTGGCCGTTCACGCGCTCTCGCCGGGAGCCTTTGGCGCGATCGCCGATCAGCTCCAGGGACACCGGCTGTCGGCGGCCTCGACGGTCAGCGACCGGACCTCGGACTACGACGCGATCCGCCCCGATGTCTGGAGCCACCCGGTCCTCGGCCGCGGCTACGGGGGCTACGCCCAGCCCTCGTATCGCATCCTCGACTCCGAGATCCTGCGGCGGATCGTCGAGACCGGCGTTCTCGGAGTCCTGGCCTTCGCGTTCATGGGGATCTCGGTGGTGCTCGCATCGTGGCGCACCGGGCGCTCGGGGGATCCACTGCGCGCCGGGCCGGCGCTGGTCGGCGCAGCCGCTGCGGTCGCGTTCCTGACGGTGTCCGTCCTGTTCGACGCGATGTGGTTCCCCCACACGCCGTACATCTTCCTCAGTCTCGCCGGGTTCGCGGCCGTCGCGATCTCGCCACCGGAGCGCTCCCGATGAGCGCGGCGCTCCGCGTCCTTGTGCTCGTGCAGGGGACGCTGGGAGAACGGCTGGCGGGCCCGGAGATCCGGGGCTGGGAGATCGCGAAGGCGTTCGCAGGCTCGCACGACGTGACGGTGGCCGCCGGCGTGGACGCCCCCTGCCCGCGCGAGGGCATCCCCGTCGTCCCGCGGACGCGCCGTTCGATCGTCGCGGAGGTGCGCCGCGCGGACGTCATCATCGCGCCGGTGATCCCCCCATATGCCTTCCTGGCGAACCCGCGGTGCCTGCGCGTGGCGGACCTCTACGACCCGGTCGAGCTCGAGATCGGAACGCTCCCAGGCGCCCGTGCGCGACGTGATGCGCAGTCGCGCCGGATCGGGCGCGGGATCCATCTGGAGCGCTCGGACGTCGTGCTCGGCGCGAACCGCCGCCAGCTCGCGCGCGCTCGCAACGACCACGCCGCCCTGCGCCGGCGCGCCCCCGCCCCGTCGATGCTGATGGTGCCGATGGGCCTTCCCGCGGCTCCCGGGCCTCCGGCCGGCCACCCCATCAGGGAGCGGTTCCCCGAGATCGGACCGGACGACCCGGTCGTCCTGTGGTGGGGCAATGTCTGGCGTTGGCTCGATGCCGACACCGCGGTGGACGCCGTCGAGCTGCTTGCCCGGGACCGGCCGGACGTGCGCCTGGTCATCACGGCCGGACGGCCGGCGAACGCCGCCACCGATTCGCTGAACGTGACGGAGGAGGTCCGCGCCCGCGCCACCGCGAGGGGCCTCGTGGGCCGCACGGTGTTCTTCCTCGACGAGTGGGTGCCCTTCGAGCGCCGCGGTGATTACCTCGCCGATGCCGACGTCGGCATCGCGATGCACGCGGACACCCCCGAGGCCGCACTCGCAGCCCGCGCGCGGTACATGGACTACGTCTGGGCCTCGCTTCCATCGGTGCTCGCAGCGGGCGACGAGGTGGGCGACGAGCTGGCCCAGGCCGGCGCCGCCGTGCTGGTGCCCCCCGGGGACGCCGAGGCCGCCGCCGCGGCGCTCGGGTCGCTGCTCTTCGAGCCGGGGAGGCTGGGGGTGGCGCGCGAGGCATGCCGCGACGTCGCCGACGCCTATCGCTGGGAGGCGCTGCTCGCTCCGCTCATCGATCTCGTCGAGGCTCGCGGCCATGACGCCGCACGGCTCCGCCGGGGGGACCGCCTGGGGGTCGCGCGGCAGGCGGGCGGGTACTACGCGCGCCGGGTCGTCGACCGGGCGCTGGCGCCGCTCTCGCGCTGACACGGTGCCCGCGCTCCGCCCGAACCCGCGTTGGGCTGTGCCCGCCGTCGCCGCTGTCGTCGTCGTCGCCGGCAGCTGGTCGGTGCTCCGCGCGGCGGATGATCCGCCGCAGGCCGCCGTCCCGCGATCCTCTGCATGCCCGCGGGCAGCTCGGAGCTGCGCGTTCGTCGCGCCCAGCCGGCCCGGGCGACCGTGCAGCGACAACCGATCGGCCGCGGAGGCCGCATCCGCCGAGACACCCTGGTGTTCACTGGGGCACGCAGCCGCCGCGACGCCGGCCGGCAGAACGATCATCGTTCGCCACGGAAGCTATCCGCGGTTGCGCATCATCGGGCTGCAGCGCCGGCGAGCGGTCACCTTCCAGGCCGCGCTCGGCGAGCGGGTGGTGCTCGGTCACGGGTTCGAGATCGAGCGGTCGTCCGGGTTCCGTCTCCGCGGGTTCCACGTCGGGGGTGCCGGGGGCGTCTCCACGGTCATCGCCTCGCGACGCATCACGATCACGCGGGCGGATCTCACGGGCGCCGGGATCGTGATGCGCGGTGTGCGGGCCACGACCATCTCGGACAGCCGGATCCACGATCTCGCGCGTCCCCCTGGCGCGGAGAGCTTCGCCGGGTACGGCATCTGGGCGAACGGCTACGTCGATGGTGGAAGCTCGGACGGCCTCGACGGCCTGGTCGTCAGGCGCAACGTCTTCCGCCACATCCCGCAGGACGCGATCCAGGTCGGAGGCGGACCGACGCGCGTGTCGCACGTGACGATCGACCACAACGAGTTCGGCTTCGTCCGCCGCGTCGTGGAGGCGGACCACCCGGATCCGATCCAGATCCTCGGTGGTCGCCACATCGTCGTCCGCTCGAACTACTTCCACGACTCCGAGGACGCGATCATCGTGTCGGACGACACGACGACGGGGCTCCGGTTCGAGAACAACCTCCTGGTCGGCTGGCCGGGTGGCTGCATCCAGGCACAGTTCTGGAACACTCCGGGAGCGCGGATCGTCGGCAACACCATCTGGCGGTCGCAGTGCGTCGGCTTGCGCCTCGCATCGGACCGTGCCTACGGCGCGCCGCCGCGCGGGATCGTGGTGAGGCGGAACATCGTCGACAGCTACGCCGGAGGGGAGCCCGCCTGGGTTGCGGGGCAGGACGCGAACATCATCGTCGAGGGGCCGTTGCGCGGTCCCCGCGATACGCGATCCCAGCCCGCGCTGTCCGCCGCTCTGCGGCCGGTGGGGCAGGCTGTGCAGCTGCACGCCGGCTCGTCGGTCCACGTGCGGTGACCGGCGCGGCGCGCAAGGACCACCTGGCCCCGGGCGTTCCTCTGATGATGGACAACCGGCCCAGGTCGACGGTGGCGGTGCGCCCGGCCAAGGCGCTCTCGGACCACGCCAGACTCTTCACCGCGCTCGAACTCGCCTTCGCGGTTCGCTTCGTCGCCTCGGACGAGGCGGACACGGTCGCGGACGGCCTGCTGCGTGTAGGCGACGTCGCACCGGCTCCGTCGCCCGTCCCGTCGCTGGCCTTCGCCGGGGAGAGCGCGGCGGCTCCGGTGCAGGACGTCCGGCTGCTCGACGATCCAGCCGTCGATCCCCGGCTGCGCGGTCTGGTCCTGCCGCAACACCGCCTCGCGGCGCCACTCGAGGTGCGCGAGGGTGACGCGATCCTCGCCGCCGTGCCGTCGGGCCCAGCCTGGCTGCGGCGCCGGGACGGCGGCGCCTCTTGCGACGTCGTCCGGGTTCCGCTCACAGAGCTCGCGCCCGACGAGGGCCTGCGCAGATGGCTCCTCGAGGACCGCGCGCTCGCGCTCGTGGCGCTCGTCCAGTTCCTGCGGTCGCTGACGTCCGACGGCTCCGCCGCGCCCCCCGCGCTGCGTGCCGCATTCGTCTTCGACGACCCGAACCTGCGGCGCCCCGGCTACGGCTACATCGGGTACCGGGACCTCGTCGCCCACGCCGATCTGCACGGCTACCACGCCGCGATGGCGATGATCCCGCTGGACGCGCGGTGGCCGCATCCAGCCGCAGTCGAGCTGTTCCGCCGGCGGCCCGACCGCCTCTCGCTCGTCGTCCACGGGAACAACCACGAGCGGCGCGAGCTGATGCAGGAGCGCGATCGCGAGCAGTCGCTGGCGCTCGGCGCCCAGGCGCTGCGACGGATCGGGCGCTTCGAAGCCGAGTCCGGCCTCAGCGTCGACCGCATCTTGATCCCGCCCCACGGAATGTGCTCGCCGGGCGTCGCGCAGGCTCTCGGTGCGCTGGGGTTCGACGCGCTCTGTGCGATCCACCCGCGTCCGTGGACCGAGCGTCCCCCGGGCGACCTGCTGCTCGCCGGGTGGGCTCCGGGCGACTTCGCCGAGGGATGCGCAGTGATCCCGCGCTTTCCGCTCACCTGCTCCGCCGCCGAGATCGGCCTGCGGGCCTTCCTCGACCAGCCGCTCGTGCTCTACGGCCATCACGAGGACGTGGCGGACGGTCTCGAGTCCCTCGCCGACGCGGCGGCGCGCGTGAATCGCGTCGGGGACGTCACCTGGTGTTCCCTCGGTGACGTCGCCGCCGGGAACTACGGCTCCCAGCTGGACGGGGAGCGGCTCACCCTTCAGCCGTTCACGCGGCGCGCCCGTCTCGAGGTCCCGGCCGGCGTGTCGGAGCTTTCGGTGCTCGCGCCCGCGGAGGACGGCGAGCCGCAGCTCGCCGGCTGGAGCGTCGAGGGCCGGGAGCGGGTCGCGTTCGGGGCCACGGTGCCGGTGGAACCGGGAAGCGCAGTCGTCGTGCACGTGCACGGGACGACGGAGGTCAGCCCCATGGCCCCGCAATCCCCGCCGTGGCGCCCGTGGCCGGTTCTGCGGCGCGCCGCCACGGAGATCCGCGACCGGCTCGCCCCACTGACCTGAGCTGCGCAGGGCCCCCGGGGATGGGCTCCGGCCGATCCCCGCTGGCGCTGCATGAGCTCCGAGCGTCCCTGCGAGGGCCGCGGCGGCGTCAGCCGGAGCTGTGCGCCGGAGACGTCGAAGCGCTGCCGATCGGCGGCTCGTTGGCGGCGCGCTCCCGGCCGCGACCGCTGACGGCGGTCAGTTCGTCGTCGTCGTCGAATCCGGCTTCCGGGTCGAACTCGGCGTCCGTGCCGGACAGCCCGGCGTCGTCCTGCTCGAGCTCGGCGGCCTGGCGCCAGCCACGGGCGATGCCCGAGACGATCACGATGCCGGCGCATCCGACGACGAAGGTCATGATTGCCACGATGAGCGCGACGAGGAGCCGCGGCCCGCGGGTCGCGGCTTCGGCCTTGGCCGCTCCCAGGGTCGTGACCACGAACCGGCGGCGGTCGGGAATCCGCTGGGTCGCCGCGACGTCGTCGATGTACTGCCGCAAGCCGATCGTCGCTGCGCCGGCAAGTTGTGCTGCCTTGCGCACGGTCGGCGCCTGCGCGCTGATCTGGATGATCGGCAGCGTCGGGTCGGCGCGGATGTTGAGCAGGTACCCCGTCGGCCCATTCGCGGCCTGGGTCGCGCGGGTGGAGAGCAGCGTCCCGGCGGCGGTCGTGCCCGCGGAGGGCGTGATGATCGCGAGCCGGTCGACAGGAACGCCCGCGTCCCGGGCGATCGCGGTGCGCACCGTGTCGCTCGCGATCACGTTGGCGAGCAGGCCGGTGCGGGCGCTCAGCGCGTCGGCTCCGGCCGGACGCAGGTCCGCGACGACCGAGTCGGGGGTGTCGATGAGCAACTGGGCCGAGGCGAGGCCGATCGTGTACTGACGGCTCTTGAGGCTCGGCGGGGCAAGTGACACCTGGAACGCGAAGAGCAGCCCTGCCGTGAGGGCGATGACCGCGACCACGATGACCAGGGCACGACGGTGCCAGAGCTCGCGCAGGATGGTGATGAGTTCCATAGGCTTCGGGGGACCAACGGGGGGACGCCGTCGCTTCTTGCGTCGTGTGGAAGAAGGGTCGCGCCGGCGCCGTTTGTGGGTCATGGTCCCTGCAGCCCTGACAGACGCCGATTCGCAGCTCGGGTCCCGCCCGGATCACCCGGAAGCCGATCTTGCGATCATCATCGTGTCCACGAACGAGGCGCGGTGGCTCGAGCCGTGCCTGTCGACGCTGTTCGCGCACGCGGGCGACGTGCGCCTCGACGTGGTGGTCGTCGACAACGCCTCGACCGACGGAACGAGGGAGCTCGTGGAGTCCGGGTTCCCCGGGGCGCGGATCGTCCGCTCGGAGAATCACGGCTTCTCACACGCCAACAACCGCGGAGCGGTCTCGACGTCCGCCAGGTACGTGCTGTTCCTGAACCCGGACACCGAGATCGTCGACGGCACGTTCGCGGACCTCGTGGCCCGGATGGACGCCGCTCCCGATCTGGGACTCGCCGGGGTGCGCCAGCTGACTGCCGACGGCGAGCTCTGGCCGACGATCCGCTACTTCCCGAGCGCGACGCGCGCGCTGGGCGAGGCGCTCGGGTCGGAGCGGTGGCCGCGCCGCAGCCGTTGGGCCGGGGAGCGCGAGCTGAACATGGCCCTGTACGAGCAGGAGTTCGACTGCGACTGGACGTCCGGCTCCTTCATGCTCGCTCGCCGCGAGGCGCTGCTCAGCGCCGGCCTGATGGACGAGCGGTTCTTCATCTACTGCGAGGAGCCCGACCTCTGCCTGAGGATCAAGCGGGCGGGCTGGAGCGTGCGACATCTCCCGGCGATGACGATCGTGCATCACGCCGGCAAGGGCGGCATCCGCCCGAAGATGATCGCCCAGGATGCGTTCACCCGCCGCCAGTACGCCCAGAAGCACTTCGGCCGGGTCCAACGCTCGACGTATCTCTCGGCGATCGCGGCCCGCCACGCGCTGCGCGCGGTCGTCGGCCCGCGTGACGACGTCGCCGGCCAGCGCAAAGAAGCAGCCCGGCTCGCGCTGCGGACCATGCTCGGGAGCGCCGAGCCGCCCTTCGGGCCGCCGCCGCCGACGGCGCTGCCGGACGCGCGCGGCCTGTAGCCGCGCGTCGAGATCGCTGCGCCAGGCCGCTGAGCGCGGTCGTGTCGCCGCACGCGCGCTATCGTGAACGCGAGTGCTGCATCAGCCGGTGCAGCGTGCATCCTCCCCGAGAGCGCCACCTTGGCGCGCCGTGATGCCTCCCTCGCCCCGTCTTCCGCGTTTGGACCGTCGTCTGCGACTGCTGTGGCAGGTCGTCGTTCTCGTGCTCGTCGCCGGGCTCGTGAGCGGATGCCCCGCCGCACACGCAGCGGAGCTCACCGCCACGCCGGCGACCCTCGGACCGGTGTTCGCGGGTGCTCAGGGCGGGGACGTCATCCGGCTGGCCGCCGGCGATTACGGCACGTTCAGCGGCGCCACGAAGCCCTCGACCGTGACGCTCACGCCGCAGCTCGGCGCTGCGGTGTCGATGAGCGTGAACTTCACCCGAGCCGCCAACGTGCGGCTCGACGGGCTGACGGTGACCGGCGCGACGATCAGCGGCGCGACGGGCATCGCGATCGTCAACAGCCGCTTCACGGGCAGCACGGTGATCCGCACGGCTTCGAACGCCGCCGCGAACATCGTGCTCGACGGGAACACGTTCGCCGGGATCAACGCCGGCACATCCGGGTACGAGGGTCGCGTCGAGGTCGTGGGCGACAACGGATCGGGCGGCACCAACGGCGTCGTCATCCAGAACAGCACCTTCGGGCCTGGCGGCTGCTCCGACGGCGTGCAGCTCACCGGCGGCGCGTCGGGGACGCGCATCCTGAACAACGAGTTCCGTGACATCAAGCAGGGCTCGTGCAACCCCTGGCACGTGGACCCGATCCAGTTCTACGGCGGGTCGAACACCCTGATCTCCGGGAACTACTTTCACGGAAACTCGACCGGGATCATGTCGCCCGACGGCAACGGCTCCCCCATGACGGTGCGCAACAACGTGTTCGTCACCGACGGCGAGTACCCGCAGCAGATCGTGATCGGCGGCGGGTCGGGCGACGCGATCATCCACAACACCTTCGCCAACGACGCCCAGGTGCGGATCGGGAAGATCAACGTCGGCTCGAGCACAAACGAGACGGTGAAGGACAACATCATCACGGGCGGCTTCTGGTTCTCGGAGAGCCAGTCGACGACCTCGTTCGCCATCGACTACAACCTCGTCGACGGCGCGGGAGGCGGGGTGCACGGCATCAACGGGCTCCCGACCTACGTCGGCGGGGCTGCCCCGACGCAGTTCGCGCGCTTCCTGCTCACGGCGGGGAGCAAGGGCGCGAAGGCCGCGTCGGACAAGACGGACATGGGGATCGAGGACGGCACGGCGCCAGTCGGTGCGGGAGGCGTTCCCGGCGCCCCCGCGGGCGGAGCGCCAGGCGCCGCCCCGGTTGCGGGCTCCCCTGCCGGGACCGGACCGGTCACCGGGGTCCCTGCGGTCACGGCGCGTGCCGTGGCGCCGCGGATCGCGATCCGCACTCCGCTCGTCGGCCGGCGGTTCATGAACGC
>Ga0302322_100003682_pt1 | contig 13231 bp, 10 predicted proteins | sample Fen_T0_2_FD_203757 | JGI IMG/M metagenome (GOLD analysis project Ga0302322, IMG submission 203757) | Peat permafrost microbial communities from Stordalen Mire near Abisko, Sweden - Fen_T0_2 | ecosystem: Environmental > Terrestrial > Soil > Wetlands > Permafrost | place: Sweden: Abisko...
CGATGGGTTGATGCGTCATGGCGTGCTCTCCGTGCTTGGGCCAGCCGCCGGTGGAATGATCAGATCCGAGGCAAGAAAGACCGGACCGTCGCTGCACACGTAGCGAAATGGCCGCGAGCGGGCCGGAATCGCACAGCCCAGGCAGACGCCGATGCCGCAGGCCATCTGCTCCTCCATCGACAGGTAGCATTCGATGCCGTGGGGCTCTGCGATGCGCGCCACCGCCCACAGCATCTCCCTTGGGCCACAGGCGAAGACGCGTAGCTTGCGCTGGCGATTGGCGGCGCGATGGTGGTCGATGCGGGCTTCCAGGGCGGCGGTCACCCGTCCCCTCCGGCCAACCGAGCCGTCCTCGGTGGCCAGGCAGGTGCTGAGGCCCAGCCCGCGCATTTCGCCAAGCAAGACCAAGTCGCGCGCCGTCCTGCCGCCGTAGATCATCTCGCACCGGTCCACCAGCCCGCGCCGCGAGGCTAGCTCGGCCTGCATGAAGAGAGGCGGCATGCCCACGCCGCCAGCGACCAGAAGATCCAGGCTATCACCTGTTGGCTCCGGAAATCCGTTCCCGAGAGGGCCTAGCACGGATACTCGTGTTCCTGGTGAAGCCCCCTCTAGCAGTCGTGTGCCACGCCCGATGGACTTGGTCAGCAAGTCGGCACGCCCCTCGGGCGCGACCGAGAGCAATGAGATGGGGCGCGGCAATAACGGATCGCGTCCCCAGTCGCCGCGAAGCATTATAAATTGGCCTGGTCGGCTATGGGCCAGTGAGTCGCAACCGCCAAGGCGGAGCACAAAATAGCCGCTGCCCAGCGCGCGATTCTCTATGATTCTTGCGTCAAAATAGCGCATGAATTGGTCTCCGGCCTCTTTTACACCTTTCGACTGGCTTTGCGCCACGGTCAGGTTGCAGGAAATGTTTTATTAAAGTATGAGATAAATAGTTGATGATAAATACTTATAATTACGCGACTATTCAAATGGCGTAAGAAAGAGATCAACTTTTTATCGCGGCGCCGGCTTGGACAAACAATCGGATTTGTTGCAGCGGCAAAGCTTACGTGTTACTAGGCGAAATCATAGAGAACCGGGGCACAACCATGGACTTCATGTTCGAGGATGATGTCGACGAGGTAGGGTCTGACGTAGAGGCGTACTGCCCTAAGTGCAAGGCCGACACGACCCACGTCGTCATCTCCAAATACGAGGACGAGATTCGCCGCGTGCAGTGCAATCCCTGCGGGGACGTGCATTCCTTCCGCAAGCCTCGTGGCGAGGCTGAGGAGGACATGCCCGAGCCTGTGGCGGCGCGTAAGCGGGCGCTCCTCAAGAAGCAGACTTGGGAGGAGTTCTTCGCCAAGCACGGCGAACGTAACGCCAAGCCCTACGAGTTCCGCGATACCTATCGCGAGAACGCCATCGTCTTCCACCCGAAATTCGGCAAGGGCTACGTGTCCGAGGTCGTTTCCGAGAGCAAGGTGGAAATCACCTTCTCGGACGCCCGGCGTATTCTCGTGCACAACCGGAAGGACATCCCCGGCTCACCCGTAGGCCGGGAAGACGACGGCCTGCCGTCTACCGCTGTGCCCGCCAAGACCAAGGCCGGGAAGGTCGCCGAGAAGAAGGCCATCGACAAGCCGGCTGCCAAACCAGCCATTGCGCCCAAGACGGAGGCGGCGCCCAAAGTGCCGGCCAAGAAGCTCGAAGACAAAAAGCCCGAAGACAAAAAGGCGCCAGCCAAGAAACTCGAAGACAAGAAGCCTGAAGAGAAGAAGGCGCCCACCAAGAAGCCCGCAGACAAGCATCCCGCGGCCAAGAAGGCTCCCGTGTCCAAGAAGCCGGTAGTGCCAGCTAAGAAGCCAGCGGCCAAGAAGCCCGAGGCCAAGAAACCCGCGGCCAAGAAACTGGCGGCCAAGAAGCCCGCGAAGAAGAAGTCCAAGTAGCACCTTCTTGGATCGGGCAACCTCCGTACGCGAAGCGTGCTGAATGCTTGCGACCTAGCGGATGACCAGAACGAAGATGTCGTAGAAGGCGTGCGTGTAGACCGCGACGGCGAATCCGCGTATCTTGAAAAGCACGCCAAATACGATTCCCGCCAGTAGCCGGAAGGTGAATGACCCGAAGGTGAAGACGTCACCGGTGGGCGGCAGGTAGTGCACGAACGAGAACACCGCGGACGAGAAAACGAACGCGCCCACCACCGCGGCCCAGCGGCTCATGCCCAGCAGTTTCTCGAAGGCCGCGATGCTGCCGCCGAGCAGGCCCAGGCGGAACACGGTTTCCTCGTACACGCCGGCTCCCAGCGACATGACCAGCCGGGCGAGCAAGCCCTGTTCGGGGAGACCCACGGCTAGGTTGGGTGGGAAGCGCAGTACCTTGGTCATCAGCAGCACGATAAGCGAGCCCATGGTCAGGGCGTAGATGGTGCTTTCAAGGACCACGGGCAAGAACACCCTGCCGTTGAATTGCTGTTTGCGCTTGAGCATGGCCAGGGCAATGGCAAACACCGCCACCACGGCGGCCAAGAACAGCAGGTAGCCCTTGAGGGTCAGACCCAGCGAGGCGAAGAGGAAGGTCGTGACGAAATCCGCCCCGTTGAGCATGGGCAGCGTGAACAGCACGCCAATCTGGTAGATGAGGAAGAGGGGAAAGACCAGGATTAGGCTGGTCAGAAGATTGCGAGGGCTGGCTTGCTGGGCAGGAGACACGCGCTTTACTTCCAGTCAGGTTCGGCCTTGATGGTGGCTTGTCCAGGCGCGGTTCCGGGGCTGTCCACGGTCCGGAAGTGAGGCCCGCCACGGCTGGCCCTCGCCGCTGCGCGGGCAACGCCCGGTGATTCCGCAGGCGGCTTGACCACGGCGGTAACCTCCCGCTGCGGATCGAGGTACTTGCGCGCGGCACGGGCGACGTCCGCAATGGTGACTTTCATGACGTTGTCCCCGTACTGGCGATAGGACTTCCAGCCTTGCCCGTAGGCCTCGTGGAAGGCCAGTGCCGCTGCCAGCGCGCTCTTGCGTTGCAGGCCGATGGCATGGACGCCAATCAAGTAGCGCTGGGCCCGGGCCAGCTCATCCGCCGAAATGCCCTTCTCGGCCACTTCGCGCAGCTCACGGTGCACGACCTTGACGGCTTCATCGAGGTTTTCAGGGCTGCTGGCGAGGTAAACCGCGAAGTAGCCAGGGTCGAGGCCTTCCACCGAGAACGCGCTGACCCGGTAGGCGAGCGCGCGCTTTTCGCGAATCTCGGTAAACAGCCGGCCGCCTTGGCCCGAGAGAACGTAGGCCAGCACTTCGAGCGGGAACCGATCCGGGCTTGCAAAACCAACGCCCTGGAATCCCAGCACCAGGTGGGCCTGCTCCTTGGCCATGAACTTGAAGACCTGGATGGGCTCGACGCGGTTGGGCTCGACGGGCACAACCTGTTTCTCGATGGCCTGGTCGTTCGCATCGCCGAAGAGCGCGGCGACCTTGGCCTTGACCCGCGCCGGATCCACGTCGCCCACCACGGCGATGGTCAAGTTCGACGTGCTGTAGTGCTGGCGGAAATGGTTGATCAGCTTGCGCCGGGTGAAACTGGAAACCGTCTGGGCGGTGCCCATGGGATCGAGTCGGTAGGGATGCTTCTGCCACATGGCCGAATGGAAGAGCTTGAAGGCGACCTGTCCCAGGTTGTCTTCCTGGGCGTGGATGTCGTCGAGAACGATGCGGCGCTCTTTCTCCAGCTCGTCCTCGGCGAAGGTGGCGTTGAGGATGCAATCGGCCACCAGGTCGAAGCCGCGTTCGAAAGAGCGGGAGAGGAACTCGGCCTGCATGCCCAGGCTGTTGCGGCCGGAGTACCCGGTGAGCGCGCCGGCCATGCCCTCGACCTCATGCATAATCTCCTCGGCGCTGCGGGTCTTGGTGCCGCGACCGAGCAGGGACGCAATCATGTTCGAGATGCCGCTCGAGCGGTCGTCCTCGTAGCGCAGACCGCCCACCCAGGTCGCGCGCAAGGCGACCACTGGCACCGAGATGTCGCGCAGGATGAGGAGCTTGAGGCCCGACGGGAACACGTGCCGGATCACGCGATCCGAGTCGGGCGCCGCGGCGGAGGCCTTGGCAAAGCGCGCGCTGGCTCGGGTTTCGGCGCTCTCGGCTGCCTTGCGTACCCGCTGCAGGAACTTGTCCGTCTTGTCGGACTGCTTGTCAGGCTGCTTGGCCGCGCGTCCCTCGGGCATCTGCACGTAGATGGACATGTTGGCCGTGCGCAGGTACTGGGCTGCGACCCGGCGCAGATCTGCGGCGGTGGTTTTCTGCAGGGCCGCCAGGTAGCGCTCTTCAAAATTGGGATCTCCGGCGATGGCCGAGAAGAAGCCCAGCTTGCGTGCGTAGCCCTGGACGGTTTCCTTGTCGTAGACGCGATCGCTTTCCAGGATGGTCTTGGCCTTGGCCAGCTCTTCGGGCGGAACCTCCTCGAAGGTCATGCGCAGCACCTCGTCGAGCACGGCGCGGATCGCTTCTTCGACCCGGCCGGGTTGCAAGCCGACCCCAATGACCATGGCGCCAGGATCCCGGGCCGAAAACAGGTACGCCGAGGTGCTGGTCGCCAGCTGCCGGTTGCGCACGACCTCGAGATTCAGGCGTGAGCTGTCGCCTTGTCCCAGCAGCACCGCAAGCAGATCGAGGATCGCGATGTCGGGGTGGTTGATGGCTGGCGTGCGGAAACCCATCAGAATCTGGGCTTCTTTCACATCGCGGGCGGCGCCCTGAACCCGCAGGCCGGTTTGCTCGGGTTGCGTCGGACGCGGCCCCACCGCAACCCCCTGGGCCATGGGCGCGAAGGCCTTGGCTATTTTCGTCTTGGCTGCGGCGGCGTCGAAATCCCCGACCACAACCAGGGTCACGTTGCTGGCCACATAGTGCTTGGCGAAGAATGCCAGGATGTCGTCCCGGCGAAGCTTACGCACGGTAGCGGCGTTGCCGATGATGGGGCGCCCGTAGGGATGAACGTCGAACACCGACTGGAACAGCCCAAGGCCGGCTTGGCGCTCGGGATCGTCGATGCCCTGCTTGATCTCCTCGAGCACCACGTTGCGCTCGCGTTCGAGCTCGCCGGCATCGAAGCTGGAATTCATCAACGTGTCGGCCAGGATGTCGAGCCCGGTGTCGAAGAACCGGCTCGCGAGCACCAGGTGGTAGACGGTTTCGTCGTGGCTGGTCCAGGCGTTGATCTCGCCTCCCGAACTCTCGACCTCGCGGGCGATCTGGCCTACGCCACGCTTCCCCGTGCCCTTGAACAGCATGTGCTCGAAGACGTGGGCGATGCCCGCCAGCTCGGGGGGCTCGTCGGCGGAGCCGATCTTGACCCACGCTTGAAAGGCCACGACCGGCGCCGCGTGATTTTCTTCGAGAACTACCTCCAGGCCATTGTCGAGTTTGAATACCACGCGCTTCGGTCTCCCTTCCGCATCCACTGATTGAACCTGGCCACCCGATGGCCCCGCAATTTTTCCGGCGCAGCCGGCAAGAATCGCGAGGGCGAAGCAGGCAACTGCAGGTTTCACGGCGCAACCGTAGCACGAGGCAAGCGCGTTGGGTGCCCCCTTGCATGCTAGAACTTGCAGGATGCCGGGTCCCTCCAAGTGTCCAATCTGCAAGCGCGAGCTTTCCCCCAGCGAGGGCATGCCGGCCTTTGGGCCGTTCTGCTCCGCCCGCTGCCGGTCCATTGACCTTGGTTGTTGGCTGGACGGCCGCTATGCCATTTCGTCCACCCCGGAAGAGAGCGAGGACGAGACGGCAGTGCCGCCGGAGGCGGAGGACGACAAGAACTGACGAGGGATCAAAGTCCCTGGACTTTTTTGTGGCGACGGAACGCGTTCGTGATAACTTTCGCGGCCTTGACGGCGGGGAAGGGCTAGGGCTTCGGCCTGCAAACCCTGTTGGTAGCTGAAAAATCGGGGCGTGGCGCAGTCTGGTAGCGCGTTCGGTTCGGGACCGAAAGGCCGGAGGTTCAAATCCTCTCGCCCCGACAGAGACAACTTCGAGAGGCCGTTAGCCGAGATCCCAGTATGCAACTGGCATTCTGGGCAGTATTGCTGGCCGCCGGCATCCTCGCCGGCATTCTCTTGGGACAGGCGGCAGCCTGGGTATTAGCGGGCCTTGCCTTCGCGGCCTGCGTGGCGTGCCTTCTGCTGCGGGTGCGGAGCCTGGGGCTGGCATGCCTGGTGGTCGCCTGCGGTATCTGGCTCGGGCATCGCGAGGTATTTCTTGCCCAGGCACCGGCGCAGCTCACTGAAGATGTGCCCGTCGAGATAGTCGGCCAGATTGTGGCTGGGTCGGATGTCGCCGACCAGCCGGGGGCCCTGGCGAGCGAGCCTCAAGAGGGGGAGGGTGCTAGCCACAAGTCGGTGCCTAAGGCCCGTTGCCACCTGCGCGTGGGTGTGCGGACGGTCGATGGCCAGCCCGTCACCGCCCGACTTTCCCTGCTGGTTCTTGGCGGCGTGCCAGATCTGGCGCCAGGCGACTGGATTCGTTTCACCAGCCGCCTGTACGTGCCGAGAGGATTTTCCAACCCGGGTTTGCCGGATGCGCGCTTGCTCGCGCGTGGCCAAGGCATCGACTTGCTCGCCACCGTTCCCTCCCCGACGGAGTTGCACCCGCTCTCGGGTCCGGCAAGCGTGCTGTCCTATGCCCGGCGCTGGGCCTTTCGTTTGCGCCAGGCCATGGCCCGCGCCATCAATCGCCGCCTCTCCGACCCGGCGGCCGGTTTCGTGCGCACCATGGTGCTGGGCGAGCGCACGGATGTTCCGGTCGAGGTCGAGGATGGTTTCCGGGCCGCGGGAGCCACCCACGTCCTGTCGGTGTCCGGGCTCCACCTGGCGGTTGTGGTGGCGATGGTCTTCCAGGCTTTGCGACGGCTTATTGCTTGCTTCCCTTCGTGGACACTGCGCATTCCCCCCAAGGTGCTGGCGTCGGCGCTGTCGCTGCCCGCGTGCGCCTTCTACACCTTGCTGACGGGCGAGGCGGTGGCCACGGTGCGCTCCGCTGTCATGGCGTCCATGGTCCTGGGGGCAGCCGTCGTCAATCGCCCTGTGTCGCTCTCGGCCAGTATTGCCGCCGCCGCAGTGGCCTTGCTGGTGCAGTCTCCGCTGGCCATCCTGGATGTCTCCTTTCAGCTCTCGTTCGCCTCGGTCATCGGCTTGGGACTCTTCGCGCGTTGGCTTGTCTCCGGTGCGTCCACAGCGACCTCAGGGCGGTCGACCCGAGCGCTCACTTGGCTGCGGCGATCGCTATCGGCCAGTTTTGCCGCTAGCTTGGTGACTGCGCCGCTTGTCGCACATCATTTCGGGGAAGTGACGCCCGCCGCGCCGGTCGGCAATCTGGTCCTGGTACCGCTTGTCGAATTGGTGGTCTTGCCTTGCGGCCTGGTCGGCGCGTTGCTTGCTCTCGCTCATCCGTGGCTGGGCGCGCTGCCGCTTGTGCTTGCGGGTCTTGCCTCGCGCGTAGCGCTCGGCCTGGCCGAGTTGTTTCGCCGATTCGCGCCGGTGTTGCTGGTCCGCTATCCGGACTGGTTCGAGACCCTGCTGCTCGTCGCCGCTGCAGCACTATTCCTGCAGGCCATGGTGGGCCGTCCAGTCCAGCGCAGGCGGTGGTTGTTGGCCAGCGCCGTGGCCATGCTTCTTGCCGGGACGAGTCTCTTCGTGCGCGAAGCTATCCGGCGCACGTGCGACGACCTGCGCGTAACCTTTCTCGATGTCGGACAGGGTGATTCCGCTCTGGTGGAAGGTCCGCGCGGCTTCGTGGCGCTCGTCGATGGAGGCGGGCGCTACGACGATAGCTTCGACACGGGTGCGCGCATCGTGGAGCCCGTGCTGCGCGCACGCGGGATCACCAAGCTGGACTTGGTCGTTCTGTCGCATCCCCATCCCGACCACATGAATGGGCTGCTGCGCATCCTCAAGCGATTTCCCGTGGGTGCGTTGTGGACGAACGGCGACGACGGCAACAATCCGGTCTATCGGACCTTGATGGTTCTGGCCCGCGAGCGCCGAGTGTCCACCCCGCCGCCAGCCGAACTGTCCCGCGACGGCCTTCACATCGTTCCGCTTGGCCCATGGTTCGACGGCCGCATCGGCGTGCCGCCTGGACTCGGGACCAACGATGCCTCCTTGGTGATTCGTCTGGACTACGCTGGTCACCGGATCCTGCTCGGGGGCGATATCGGCGACGAAGGCGAGGCCGAGCTTCTCGATCGGCGCGCCGCCCGCATCGAGCTTGCCTGCGACGTGCTCAAGGTTCCCCATCACGGCAGCCGCCATGCCTCAAGCGGGGCATTCCTGGACGCGGTATCGCCGACCGTAGCCGTCGCTTCGGCGGGCAAGTTCAACCGCTTCGGCCTGCCCAGCCCGGCGGCGCTGGCACGCTACGCTCGACGGGACATTCAGGTATTGCGTACCGACCGCGACGGCGCGGTCACCATCACTGTGGACCGCGCGGGAAGGCTAGGGACGACCTGCGTTCGCCGATGCCACCCCTGAACAGGGTTGGCATCGCATCGCCCGCTTGCCGACGATTTCCTCCGCAGACCGGCAAGTTGGATTCGGCTTAGCTCTCCGCGTAAAGCTTCAACTGCTCGCCCACAACGCCCTCGCTCAGGCCAGTGCGCAGGCAATCTTGCAGACAGTCGGCGAGGGTAATTTGCATCTCCTCGACGCCGCCCTCTTGCATTATCTTGTTCAACAAAGATCGGCCCTCGGGTGATTCCTCATCGCGGAGGAATTCCTTGACCATATCGATCGTGAGCTCGCCCGAAAAGTCGAGCATCGCGTGGTCAAGGAGATAGGCGATGAGCTGTTTCACAGGAACCTCCGGCGACTTGGAATGGAATGACGAAACCCTGCTAATACCTCGTAAACGCAGAACAAATCAAGGATATTGCTGCTCTCGAAAGACGATTTGTGCGTCATCTTCCGACATTTCACCACCTGCTCGCTTGGCTCGCCTCAAAATGGTCGAGCCGAGCAAGTTGCGACCACGCCTGGAAGCCCGGTCGACGTTCTAGCCCCATCCACTTCTTGACTGATTTCCAAGATTTTTCTACCGTCCAATACGTGCCGCCCCGTCGCCAGTCTTGGGCGCTCGCGCTGGGATTCCTCCTCGTCTCCGGTTGCGGGCCAGTCGTGTATCTAAAAGAAGTCAGTACACGTGCGGCCGCGGCGCTGAACCAAGCCAAGGTCGATGGGGCCGACAAGCACGCACCGTACGAATACACCAAGGCCGATCTGTACTACGAGAAGGCGCGCGAAGATGCTGGCCGCGCCCATTTTCAAGATGCCATCGATTGGGGGCGGCGCAGCCAGGATTGTTCGAGTCGTGCCTCTGCGCTCGCCAAATCCGTGCAGGCCAAGCATAGCGAAGCCGCGCCCCGGCCGAATCAGAGTTGCGGGGAACTGTGAGTTTTGTGAGGCGCTCTTATCCGATCCTGCTGCTGTCGCTGGCATTGGTCACGCTGTCTCGCTGTGCTGGGGCGGATCTCGCAAGCGGCGTGGGCAAGGTTCGCGAGCAACTCGCAACGGCCCGGGGCAAGGGCGCCTACCAGTGCGCTCCGCGCGAACTGGCGAGCGGCGAAGCCAACGCGGAATTCGCCGAGCGTGAATTCGCCAAGGGCGAGTACTTCGTGGCCAAGGATCGCTTGGCGGCCGCCCAGTCCGCTGCCCAAGAAGCCCTGCGTTTATCGTCGGACGAACGCGCCTGCCCGAAACCGAAACCGCAGCCCCCGCGTCGTAAGGAGCCTGCCCCGGATCCCTTCGTGGATCGCGATGGCGACGGCATTCCGGACGTGCGCGACAAGTGCCCCGACGAACCCGAGGACAAGGACGGTTTCGAAGACGAGGACGGCTGTCCCGATCCGGACAACGACAAGGACGGCATCCTGGACGCCGCCGACAAGTGTCCCAACGAACCCGAGGATTTCGACGGTTTTGAGGACGAGGATGGATGCCCGGATTTGGACAACGACCAGGATGGCATTCCTGATCCTACCGACCGATGCCCCAACGAGCCCGGGCCAGCGTCGAACGATGGCTGTCCGCCCAAGTTCGAGTTCATCAACGTCACCCAGGAGAAGATCGAGCTCAAACAAGCCATCTTCTTCCAGACCGCAAAGGCTGTCATCATGCCAACGAGCTTCGGCCTGATGAACGAGGTGGCCGCGGCGCTTGGCGCAAGACCCAGCATGCAAGTTCGCATCGAAGGACACACCGACAGCCGGGGCGGCCACGCCTACAACGTCCGCCTGTCACAAGCCCGCGCCGATTCCGTGAAGGCCTATCTGGTCGGCAAGGGAATCTCTAGTGATCGGATGGACGCAAAAGGGTATGGTCCAGATCAGCCGATTGACAACAACAAGACGGCCGCGGGCCGCGAACGCAATCGTCGCGTTGAATTCATGATCACGCAGCAATAGGAAGGAATCGCTACCATGGGCACAAAGGAACTAGGGTGGTCGGCCGCACGGTTCAGTGCGGTTCGGTTTCTCGCACTCACATTGAGTGTTTCCACCGTGGCACTCGCGCTCACCGCGCACACGGCGTACGCGGACCAGAAGAAGTCGCGCGACAAGATCGTTGAGTTCAACAAGCAGGCGCTGCTTTCCTACGAAGCCAAGGACTTTGATACGGCACGGGATCTTTTGACCAAGGCACTCAAGGAAGCCAAGCAGGCTGGCCTCGAAGACGACAAGATGACGGCGCGGACCTACCTGCACTTGGGGGCGGTCTACTGGGTCGGCTTCCAGGACCAGTCGGTGGCTTTGCAGAACTTCGCCCTGGCCAAGAAGATTCGTCCCGACATCCAGCTCACGCCTTCCATCGAGACGGCTGACTTGAAGTCGGTCTTCGATCTGGCCGTGGCCGAGCCCGACGCGCCCCCGCCGTCGAAGACGGCAACGCCTGTTCGGCCAACGGCCCAGCCTCGGCCGGTGAGCCCATCCGTGCGGCTTTCGGATGATGGCGGCGAGCCAGATTTGCCCACCTCCATGAGCGCGCCGCTCATGTGCACGGTGCCCGACGTCGTGCCGCCGGGTAAGGAACTGTCCATGCGCTGCGCTCTGAAGCCGGGCATCAATGCCAAGGTCGTGCAGCTCCACCATCGCGCCCCAGGCGTCGAGGCCTACCAGGTTCTGGCCATGCGCAAGACCGCCAAGGGCTGGTACCTGGCGACCTTGCCCGGTCACGTGATGAAAGAAGGCAATTTGCAGATCTATTTCGACGCCCGCGACGGCGCCGACAACGAAGTCGCCAGCAACGGCCAGGTCGACAGCCCGTCCGTCATCGCGATTCGCAAGAAGGGCTCGGGCAAGGCTGAAGAGGGTGAGTGCCCGGTGGACGATCCGATGTGCAAAATCAGAAGGGGCGCGGCTGCCGACCAATACGAGGCCGGTCTGCACCGACGTCGCGATGGCGCGTTTTGGTTTGGCGTGGGTGGTGGTATTGGATGGGGCTTCTCGCCGGCGGGAAACCTCGAATGGGAGAGCGACCTGAAGGTCAGCGCCATTACGACCACCACAGGCCTGTTCCACATTCTGCCCGAGGTCGGATACATGTGGTCCGAGTACTTCGGGGTGGCGCTGCAGGCGCGCTGGGAGTTCATTCAGCAGCAGCAGGCAATGTATATAGACAAGAACGTGTCCCCCAATCCCCAACTCGCCCCTACCAATCGCACGGGGGCTCCGACGTCCCAAGCCCTCGCGGGGTTTGCACGGGCCATCTGGTATACGGATTTGAGCTCAAGTGGGAATATGCAGTTTTCCGTCTCGGGTGACCTTGGCTTCGGCTTCGTTCGTTTCCCGGTGAAGCCGGTGGCGGTCACAAACGGGACCGACCCGGACACTGGAAACATCATCATCGACAAAAAGAACACCATCGCCAAGACCGACACCAGGCCCGTGGGGCCGGTCTTGGTTGGCTCCACGGTGGGCATCATCGCGCACATCTCCAGGCACTTTGCCCTGTCCCTGGATGGTCGGTTGATGACCGGGCTCCCTGACTTCGGCGTGGTCGTCGAGGGCGGCTTGAGTGCACAGCTTGCGTTCGGCGGCACGAAGGGGCCGGCGCCAACAGACGAGGAAGGCGAGGGCGAGAGTGGCAGCGGTGGGCCTATCAACGACGCCCCGCCGCCCGCGGACTCGTCCTCCGAAGAAGAGGAGTAGCCACTGATCCCCCGGCGGCGTCAGGCCTTCTCCGTTATCGGGGGACCCGTTGAAACCTGGGGCGAGCCGGCTGCGGCTCGCCTGGTGGGGTCGCTTTTCGAGGCCGATCCAGACCTCGCACGCGCCCTGACCCATGGTTTTCACAGCTACGCGGGCCGCATGCATCCGTCCACGGCCCGCACGGCTATCGCCGGCCTGTCGAAACCCGGCCAGCGTATTCTCGACCCGTTCTGCGGCAGCGGCACCGTGCTGGTCGAGGCCATGGCCGGCGGGCGGGTAGCCGTGGGCGTGGATGCGAGTCCCTTGGCCATCTTGATCGCCAAGGTTCGCTCCACGCTGCTTGACCAGGCCGCCTGCGAACGCCTGGTGCTGGCCGCGCAAGAGATCTCGGCCGAAGCTTCCGAGCGCGCGCGCAAACGTATCCGCCCGACCATTCCAGCCTGGGCCAGCCGCGAGAAAGAGCGATTCTCCCCGCACGTCGCGCTCGAACTTCTTGGCCTGCGCGAGCTTCTGGGCGAGACCGGCGAGGATCCCATCGGGTACGCCCTGCGCGCCTGTTTCTCGTCGATCTTGGTGAAGTTCATGCGCCAAAAGGAAATTCCCAGCGAGGGGGAGCCCGGCCAGCGCATCGGACGAGGCGTGCCCTCGCGATTCTTCGCCGGCCGCGCGGAGGAGCTGGCGCGATCGCTCATGGCGCTGGCGCAGAAGACACCCAAGGGAACGCCGCAGCCGGAGATCCTGCTCGGCGATGCTCGCAAGCTCTCGCACTTGGCGGACGCCAGCTTCGACCTGGTGTTGTCCTCGCCGCCCTATGCTGGAACCTACGACTACGCCGACCTGCACGACGTGCGTTTTCTGTGGCTTGGTCTGCCGCGCGAGGATCTGGACCGGCGGCAGGTAGGTGCGCGCACCGAATTCCTGGGCTCACCCGAGAAACGCTGGCAGAAGGATCGCCATCGCTGGCTGGGCGAGATCGGCCGTGTGGTGAAGCCCGACGGTAGGGTGGTGCTGGTCATCGGCGACGGTGTGGTTGGCAACCAGCCCGAGGACG
>Ga0302322_100003683_pt1 | contig 13230 bp, 7 predicted proteins | sample Fen_T0_2_FD_203757 | JGI IMG/M metagenome (GOLD analysis project Ga0302322, IMG submission 203757) | Peat permafrost microbial communities from Stordalen Mire near Abisko, Sweden - Fen_T0_2 | ecosystem: Environmental > Terrestrial > Soil > Wetlands > Permafrost | place: Sweden: Abisko...
GGTACGCTTAGTGCGTTCCGCGATTTCGCCCTCAGTCCTGATCTTGATGCCGCCCAGCATGTCAGTGTGCTGCACCAGTTCAGTGGTCACGACCAACTTGTCAGTCTTGCCTTCGGCAATACGCCGCGCTTGCTTGCGGCAAATCGTGCCGATGGTACGCTCCAGGCTGCGCACACCCGCCTCGCGTGTGTAGTGGCGGATGATAAAGCCCACGGTCTCTTCCGGAAACTCGATCTGCTCTTTCGTGATTCCGTTCTCTTCGATCTGCCGTGGGATCAGGTACTGGAACGCGATGTGCAGTTTCTCCTCTTCGGTGTAACCCTGCAGCTCGATGATCTCCATGCGGTCGCGCAGAGGTTCGGCAACAGGATCGAGCTGATTGGCTGTCGTGATGAACAGTACCTTCGACAGATCAAACGGAACGTCGAGGTAGTTATCACGGAAGCTGAAGTTTTGCTCCGGATCGAGCGCTTCCAGCAATGCCGACCCCGGATCGCCACGAAAATCGCGTCCCACCTTGTCGATTTCGTCGAGCATGAATACCGGATCGTTGGTCTCTGCGCGACGGATGCCCTGCATGATCTGTCCCGGCAGCGCCCCTATGTAAGTCCGGCGATGTCCGCGAATTTCCGCTTCATCGTGCACTCCACCCAGCGACAGGCGTACGAACTTCCGCCCCAGCGAACGCGCAATCGACTTGCCCAGCGACGTCTTGCCCACGCCCGGAGGTCCGACAAAGCACAGAATCGGGCCCTTCATGTTCGGCTTCAGCCGTCGGACCGACAGGTAGTCCAGAATCCGGTTCTTCACCTTCTCCAAGTCATAGTGATCGGAGTCGAGAATCTCCTTCGCCTTGGTGATGTCAATCTCGACGCCCGACGATTTCTGCCACGGCAGTACCGCCAGCCATTCGATGTAGTTGCGCGTCAGGCCATAATCCGCAGCCATCGGCGACATACGCGCCAGGCGGCCCAGCTCTTTTAGCGCTTCTTTCTTCACGTCGTCCGGCATTCCCGCGGATTCGATTTTTTGCCGCAGTTCCTCACTATCGCGGGTCGTTTCGTCCTGCTCACCCAGTTCTTTCTGGATGGCCTTCATCTGCTCGCGCAGGTAGTACTCGCGCTGCGTCTGCTGCACGCGGTCCTGCACTTCGCTTTGAATCTTGTTGCGTAGTTGCTGGACCTCCAGCTCCTTCGCCAGGTGCTGGTTAATCTTCTCCAGGCGTATCTGCACGTCGGGCGTTTCCAGCACATCCTGCTTGTCTTTGGTCGAAAGCGAGGGCAGTGATGACGCGATGAAATCCACCATGCGGCCAGCATCATCAATGTTCGAGGCGACCGTCGAAAGCTCATCTGACAGCGTGGGAGATCCGGCGACGATCTGCTGAAACAACGTCAGCACGTTGCGTTGCAGGGCTTCAATCTGCGCGTTCTGCGGAGCGTTGATTTCGGGAATCGACTCCACCGTCGCCCGCATAAACGGATTCAGCTGCGTGTATTCGGTAACCTTCACGCGCTCCAGGCCTTCGGCAAACACAAAAAGGCTCTGGTTGGGCATCCGCACAACTTTGTGCACCACTGCCAGGCTGCCAACGGCATAAAGGTCCGTCGGCTGCGGAGCGTCCACCCGCGCTTCGCGCTGCGCCACCACAATAATTGTCTTGTCGTCGCCCAGGGAATTAATAAGCTGGACAGAGCTCTCCCGGCCAACGGTCAATGGCAGCACGGCATGTGGGAACAGCACGGTGTCTCGCACCGGCAAAAGGGGCAGAATGCGCGCCCCGTCCGCATCATTCCGGAACTCCGGATCTGGTGCCAATTCTGCGGAGTTGCTCTCTATCTTATTGTCTTCGTGTGACATATGACTCCTTGAGTCTCTTACACTCAAGATTTGATGAGTTACGTTTATAAAAGTTTCATACCAACTAGTCCTGCCACCCAGCCCAACTGGCCGAATGACCCGGTGATCGTTCCGTACAAATGACTTATCGACTTATCCCGGCCTAAGATTGCTAGGCGACGCGCCCGGAGCATATTTCTAAAGCGCTGAGGATTGTACTCAACGCCGGGGGTCGCGACAACCACGTACGTCACAGATGACGCAGGCATTCCCAAACGAGGAAAAATCCCGGCCGTTGACCCCGCAGTGGGAAGCTAACGCGACTTCGCCGCCGGATACACCCCCAGCACCTTGACGAACTCGGCAATTTCACCCAGGTGCCGCAGAGCGTTTCGCGCGGCCTCATCGTTGCCACGGAGAATATCGGCAAAAAAGACATATTCCCAAGGCCGTCCCCGCATCGGTCGCGACTCGATCTTGCTCAAGCTGATATCGCGCAACGCAAATACGCTCAGTGCCTTGAACAGTACGCCCGGCACATTCTTCAGTGCAAAGGCGAGGGAACTCTTATTAGAACTGCGGGCAACCTTCTTCGACTTGCTGATCAGCAGGAAGCGCGTGTAGTTCTGCTGGTCGTCTTCAATGTCGCTAAGTAGGATGCGCCCGCCATATTCGGCCGCCGCCCGCTTCGCCGCAATGCCGGCTGCATCGCGCAGTTCTTCCGCGATCACGTGCCGCACACTGCCAGCGGTGTCATAAAACGGCACCGCCTGAATGCCGGGGTTCTCGCTAAAGAAGTTGCGGCACTGGTCGAGCGCCACCGGATGCGAGAACACCCGCTTGATCTCGCCCAACTTCACCCCGGCTGGAGCGATCAGGTTGTGCCGGATGCGCAAGTGCATCTCGCCGTGAATAAAAACATTGCGCGCCAGCAGCAAATCAAAGTGCTCGGCCACCGATCCCGCCAGCGAATTCTCAATGGGAATGACCGCCGCCTGCACCGTGCCGCTTTCCACGCGCTCGAACACCTCAGCCGAGCGCGCACACGGAACCACCGATCCACGGGGTAGCATCTTGCCGGCAGCCTCGTGACTGAACGAACCTAACTCTCCCTGAATGGCTACTTTCATACGATGGCCACGAGAATACCAGACCGGCGCGGATTCGGATTTGTTGTTAGTCTGTGGCGGTTTTTGGTAGAGCGGCGCTTCAGCGCCGCGTCCAGCATCGCCTTTTGAAGGAGCCGGGTTTTAACCCGGCGGCATTCCGGTCCGGCCACGGATACACCGAGCGTGGAAGTGCTCTTGCGGCTCACAACTCTTTACCCATGAGGTACGCATCCAGCGCGTGCGTCGGGTAGTAAAGCGGCAGGGTGCGAACGATCTGGTATCCCAGCTTGCGATACAAACCGATCGCGGCCTCGTTATCGACGGCCGTCTCCAGAAAGATTTGCTGGCAACCGGCAGCGCGCAGGCGCGCCTCGCAATCCTCCATGAGGCGTGACCCCAGACCAAACCGTCGTACCTCCGGCAGTATGTCTAACGTCATGATCCTGCCGATATTGCGAATCGGCTGTGCTACCGCAAACCCTGCAATCCCCCGCACTCCAGACTCTTCATCGTGAAACTCGGCCACTCGCGTAATGGCCTTTCTTCGGGTCACGAATCCCGTGAGGTCCATCTGCGTGTAAGCGATACCCGGTGGAAAGCAGACCTGGTCGATCTGCCACAAGGTATCGAAATCAGCAGCGCGATAATCGCGTATGACGAAATCCACTCCCTCAGTGTGCAAGGCGCAGTCGCTGAGATGCAAGTAAGCGAAGCTCATGGCGAGCGGGCCGGCGATGTTATACTGCGTGGCGTTGGGACATGGTTTGACCTAACCATTACCACTGTCGAGCGCTCTCGTGCTGAACGCCAAAACTCTAATTCGGGTGACAGTTCTTTCGGTCTGGATCGCCGCCTGCGCAATAGCGGTGGCGCAGACCACCGATGGCCCGAGCTTCCGGACGCAGCCGAGCAACGGCAACCTCCTCCTCGATGTCTACCGAAGCACTTCCTTATCAACTGTCTTCAGTGACCTGTGCAAGAAAGCGAACGTAGCATGCTCAGGCGTCGAGTTATTGGAAAAGGACTCGATTCCACCGATGGTGGTGGAAGGCAAATTCCTCACGATCGTGCGCCAGTTAGCCGAAGGCGCGAATGTCAATATTGAATACGCGCACGAAACGCCGGAGTCGAGTCCCAAACTAACCCTTCTTCGCCGGGTTCCGGTCGTGCCGGGTTTCGAGAAGGTTGGCGTTGCCGGTAATGACCCAGAACGCAACGCGGATTACGCCAGTGAGATTGCGCCGTCCAATCCCGTTGGCCTCGACGCGGGTGCCGACGCCGTAACAGCGGGTTCCGTGACCAGGGAAGCCAGCACTGCGGCAAACGTTCAACCTGCGGCAAGTAACTCGACGTTGCCACCGGACGTAATCAAAATGTACGCTGGCGGCTACGCCACCGCGGCGACGCCGTCGGAATTTCTGCCTTTTCCTGGATCGGACGGACAGCCCATCCCATCGAAGCCTGTTACCGCGGAGTTTCTGCCCTTTCCCGATGAGTTCGGCAGGCCGATTCCCGTAACTCCCGCCAAGCCGGGCTCTCCATTTCCCACGCCGACGGACCAGCAACCCAAATAGCCGCATTTGCTTTCGATTTTCGGCGGAACCCTACCACAGTGTCTGCATATCGCTTCAGGTGTCGGTCTTATTCCCCGCGCCTGCACGACAGGTTTCGAGCGGCAACCGCTTCGTGGCAACGTCGCGTACCTCTTCTGTGGTACGTCGAAGCGACAGGTGAAATCGCTTCTTGACATTCGAACAGCGTGGGAGGATTATCTTCGCTTACTGGTGCTGTAGTGTTCTGATGGCTGTGGCTGCAACTATGCCTTGAAATCGTAATCCTGATTTCTCTTCAGGTATTGGGCTTCTCTCCGGACTCGACGACCTTTTGGCCACACCACTCCGTCCGGCGTGTTCGTGAGCCCTTCATCAAAATATTTACACCCCCCGGGGCGCATGATGACTTCGTCGATGCGTAGCATTGTTGCCGTATGCAAAAGACTTACTAGCTCTCCTCTCGCAATCGCGACTCTTGCTTGTCTGCTTGCTTTTCCTTCCGCTTTCGCACAAGACAGCGTGCTCGTTGCCACAAACGGACTGAGCGTCTTCACTGCTGACCTGCAAAATCTCACCAAAGCAATTGGTGGAGGGTGGGGCGCCTTTTCGGTTGCATTGGATCCCAAAAACCCCAGGCTCGCCTACGTTGCGGCGAACACGTATATCTCGGTCTTCGACGTCAGCATCGGCAGAGAAGTGAACCGGATTTACGGCGTCAGCAGTTACGGATACCTGGCGTTTACGCAGGACGGCAAGTATCTATTGGTTGAGGACATCGGCAACGCCGTATCCGTCACGCTCGACGTTATCGACTTGGCGCGGCAGGCGATTGTCAGAAGGGTGCCCCTCGCGCCGGTAATGGGAACGGGAGGCTACTCTACAGGTTCCATCGTTGTGGTAGGCAACAAGGCCTATGTGACGTCGGCATTTCCCGACCAGAATCGGCCCTATGTCGCGGTTGTAGATCTCCGAACCTATCGGCTTAAGCCCATCCGCCTGCCCGCTGCCGGAGCCTTCGACGGGTACTACGCACCTAATGCCGCGGTGACACCCGACCAAAAGTATGTGGTCGTTGCTCAGACTAACAATAGCGACTTTACGTTCCACCTGCTCTTCATCGATACCGCTACCGATAAGGTAGTTCTTGACGTGCCACAGGCCAACGACCCTTACGGAATCGTGGTCACCCCCGTAAACACAGGGAACGTGTACGGGTATCTTCTCACCGACAACGGCGTGGTGATATTAGACCTGAAAACCGGTTCCCCAAACTTTGGAAAACAGGTCCCCGGAACCCAGTTAGTCGGCAACGGTTCGTACTTTCCCATCGCATATTCTGCGGCCATTAATTCAGACGGTTCCCGACTGGTTCTGGGCGGATATAAGGTATCGCCCACACCGCCGCAGCCGAATGTAATTGAATTTGATACGGCGCTGATGATTACCAATCCTAGCGCTTCGATCATCGGACATGCGACTGCCGGATCAGGACGGCAAGCTTATGGAGTAGCGGTGGGGCCCGCGACAACCACGCCTCCCTCAAGTGCTCCGACTGTGGCGGCGGTCACCGGTCCAGTTTCGAACGGCGCACCGTCGTCGGTGACCGTGACCGGAACGAACTTCCTGCCCGGAGCGACAGTCCGCGTCGGAACGAATCCACCCATACCGGCTACCGTGGGTAGTTCGACAAGCTTGCAGGCGACCGTGCCGCAGAATGCCCCAGCACAAGCCAATCTCGATGTGGTGGTCACAAATCCGAATACCACCCAAGCGCGAAACCAGCAGTACCAGAGTGGGGTACTGGCGGGTGCGCTGACGATCCAGCCGACTTTAGCGTTTCAGCCCCAGAATCAATTTGGAGCGTTTGGATACCCCTCAATGTCGGTGTACCAGCCTGCACAGGGAACAATGCTTCAATATAACGGCACTCTCTATACCGGCACTCTCCTGCCGCGGGCCGTCGCGTTCAACACGGATGGAGCCACAATTAACGGAGAGACGAACGGTCAGTGGGGCCAAACGTTGACCCCGATGTTTATAGGCTGGAACCCTAAGGATTTTTCACTCACTAACGGCGTCGCATATCCGTCAACTTCTCGCTTTGTGACGCAGGTGACCCCTAGTGCTCTGGCTGCGAGCGTTAACCCGGCGACTGGCAACTCCGTGATTTTCTACCCAATGATGTGGGTCACAAACGGAAAGCGAGATCTGGTCGTCGAGATGTACGACAGCGATTCTCAATCCAATACTTACAACACCGTCGTCGGTCATTTTGCTGCCGGGCTAAATTCCAATCGCGCCGTGAATGCCTACGCCTGTGCAGCAACCCCCGACGGTACGTATGTCTATGTCAATTTCTCATACTTTTCCGGGACTGCGACCGTATACGCGATTGCAATTGTTGACGTGGTGCATGGAAGCGTAACTTCCATACCGGCTCATTCACTGGGGGTCATTACCCAGCAGAGCCAAATGACGGTTTCGCCCGATGGCTCGTCGCTGCTGGTGAGTGGCTACGGTCCAGCAAATCCCTATGGCGGTGCGATTGCTGTACTCGACATCTCTAAACAACCCACGAACCCGGTGCTGGTCGCAACAATTTCCAGTATGTCTCCCTCCCAGCCCGGCGGGGCCAGCCCTCTCAATCTTTACAGCTTCCAGGTCGTCGGGAAGAGGCTGTTTGCACTTTCCGGCAATTGGGTACTGGCATTTAACTTCGATCGAGCAAATTCCAACTTCGCCCGGCTGGCTTCCTATAACCTGAAATATTCCGGTGGCGCCTTGGCGGTGTCGCCCGACGGCGCGCTCGTGTATGTTTCGCATCCCAGCCAGGACATGATCTCGGTCCTCGATGCCGATAAACTCGCCACTGGCCAAGATCCCCTGATTACCGCAATTGGTGCCTTCCCGGGCGTTTCCTATCCCATCGTCAGCCCAGCGGCTATCAATCCCAATCAATTAAAGGTGGCGACCACCTCGCTCCCATCAGGAACCCAGGGCGTCGCCTACAGCGCGTCTCTGGCCGCAACCGGAGGCACTCCTCCTTACACCTGGGTCGTCACCGGCGGCAGCTTACCTGCGGGTCTCACCTCGAGTCCTGGCGGTGCGATCACCGGAACACCTTCGGGTATCCCAGGCCCCAACCCGTTCACCGTGACGGTCACCGACTCGAAAGGAATTACTGCTGTTAGCGGAGGATTGGGCATCCAAATCCAGGCAGGCGCGCCACTGCAAATCACCACCGTCTCGCTGCCTCAAGGACCAGTGGGCACCCCTTACTACGCCTCGTTAGGAGCAACCGGAGGCGTACCGCCCTACACTTGGACGATCACGGCGGGTAGCTTACCAACCGGCTTGAGTCCGCTGTCACCTAATGGAGTGATCTCCGGTACTCCCACTTTGGGCGGCAACTATCCGTTTACGGTGCAAGTCGCGGACTCAGCAGCCAATCCCGCGAAGTCGACGGCACCCCTCAGCATCACGATTAGCACCAACGGAAATACTTCTGTTCTCTCGGGAACCTATGCCTTCTCCGTGAGTGGATTCCAAGTCGGAGTGTGGTCGGCAGCCTACGTCGGGAGCTTTGTCGCCGACGGAAATGGAAACATCACCAGCGGAATCGTCGATATCAATTCAGCCAACGGATCGCCACACAACATTCCACTGACCGGCACATACTCAGTAAATGCGACTGGGATCGGCACGATCTTGCTGAAGACCGGTGGAAATGCGTGGGCTACGATTGCATTCGTCCTGTCGTCCGATGGCAACGGCAGAATCATCCAATATGACGACGCCACGGGTCACGGCAACCGCGGTTCGGGTGTATTGCGCAAACAGGATACGACTGCGTTCTCACTCGGTAGTGTCATCGGAAACTATGCATTCGGAATGAGCGGTGCCAATCGGACGAATAACCCAGCCGCCAGTGTAGGAGAATTCTATTCCGACGGTGCCGGCGTAATGTACGGATCAAGTGATGCAAACGCCTCTGGCGCCGTGAGCAATTACATTTTCACCGGTTTTGTGTCGGCGGTTGACCCCCTCACTGGCCGTGCCACAGTTACGATTTACACTCCTAATGGTGCGTCTAATTTGGCCGCTTACGTGGTCAGTGGCGGCGAGTTGTTGATGATTGAGATTGACGACCTGAGTATGGGCAATTTTTTGGTGTCGAGCGGCACCGCTCTCCACCAGGTCGGTGCTGGTTCGTTCAGCAACGCATCACTGAATGGCCTCAGCGTCGTCGAGCAACAAACCCAGGACGTGGGACAGGGCGGAGCTAAGGCTCAGCTACTTTTGCTCAACACAGACGGCGCCGGCCATTTCTCAGTTAAGGGAGACTCGAATCAAGGCGGAAGCATCAGCCAGGAGACCGACTCTGGCACTTACGTGGTTTCCTCGAACGGGCGCACTACGACTGGAACGCAAGGCCCAATCTTGTATCTGATAGATAAGAATCGGGCGTTCGCTCTGGATACTGGAAGCTCAGTGGGCCTTGGCACAATAGAACCCCAGGCACCAGGTCCGTTCTCGAATGCCTCCGTCATGGGTAGCTACGTTGGTGGTACGCTTATTCCCGTCGAATTGGGTGCTCAGAATTCTCTTGATGCGGTGTCTGCTGACGGGGCGGGCACGGTGATCTCAAGCGAATACTCCAGTGGTCCCAGTGGGTTGAATCAGGGGACTGGCTTCAACAGCCTTTACAACATCGCGCCCAATGGCCGGGGGAGCACTCCGGATGGTACCGTCATCTATCTATTGTCGCCCGGTAAGTTTGTAGTCTTGCCGAATGACAGTAATCCGACACTTCAGGTGTACGAACACTAAAGTGAGTAGCGATTCAGGGATGCGGGGACTTTCCCGCCAAATTGCGATGAGCGGGTTGAAGTGATTGAACGAAGCGGATTCTAAGGGGAAATCAGATGAAGAAGAACGTGCTTGCCACCGTAGTCGTCCTGTTAGTCAGCTCCTTTGCCTTAGCCCAGGCTAAGGCTCCGACCGTCCGCAGCCCTCGGCAGAGGCGAAGTATATCCACCAATGGCGGAAGCCAGTGCGGCCAGGATCCGTTGCTCATCACAGACGGGTCGTCCGTAGAAGACTTTGTGGCTCTAAACACGCCCAATTGGTATCTCGTGCACCTTAAGGCCGGACATTCCTACAGCGTCGAAGTGTGGGATGCCATCGACTCGGTGATTGGCGGTACGGCGTCATTGGCGATGATTGCCACTGACTGCATCACAACAATTCCGACCACCTCCGTGACCTCCGTTGATCCTGACCTGAGCGGCAGCTTCGGCGCGCGCGTGTCCTGGATCCAGGCAGCGGATACCGATGCCTACGTGCAACTGAACACCAGCGACCCGTCCGGCAATGTCTACGAAATCCGCGTTACGGATACGACCTTGCTCAATCCTCGGTGGAGCACGTTTTCGGGCTTCATTGCACAGTACGCCCTCGTCAATAACACTAGTGGGGCCATTAATGGCACACTTACCGTGTACGACAACACCGGCGCCGTATTGGCCACGCACCCGGTGTCCATACCGGCATTCGGCGAGAACTTCCAGACCGTGTCAACGCCCATTAACCATTTTGGTTTCAGCACCTTTTCATTTGTCGGACCGGCCGGAGCGGTGACGGCGGATGCATACTTTATTAACGGGAACGCGACAGTGATCGTACCGTCCACCTTTAGCCCTCGGAACTTTCAACACTAACGGAAACGCCATGAGTTGATGCTGCGGGGCCAGTTACCATCGACTGGCCCCGCTTGTCATGCGTTAGCCTCTCCATGTATAGCTATGTGGCGAGATCTCCGGACCGGCTCCCGCACATGTGCGGTTTGTCTTTCGTTGTTTCGATTCCACCAGAACCAGTTTTCTACCTGTGTTTATGCCTCGACTCTTCCTCTTAAGCATATCCGCGGTTCGGATCTAACTATGACTTCACAGGAATTTGTGCAGTCGCTCTACCTGCTTTGCCTGGGGCGAAAGGCCGATGAGGCCGGTCTTGTTTTCTGGCTGAATTTTCTGCAAGATTCAGGCGACCCCATGGAAGTACTGGCGCGTATCCTGCGCAGCGACGAGTACGTCAACGGAGCTCGGCACGATCCGGACTTTATAAGTGGCCGGTCAGACATTGACCTTGCTGGGCCGCTAGTGGAGCGCCCGCCCATACGTGAAGTAAGTCGGCAGTTTCAACGAATCGAATCGCTGCCACTTTCAAACGACAACAAATGGAGAATCGCAATTACGTCTTCGTGTGGCGATTGCGATGAGATCGAAAAGGTGCCGGGTGCCGGCGAAGTTGCTCAAGACGGCAGCCTTCGTTACCAAACCATGCACAACGGTGTGCGGGTACTTGAAGACTGCTATTACGGAAGTTGGATGACTGAGCTTATACGGATTTTGCGCGGGCACCACGAGCCACAAGAAGAAAAAGTGTTTCACGAAGTTCTAAAGCACTTATCCCCGGGTTCGATCATGGTGGAACTGGGTAGTTTTTGGTCCTATTATTCACTTTGGTTTCGACGCTCTATCCAAAATGCGACAAATGTCATGGTCGAGCCTGATCCAAATAACCTGGCAGTCGGGCAGCGAAATTTCGAGATCAATCACGCCGCCGGCACATTCATCAATGCCGCTGTCGGTCGTTCCTCAACTCCACCCGCTCTGTTTATCTGCGAGAGCGATGGAGTAACCCGCCAGATCCCATGCGTGTCCCTCGACGATGTCGTTCAGCAGCAGTCTCTCGATCGTGTTGACGTTTTGCTGGTTGACACGCAGGGAGCCGAACTTGCAGCCCTCGAAGGCGCTATTCAATGTATCGATGCTGGCAAACTCCGCTTTGTGTTCGTCTCGACTCACCATCACTCGATCAGCCATGACCCTCTCACCCACCAGCGGTGCCTGCGGTTCCTGCTCGATCGAAACGCGCAAATCATCGCAGAACATACCGTCGCCGAGTCATTTAGCGGTGATGGCTTGATCGTCGCGTCGTTCCACGCAGACGACCGCGAGATGCCCTCGATTCCAATTAGCAGGAATCGCGCCAGCACAAGCCTTTTCGCAGAATGTGAATTCGACTTGGCGCGAGCGTACGAGGAAATTGGACGACTGAAACTGAAAATCGCGAAATACTAAGGCTCAAAACTGGACTTCGCGTCTTCCACTCGCTCCATGGCGATGATCGCCACCCACTCGTTGTTGCGGTTCTGGTAGCTCACAATCCGCCCGCCCAACAAAGCAGCGGCCCGCTCCGGGGTAACGTCTTCGTGGTAATCGAAGAAGCGCTTCTGTATCGCTTCACCAAAGGGCAGCGTCTTCCACAAGGGATTCGGTGGCTGCCACTTCGTCGTGAACAGAAAGACAATGTCGTACTCGCCCGGCGCCTTCGCCGCCCGCTCCATTTCGTTTCCAGAGAAGTTCTCCACCCGCACCACGCTCAATGGATCCGCTACGTAACCGAGGAAGGGGCGCGTCATTTCATCCGACGCAGGCCACGCCGTCAACACGCGTGCATGCGGATACCGCCGCGCAATCTCCGTGGCCGCCTCCTTATGCAGTGTGACGTAGTCCCGATACAACAAGGTGTCCTCAGGAGCGATCCGATAAGGAGGCACCACAAACAGCGCAAACACGAACGCTGTACACGCGGCTGCCGTGTACCACGCCCAATGCCGAAACCGTCGGCGCAGCGTCGAGATGCAAAGCAGTATTACCAGCGGCAGAACCGGCAGCATGTACCGAGCCAGCACCGCTCCGCCCAGCACCGACAGCGCCACAACATGCGCCGCAATCACCACGCCAAAAACGAACTGCACGGGAATCGCAATGCGCTGCCGCCCCGCCAACGCGGGCTGCGACATTGCATACAGCGCCATCAGCGTCAGCACGAACAGGTTCAAATAGCCCAGCAGATGCCACAGACGGAGCAGCATGGCCAACGCCACACGCAACGGCGTCAAAGTCGCGCCCAGGTTGTATCGCAAATATTCCGGATTGCCCAGAAAGTACCCTGTCTTGTAGCGGTGATAACTCAGCCACAGCACAAGAGGCGCCACACACAGCAGCAGCGAAAGCGTTCGTGCCCAGTCGCGCCTCTGCAAACACAGCCCTTCGCCTTCAATCTGAAATCGTCGCAGGAGCGGACACAGCACCTCCCATCCCAGCAGCGCCATCGGCGTGATGATGGCAGTCTCTTTCGCCAGCGGCGCCAGTGCGAGGAACAAGACTGTCGCAACCGGACGCCGCTCCACATACATCGCTAGTCCCCACATCGTCAGCGCCGCCGCCGTCATGTCAAGGTGCGCCATAGAGCTCTGCGTGAAGAACACCGGATACACCGCCGTGCAGATCACCGTCGCCGCCGCTACAGCATCGTTCGCCACGTAGCGCGCGAGTCTCCAAACGCCGAGCAGCGCAAACGCCGCCACCAGCAGCATTGCGATGCGTGTCACCGCAGGCGTGAACCCGCTGAACTTCCACCAGAATGCGAGCCATAGCATCACCAGCGGCGGATGAGCATTAGAAAGAGTTGTATGCGGAATCAAAGAGCCGGTTAGCAAGATATCCCGCGCCGCCGGAATGAAATACCCCGCCTCGTCCCAGAAATATGGCAGACGCAGCAACGCCGCATGTGTAAGGAACAGGCCGGTGAAGATCAGCGAGAAAGCAAACAAATGGTCGCGCGCCGACGCACCGGAGTTTCCGCCCGACAGGGAAGGC
>Ga0302322_100003684_pt1 | contig 13229 bp, 11 predicted proteins | sample Fen_T0_2_FD_203757 | JGI IMG/M metagenome (GOLD analysis project Ga0302322, IMG submission 203757) | Peat permafrost microbial communities from Stordalen Mire near Abisko, Sweden - Fen_T0_2 | ecosystem: Environmental > Terrestrial > Soil > Wetlands > Permafrost | place: Sweden: Abisko...
CGTGGGGCACTCCGCTTCATCATCGTTGGCGCCGGGTTGGTGCCGCGTTCACCTTGTCAAAACAACCGCCGTCCCGCCACCTCTTCCTCACGAGCCCGCGCGGCCGCGGGCTGCCGCCGCGTCCTGGTGGAGGTATTGGATCGCGATGGGTTGCTCGAACTGCCTACCGGCACCAAACCGGCGCCGGTCCGCATGGCCGCGACGTAATCGGCAACCCTATGGGCGCGGCAGCCGGAACGCGCTGAGCGGTTCCTCCTCATAGGGATGCGGACCACGCACCAATGCGGCGGCGCGGTCCAGATCGGAGACCAGAGCTTGCAACTTCGGGAGATCGGCTTCTGTCGGGCGCAGACCCGAAGCAGCCAGCCGGCTGGCGAAACTTTTATCGGTCATCGTCCCGTCTCCTTTACTGTTTCGCGAATTCTGGGCGCCGTGACCGTGTGCCCAGAGCTTTTTCCAGCGCGTCGCCGGCTTTCAGGACCAGCGCGTCCTCGAAAGGACGGCCGCCGATCTGCAACGACAGCGGAAGGCCAGATGCGCTATATCCGTTGCAAATCGACAATGCCGGACTTCCGGTCACGTTGAAGGCGCGGTTGAAGAAGGGCTGAAAGCCCGCCGCCATCGAATCCTCGCCAATTTCCCGCGCCGGACAACGCGCGGTCGGAAACACCAGGACGTCCGCGGTTGTCATGACCTGCGCCAGATCCGCGATCAGCCTGGCGCGCTGACGTTGCGCGTTCACGTAATCGGCGCCGTTGACGAACGCGCCGGCCATCAGGCGTTGGCGGCCATAGGCGCCGTATTTTTCTGGCGATTCGCGCAGCCAATGCTGGTGAATGGCGAAAGCCTCGGTGCGGGAAATCAAACTTCCGATATCCGTATATAGCGCGAATGGCGCCAGCGTCACGTCGAAGGTCACCGCCCCCATGTCGCGCAGCGCCACCAGCGAGTCCTCAAGCGCCGCTATTGTCTCGGCATCCGTGCTCAGGTCGGATTCGAAGAAGTGCCGCACGACGCCAACCCTCAGCCCGCGCAGGCCCGACCCGAGACCGGCGGTGAAATCGACATCCGGCACACTGGCGCTGGCGGCGTCCAGGGGATCGTGACCGGCCAGCACGTTCATCATGATCGCGCAATCTTCCGAGGTCCAGCACATCGGCCCGGCGTGATCCAGAGAGAACGACAGCGGCAGAATGCCGCGCCGGCTGAGATACCCATACGTCGGCTTCAGGCCGGCGATGCCGCACCAGGCGGCGGGCCCGCGGATCGACCCGCCGGTGTCGGTGCCCATCGCGCCCATGCACAGCCCCGCCGCGACCGCCGCGCCCGATCCGGACGACGAACCCGACGGATCGCGGGTCAGATCCCAGGGATTGCGCGCAGGCGGCCAGGGCAAATCGAACGAGGTCCCACCGATCGCGAATTCCCACGTCGACAATTTGCCGGTGAACACCGCGCCCGCGCGCCGGAGTAGCGCGACTGTATGAGCGTCCTCGGCCGGCACGTGCCCGCGGAACAGCGCCGAATGGCCGGTGGTCGTGATTCCGGCGGTGTTGTAGATGTCTTTCAGTCCGATCGGGATGCCGTGCAGCGGGCCTTTCCAGCCGCCTGCCGCGATCTCCGCCTCGGCGCGCGCCGCGTCCGCCATCGCCCGATCCTCAAGCGGCAGGATGTAGGCATTCAGTTGCCCGTCCAGCGCCTTGACGCGGGTGAAATAAGCCTTCGCGAGGTCGATCGGCGACAGTTCGCGTGTGCGGAGGCGTTTCGCGGCCTCGGCTATGGTCATGAAATGGAGTTCGGTCACGACGCCCCCGTGTTGGAAGTTTGCCCGGACATTCTACGCAAATCCCATGCCAACAGGGGATGCTTCACGTCCTGGCATATAACGTGCTTCCAATATCCGGACAGGACGCGAAGCAGGGGAACAGGACAATGGCTGATTACGAACTGGTCGTCGCGGGTGGCACGGTCGTCACCGCCTCGGACGTCTTCCGTGCCGATGTCGGCATCGCCGGTGGCCGGATCGCGGCGATTGGCCTGGACCTGAAAGGTGACAGCCGGATCGAGGCGGACGGATTGCTGGTGCTGCCAGGCGGTGTCGACTCGCATTGTCACATCGAGCAACTGCGGGCCGACGGCGGCGCGGACGAGGAAAACTGGGTCTCCGGCAGCACCTCGGCACTGGCCGGCGGGACCACCAGCGTCATCACGTTCTCCGCGCAGTTCAAGGGCCACGGGATATTGGAGCCACTGGCGGAATACCGGCGGCGGGCCAGTCACGCGATGGTGGATTATTCCTTTCACCAGATCATCGCGGATGCCTCGGACGAGGTGATCTTCAAACAGATCCCCGAAGTCGTGGCATCCGGCGTGCGCAGTCTGAAGGTGTTCCTGACCTACGAAAGCTCGTTCATCGACGACAAACAGTTCCTGCGGGTCCTGGCCGCGGCGCGGCGGAACGGCATGCTGGTGACGGTGCATTGCGAGAATTACGAGGCGATCAACTGGCGCACGGCCGCGTTGCTGACGGCGGGCCATGTCGAGCCAAAATACCATGCCTGGTCGCGTCCCACGATGATCGAACGGGAAGCGACCCACCGTGCCATCGCGCTGGCCGAGCTGGTCGATACACCCATCCAGGTGTTTCACGTCTCCTGCCCCGAGGTCGCCGCCGAGATCGCCCAGGCGAAGGCCCGCGGGTTGAAAGTGTGGGGGGAGACGTGCCCGCAATATTTCGTGCTGTCCGCCGCGGATATGGACCGTCCGGGGTTCGAGGGTGCCAAATTCATGTGCAGCCCGTCGCCTCGGGACGCGGCCGCCAGCGCCGGGTTGTGGGACATGGTGCGGATGGGGACGCTGGACGTGGTGTCCTCGGACCACAGCGGCTGGGGGTATAACTCACCGGTTGGCAAGCGCGTTCACGGCACCAACGCCCCCTTCAGCGATATTCCCAACGGCGTTCCCGGGCTTGGCTCACGTCTGCCGATCCTGTTCAGCGAAGGGGTCAACGGGGGGAAAATCGATCTGTGCCAGTTCGTCCGGCTGACATCGTCCAACCCCGCGAAACTGTTCGGTCTGGGTCCCCGCAAGGGCGCCATCGCGCCCGGCGCGGATGCCGACTTGGTGTTGTGGGATCCGAAGAAGCAGGTGACGATCACCAATGAGATGTTGCAGCACGTCATCGACTATACGCCGTACGAGGGGATGGCGGTCACGGGCTGGCCCGTGGCCACGATCCGGCGTGGCGAGGTCGCGATGCGCGACGGCAAGGTACAGGCGGCACCAGGGTCCGGCCAGTTTCTGGCGCGCGAGCCTTACGATCTGATCAAGCCAACGGGGCGTTTGCCGTTCGGCTTCGATGCCAGCGCGTACGAGGTGTGACGTCTCACGAACCTGGAGCGGCGGGCGAACCCCGGCCTATGTGTATGACCGCAAGTGACGGCGCAGCGTTTCCGTCAGTGTGAAGTGACTGCCGTCCGCCTGGCCGACCAGCGCTTCAACGGCGGCGACGCCCGCTTCGGTCAGCACGGTGCCCGCGAGTTCGCGAAACTTCGCATGGACATCGGGTGCGGGATCGGGGTGTTCCTGGTCGCGCCGCGACATGTCGCGGGCGGCGGTGGCCTGGCGCCCATCCTTCAGGGTCACGGTCACGCGCGCCTGGCGCAAACCGGGGGCGAGCGCGCTCATGGCTGGATCCTCGGTCAGGAACACGCGCGCGCGTAGCGCCGCGATGGCGGGATCGGTCAGCGCGGTATCGTCGAGGTCGGCGTAGCCAAGACCGCCGCGGACGGCCAGCACCGAAGCGGCATGCGGAAACGAGTATTTCGACGCGAAGTAATTCGGCGGGTTCTGGTTCCGCATGACCGATGCGAACGCATGGGTCGAGGCGTCGATCCGGTCGATGGCGCCAGGCTCCGCGGGCAACAAGCCCAGTACATCCTTCAAACAATCCAGCGCCGGGTGGATCGGATTGCAACACGCGTAAAACCGGAAATAGTTTTCCGCGATTTGCCATGATCCATCGCCCGTGGTTCGGGCCGGATCGAATCCGGCGCCAACCATTTCGCCAAGCGCTTCCTCGATCGCGTCGTCGCGCGCCGTATATCCGGCCAAAGCGAGGTCCGGCGCGAGCACGGCGGCGAAACCGCTCATGCCGCCCGCCACGTTCAGCGTCGTCGCACCCGCCGCGGTGCTGGTGTAACTGGGCGTCAGCAGCATCGTGGTCGCGATCCGCATCGCCAGGCTGATGCCCAGGGCATCGAAGCCGCGCAGCCGGGCGGCGGCGGCCACCGCGGCCAGCAACGCCACCTGGCCGTTGCCATGCGCCAATCGCCGCGGTGTGAAGCCCAAGGCGAGGCGGCCCGCCACCTCATACCCCATGATCAGGGCCATCAGAATATCTTGAGCGGAACTGCGTCTTTGCTCACCGGCCGCCAGCAATCCGGGAAAAATCTGCACCGACGGTTGCACGCCCCGCAGACCGTCGCACAGTTCGATCGATCGTCCGGCGATCGCGTTCAGCAATGCCGCGGTCCTGGGGTCCGCCGCGGGCAGTCCGGGTGCCAGCAGCGTCGCGCCGGTGCCGCCGATAAGGCGCTGGCGGAGTTCGCTGACCTCGGGGCGCAGACTGCCCGCCAGGATGACGCCGATGATATCGAGCAGCACGAGTTTGGCGTGCGCCTGAACCGGGGGCGGCACGTCGTCCCACCGCGCGGTGGCCGTGAACGCGGCGAGGTTTTCGATGTACTGGCCCATCCGGTCAGGCCGCCATGCGCCGGTTGGTCCGGCAACGCATCAAGGGCTGGATGCGCTGTCCGAACGCATCCATCCCCAGAAGGAAATCGTCGAAGGTCAGCATGATACCCTTTACTCCCGGCATGGCCGCCACCTCATCCAGCATCGCCGCGACCTTGGCATAAGATCCCACCAATGTCCCCATGTTGAAGTTGATGGGAGAGGGAGATCGCTGAATCGCCGCGGCCATGGACGTTTCCGAGGGCGCGGTGTCCTCGGCTGTCTTGCCCAGGAGGTGGGCGAGAGCGTCTTTGTCGGCGCCTTCGTTGTACAGGTCCCATTTCTTCATGGCGGCGGCGTCGGTTTCGTCGGCGATGATCATATACAGCATGTAACTGCCGACATCGCGGCCGGTCTTCTCGGCATGCTTCAGCATCCGCGCCGGCACCCCGGCGGCCAAGGTTGGGTCGTTCACACCCTCGCCCAGGGCGAAGTTGAAGTCGCAGTACCGCGCCGCGAATTCCATCCCGCGGTCGCTTTGTCCGGCGGAGACGAGTTTGACCGGCGATTTCGGACGCGGGCTGAGTTTGCAGGCCTCCATCTGGAAATATTCGCCCTTCAGGTCCGATTGCCCGGTGTTCCAGAGATCGTGCAGGATGCGCACATATTCGGTGCTGTAGTCGTAGCGTTTGGCGAAGTGTTCGTCGCCGGGCCAGAGGCCCATCTGGGAATACTCGATCTTGTGCCAGCCGGAGACGATGTTGACCCCGAACCTTCCACCGGAAATGTCGGAGATCGTGCTGGTCATCCGCGCCACGATCGCGGGCGGAATGGTCAGCACCGCGGTGGAGGCATAGAGCCGGATACGGGAGGTTACCGCCGCCAGTCCGGCCATCAGGGTAAAGCTTTCCAGCCCATGGTCCCAGAACTCCGTCGCGCCGCCGAACCCGTGCAACTTGATCATCGACAGGGCGAAATCGAGGCCGTAATTCTCCGCGCGGCGCACGACTTCCTTGTTCAGTTCGAAACTTGGCATGTACTGGGGCGAGGCCGCGGAAATGATCCAGCCATTATTGTTGATGGGGATGAAGACACCGATGTCCATGTGCGTGCTCCCGGCGGCTGATGGCCGGAACCATGCAGGCTTCATGCCATACGTGCCGTGGCATCTTTCTTGCGGGACATCCCGGATGATTTTCCGTGACGGGCGTAAAGACCCTGATGGCACCGATCTTCAATGAGTTGCGGGAGGCGGCCCTCGCGCGGAAGCAGGCGCGGATCGCGGAGGCGGAAACGCACCTCGATTTCTATCTCACGCGCATGTCCCGGCTGACTGGCATCGATTTCTCGAAATACGATCTGGATGAAACATTGCCGGTTCTGACGTCCAACGGGCATCAAACCATGGCGGCGCGGTGTTCGGAGCGCACGCCCAGGGACATAATTCGTTCAGGGCGATCGTTGCGGGATGTGGATCTGGCGGGAACGCCGGAGACCGTCGCGCCGCGAATGCCGGAAATTATCGACGCGGCCGGAGGTGACGGGCTTCTGGTGACCGATCCTGAACGCACTCGGCGCTATATCGCCGAAATCGCGGACGGTCTGGTCCCGGCGCCGCGGCGGCTGGGTGTTGTCCGTACCCATTACGAGCACGTCATGCCACGGGACAATCCGCTGGCGTTCTAGCGCGCGGCGCGGCGAATGTATTCGATCTCCGCGTGAGATATTGGCCGGTGTCCGTCACCGCGTTCCAGGAGGCGATTCTGCCCAGGGGCGCCATCGGGGACGGTGCCCGCGCGCTCCATCAATTCACCATACGGGCTGGGGAGTCCGGCCGCGGCGGTCTTCCCGAGATCGATCGAAGGCCGGCCGGAACAGCCGGAAATGACCGGCTGCCGGCCGCCGGACCGCCGAACGCGGCGGGAGGGGGGTTTGGGCGCATAACCCTCAAGACCTGATCATATTCGGATCATATGGCGTATATTACCGCAATGCTGGACAAATCAGGCGGCCCGGAATGCCCCGTTTTCAGCCTGTTTATGGATGGTCCCGTATATATGAATATAATATAGGCAAATGAATAATATATGGTCCAAATAAGCCTATAATATAATCTATCCGGTCAGGGGCGGCGTCAGAGCCGGCAGGCCAGTACCAGACGGGGCCCAACGGCACGCCCAAGGAAGCATGTCACGCCCGGAAAGCGAGCCGCGCTTTTTGGTTGGCATTCATATTGCACTGCACCATTCGCGGTCCCGCAGCGAGACCGTGTTCCGGCCAAAAGGGAGCTTTGGCATGCGGCGCCGAACATTCCTCACCGCGACAGCCGCCAGCACCATGCTGCCGCTTCCGTCCGTGGCCGCGCCCGCCCGTGTCCTCCGTTACGTCCCCCAGGCGGATCTGACCGTGATCGATCCGGTCATGACCACGGCCTATATCACGCGATACCACGCGACGATGGTCTGGGATCAACTGTACGGTATCGACAGCAATCTACAGCCGCATCCGCAGATGGTCGAAGGCCACACGGTCGAGGACGATGGCCGTCTCTGGACATTCACGTTGCGTGAGGGGCTGCGCTTTCACGACGGCGAACCGGTCCGTGGCCGCGATTGCGTCGCCTCCATCAAACGATGGGCCGTGCGCGATCCCATGGGACAGGCCCTGCTGGCCCGCATTGCGGAGATGGCGGCGCTGGATGACCGGCGTTTCACCATCCGCCTGACGCGTCCGTTTGGGCTCGTATTGAACTGTCTCGCCAAGCTTGGCCCGCCCGCGTTGCTGATCATGCCGGAGCGGCTGGCGCTGACCGATCCTTTTCAATCGATCAAGGAGGTCATCGGCAGCGGCCCATTCCGTTTCATTCCCGGGGAACGCGTCGTCGGCAGCCGTGTCGTCTACGAGCGCAATCTGGACTATGTCCCGCGTTCCGGCGGTACGCCGGACTGGCTGGCCGGCCCGAAACTGGTCAATTTCGACCGGGTCGAGTGGCACGTCATGCCCGATCCCGGCACCGCCGCCGCCGCGCTGGAAAATGGCGAGGTGGATTGGTGGGAAAACCCGCCCAACGACCTGCTGCCGGCCCTGGCGCGGCGGCCAAATATCCGCATTCAGGAAAACAGCCGGCTTGGGACTCTGGGTACCGGGGTTTTCAACCATCTGCATCCGCCGTTCGACAAAGCCGCGGTGCGCCGGATCATTCTGGAGGCGACCTCGCAGACCGACTTCATGACCGCCGCCGCGGGCACCGATTCCACGTTGTGGCGCGATGGCGTCGGCATTTTCACCCCCGGCACGGCGATGGCGAACGATGCGGGCCTGGACGCGATCGACGGACGGAAACGGCGCGCCTTACCGGCGCTGCGAACCGCTTTGCGCGATGCCGGATACCGGGGGGAGCGCGTCGTGCTGATGGTCGCCTCGGATCAGGCCGTGCAGGTCGCCCAGGGCGCGGTGGCACTGGATGTCTTGAAGAACTTGGGGATAGAGGTGGACTACCAGATGATGGACTGGGGCACCTTGGTGCAGCGCCGGGCGAGCAAGGAACCGCCGGACAAAGGCGGCTGGAACATGTTCATCACCGGTTGGTCCGGCCTCGACATGACCACTCCGATCACCAATCAAACATTGCGCGCGAATGGCGCCAAGGCCTGGTTTGGCTGGCCGAATCTGCCGGGACTCCAGGAGTTGATCGAGGCCTGGCTCGAAGCGCCGGACCTGACGGTTCAGAAACGGATCGCGGCCGATTTGCAACGGGTGGCGATGGATCAGGTGCCGTATCTCCCGACCGGACAGTATTTCGCGCGTACCGCGAGCCGGACCGACCTCACCGGCATTCTGCTGGGCCAGTTCGTTTTCTGGAATGTGCGGCGCGCGTGACGAAAGGCGGAGCGAACCATGGAAGAGTTTAACCTCCCGGGCGGCGATGTGGACCCGCGGATCGCCGGCACGGCGGGGATGCTTGGGTTCGCGATTTTCGTGCTGGCGCTGTTCGGGTCGATGGCCGCGTTGACGGAGCTGGCGCAAGACGGTCCGGATATCGGGGAATCCGTGGTCTTCACGCCACGGCAGGATACCCGTTACTGGGAAGAACCAGGAATACCCGTGCCCCGTGCATCGCCCAAAGGTGAATCCACGTGGAATTGCGTTCTGACACCTTCGGTCATGGCCGAGGAAGGAGGGAGGCTGGTGCTGGAAACCAAGGAGATGGCCCGCCCGCCCGTGTATCGGGCGCATTGGGCGGGGGGACACACTGATCGCGGTGGCGGCGACTGTGGTGTGTCGGCCGATCTGACATTGCAATTGTCACAGGTGCGTACCCTTGCGCGTATCGCCGGCGGCTGGGGCATGAACCACGGCGTCCGATTTTACTGACCGGTTCGGAATATCGGGATGAGACCGCGTGGTGTTGCGCCGGGATCGCCTTACCCGCCGAAACGCCGGCCTTGGCTGGCTGTTGCTCTCACGCGGCTTCCGCCTACCCGGCCGATCGCCCCGCCTTGCGCGTCATTTTGGCCCGCCTTTCCAGCGGGTTTCGGTACCAGAGGAGATCTTCCATGCGGCGTAGAACATTTCTGGCCGCCAGTGCCGCCACGCTGGCGCGGCCCGCGCTGGTGCGGGCGGCATCCGCGGCAACGTTGAAATTCATCCCGTACGCGGATCTCGCGTTGACCGATCCCGCGGTCAGCGCGATGGTCACGCGCAATCACACGATGATGGTCTTCGACACGCTGTTCGCGATGGACGAGCAGGGGATCGCCCGGCCGCAGATGCTGGCGGGATACACGACGGAACCGGACGGCCTGACCTGGACGTTAACTCTTCGAGATGGCCTGAAATTCCACGATGGTACGCCGGTCCTGGCGCGCGACGTGACCGCGAGTTTGCAACGGTGGTGGGTGAACGATGCGTTCGGTCAGGCCCTGGCGGCGGCAACGAACGAGTTGGTCGCGCTCGACGACGCGCGGATACAATTCCGGCTGAAACGGCGGTTCCATCTGTTACCGGACGCGCTGGCGCATCCGACCAATCTGATCGCCGCCATCATGCCGGAACGGCTGGCGAAGACGCCACCGACTGAGCGTCTGAAGGAAATCGTTGGCAGCGGTCCGTTCAGATTTCTCCCCGAGGAACGAGTTCCCGGCGCGCGCAACGTCTACGCGAAATTCACGGATTACGTGCCGCGTCCGGACGGCGTGCCGAGCTTCTGCGCCGGGCCGAGGGTGGTGCATTTCGATCGGGTCGAATGGCTGACCACGCCCGACTGGGGAACCCAGGCGGCGGCGCTACAGGCCGGAGAGGTGGACTGGGTCGAGCAGCCGCTGATGGACCTTGTGGGGACCTTGCGGAAAAATACCCGCCTGAAAGTGGAGGTCGTGGAAACGAAGGGGCTCACCGGTTTCCTGCGTTTCAATCACATGTATCCGCCATTCGACAATCCCGGAGTGCGCCGCGCCCTGCTGAAAGCCGTGAACCAGACCGAATTCATGGAAGCGGTCGTGGGTGGCAATGCCGCCTTCGATGCAAATTGCGGGTTCTTCGCACCCGGTTCTTCCTGCGCCAGCGACACCGGGCTAGACTCCCTGGGCGGCAAGCAGAGTCTGGCGGATATCAGGCGCGAACTCGCCGCGGCCGGTTATGCGGGGGAAAGGATCGTCTACTTGTCGACCAGCGACGTGCCGCGGATCAACGCGATCTCTCAGGTGGGCGCCGACCTGCTGAGAAAACTTGGCATGAATGTGGACGAGGTCTTCACCGATTGGGGCACCGCGGTGCAACGGGTGATCAGCAAGCAGCCTTTGGACAAAGGCGGCTGGAGCATGTTCGCGTCGTTCACCGGAGGGTACGACACCGCCACGCCGAGTACGCACCAGCAATTGCGTGGCAATGGGCCTCGTGCCGGCAACGGCTGGCCGGTGTCGCCGGCGTTGGAGGCCTTGCGCGACGCCTGGATGGAGACCGAGGATTCCGGCGCAAGGTACGACATCGCGCGAAAGATCCAGGCCCGGGCGATGGTGGAGGTTCCGTATTTGCCGTTGGGATCGTATTTTCAACCGGTCGCTTACAAAGCCGATCTGGTGGATATGAAGAAGGGTCTGATTCAATTCACTGGCGTGAGGCGCGCGGTATGAGCACATTACCCAAAGTCGCCGTGATCGGCACCGGCGGGACGATTTCCGGCGTTGGCAAAGACCGGCTCGATTTTTACGAGTATGGCACGTCTGGCCGCTTCATGCGGGTCGACGAGTTGCTCGCCGGTGTGCCGGAACTGGCCGGGGTCGCGAACATCGTGCCGATTGGGTTCAACAACATCGCCAGTACCGCGATCGGTCCGGTTGACTGGCTGGCGTTGGTTAAACTTATTCACGGCACCGCCGCCGCCGACCCTTCGATCGCCGGGATCGTGGTGACGCATGGCACCGCGACGCTGGAGGAAACCGCGTATTTTCTCAATCTGGCGGTGCGGGTTCCCATACCGGTGGTGGTCGTCGGCGCCATGCGTCCGTCGTCAGCCCTGGGCGCCGATGGCGGGCTTAATCTGCTGAATGGCGTGCGCGTGGCCGGTTCACCTGGCGCACGCGGCATGGGCGTCATGGTCGTGTTGAACGACGAGATCAACGCCGCGCGCGACGTCGCCAAGACCTCCAACTATCGCGTTCAAACCTTTGTTTCCCGGGACTTCGGCATTCTTGGCTATGCCGACGCTGATAAGGTTGTGTTTTACCGCCGGCCGCTGCGCTGTTGTGCGCCGGACACAGAATTCGACGTTGCCGGCCTGAGTGCCTTGCCCAAGGTCGATATCATCATGGCCTATGCCGGCGCGGATGGGGCGTTGGTGGACGCGGCGGTGGCGGCCGGCGCGAAAGGCATCGTCTCCGCCGGATTGCCGTCGGGATCGCCCTCTCCCGCGCAAAAGGAAGCTTTGAAGGGGGCGGCGAAAGCCGGAATCGCGATCGTTCAATCGTCCCGCGCGGGCAGCGGACGGGTCATCGACGATAAAGTGGCCTTGCGGGAGGCTGGGTTCATCGCGGCTGATAACCTGACCCCGCAGAAGGCGCGGATTTTGCTGATGATGGCGCTGACCGTCACGACAGATACTGATGAGATCCGCCGGATATTCGAGACGTATTGAAAGGCCTTTCCGATGAACCAGATGATGTCCCACCAGAACAAGATCGGATTGCAGGCGTGCCAAATCGGTCTGACGATGGGCGCGGAGGTGACGGGCATGCCGATCCACGGTGAGATCAGTCCGGAAGACCTGGCACAGTTCATATCTTTTCTGCATCGGTACCGCGTGCTGATCGTCCCCGAAATCGATCTGGATCCAGCCGATCTCGTTGCATTCAGCCGCCGTTTCGGCGAATTGGAAATTCATAGCCGCTTCGAAAATACACTTCCATCCCATCGGCAAGTTTTCTGCGTCGGAAACGTGGAGCGCGATGGGATGAAGGCCTCGTTCAATCGCGGGGTGGAACAGTGGCACGCTGACAGCTCGTATCGCGAAACACCCAGCGATGCCTCTTTGTTCTATGGGGAGACCGTTCCGCCAGAGGGGGGCGATACGCTGTTCGCCGACGCGACAGCCGCCTGGCGGACCTTGGAACCAGAGACACAAGATCGCATCGAAGGTCTGATCGCGGTGCATTCGCTGGAAACGTTACGTCAGTGGGGCGCGCGCCACAATCCCGATCGCGGACCGGATGTCGACCGGCACGCGGCGAGGTTCCCGCCAGTGCGGCAGCCTCTGGTACGGGTGCATCCGGCGACCGGGGCGAAATCGCTTTATGTCTGTCCCGCCGTGATCAGCCATATCGAGGGCATGGATGAAGCGGAAAGCACGGCATTGATCGAAGCCCTGATCAAGCATGCGACCCAGCCACGGTTCGTGTATCGCCATCGCTGGCGGAAGGGCGACCTGGTGATGTGGGATAACCGCGCCGTTCTGCATACCGCGAGTCTGTTCGATCACACCCGATACCAACGGCTGATGTATCGAACGACCGTGGCCGGCAACGCACCGCTGCTCGCGGCATAATGGATATTGAAAACGGTTCAATTAGACAGTCCACGTCGAAAGAGCGTTTTGCCTTGGAAAACCCGGTGAACGGCACATCCTTCACGCGGATGGGTCAGAGCAATCCGTCATCGGGCAGCGCCTCCATGATTTCCGCGACCTGGCCGCCATCACGAAAGGTTGTGGTCGCGGCCATTCTTGGTGGTGCGCTTGGGAAGCGTGATTGCGCGCGCCTCAGGGCTGATCCAGGCCCGGCCTAGCGCCGCGATCTCCCCCCGGCGTTGTCCTGTAGGCGCAAGAACCTGCACTAACCGGTCGTAGCTGCCAGCATTGGAGGCCCTGACCGTGACCTGGCGCAATTCCTCGCCGTAAAGGACCCGATCCCGCGACTCCGCATTGACTGGGCTTTCAACCCCTTGCTGAGACACCGCAATCCAAAGCCGTCCATCTGGCCCGTCTAGGTAAACCTTGGCCCCCT